>Ga0315910_10003562_pt1 | contig 13230 bp, 13 predicted proteins | sample EdamamesoilMG_FD_204470 | JGI IMG/M metagenome (GOLD analysis project Ga0315910, IMG submission 204470) | Garden soil microbial communities collected in Santa Monica, California, United States - Edamame soil | ecosystem: Environmental > Terrestrial > Soil > Garden | place: USA: California... | reverse complement strand
GGCGCGGTTGATGGACTCCTTGACCATCATCGCGACCGGCAGCGAGTACGAGGCGATCTTCTCCGCCACTGCCATCGCCTCCTCCATCAGCTTGTCGTTCGGCACGACGCGCGACACCAGCCCCGCACGCTCGGCCTCGGCCGCGTCCATCATGCGCGCCGTCAGGCACAGGTCCATCGCCTTCGCCTTGCCGACCGCGCGCGGCAGCCGCTGCGTGCCGCCCGAGCCGGGCAGGATGCCGAGGTTGATTTCCGGCTGCCCGAACCTCGCGGACTCGGCGGCGATGACGATGTCGCACATCATCGCCAGTTCGCAGCCGCCGCCGAGCGCGTAGCCCGCGACCGCCGCAATCACCGGCTTGCGCACGTTGCGGATATGCTCCCAGTCGCGCGTGATGTAGTTCGACTTGTAGGCATGCTGGAAATCGAAGTCCTTCATCGCGCCGATATCGGCGCCCGCGGCGAAGGCCTTTTCGCTCCCGGTGATGACGATGGCGCCGACGCCGTCGTCGGCATCGAAGCCGTACAACGCGGCGCCCAGCTCCTGCATCAGCTTCGGCGCCAAAGCGTTCATCTGCTTGGGGCGGTTGAGTGTGATGAGCGCGACGCGCCCTTTCACTTCGGTCAGGATGAATTCGTAGCTCATACGGAAGATTTTAGCTAAGCTTTACCCATGGAACCCGTCCTCGTTTCGCTCCAGGCCGGCGTGCTGCGAATCACGCTGAATCGCCCCGAAAAACTCAACGCGTTCAACCTCGACCTGCACCAGGGCCTGGCCGCCGCGATGACGCGCGCCGAATCCGAGAACGCCGTGCGCTGCGTGCTGGTCGCGGGCGCGGGACGCGGCTTTTGCGCCGGCGCCGACCTCACGCAGCGCGACATGAAGTCGGAGACGCCGATCGACCTGGGCGCGGGCCTGGACGCCTGGTACAACCCGCTCGTGCGGCGCATGCGCGCCCTGCCCAAGCCCATCGTGTGCGCGGTCAACGGCGTGGCGGCGGGCGCGGGCGCGAACTTCGCGCTCGCCTGCGACATCGTCTTCGCCGCGCGCTCGGCGTCCTTCATCCAGGCGTTCATCAAGATCGGCCTGGTGCCCGACTGCGGCGGCACCTATTTCCTGCCGCGCCTCGCGGGCATGCAGCGCGCGATGGCGCTGGCGATGACCGGCGACCGGCTGTCGGCTGAGGATGCAGAGCGCTTCGGCGTGATCTGGAAGTGCGTCGACGATGCGCAGCTCGGGCCGGAAACGGAGCGCTTCACCGCCGCGCTGGCGAGCGGGCCGACGCGCTCGCTGGGGCTGGTCAAGAAGGCGCTGTACGCCTCGGAGGGCAATGGCCTTGCGGCGCAGCTCGACCTGGAACGCGACCTGCAGCGCGAAGTGGGCAAGGGCAGCGACTACCGCGAGGGCGTGAGCGCATTCCTGGAGAAGCGCAAGCCCGCGTTCAAGGGTTCCTGATGCGATCACGGGTTTGTGCGCGGTATTGCGGATTGGCGCTGTGCCTTCTCGTTGCGCTCGCGCAGGGCGCAACGGGGCTGACGCAAATTGCCGGCCGCGACGGTGACGGCCCGACCACCGTCTTCTATCCGTCGGATGGCGTTGCCGCGCCCGTCAAACGCGGGCCGTTCACGATGCAGCTGGTGGAGAACGGCGCCCCGGCGCGCGGCAACGGCCGGCTGGTCATCCTGTCGCACGGCTCCGGCGGCAACCCCTGGGTGCACAGCGATCTCGCAATCGCGCTGGTGGAAGCGGGCTTTGTCGCGGCCATGCCCGAGCATCGCGGCGACAACTACAGGGACCCCAGCAAACCCGGGCCCGAGAGCTGGAAACGGCGTCCCGGCGAAGTCTCGCGCGCCATCGACGCGGTAACGCGCGACACGCGCTTCGCACCGAACCTCTCGGCCGAAAAAGTGGGCGTCTACGGCATGTCCGCGGGAGGGCACACGGCGCTCCTCTTCGCCGGCGGACGCTGGTCGCCCATGAACTTCCGCCAGCACTGCGAGCGGCACATCGACGAGGACTTCCCGGCCTGCGCGGGACTTGCCACGTCGCTGACGGGCGGCTGGTGGGACGCATTCAAGAAGCGCTCGGTGCTCTGGGTGCTGGCGTGGCGCTTCAGCGACCCGGCCTGGCAGACCCACAGCGATGCGCGCGTCAAGGCGGTCGTGGCCGCGGTCCCCTATGCCGCCGATTTCGACATGGCCTCGTTCGCCGCGCCGCCGGTCCCGCTGGGCATCGTGAACGCAGGCCGGGACACCTGGCTATTGCCGCGCTATCACGCCGAAGCGGTGCTCAGGGCCTGCAAGTCCTGCACGCTCGTCGCTGATCTCCCCACCGCCGGGCACGGCGCCCTGCTCTCGCCGCTGCCGCCGGGATTGACGGGAATTGTGGGAGCGCTGCTGAACGACCCGCCGGGCTTCGACCGCAAGGTGCTGCCGGACGTGGACCGGAAGATCGCGGCCTTCTTCGTCAAAACCCTCCTTCCCTAGGGGAGCCCCGTCAAACTCGCCCGCAAGACGCTCGACGATGCGGTACGCCTGGTCCATTCGATCATGCCGCCGACAGCGCAGCTTTCCTGGCCGCTGCTCAACGCGCGCGCCGGCTGCGAAGTCTGGGTCAAGCACGAAAACCACACCGCGACCGGCGCCTTCAAGATCCGCGGCGGCATCGTCATGCTCGATGCGCTCACGCGCGCCGATCCGAAGCTGCCCGGCGTGGTCAGCGCGACGCGCGGCAATCACGGCCAGAGCCTGGCCTGGTCGGGGCGCCGCCACGGCCTGCGCACGGTGATCGTCGTGCCGCATGGCAACAGCCGCGGCAAGAACGCGGCCATGCGCGCCTGGGGCGCCGAACTGGTGGAGCATGGACGCGACTTCGACGAAGCGAAGGAGCGCGCCGCGCAGCTCGCCCGCGAGCAAGGCCTGTACTCCATCGGCCCGTTCCATCCCGAGCTCGTCGCCGGCGTCGGCAGCTACGCCTTCGAACTGTTCTCGGCGCTCGCGGACCTCGACGCGGTGTACGCGCCGATCGGCTGCGGGTCGGGCATCTGCGGGCTCATTGCCTGGCGCGACGCGCTCGGCCTGAAAACGAAAATCGTCGGCGTGGTCTCCGACCAGGCCGACTGCTACGCGCGCTCGTGGGACGCGGGCAAGCCGGTGGAAACCGCAACGGCGAATACCTTTGCCGACGGCATGGCGGTGCGCGTACCCGTGCCCGCGGCGCTGGAGATCATCCTTGCGGGCGCCGAGCGGATCGTGCGCGTGTCGGACGAAGAGGTGAAGGCGGCAGTGCGCCATTTCTACAACGACACGCACAACCTCGTCGAAGGCGCGGGCGCGGCGCCCCTTGCGGCGCTGCTGAAGGATCCGGCGCGCGGCGGCGGCCGCTTCGCGGTGATCGCCTCGGGCGGCAACATCGATCGCGAGGCCTACCTGGACGCGCTGTCTGCGGACCGGACATCCGGTTGAGTCCATGGCGATGAAACTGCACCTTGGCTACCTGCCCGGCTGCATCGGCCGCATCGCGGAACTGCACGCGACCTACTACGCGAGGACCGTCGATTTCGGCGCGCGGTTCGAGGCCAAGGTCGCCAGCGAGTTGTCGGAGTTCTGCCTGCGCTACGCCGATGGGAGGGACGGGCTCTGGCTCGCCACCGACGGCGGTGTGATACACGGTTCAGTCGCCATCGACGGATCCCGCGCCCGGGAGTCCGGCGCCCATCTGCGCTGGTTCATCGCATCGGACGAATCGCGCGGGAAAGGCGTCGGCTCGCAGCTGCTGGATGCGGCGTTGACCTTTTGCGGGACGCAGGCCTATCCCTCGGTCTACCTCTGGACGTTCGACGGCCTGCACGCAGCGCGCCATCTGTACGAGAAGCACGGCTTCAGGCTGTCGCGTTCGCAGCGCGGCTCCCAATGGGGCAAGGAAGTCGACGAGCAACTCTTCACACTCGGCGCAGTCCTGCCGTAAACTTGTTGACGGCAAACATTCCGGCAGGAGTCCGATGAAGATCTTCCAGCTATCTGTTGCATCCGTTGCCGGCCTTGCGCTGTGCCTGCTGGCGACCGCCTGGGCGGGCCCGATTCCCGAGGGGCAGGAATCGGCGGTCGGCTTCCGCAGTTTCGACCTGCCGGCGGAACAGACGGGGTCCTTTGAAGTGTCGTTCGACGCCACGCCCCTGGCCGACAACATCGACGCCTTCACGGGCATATCGGCGGCGGCGCCGCGGGAAGCCGGCGACGTGGCGGCGATCGTGCGTTTCAACGAGTCGGGGACCATCGACGTGCGCAATGGCAGTTCCTTCCGGTCCGACCAGAACCTTGCCTATTCGGCGAACAAGTCTTACCGCGTGCGGATGGTGATCGACGTGAAGACCAGGACGTATTCGGTATTCGTGACCCCCGCGGGACAGTCCGAAATCGCGCTGGCCAGGAATTATGCGTTCAGAAGCCAGCAGTCCTCCGTGCAGTCTCTCGGCAAGATCGTCCTTGCGGGGTTCACGAACCGGGGGGCGCAATTCAAAGGGCCGCATCGCGTGACCGGCTTTTCCCTCAAACCAGTTTCTGCGCAGTAGATGTCCAAGAAAGGACAGGCGGTGAAACCACTCCTAGGCGGGATGATGTGCGTGTTCTCGGCGCTGGCGATGGCGCAGGCGCCGAGCGGGAAATGGACCGGCAACGCGGCGCCCAACGTGGGAACGCCATCCCGCTGCCAGCCCAACATGGCCTTCGAGCTCGTCGTTGAAGACGCCAAGCTGGCTGGAAAGCTGGACTTCGGCACCCGGGTTCAGCTGATCGAGGCTGCCGTGGCCGCGGACGGAAAGTTCGAGACCACGTTTGTGAATCCCTTCGGCCATACGCTCACGGTATCCGGGAAGCTGGACGAGAGCTTCAGCGTCGTCAACCCGATCCGCTGCGGCTACGCGGACATTCCGCTCAAGCGTTAGGCCGGCCTTGCCCGGCGGGGCGCTGAACCCGGGTTCCCGCCCGGACGCTCGAGCGCCAGCAGCGCGCGCTTGCGCCGCAAACCGCCCGCGTAGCCGGTCAGGCTGCCGTTCGACCCCAGGATGCGATGGCAGGGCACGATGATGCCCAGCGGATTGCGCCCGGTCGCCGCGCCGGCGGCGCGCGCGCTGCCGGGATGGCCCGCGCGCCGGGCGAGTTCCCCGTAGGTCATGGTCTTGCCGAAGCCGACCTTGGCGATCGACTTCCAGACCGAGCGCTGGAATGGCGTGCCGGGCGGGTCGAGCGGGACATCGAATCGCCTGCGCCTGCCGGCAAAGTACTCCTGCAGCTCGCGGCGCGCCTGCCGCAGCAAGGGGTGGCGCGTGTCGCGCTGCCAATCACGCGCCTTCGGAAAATGCTTCTGTCCCTTGAAATAGGCGCCGGCCAGGCCCTTCGGCGTCGCGGCAAGCAGCATCGTTCCGTGGGGACTGTCGTACTGGTCGTAGGCGAGCATGGCTACTCCTTGTGCGAATTCCAGAGGTGGATGACGGCGTACGCGCGCCAGGGTCGCCAGGCTTCGCCCAGCTCGAGCACGCGCCGCGGGTTCTTCTCGCCGAGCGCGCGCATCACGCCCAGGTCGGTGTGCGGAAAGGCGTCGGGCCAGGCGAGCGCCCGCATGGCGAGGTACTGCGCGGTCCATTCGCCGACGCCGGGCAGCGCGCGCAGCTTCTCCAGCGTGGCGTCGACGTCCGCGTTCGGCACGAGCTCCAGATCGCCGTCGGCGATCGCACCTGCGATGCCGATGATGGTCTTCGCGCGCGCGCCCGGCATGCCCAGGCGCGCGATCTGTCCGTAAGGAAGATCCGCTACTTTCCTTGCTGAAGGAAACGCCCTGTTCAAGGAACCGAAGGGCGTCTCCACCGGATCGCCAAAAGCAGCGGCGATCCGTCCAGCGACCGTGCGCGCCGCCGCAACGCTGACTTGCTGGCCGACGATCGCGCGCACCGCGACCTCGAATCCGTCGAAGGCACCCGGCACGCGCAGGCCGGGCTGGCGCTTCGCCAGCGCGCCCAGCGCCTGCGCCACCTCTTGCGGATTGCAGGCGAGGTCCATCAGCGCCTTCACGCGCGAAAGCACCGGCGGCAGCGCCTTGGCAAGCGACGCCGACACGGTCACGCGCAGCGCGGCCTTCTTCGACGATGGCGACACCTCGATCCAGCCCCGGTGTGCCTTGCCGTCCACGTGCACGCGAACCGTGCGCCGATAGCAGCCGTCTTCCACCGTCTCGACGCCCGCGATCGCGCGAGCACCAAGGAATGCGCTGACGGCCGGCCAATCGTAGGGCGGGCGGTAGCTCAGCTCGAAATTGAGCGCATCGGCCACGCTGCTGCCACTTTCCTTCATGCGCTTGCGCAGCCGCCCCGGCTGCAGCCGGTAGCGCTGCTTGAACAGCGCGTTGAAGCGCCGCAGGCTGCCGAAACCGCTCGCGAACGCCACCTCCGTCACCGGCAGCGCGGTATCCGTGAGCAGCCGCTTGGCGAGCAGCAGCCGCTGCGTCTGCGCGAATTCGACCGGCGAGACGCCGAACTCGGCGCCGAAGGCGCGCCGCAGGTGGCGATCGCTGATGCCCAGGCGCGCGGCCACGGCTTCCAGACCTTCCTCATTCAGCGCGCGATCCTCGATCAGGCTGGCGGCGGCCTGCGCCATGCGTGAACTCGCGTCGATGCTGGCGTTGCCGGGGGCGAGTTCCGGGCGGCAGCGCAGGCAGGGCCGGTAGCCGGCCGCTTCCGCCGCCGCGTGGCTCGGGTAGAAACGGCAGTTCTCCTTCTTCGGCGGCTTCACGGTGCACACCGGCCGGCAGTAGATGCGCGTCGAGGACACCGCGACGAAGAAGCGGCCGTCGAAGCGCGCGTCGCGCGCCCGCAGCGCCCGGTAACAAGTCTGCGAATCCAGCGTCATGGCGCCAGTATGCGCGCCCGGTTTCGTCCCTGCTAGCCGTTTTCGGACATCTCAGCACGCCGGGCGCAAGGTCCGAAAACGGCCAGCGGACGGGCTTCCGCCAAGGCAGGATGCGGGCATGCGACCCGCCGACTATCTGCGCCTGGTCTTTCTTGCCGCCATCTGGGGCGGCTCGTTCATCTTCCAGCGCGTCGCGGCGCCGGTACTGGGCCCCGCCCTGCTCGCCGAAGGCCGCCTGCTGATCGCCGGGCTGCTGCTCACGGCGTGGTTCCGGCTGGTTGGCCACGACCCGCAATGGCGCAGGTACTGGAAGCAGTATGCCGCGATTGGCCTGGTCAACATGGCCCTGCCGTCGCTGCTGTACGGCTTCGCGATGATGCACATCCCCGCAGCGCTCGCCGCGATTCTCAATTCCACTTCGCCGATGTTCGGCGCGGTGTTTGCCGCGCTGTTTCTCGGCGAGCGGCTGACGGCCCGCAAGATCGCCGGCTGCGCGGCCGGCGCCTGCGGCGTCGCGCTGATCGCCCAACCCGGCGAGTTCGCGGCGACGCCGATGTTCGCCGCCGCGGTCGCCGCCTGCCTCGCCGCCTGCCTGTGCTACGGCTACACCGGCGTGGTGCTGCGCAGGTTTGCCGCGCAGACGCCCTCGCGCGGCGTCGCGGTCGGGAGCCAGCTCACCGGGGCGGCGATGCTGCTGCCGCTGCTGGCGTTTTCGCCGCCTCCCGCCGAGCCCACCGCGCTGGCGCTGTGCAACCTGCTGGCGCTGGCCCTGCTCGGCAACGCGCTCGGCATGGTGTTGTACTTCCGCCTGATCGCCGACACGGGCGCGACGCGCGCGCTTACCGTGACCTACCTGATGCCCCTGTTTGCGGTGTTCTGGGGGATGCTGTTTCTGGGCGAAGCGCTGCCCGCCAGCGCGCTCGCCGGCGGCGTTTTGATTCTTGCCGGAACGGTACTGGTGACACGCGGCTAGAATCGCGGATCGATGTCCGCCTATCCCCAGCTTTTCCGTCCGCTCGACCTGCCGGGCGTGCAGCTTCCCAACCGCATCCTCATGGGCTCGATGCACACCGGTCTCGAAGCGCGCCCTGATGGCATGCCGCGGCTTGCGGCGTTCTACGCCGAACGCGCCAAAGGCGGCGCGGCGCTGATCGCCACCGGCGGCTTCTCGCCCAACGACGCGGGCGAACTCTCCGCGCATCGCGCGCAGATGAGCACCAAGGAGGACGCGGAACGGCACAAGCCCGTGCCGCGGGCGGTGCACGACGCAGGCGGCCGCATCGTGCTGCAGATCCTGCATTCGGGCCGCTACGGCTTTCACCAGGATATCGTTGCCCCCTCCGCGCTCAAGTCCGGGATCAATCCCCGCCCGCCGCGCGAGCTCGCCGCGCCGGAGATCGAACAGACCATCGGCGATTTCGTGCGCGCGGCGGTGCTCGCGCAGGTCGCGGGTTACGACGGCGTCGAGATCATGGGCTCGGAGGGCTACCTCATCACGCAGTTCCTCGCGCTGCGCACCAACCAGCGCAAGGACGACTGGGGCGGCTCGCTGGAGAACCGCATGCGCTTCGCGCTCGAGATCGTGCGCCAGACGCGCGCGGCGACCGGACCGCACTTCATCATCGTGTTCCGCATCTCCGCCCTCGACCTGGTCGAAGGCGGCCTGAGCGGCGCCGAGACGGTACAACTCGCCAAAGCCATCGAGCGCGCGGGCGCGACCCTCCTCAACACCGGCATCGGCTGGCACGAGGCGAGGATTCCCACCATCGCGCAGGCCGTGCCGCGCGCCGGCTTCGCCTGGGCGGCGCGGCGCATCAGGGAGGCGGTGAAGATTCCCGTGATCGCCTCGAATCGCATCAACGCACCGGAGATCGCGGAAGACATCCTTGCGCGCGGCGACGCCGACATGGTGTCGCTTGCGCGCGCGATGCTGTCGGACGCCGATTTTGCGAACAAGTCGAAGGCCGGCGACCGCGCCGGCATCAACATCTGCATCGCCTGCAACCAGGCCTGCCTGGACCATTATTTCATCGGCCAGCCGGCGAGTTGTGTCGTCAATCCCAGAGCAGGCCGCGAAACTTCCCTGGTCTTCATTCCCGTAAAGAGCAAAAAGAAGATCGCCGTCGTCGGCGGCGGGCCGGCGGGCCTTTCCTGCGCCGCGGTGGCGGCCGAGCGCGGGCACGAGGTGACGCTGTTCGAAAGGGCCGCCGAACTCGGCGGCCAGTTCAATCTCGCGAAGAAAATCCCCGGCAAGCAGGAGTTCGCCGAATCGGTGGCCTACTATGGCGAGCGGCTGCGGCGCGCCGGCGCCCGCGTGCTGCTGAACCATCCCGCGACGCGGGCCGAACTCGCGCAATTCGACGAGGTGGTCCTTGCGACCGGCATCGTGCCGCGCAAGCCGGCAATCCCCGGCCTCGACCACCGGAGCGTCACCGGATATGTGGACTTGCTTTCTGGCCGCGCGCAGGCGGGGAGAAACGTCGTCATTCTCGGCGCCGGCGGCATCGGCTTTGACGTGGCGCTCTATCTGCTCGAGCGGTCCAGCCGGGCTGCGCTGGAATTCAAGGAGTTCAACAGGCATTGGGGCATTTCCGAGGACTCTTCCGTTTCAGGCGGCCTTTCCCTTGAGGGTGCGGAAAAACCTCATGAAAATCTGAAAATCACCATGTTGAAACGCTCGACGACGCCTTTCGGCAGCACGCTCGGGCGCACCACCGGCTGGGTGCACCGGACCGAACTGCTGCGCAACGGCGTCGACATGATCAAGGGCGTCGAGTACCGGAAGATCGACGACGCCGGCGTGCACATCGCTGCGGAAGGAAAGGAAACGCTGATAGTCGCGGACACGGTCATTGTGTGCGCCGGTCAGGATTCGTTTGTTCCTTTTTCCAGGGAAGCAAAAAATCTTCACCTCATCGGCGGCGCCAAGGAAGCCGGCGAGCTGGACGCCAAGCGCGCCATGCTGGAGGGCGCGGAACTCGCGGCAAGACTGTGACGCGCAGGATATTGTTCGTCCTGCGCGGCAAACTTGGCGAAACGGTGGTCGCGTTCGCCACGGTGCGGGCGTTTGCGGATGCCTATCCCGGCGATGACGTGACCCTGCTGGTGCGCGCCAACTACGCGCCGCTCTTCGAACGCGAAACCGGCCTGCGCGTGATCGGCTTTTCCAGCCGGCTGGCGCTGTACGCGAAGCTCGCGCGGCTGCGCCTGTTCGAAGCTCCGTTCGACGCCTTGCTCGTCCTGGTCGGCGCCGGCCCGCCGATCGCACGGCTGGGCCGCATGGTGCGCGCGCGCCGGAGGATTTTTCTCGACGGGCGCTTCAAGGACCTCTACACGCAGTGGCCGCAGGTGCCGGACGATCACCGGCATTTCGAGCCGGCATGGCTGGTCGCGCGCGCCTACGAGCCCGGGCTGGCGGCGCCTCAGCGCGCGTGCATTTCCAGCCTCGCGGCGCGGCGCCGCCCCGCGAGAATCGTCGCGGTGGCCCCGGTATCGGACGAGCCGCGGCGCAGCATGGCGCCCGCCACAGTTCATGCATTGATCGCCGCACTCGCGCGCTGGCATCCCGGCTGCGAAGTCCGGGTGCTCGTCAATCCCGCGGACCGGGACGCGCAGCGACTGCTTGAAGCGGGGAAAATTTCGGGCCTGCCCGCCGGCGCGCAATTCGAGCGGTTCAGTACCTTGCCCGCCCTCGTCGAAGCGCTTTGCCGCCTCGAGCACCTGTACTCGACCGACACCGGCCTGTATCACCTCGCGGCCGCGATCGGCATTCCGACCACGACCTACTTCGGCCCCACGCAGCCCTGGAAGAATGCCTTTCCCGCGCAGCCCGCCCTGGCACGCGTACGGCTGGCCGCGCTCGGCGGCGATCATTGCGAGGAAAAGCAATGCCACGAACCGGTCTGCCTCTCCGACGCCGTCGCCCTGCACGCCGGTGCACGAGCCGGCGCGCGCGTCGAGGGCACGCCACCGCGCTGCCTGCTGCGCCGTCACACGGCTGCGGAACTCGGGCAGCTGGCGGTACTGAGCGGGCCGCAACCGGCGCTGGCGCGCGAACCGATCCCGGTACACTAGCGGGATGGGAACTGTCGTTGCGCTGACGGGTCAGGTGGGCGGAGCAAAGCTGGTGGACGGCCTGTACCGGCTGCGCGGCAAGGACCTGGCCGCGATCGTGAATACGGGCGACGACTACGAACACCTGACGCTGCGCTTTTCCCCCGATATCGACACCGTGCTGTACGTGCTGGCGGGCATGGCGAACCCGGCCGCGGCCTGGGAGCCGGCCGGAGAGAGCCATGCGCTGTTTGCCACGCTGAAGCAGTTCGGCGGCCCGGACCGGCTCTCGCTCGGCGACCGTGGACTGGCCGCGCCGCTGCTGCGCACCGCCTGGCTTGCCGAGGACCGGGGCCTTACCGAGATCACGCTCGATTTCTGCCGCCAGCTGGGCATCGCGGCGCGCATATTGCCGATGAGCGACGACCGGGTGCGCACCTACGTCCTCACCGAGGACGGCGAAGTGAGTTTCCAGGAGTACTTCGATACCCTCGCCTGCGAGCCGGTGGTCACCGGCTTCAAGTACGCCGGCGCTGAGGACGCGAGACTGACGCAGGAAGTGTCCGACGCGCTCGATTCGGAAGACCTGGAAGCGGTGGTGATTTGCCCGGCCAACCCGTACCACACCATCCGCCCGATCCTCGAAGTGCCCAATATGCGCGACATGTTGCGCAAGCGTGGCGCCCCGGTGATCGCGGTCACGCCCATCGTCGGCGGCAAGGCGCTGAGGGGTTCGGCTGGCAAGATCATGCGGGAACTCGGCCACGAAGCCTCGGCGCGCCGCGCCGCCCTGGAGTACCTGCGCCTCATCGACGGCTTCGTGATCGATACCGAGGACCAGGCGAGCGCGGAGGACGTGCGCGCGAGCGGCATGGAAGTGCTGGTCACCAACACCGTGATGCGCACGCTGGAAGACCGTACCGCCCTCGCGCGCGCGGTGCTCGCCTTCGCGCAGACGGTCCGCGAACGGCGCCTGCAGGAAGCGTAGGAACCTTGAACGCCGGGTCCGCAGCGCTGCCGCCGGCCGCCGAAGGCGCCGCGCTGTTTGCCCGCATCGCCGGCAATATCGAGAAGGTGATGCGCGGCAGCCGCGACGGGGTGCGCAAGCTGCTGGCCGCGTTCGCCTCGGGGGGCCACGTGCTGATCGAGGATTACCCTGGCACGGGAAAAACCACGCTCGCGAAAAGCCTCGCCGCCTCCATCGGCGCGCGCTTCACGCGCGTGCAGTTCACGCCCGACCTGCTCCCCTCCGACATCCTCGGCGTCTCGATCTTCAACCAGAAGGAGCAGGTGTTCGAATTCCGTTCCGGGCCCGTGTTCACCTCGATCCTGCTGGCCGACGAGATCAACCGCGCTTCGCCGCGCACGCAGTCGGCCCTGCTCGAGGTGATGGCCGAGGGCCAGGTTTCGGTCGAAGGGCGCACGCACGCGATGGACGAGCTGTTCTTCGTCGTCGCGACGCAGAATCCGGTTGAATTCCGCGGCACCTATCCGCTGCCCGAGGCGCAGATGGACCGGTTTGCGATGTGCATCGCGCTGGGCTACGTCGACGCCGACGTGGAAGCCGAGGTGCTCGCGGCGCAGGATTTCGGTCACCCGCTCGCGGGCCTGCGCGCGGCAGCAACGCGCGAAGAAGTGCTGGCGCTGAAGGAACGCGTGCGCCACGTGCGCCTCGCCGACGAACTGCGCCGCTATGTCGTGGAAATCGTGCGCCGCACGCGCAGCGCACCGCAGGTCCAGCTCGGCTGCGGGCCGCGCGCCTCGATCGCGCTCGCCGGCGCGGCCAGGGCGCTGGCGCTGTTCGACGGCGAGGAATACGTGCGCCCGGAGCACCTGCACGAACTCGCCGTACCGGTGCTTGCGCACCGCATGGTGCTCGATCCGCAGGCGAAGTTCGCCGGCGCTACCGCTGCGGCGCTGGTCGCGGGCATCCTGCGCGAGGTGCCGGTCCCGGCGTGAATCGCCCTGCGCCGACATGAGGCGGGCGATTTTCCGCGCGCTGCGCATCGCCAGCGCGCTCGATCAGGGAATGCGTGAACGGCTGACCCCCGCCGGCTGGCTTGTGCTGGGCACCTGCAGCATGGCGGCGGCCGCCGGCCTGGACACCAACCAGACGGTCACCTACCGCGCCTTTACGTTTCTCTTCGTGCTGCTGGTCTTGAGCTACCTGGCGAGCCTTTTTTTTCGCGCACGCCTGGAATCGAGCCGCGACCTGCCGCGCTACGCCACTGCCGGCGAACCTTGCCAGTACCGCGTCGTGCTCGCCAACCGCGGCGCG
>Ga0315910_10003561_pt1 | contig 13233 bp, 13 predicted proteins | sample EdamamesoilMG_FD_204470 | JGI IMG/M metagenome (GOLD analysis project Ga0315910, IMG submission 204470) | Garden soil microbial communities collected in Santa Monica, California, United States - Edamame soil | ecosystem: Environmental > Terrestrial > Soil > Garden | place: USA: California... | reverse complement strand
TCACGAGCGCCATCCGGAAGGTGCACGACTTCCTCACCGTCGGTGCACCAGCGCCGCTGATGGAAGCGATCGCCGATGCACTCGAGCGCCTCGGGGCCGGCTTCTATCACCAGATCGCGCGGGATTACCGTACCCGGAGGGACCTGCTGCACGAGGTCCTGCTCTCGGCAGGCTTCACGGCGGAGCTGCCCCAGGGGGCGTACTACATGCTGGCCGACTACTCGGCGATCAGCGACCTCCCCGACCCGGAGTTTGCCCGGTGGCTCACCCGTGAGGTCGGCGTGACGCCGGTTCCCGGCTCCAGCTTCTTCAGCCAGCCAGACCCTGCGCGGCGGATCGTCCGGTTCGCCTTCTGCAAGCGTGAGGAAACCCTGCGCGAAGCCGCGGTGCGGCTGGCGCGACTGACGGAGGTGCGGATCGCATGAAGACCCTGCTCCTGCTGCTCCTGGTGCTGCTCGGCGTCGCGCTCGGCGTGCAGCGCACCGTGGGCACGAAGACGGGAATCCCGGAGGCGGGGCACGCCGTAATGCAGGAAGTCCTCGCGGAACGGCGCAAGGCCGCGATGGCATCGCAGGAGACCAACCAGGGTTATGTGATCGACCCGGCACTCGCCGGCCGGATGCTCGCCGATACCGGGATTGCCATCCATGGGGTGGCAGTGCGCGGCCTCGGGCCGGAGCGCATCGCCCGGGCCGAGCTCCAGCTTCCCGGCGCCGACGGCCCGAAGCGAGTGACGAAGTACGTGAAGGTCACGCAGGTGTCGCCTTCCGAATGGAAGGCGGTGGGACCGGCAACCCGACTCATGTGGGAGACCAAGCTATGGTGAGCGGCCCCCGCCTGGCCGTTGCAGCGCTGCTCCTCGCCGCACCCGCGGCAGCCCAGCAAGCCAGCATCAAGTCGGCCGCGTGGATCGGCGGCTGCTGGCGGCTCGAGGCGAAGGGTCGGGTGGTGGACGAGCAGTGGATGGCGCCCGCCGGCGACGTCATGCTCGGGATGGCGCGCACCGTTCGGGACGGGCGGCTCGACGAGTACGAGCTGACGCTGCTGCGGCAGGTGGACGGGCGGCTCGACTACGAGGCACATCCGGTGCGGCAGCCCACGGCGGTCTTCAGCTCCACCTGGGTCTCGGACACGCTGCTCATCTTCGAGAACCCGCGGCATGATTTCCCGAAGCTGGTCGCCTACCAGAAGCGGGGCGCCGATTCACTCATCGCCCGGGTCGCCGGCGGCAACCAGCCGTCGGATCGCGCCATCCTGTATCCCTACCGCCGCGTCCCCTGCGGCAACGCGCGCTAGCGTCACCCCGCCCGGCCACAACTGGCGGCACCATGCCACGTCCTGCCCCAGCGGCACTGCAGGGCCGCGCCGGCACATTCGAGCTTCAGGCACCTTCAACCTGGAGTTCGTGGTGGCATTCCGTGCCGAAGCAATCCTCTGCCTGCTGGTTCCCGCGCTTTCCGGCGCGCTCGGCGAAGTCGTGCGCCTCGCCCCGGGCAATCCACTGCTCCGGCCCGGCCGGATCCGCGAAGCCACGGACAGTTCGTTCATGGTCTTCCGGCGTGATGGCCAGGAGCGTCCCGGTCCAGTGCAGGTCGAACGCATCCGCCGCACCACCCGCAACAAGACCGCCGTCTTCGAGCACATCATCACGGTGGATGGTGGACGCTTCCGGATGGCCGACACCACCTGGTACGACGCGACGACCCTGTCGCCGATCGCCCATCGCTCTCACGGTGCCGGCCGGAGCTTCTCGATCGACTACCAGCCGGGACGCGTGACGGGCTCGGTGACCGATACCACAGGCACAACCCCGATCGATGTCGCGTTGCCGTCGCCCGCCTTCGACCCGAGCGCGCTGCACGCGGTTATCCGTTCCCTCGAGCTGGCCCCGGGACGCGCCTATGTCATCCCCATCTTCAATCACGAGAAGCGGGCCGTCGTGGCCGACACGCTGGTGGTGGAGGGAGAGGACAGCGTCGAGACCGACAAGGGGCCGGTCCCTGCGTGGCGCTGCGTGATCGCCACCGAGGATCGCAAGGCGACCTACTACATCGGGAAGGCCGACGGCAGCGACCTCAAGGTCCTCGTCACCTGGAAGGGCGGCGAGCTGCACATCCGTCATTCCGGTGTGAAGTGAGTTAAGCTCGGGGCCATGGATCGGACGTCCGGCGAGGAATTCCCGTGGCTGCTGCTGCTGGCGGCCTTCCTGGTAATCGGCCTGCTCAGCGCCACGGGAGCACTCTCGATGCAGCGCCTGGAGGCGCAGCCGGTCCGGATCGCGCCGGCACTGCTCGGCTCAGTTCTCCCATGGATCTTCTGGGGCGTGGCGGCGTGGCCCATCTTCCTGCTGGTCCGTCGCTTCCCGATCCTGCCCCCGCGCGCCACGAACCTCGTGGCCCACCTGGGGCTGGCCCTGATCCTCGTGCTGCTCCAGGTCCTGTTCACCGTGTGGGTGAATCGCCTCCTCTATGCGGCGCAGGCCGAACGGCAGGAACCGTTCATCTTCTGGGTGCGGGCGTACGTGGCCAACCGCGGCGTATGGAACCTGCTCGTCTACGTCGGGCTCGCGGGTCTCTTCCAGGCAGTCGACGCACGGAACCGGCTCCGGCGCCAGGAGATTTCTTCCGCACAGCTCGAGGCACAGTTGGCCCAGGCACGCCTCACGGCCCTGCATCAGCAGCTCCAGCCTCACTTCCTGTTCAACACGCTGCATGCCATCGGCGTGCTGAACCAGGAGGATCCATCCAGGGCCACGCGGATGATCGCGGCCCTGGGAGACCTCCTTCGCAGCTCGCTCGAGACGCGGGACGAGAACGAGATTCCCCTGGCCCGGGAGCTCGTGCTGCTGGAGCAGTACCTCGAGATCGAGTCGATCCGGTTCTCCGACCGCCTCACGGTCGCCGTCGACGTGCCCGATCGACTCCGGAACGCGCTGGTGCCACCCTTCTCCCTGCAACCGCTGGTGGAGAACGCCATCAAGCACGGCGTCTCGCGACGCACGGGGCCGAGCACGATTCGCGTCGCAGGCAGTGCCAGCAACGGGACGCTCGAGCTGACGATATGGAACAGCGGTCCGCCGCTGGCACCCGATCGCACGTCCGGGGGGATGGGCCTCGCCACGACCCGGGATCGCCTCGCGCGGCTCCATGGGCCAGCGGGGACGGTCGAGCTCGCCAACCACGAGGGCGGAGTGCAGGTCTCGCTTCGGCTTCCCTTGCGGGAGAACGGTGTCCGCTAGTCTCCGTGTCGTCATCGCCGACGACGAGCCCCTGGTGCGGCGCGGCCTGCGACGCCTCCTCGAGCGGGAGCCCGGCGTCAGCGTCGTCGCGGAGTGCGGGAATGGCGACGAGGCAGTAGCCGCCGTCGCCTCGGAGCGGCCCCACCTGCTTTTCCTCGACGTGCAGATGCCCGGCCGGACCGGCATCGAAGTGCTGGCGGAACTCGGCGACGAGGCGCCGCCGGCCGTCGTGTTCGTCACCGCTCACGATCGCTATGCGGTCGAGGCGTTCGAGCGCCATGCAGTGGACTACCTGCTCAAGCCCTTCGACGAGCAGCGATTTCGCACCGCACTCGCGCGTGCCCGCCAGCGGCTCAGCGCATCGGCTGACGATCACCGCATCGAGCGCCTGATCGAGGCACTTTCACCACGCCCATGGCTCGAGCGCATTCCAGCGCGCATCGGGAACCGGGTGACGCTGGTCCCGGTAGCCGAGGTGACCTGGGTGGAAGCGGCGGACAACTACGTGAAGCTGCATACCGGCGACCGGACGGTGCTGGTCCGGGATACCATGAAGGACCTCGGCGAGCGACTCGATCCCCGCTCCTTTGCGCGGATTCACCGCTCGGCCATCGTGAATGTCTCGTCGATCCGGGAGATCCGGACCCTGGCGAGCGGAGACTGCGAGGTGCACCTCAACGACGGGACCCGGCTGGCGATGAGCCGGGGCTATCGTGCGGCGCTGGAGAAGGCGCTGGGGCGGCCGCTTCCCTGAGCGTCTACTGCCCCAGGATCTCCAGCGCATCGGAGTAGCGCATCACCGGCACCTTGAGGTCGATGGCGGCACCACCGGCGAAGCGGAGCGTGAGCGGCAGCTCCTGACCCACGGCGGGCTGGCTGTTCATCTCCGAGATCATGATGTGGAGGCCGCGGCCGAGCCTCGTCGCCATGCGACGCGGAAGCGGAATCGCGGGAATGGGGCGCATGCCGCTGCCGGGACTCTCGACATGAAGCGTCGCCGCGCCGGCCGATGAGGTGACGGCGACGAGCGTATCCGCCGCATCGCCATCGTTTTGAATCTCGAGCCCGATGGTGGCGCCCTTCACCTCGCCCGGCGCCGTCCAGGCAACCGCATGAAGGACCTGGATGTCGCCGGCTGAAGCGGATGCGCCGCCGCCGGTACCTCCACCACAAGCCGCAAGGATTCCGGCACTGATGACCAGCGTGGTAACCTTCATGCACTCCTCCACTACCTGCGAATGAACCAGGCCACCACCGCCGAGCTTCGCGAACGCCTGTCCGCTGCCCTCGCCGGCCGCCTCGAGGTCGGTCAACTCCTTGGCACCGGCGGGTTCGCGGCCGTCTTCCGGGGACGCGACCCGCTGCTCCAGCGCGACGTCGCCATCAAGGTACTCGCACCATCGGTGGCCCTGAGTCCCGCCGCCACCGAGGAGCTCCTCCGGGAGGCCCGCCTCGTCGCGGCAATTGAGCATCCGCACATCGTGCCGCTCTACGAAGCAGGCAACGCCGACGGGCTGGTCTACCTCGTGATGCGGTACGTCCCCGATGGCTCGCTCACGAAGCGGCTCACCGGCCCGATGCCGGCGGCCGAGGTGGCGCGCATTGGCACACAAGTGGTGGATGCCCTCGCCGCAGCTCACCAGCGTGGTGTCGCGCACCTCGACATCAAGCCCGACAACCTTCTCGTCGATGCCGCGGGCAACATCGCCGTCGCCGACTTCGGCATCGCGCAACTCATCACTTCCTCGAAGCCACGCGACCTCGGATCGGTCAGCGGTTCTCCCTGGTACATGAGCCCGGAGCAGGTGGCCGGCGATGCCGTGGACGGACGTGCCGACCTGTACGCGCTGGGCAACGTCCTCTACGAGGCGGCGACAGGCTCCCGGCCGGTCCGCGGCGACTCTCCGCAGGAGATCATGGCCAACCAGGTGCGCCAGGTGCCGGCGCCCATCGGGAAGCTTCGGCCGGAGTTCCCGGCACCGCTCGCCGGCGTGATCATGCGCGCCCTGGCCAAGGATCCCGCCGAGCGCTGGCCCGGCGCCGCGCAGATGGCCGAGGCGCTGCGGCAGGCGGCCTCCAGTGAGAAGCTGGTCTCGCCGGCGGAGCAGCGCCAGCGGGTGCGACGCCGATGGTACCGTGGCGGCGCCATCCTGGCCGTCGGTCTGGTAGCGGGTTTTGGATTCCTGGCCTGGTGGGTCGTGAAGATGGTGAAGCTCGTCATCAGCGGCCATCCACCGGCCATCGATGCGACGGCTCCCAACATCGCCCCTGCCACTCTCGATTCCCTGGGGAGCCGGGTCCTGCTCGAGGGCGACACGGTGAAGTACGTCTATGCGCCGAATGGTGGCACGCTCTCGAATGCGCTGGTGGTGACCCAGTCGGCACTGCTCACGCTGCATGACTGGGAGGCGCGCCGCTACCCGCTGTCGGAGCACCCGGAAGTCAGGGTCGACCTCAACGACAAGGGGGGCGCGGTGATGATCCGCCGGCAGGGGGATGAGGCCTTCGATACCGTCTTCACGCCGGTGACGGGGATGGAGCAGCAGGCCCTGATGCTGGGACTCAAGCGGGTGCTGCCCGATCGGGACACGACGCCCCGCTGAGTCCTACTTGGCGTCCATTGCCATCTCGGAGGGGACACGCGAAGACCCTGACTTCTTCTTCTTGACCGGTTGCGGGTCGGTGGCAGACACCCGCGATGCCTCGACCGAGCCCCCCGCCGTCAGGGCGGTGACGATCGCATCTCCCCGCGCCTTGCCGAGCGACTGCAACTCACCCGGCTCAACCGTCTCGGCCATCGTCAGCTGTTCCCGCAGCGCGGTGTAGAAGGGGCCGGGATCGTACTTCCGCCCCTTCTTCGCCGTGTCCGCGTCCGCCGCCGTCCTGAAGGCGTCGCGCATGCTGTCGAGCGAGGCCTTCCCTCGCTGGTTCTCGTACAGCTTCTCCAGGATCCGTGCGAGGCGCGATGTGCTGGTGTCCGCCGCCGCCTTCTTGCCGGAACTGTCTCGCTGCGCCTGGATTTTCCGCTCCAGCTTGAGTTCGCGGATGGCGCGTGTGTCCGAGATGCTGTCGTACCGCCCCTCGACCGAGAGGGTGAGTTCCGGCTTGCGGCCGAGCTCCGCGACCAGGGAATCGAGCTTCTGCTGTTCCGGGGGGATCAGGTCGGAGCGGCCCGGGTCGAAGTCCACCAGCTCGACGTCGTCGCCACCGATACCGAGCAGCTTGCCCAGGAAGCGGAACGGCGCGGTCGCGACCTTGCCGAGCATCTGCTTCATCGCCTGCCACACGATGCCCTTGTAGCTGAACTGCGGGTCATCCACGGTTCCCTCGACCGGCACGTCGAGCTTGATCTTGCCGTCCTTGTCCTTCATCAGGGAGATGGCCAGCTTCACGAGGAACCCGGGCGATTCGCCGCCTTCGACCTTGTCGCCCAGCGTCAGGTTGGTGGCGATGATGCGGTGATCCGCCTGCAGCATCCGGTCCTTCACCCGGTAGTCCATGTCGATGTCGAGGCGGCCCGCGCTGATGGCGTAGCCAGCGAACTGCGCACTGTAGGGGGTGAGCGTCGCCATGTTGATGTTGCGGAAGGCGGCCTTGATGTCCGTCGCGGCGAACGGGTCATTGATCCGGATCGTGCCGCTGGCGCGCGCCAGGCCGTAGTCCTCGATCTGCCCTTCCATCTCCAACGTCCCGGCCGTGCCCCCGAACGACGCCACGTCCTTGATGCTGCCATGGGTCGAGTCGATACGGGTGCGGAACGGGAGGATGAGGCTTTCGTCCGAGAAGTCGACCTCACCATTCGCGAAAGTGATGTCGAGGATCTCGTAGGGGAATTCGCGCGAGGTCGTGTCGGCCGGCACCAGCTGCATCAGGTTCATGGTCCGGTCGCGGCTGATCGCGATGCGCGCGAATGGCTGGTCCAGCTCCACCTTCCGGATACGCAGCAGGTCCGGCCCCTGGGTGTAGCGGATGCCGGTGGCGCTGAGGCGCTTCCAGGCCAGGAGGGGTTGCCCGGTGCTGTCGTTGACCGCGAGGCGGTCGATGCGCGCCCGGCCGTCGAAGGTCGTGGCGGGGCGGCCCGCCGTCATCCTTGCGCGCCCATTCACCGAGACTCGTCCGCCTGCGAGCTGCACCGGGATCGGCGGCAGGTAGGGCTTGACCATCCGCAGGTCGAGGTCGGTGAGCCCGAGCTCCATGTCGGTCGCCTTCGGGAACCGCGTCATGCTTCCCTTGCCGCTGAGCCTGGTGCCCTTCCCCAGGACGGCCGACCACTCGAGCTGCGCCGGCATGGTGGAATCGCTTCCGACCGGACCCATCGACAGGTTCGCATCGGTGATTGCAAAATTGGCGGCTGGCCGGACCGCGCGATCCGCGATGCTGGCCGAGCCATTCCGCATCTCGACCGTCTTGATCACCGCATTCCAGGCCGGTGCCGTGTCAGGCGCTGCGGTGTCTGCGGGCATCGCCTCGATGATGTGGGACCAGTTCAGCGTCCCGTTCGCCTCGCGCGCGGCACGGATCCAGGGATCGGTGGCCAGTACCAGGTCGATCGTCGCCGCGCGGCGGGGCCATTCGAGCGACACGCCATCGACCTCCACACTGGGAAGCCGCACCCATTCGCTGTCAGCGCCGGGCGGACGGGCGGTCAGGCCCGAAATGCGATAGGACGCGCGCGAGAGGGTTGCCACCAGCCCGCGATCGGGCCCCTGGGTGATGGAATAGGGAAGTGTGGCCGCACCTCTCCCGTCGGTGACGATCAGCGGGTAGGCGCGGCCAAAGACCTCCGAGACCTTGGCGAGCCGCACATTGCTGAGCTCCAGGGTCCCTTCGAGTTGCAGCGGCTCGACGACGTTCTTTCCCTCCCACCGCAGCTGGGCGCCGCTTGCGAAGTTGACCGTGAGGACATGGTCACCCTTCTCGTTGGGGATGGTGGAAAGGCCCTCCATGTTGAGGGTCAGGTCCTTGAACGACTCTTCGTAGCGCGGCGTCCGCGACTCATCCACATACTGGACACTTCCATCCGCGACCAGCAGGTGTTCCACCAGGAGCCGGGGCGGTGCGCTCCGGGCGGTGTCCACCGGCATCGTTGAATCCCGCTGGAACAGGTCCACGGCGGCGAGGTTTCCCGCGGCATTCACCCGCACCACGCCCGCTGGGCGGATGAGGCGGAACTCCTCGATGTCCACGGCCCGGCGGACGAGTGACGCTGCGCCGAGATTGATCACCAGCGTGTCGAATGAGGCGAGCGCGCTGCTGTCCCGGTCCCGCATGTCGAAGCCGGCGAGGCGCAGCTCCAGCGTGAACGGGTTGAACCGGGTGGAGGCCAGGGAAGCCGGACGCCCGAGCCGCTCGCGAATGTTCTTGAGCAGCTGCCACTTGAGCACGGCGGGCACCACGAGAAAACCGGAGACGGCGTAGACCAGCAGCGCTCCGGCCACTGCCAGGACTCCGGTGCGCAGGATGCGGCGGGAAATCATCGCGACTAGTCTGCCAGTCCCGCGGAGAATGTCAAGAAATGAACCGGGACCGGCCGGCGGGTGCACCGGGTGCCGTCATGCTAAGTTTCCGCCCGGTCATAACCCGATGGAAGCATGCGACTGACACAACACGGGATCCTCGCGCTCAGCCTCCTTGCCCTGGCAGCGTGTGGCGAGCGGAAGGCTCCCCAGGCCGGCGCGGATAGTCCCGCCCCGGCGGCCCCGGCCCAGCAGGACACGGCGAACCAGCCGCGCGGATTCGCCCGCACGCCGCCCAAGCCACTCCCGGACATCGTCCTCACCGATACCGACGGGAAGCGATTCGACCTGCGGAAGGAAACCGCGGGCTACGCCACGCTCCTGTTCTTCGGCTACACCCACTGCCCCGATGTCTGCCCGGTGCACATGGCAAACATCGCCCGTGCCCTCAAGGGCATGCCGGCGCCGGAGGCGGGACGGATCAAGGTCATCTTCGTCACGACCGATCCCGATCGTGACACGCCCAAGCGGATCCGCGACTGGCTCGACAGCTTCGACCCGACCTTCATCGGCCTCCGAGGCACGCCGGAAGAACTCGCCGCGGCACAGCAGGCGATCAACATGCCCGTGGCCCAGAAGGAAGCGCCGCGCGATTCGACCAAGCCCGACGAATACGGGGTCGGTCATGGAGCCTTCGTCTCGGCGGCAACGCCCGATGGGCTGATCCGCTACCTCTACCCGTTCGGGTTCCGGCAGTCGGACTGGGCCCATGACCTGCCGCTCCTCGCGAAGCTCGCTCCGGTCGCGACGAGTGATTCCGGAACCATCGTGATCTCACGCGCCTACGCGTTCGCGCCGCCGAGTCCCGACGAGGCGGCGGGGTACTTCACCGCGGCCAACGCCGGCACCTCACCGGACACGCTGGTCGGCATCACCTCACCCGATGCGAAGGACGCCTCGATCCATCGCTCGGTGCAGGAAGGCAACCGGGTGACGATGCAGCCGGTCGGCAAGGCGGGCATCGCTCCCGGTGACAGCCTGGTGCTCGCACCCGGCGGAGCCCACCTGATGCTCAACGGGCTGACGCGTGCGCCGCGGCCCGGCGACACGATGCACATCACGCTCCGGTTCGCCCGCTCGGGCGACCTCGAGCTCGCGTTGCCGGTGCGCGCCTACGGAGACGCCGAATGACGTGGTGGTGTGCGGCGACGAACCTGCCGTGGACCTGGGAGTGGCGTGCGTATCCGGGTGTGTGGCTGGTGGTGCTGGCGATCGCTGCCCTGTACTTCACCCGCTATCGCGCCGGCCGGCAGCACGTCGCATGGAGCGGCGGGCGCGTCGCCACTTTCCTGGTCGGGCTGTTCCTCGTCTGGGCTGCGCTCGACTGGCCCATTGGTACGCTTGGCGGTGGCTACCTCGCGAGCGTTCACTCGCTCCAGTGGCTCCTGCTGGCACAGTTTGCCCCGCCCTTCCTGATCATGGGCGTCCCGCCCGAGGCCTGGGAAGCGCTTGCCGCGCGGTCAGCAGGATGGAAGGCATTCCTGCACCGGTTCGCGGGCGCGGTCACGGGCCTCGTGGTGTTCAACGGCATCATGATCGTGACCCATGTCCCGACCATCGTGGACTTCCTGATGGCGAGCCAGTGGGGCGCATTCCTCATCGACGTGGCGTGGCTCTTCAGCGGACTCGCGCTCTGGTGGCCGGTGCTTTGCCCGCCGGCGGTCCAGCGGATCTCGGAGCCGGCCAGGATCGGCTACCTCTTCGCGGCCACGATCGTCCCGACCGTGCCCGCGGCATTCCTCACATTCGCGGACCATCCGGCGTACCAGCTCTATGAACTCGCGCCGCGGGTCAACGGGATCACGGCGGCCAGCGACCAGCAGACGGCCGGCCTCATCATGAAGGGCGTGGCCGATCCCGTCATGTGGTTCGCGATGGCACTGGTGTTCTTCCGCTGGAGCGCGATGGAGCGCCGGGCCGACGCTGCGGAAGCGGCGGCCCGTGGCGCCCTTTTCCCGGGGGCACCGGGCAGGTAGATTCGCGGCCTTCGGGAGTGGTGGCCGAGTGGCTGAAGGCGGCGGTTTGCTAAACCGTTATAGGGGTGAAAGCCCCTATCGGGGGTTCGAATCCCCCCCACTCCGTTCCCGCCTTACCGATCCTTGAGCACGAACGAGATCTTGGCGTTCACCCGGTACAGGGTGACCTTCCCGCCCTCGACCTCGGCACTGAAGTTGTCCACCCACACCGACTTGATCCCCTTCACGGTCTTCGAGGCCTCCTTTACGGCTTCCTTTACCGCATCGTCGAAGCCCTTCTCCGACTGCGCGATGACCTCGATCACCTTGACGATTGCCATGGGCTCTCCCTGAAGGGGTGAAGTATGATCATACCCCCCAAGCGATCCCGGCGCCCCCTTCACTCTTCACCCGCCACTGCTGTTGCATTAGTTTCGCCCTCCCATGACCGCCCCCCGCGTCCGCTTCGCCCCCTCCCCCACCGGATATCTCCACGTCGGCGGGGCCCGTACCGCGCTCTTCAACTGGCTCTATGCCCGGAAGACCGGCGGCACCTTCGTGCTTCGCATCGAGGACACGGACAAGGAGCGGAGCACCGACGCGCACACGAAAGTCATCCTCGACGGCCTGACCTGGCTCGGCATCAACTGGGACGAGGGTCCCTGGTTCCAGGGGGCCTACGGCGCGCGGCACAAGGCCGACGCCGAGCGGCTGCTCGCCGAGGGGAAGGCGTACCGCGCCTTCGAGACGGCGGCGGAACTCGATGCGGAGCGCGAGCTCTTCAAGCAGCGGGGCGAGCCGTTCCGCTACGATCGCGCGCGCTGGAAGAAGGGCCCGGAGGAGGAAGCCCGGCTGCTCGCGAGCGGCGCGCCCTACGTCATCCGCTTTGCGGTGCCGGATGAGGAACTGGCGTGGGACGATGCCGTCCACGGGCGCATCAGCTTCCAGGGGCGCGATATCGACGACTTCGTGATCCTCCGCTCCGATGGATCGGCGATCTACAACCTCGCCGTCGTCTCGGACGACATCGAGATGAAGATCACCCACGTGATCCGGGGCGACGATCACATTTCCAACACGCCCAAGCAGGTGGCGCTCTATCGCGCCCTCGGTGCAACGACGCCGGTGTTCGCGCATGTGCCGATGATCCTGGGCAGCGACGGGAAGAAGCTCTCCAAGCGCCATGGCGCCACCGCGGTCGGCGACTACCAGGACCAGGGCATCATCCCCGATGCGATGCGCAACTTCCTGGCGCTTCTCGGCTGGTCGCCGGGCGATGACCGCGAGATCCTGACGGACCAGGAGATGGTGGACGCGTTCTCGCTCGAGGGCATCCAGAAGAAGCCGGCGGTGTTCGACACGACCAAGCTCGAGTGGATGAACGGCCAGTACCTCTCGAAGCTCCCGGCCGATGTGCTCCTGCCGCCGGTGCGCCGTCAGCTCGATCGTCTCGGCGTGGATGTCGCGGGCCGTGACATCGCGCCGCTGGTGGAGTCGGCCAAGGCGCGCTCACGCACCATCACGCACCTCGCCGAGCAGGTGGCGGTGCGGCTCGATGCGTCGCGCATCGTCGTGGACGACAAGGCCGCGAAACTCATGACCAAGATGGGCCCGGCCTTCGACGCGAGCCTGGCGCTGGCGGTCGGCACCCTCGAGCCGCTGTCCACCTGGGCTCCCGAGCCGATCCTCGAGGCCCTCAAGGGAGCAGCGGAGAAGTCCGGCACGAAGCTCGGCGACCTGATGCAACCGATCCGTGTCGCGCTGACCGGGTCGACGGTCTCCGAGCCCGTGAATGAACTCCTCGCCGTCGTCGGCAAGGGCGAGTCGCTCAAGCGGCTGCAGCACCAGCCCTCCAGCCACCCAGCCATCTAGGCATCCAGCCATCTAGGCATCCAGCCATCCAGCTCCTCGTGGCGTCCAGGCGTCCAGGCGTCCACATCGCGTTATGTTCCTCTCATGGCCATTCCCGAACCCGCGGGTGGGGGCGGAGCTACCGCCTACGCAGCCGCAGAAGAGCCCGTTGCACTGCGGGTGTCCCTGGTCGAGGACGACCGGACCCCCGAGGGCATGGTGTGCATGGGCAGCTATCGCGGGAACAACCTCATCGCGCGTTGCGTGATCCCGCCGGAGATGTGGGAGCAGGTGATGGAGCACGCGCTGTTCGAGGATCCCGTGCCCGTGGTGCTCGTCGCGCGGGAGGCGCCTCCCGGGCTCAAGTGCCAGCTCTACGCCCTGCTGCAGCTCCCCGAGGAACTGACGGACGAGGATGAGGACGAGGAGGAAGCGCCGTGGGCCTCATCCGTTCCGGGTTCGAGCTATGAGGCCGAAGTGGGCGGGAGCGATGAGGACGACGAGGACGAGCGCCTCGTCGCCTTCCCGCTGGGCGAGATCGTGCGTTTCAAGAAGGACCGCATCCACCCCGGGAACCTGCCCCTCGAGGCAGCCGACATCCTGCGCACGCTGATCGAGGGGAAGACGACGGAAGTGGTGGACAAGGCGCTCGAGGACCTCCTCGGGCGCTGAT
>Ga0315910_10003560_pt1 | contig 13233 bp, 12 predicted proteins | sample EdamamesoilMG_FD_204470 | JGI IMG/M metagenome (GOLD analysis project Ga0315910, IMG submission 204470) | Garden soil microbial communities collected in Santa Monica, California, United States - Edamame soil | ecosystem: Environmental > Terrestrial > Soil > Garden | place: USA: California... | reverse complement strand
CACGTGGCCATCACCGCCAGGACGAGAGGAGCCACGCTCTGTGCCCCCAGCAGGTGCGGCTCGTAGAAAACCGCCAGCAGGACGCCGAGCAGCATGAACGCGTTCTTGAACCAGTGATCGATTCGTGCGATCTGCACGTACGGGCGGATGGCCATCATGCCGAACGGCCTCCCAGTACTCGGGCGAGCGCCTCGAAGGTCGGCGCCCCGCTGAACCCGTCCCCGGACTGCCGGCCAATCACGATCGCGCGCATCCCGGCCTCCCTGGCGCCGGCGACGTCGACGTCCACGCGATCGCCCACATACGCCACCTGGTCCGCGTCGATGGCCCAGCGGCGACAGGCCTCGAGGAAACCTGCCGGGTGCGGCTTGAAGGCATTGATCGACGTATCGGTCGCGCACAACTGAAGCGACATGACGGCCGTCAACCCAAGGGCCTCTACCTTGTCGGCAGTCGGATAGTCAGACAGCACACCGATCCGCAGTCCCCGCCCGGCAAGGGCCGACAACGTCTCCTGACAGCCGGCCCTGGCGAGGCGGCCGAGGTATTTCAGCGGTCGTCGATAGATCCATTCCTCGACGACGGCCCGGATCTCATGCTCGTCGACGTGTGCCACCGCGGCGGCCCGCGCGTACTGGGCGCTCTCGAGGCTCTCGGCCGGCTTTCCCAGCCGACGCAGCCTCTCGCGCTCATGGCGGAATATACGAAGCAATCGAAGGTCTCTGACGGCCCGTGCCGGGCCCTTTGTCGCAAACGACGACGCCAGCTCTGCCGCCATGAAGGCCCGCAGGGCCGGCTGATGATAGAGCGTCCCGTCGACGTCGAGCAGCACGGCCTGCAGTGCGCCGTTCACTGGCCGCTCCCAAGGACCAACGGCCGGACGGCTGGCCAGTCCCGCCACGCAATCTGCACGATCCAGAGCGCAGCCATCGACGCCATCGTCAGAATCGCACCGCGCCCGCGCCACGACCGCCAGTCGATGTGGCGCCACGCGCCGTCGGCGACCGCGGCGGCGCCAAACACGAGCAGCAGCGGCATGAGCGGCAGGCGATAGCGCGGATGTGCGAACACGATCGAATGGAGCGCGCAGACGAAGGCGACGACGACCAGCAGCAGCCAGGCGCCCCGCCTGTCGCGTGGCGGCACCAACCACGCGCCGAGGACCGCCAGGGTCATCGCCGCGGGATAGGCCACGCTGAGCGCGCCGCCGACCAGCACCGTCACCAGCAGCGGCGGCGAATACAGTCGCCGCTGGACGCCAGCCAAGAAGTCGCGATCGAGCGCCCAGAAGTCACCGAACCTGATGAGGCTTCGCCAGGCTGTCAGGAACGGATGCGAGACGATGAACGCGATGGCCTGCGATCGTGCCCAGCGCTCCTTGCGGCCTTCCGTCCACTCGCCCCCGCCGTCAGGCTGCGCAGGCAGCCCGACAATCCACGACCGCTCGCCCTGCTGTGAAATGGCGTCCCACATCCGGTCGTGCGGCGTGAACTCGTAGTTGCCCATCCGCAGGTTCAGGCCACCCATCGTGTCCACCAGTACCGGCACTCCCTGGAGCCGCGTGTTCCTGACCGCCCACGGCCCCACGATCGCCGCATAGGCAGCGCACAGGGCGATGGCCATCAGACAGCGGCGGGTCCGCGGGACCGGAAGCCACCAGAGAATCAGCCCTACCAGGACCAGGGGGAAGGGATAGAGGATGCTTCGCGTCAGCGCCGCCGCGCCGAGCATCAGGCCAGCCAGCACCGCGAATGTGATCCGCGGTCGCTGCAGCAGCGCGACGACGGACGCCACCATCGCCGTTACGAAGAACGAAAAGAGCGTCTCCGTCAGAAGCAGCGATTGCGCGACGAGCAAGGCCGGGTAGAGCGTGACGAGAGCAGCAGCGATGACCCCCGCGCGTTGGCCGTAGAGATGCCGGCCTACGTAGTACGCCAGCAGTCCCGTGAGCAGTCCGACGATGGCCTGTGCGAATCGCACAGCGAGCAGGCTTTCGTGCCCGACCACCCACCAGATCGCCGCCACGAAGGCCGGATAGAGCGGCGGCCGGAGCGATGTGGGCCCGTTCGGAAACGCGAAGCCGTTGCCCTCGAAGAGGCTCCTGGCAAGGAGGAGATAGTCGCGCTCGTCAGCGATTCGCGGTTGAAGCGACACGGTCGCCGCGAGGACCGCCAGTTTGATGACGACAGCTGCGAGCAGAGCCACGGTCAGCCAACGCCCCCGATGGAGTTGTTGGTTGAAGTCGGGCTGAACCATGCGATCAGGAACCATCATGTCATGGATTTGTGCCGCGATTGGACGGCCAGAACACCGCTCATTCCTGGCTCTGTGAGCAATCCCGGTAAGATGTCGGCGTGTCGTCGCCGGACGTGGACATCCTGCTTGTCACGGAGGTGTATCCTCCAGCGATTGGAGGCAGCGGGGCGCTGCTCGAAAACCTCTACTGTCGGCTCAGCGGGCCAAAAGTGCACGTGCTGACTCATGGCCGCGGTCCCTCCCGGGTTCAGCGTGGCGTGGTCGTCGACTCGGTGGAGATGGATGCCCCGAGCTGGGGTGTGCTCCGGCCGGCGTCCCTGCGGCGACACGTGCGCGTGTCACGCGCGATCAATCGGGTCCGGCGCCGCGGCCACACCGTGCTGCACTGCGGGAAAGCGCTGCCTGAGGGGCTGAGCGCACGATTGGCGAACTGGCCCAGGCCGGCCCCCTACGTGTGCTGGGTCCATGGCGAGGAGCTGGGTCACGCCTCGACGTCGAAGGAGCTCCGCTCTCTCGCGCGCCTCGTCTACAACGGCGCAGCGGCGCTCGTCGCCAACTCGGAGAACTCGCGCCGTCTCTTGATGTCCGAGTGGGGAATTGCGGAATCACGTGTCCACGTGATTCACCCGGGCGTGGACGCCGATCGCTTCAATCCCGACGTGGACGGTTCGGCCATGCGTGCGCGCGTCGGCGTTCAGCCTGGCGAGCTGTTGCTTGTCTCCATCGGCCGCCTGGATCGACGCAAGGGCCACGACATGGCATTGCGAGCGCTTGCCAGGCTGCGAGGGGCGCGGCCGTCGATCCGATACGTGATCGTCGGCGATGGCCCACAGCGGGCGAGCCTCGAGGCTCTTGCCGTGGACGTGGGCGTTTCCGATCTCGTGCGCTTCGTCGGCGCCGCCGCCGAGGCGGATCTGCCAGCGTGGTATGCCGCGGGTGACGTCTTCCTGATGCCCAACCGCACCGACGGCGTGGACTTCGAGGGATTCGGCATCGTGTTTCTCGAAGCGGCGGCCTCGGGAAAGCCCACCATCGGCGGGCGCAGCGGCGGCGTGATCGAGGCCGTTGCCGACGGAGTGACGGGATTGCTCGTCGACGGCGACGACGTGGCCCGGATCGCCGACGCGATCGTTCACCTGGCCAGCGACCCTGCCCGGCGTGCGTCGCTCGGACGCGCGGGTCGCCAGCGCGTGCAGGATGCATTCACCTGGTCGACCGGCGCCGCCACGCTTCGCGAGCTTCATCTGGCACTCAAGGACACCTGACGCCGGGTGCGCCTGACCGGGCGAATCAGGGCAACGCCCTCTTCAGATTGCAGGACACGTAGGTCTTCCACATTCGCCAGTCGAGCGGTCGCAGCTGGAGCCCGCGCCGAAACGCCTGCATGGCTTCCACGGTGCGACCGAGCTGCCAGTAGCCGGCGTACCCCAGGCGCCAGAAGTAGGTGTTCGCCAGCCAGCGATCGAGCGCAGCTGTCGCATCGGTCGACAACACCACCTCCTTGCGAATGCGCTCGAAGCCCCTCACCTCCTCTTCGAAGATCGGCAGTAGCCGTCCGGCGTCCGCCCCGGTCGCAGCCGCCGATGAGTTGTCGTCATGGACGCGATACTCGACGAGCACCTCGTCGAGATATCCCATCGAGAGACCGGTGGCGAGCGCCCGCACCAGGAACAGGACGTCCTCGACGACCCGATAGTCGTCCCAGAACCTGGCCGGCTCGAACACGCGGCGTCGAATCACGGAGTTCTGGAGCCCGGAGAACAACCCCGTCGAGAGCTGACACACGAGCGCATCAGCGGCAGCCACCCGCCAGGCGTCACCAGCCGGAGTACGGGGCAGGTGAAGGAACGGGCGAGCGCGTCCGTCAGGCCGGAAGGTCGACGCCTGCACGACCGTTCCGGTCTCGGCATCCACCATCTCGCACGCGGCATAGAGCCAGTCGATCTCGGGCTCGCCTTCGAGCGTCCCGACCATGCGCTGCAAGTATCCGTCGCGCCAGATGTCGTCGCTGTCGAAGAACGCCACGTATTCGCCGCCGGCAAGATCGAGGCCGGTGTTTCTTGCCCCGTAGGCACCGCGGTTCGCCTGGAACTGATACCGCACAGGAACGTTCAGCAGGCGGCGGGCTTCATCAACGACGCGCGGCGTGTCATCCGTGCTGCCGTCATCGACGACGACAACCTCCAGGTGGTCCCACTGCTGACGGCCAATCGAGGCAAACGCGTCGGGTAGAAACGTCGCGCGATTGAAGGTGGGAAGGATGACGCTGACAAGCGGCGTGCGACTCGCACGGGCGGGCGGCATTGGCGTGTTACCGCGTCGCGAATGCACGGGCCAGCAACCACCAGGCGCGGACACTCAACGGACGAACCTTGACGAGGGCCAGGCTGGTCGGCACCGCCCGCTCGTGGCGTGCGAGAACGTCACGCTCGGCCCACCCGGCGAGCAGACCCGCCTGCTTGCGCCGCAGAATGGGGAGCAGGTGAGGATGCTTCGCGCCGTACAACGCATCGGCGCGCTCCAGTGCCCGCTCGGTGGCCTGACGCATGCGTTCCACGTGTCGGCTCATGTTCGACGTGTGGCGGCGCTTCAGCACCGCTGTCGAGCGGACAAAGGCGATCGGCTGATCCGGGAGCAGGCGGAAGTAGAGGTCGAGGTCTTCGGCGCCCTGCCGGTCACGGCATTCGTCGAACTGGCCGACGCCGAGGAAGACATCGCGTCTGATCATCAGGCAGCTCGGCGTGAACGCGCCGTTACGGGCCACGAGCAGCTCGGCTGGTGGCGTCAGCAGGGAGCACCGTCCGCTGCCGCGGCCGGCGAACCGTTCGAGGTCCGCCAGATACCTCGACCCGCTCGCCGGGTCTCGACGGCCGTCCGCGTCGAACTCCTCGAAATCGCTGAAGAGCACCGCGGCATCCGGGAAGGCCTCGTGCAGCTCCACATAGGCGGCGATGGTGTCAGGGGTGTGGAGATCGTCGGCATCGAGGAACGTCAGCCAGACGGATCGCGCCGCCAGGGCGCCGGCGTTGCGCGCGCCGCCCAGGCCGCGGTTCTCCTGAGTGACCACGGTCACGCGGGATCCGAATGCGGCCAGCACGCGTGCGGTCTCGTCGGTCGATCCGTCGTTGACCGCAATGATCTCGGACGGCGGAAGGCGCTGCGTCAGCACGCTCTCGATGGTGTCGCCCACCCACGCCGCGGCGTTGTAGCAGGGGATGACAACGGAGACGTCCCGCGGTGACGTCGCGGAGTCGTCGTTCATGAACGAACCAGCGTCACCGCGCACTGCGGCGCCACATCCACGACGCCGCCGTACGACGCCGTTTCGACGACCGTGAAGTTCGCGATGTTCTCGGCGAACAGGTAGAACTTCATGCTCGTCGAATCGCGCACGTTGAGGTTCACCCGATAGTGCCCACGGGCAAAGTGTGCGACCCACCGGAACTCGATCACCGCCCGCTCGCCCGCACGAAACGCACGGCGCTCGGCGCCGAGGTCTTCCGTATTGACGCCGTAACAATAGAACAGGTCGCGCGTGCGCTCGAAGTCGAACGAGAACGCCGCTGCGGGAGCATCCGCGTGGCACTGCACCGTGGCCCGAAACACGCACGCCGTGTGTGGTGCCAGGGTGTGGGCAGGCTGGCCGTCTGCCGTGACGAACTCGATCGCCTCGACAGTGAAGCGCGGGTCGGTGTCAGGACGGCGCGAACCCGCCTGTGACGCCCGCAGATACGCGTCGATCGCGCCGTCGACCGGTCCGTCGTATTGCAGCTCGCCGCCGCCGAGCACGACAGACCGTTTGCACAGCGACGCCACCGCCTGCAGGTTGTGCGACACGAACACGACCGTCACGCCGTCCCGGATTTGCCGCTCCATCCGCTCCATGCAGCGGGCCTGGAAGCTGATGTCGCCGACACTGAGCACCTCGTCGACGAGCAGCACGTCGGGCTCCATGTGAGCGGCGATCGCGAATCCGAGCCGCGCCTGCATGCCGGAGCTGTACCGCTTGATCGGCGTGTCGATGAACTTCTCGATCCCGGCAAACGCCGCGATCTCGTCGAAGCGCGAGTTGATGTCAGCGCGCTTCATCCCCATGATCGCGCCCTGCAGGAACACGTTCTCGCGCCCGGTCAGCTCGGGATGGAACCCGGCCGCGACCTCGATGATCGCTCCCACACGGCCATGAATGCGACACGTGCCGCGCGTCGGACGGAGGATGCGGGTGAGCAGTTTCAGGGCCGTGCTCTTGCCGGCGCCGTTGGGGCCGATGATGCCGAGCGACTCGCCTGGCGCGACGCTGAACGACACGTCCTTGAGCGCCCAGAACTCGGCCGCGTCGAGCTCGTCGTCTCGCTTGCGGGTCACAAGGCGCGACAGCGCCGCAGGCACGAGATCGCGCAGGCTGTCGTGACGCTCGCCGAGCCGGAATTTCTTCCAGACGCCTTCGAGCGTCACCGCCGCTGCCACTAGATGCTCTCCGCGAAGGTGTACTCGGTCCGATGGAAGACCAGCCACGCGAGGAACAACAGCACGAAGGCCAGCACCGCGGCGACGGCAAACTGCGGCGTCAGCGGAGACGCGCCGGTCAGCAGCACAGCGCGGTAGCCGTCGATGATCGGCGTCATGGGGTTCAGGGCCAGCAGCGAGCCCAGTGTTCCGCCGACGCGCGACGTCGGATAGACGACGGAGGTCGCAAACATCCAGAAGGTCAGGACCAGTTCGAAGAGGTACTTGACGTCCCGGTAGAACAGGTTGGCCATCGCCACCAGCAGCGCGACGCCCGCCGTAAAGGCAACCTGCACGAGGACCACGACCGGCAGCCAGAGCATCGAGACGGTCGGGGTGACTCCGTAGTAGGCCATCAACGCCACGAGCACGAGTGACCCCACGGCAAAGTCCACCAGGCACACCAGGACGGCCGAGAACGGGAACACCTCACGAGGGAAGTAGACCTTGGTCACCAGGCTGGTGTTGCTCGACAGCGACGTGACCGCAAACCGAAGCGACGAGGCAAAGAAGTTCCAGGTCCAGAGCCCGCAGTAGGCAAACAGCGGATACGGCATGCCGGTATCCATCGGTGCGACGCGGACGAAGATCACCGAGAACACGGCCGTGTTCAGCAGCGGCATGAAGACCGCCCAGCCGAATCCCATGACGGTCTGCTTGTATCGCAGCAGCAGGTCGCGTCTCGTCATCTGCCCGAGCAGCTCGCGGTACTCGAACTGCTCGCGGAACATCTCGGCGACATCGCCCACTATCGTCGGTCCGCTCAAAGGGCCCTCCACGAGTAGGATACGACGAACGCCGTGTGCGGCTCAGCGCGTGGCGACCAGGCCGTCGTAAATGTCCTGGACGCGGTCACGATGGCGCTCGAGCCCGAAGATGTCGAGGGCTCGTCGTCGTCCCGCTGCTCCCATGGCGCGTCGTCGATCGCCATCGACGGCGAGCGCTCCGATCGCCTCGGCCAGCCGCGCCGTGTCGCGAGGCGGGACAAGCAGCCCGGTCTTCCCGTCCTCCACCATCTCTGGAATGCCGCCGACACGGCTGCCGACGACCGGCAGGCCCGCCGCCATCGCCTCGAGCGTCGCGTTGCCGAGCGGCTCGACGTGCGACGGCACCGCAATCACGTCGAACGCCGGCAGAAGCGCCGGCGCGTTGGGGCGGAAGCCGAGAAACCGGAACCTGGACGACAGGCCGCGATCGGACACGCGCTGTTCCATCTCGCGCCGCAGCGCGCCTCCGGTCTTCATGTCGTCTCCAAGCACGGCGAAGACGACGTCCGGGTGCGCCGCTGCCATCCGGGCGGCAGCCTCGACGAACTCCCAGATCCCCTTGACTTCCGAGACCTGGCCCGTGAGCGCGACGACCACGGCGTCGGCAGGAAGGTCCAGCTCCAGCCTGAGGCGCGCCTTGGTGGCATCGTCGGCTGGCGGCGGCACCACGACGCCATCATGGACGACCTCGGTCTTGTCTCCAAAGATTTCCGGCGCCGCCGCGAGTGCGTCGGTCTCGAGCGCACGGGACACGAAGAGGGCCCGAGTGAACCCCGGGCGCAGAAACCACGCAAAGCCGCTGCGCCGGTCCGGGAACCGGACGTGCGTCACGACCGGCACTCCGAGCAGGCGCGCCACGTAGCCGGCTGGCTGGAGGCTCGGCACGTCGTTGGCGTGAATCACGTGCGCGCCGACACGTCGAGCGATCCGCCACATCCGGACGACGCCAGCGAGCCACGCGAGTGGATGGCGCGCATCGAGGTACCGGATGGCGCAGACCTCCACAGGCACGCCGGCGGCGCGCAGCTGCGAGGCCAGCTCGCCGTCGGTCCCAACGACGACGTGTGGCTGATAGCGTGTGCGATCGAGATGCGTGATGGTGAGCAGGAGCGCGCGTTCGGCGCCGCTGAAGAAGGGCGCCCAGGCGACATAGAGGACGCGCCGCGGCACGAGCAATCGTAGCCGGTTACTTGTCCTGCTTGAGGAATCGCAGCAGCGTCGCGTGGCTGGCCTCGTCGACGCCCGAGAAGCGGCACGCCGTGAGGTAGCGGTTACTGCGCTGCATCTGCGTGCCGGGATCGGCGCGCAGGACTTCGGCTCGCGCGGAAAACGGCGCGCCGCCGAGCACCGTGCGGAGCTGAATGGTCTGTCCTGGGTGCATGTACTCGCTGGCCGAGAACGACGCGCCTCCGAGGCTCACGTCGAGCAGCTCGACGTCGGCCACTGTCGGCCACAGCATGGCGATCTCGTCGCTGGGAGGGGTACGTGGGTGCCGCCGACGATCGACGGATCCCGGGGTATAGGCGCCGCCGGAGGTCACGTCAGTGTCCAGGTCCTTCATGGGCGGTGCCGCCTCCAGTCAGAAATTCGAGCCCGACAAGATAGCCTCGGCCCCGTTCCCAGGTCGGCCGCACGTGGCAGACGCGGAACCGTGCGTCATGCTCGGCCGCGCCCGACCGCATGCGGATCGTGACCACCGACTCGACGGGCAGGGCACGTGGGGACTCCACCAGCGCGCCTCCCGCGCCGATGTTGACAACGCGCACGGGCTCGGTCGTGGCGACCGAACCCCTGAGACGTCCCACAATTTCAAATCGTGGCTGTTCCCGCCGATCGCTCACGCCGCCATCCGTCCAGCCCCTTGGGGCCACTTCCAATTCGAGTTTGCTACGGAAGAGTTGGGTTGCCCGTACGGAGGGCCCCTACCTTTAGCAATGAGTTCGCCAAGGTGGCACGCGCGCGTTCAAAAACCGTGCAGACGTTCAAAATACTCGGCAATTGACGTCTTCCCTTGCTACACGCGGCGATTTGTCTGGCCTGCAGTATGGTGAAAGTTTTACTCAAACGCAACAAAAGTCAGCGTCAACAGTGAACTCTGTATCACCGCCATCACTAGTCTTCCCGGGCGTGACCTCCTACAATCGCCGACGTGTGGCCTCGTCACTCGCTGCTCACGCTGCTGTGCTTTGGTGTCGCCGCGACCGCCTGGGGGCAGAGCGGCGCGAACGTGCTGGTCGTCGCCAAGGCCGCCAGCGCTGATTCGGTCGTCGTCGCCGAGCGTTACGCGAGTGCGCGACAGGTGCCTGCCACTCAGTTGTTGAAGCTCGAGGGCCTCGACGGGGAGGGCGAGCAGGTCACGCGCGCCGTGTATGAGGCTCGCATCGCGGCGCCGATTGGCGAATGGCTCAGGCGGAACTTCGCCCAGGACCGTATTCATTACATCGTTTTGACGAAGGGCGTGCCTTTGCGGATCCAGGGCAGCAGCGGCCGGGAGGGCACAGTGTCGAGTGTGGACTCCGAGCTGGCCGTCCTCTACGCCCGCATGGCCGGCATGGTGATGCCCACTGCCGGAGCGCTCCCAAATCCTTACTTCCTCGGCGAGGCCCCACTGTCGGAAGCTCGTCCGTTTTCGCACGAGCGGGTGCCCCTCTTTCTCGTCACCCGGCTCGACGGATTCTCGACTGCCGATGCGCTTGCGCTCATCGATCGCGCCGCCGCGGCGAAGCCTGCCGGCCGGTTCGTGTTCGATCAGCGCCTGTCGTGGCGGGCCGTGGGGAACGTCTGGTTGAAGGCCGCGGCAGACCGGCTGACCGAGAAAGGCATGGGAGACCGTGTCGTGCTCGAGGTCACGGGACGGGTCGTGTCGGGCGAGAAGGACCTGCTCGGCTACTACTCGTGGGGATCGAATGACCCGGCGATCCGTCAGCGTCGATTCGATTTCGGCTTCCTGCCCGGCGCGCTGGCTGCGATGTTTGTCAGCTACGACGGCCGGACGTTCAAGGAGCCGCCGGCGACGTGGCAGATCGGCAGCTGGGAGCGTCGGGAGGACTATTTCGAGGGTGCTCCACAGTCCCTGGCCGGAGACCTCATCCGTGAAGGTGTGACCGGCATCGCGGCGCACGTGGCCGAGCCGTATCTGGACGCGACGATTCGGCCGCAGATCCTCTTCCCCGCCTACGTCGCGGGCTTCAACCTCGCGGAATCCTTCTACCTGGCGATGTCATCGGTGAGCTGGCAGACCGTCGTCGTCGGCGACCCGCTTTGTGCGCCGTTCCAGTCGACGGCCTCGACGGCGCTCGATCCGGGCCTCGACCCTGACACGGGATTGCCGCGGTGGTTTTCTGCGCACGCGCTCAAAGCCCTCGAGGGGAAGAACCTGTCGCTTGGAGGGCGCCAGCAGTTTCTGCTCTCGGAGTCCCTGCGCATCCGGGGCGACGCCACCGGAGCGCGGCAGGCCATCGAGCGCGCCGTCGCGCTCGAGCCGCGGCTGGTGGGGGCCCAAATCATCCTGGCCAATCTGCTCCAGGTCGAGCAGAAGTACGCCGAAGCAAACACGGGTTACCAGGCGGTCCTCGCGGAGGAGCCCAACAACCTGCTCGCTCTGAACAATCTGGCGTTCAATCTGGCAGAGAAACTGGGCAAGCCGCAGGACGCGCTGCCGGTTGCCCAGCGGGCGTACACGATCGGAGGGAGGGCCGCTCCCGTCGCTGATACGCTCGGGTGGGTCTACTTCCTGCTGGGCGACTACGAGCAGGCGATGCGCTTGCTCGGACCGGCGGCGCAGGCCGCATCGAAGAGCTCAGAGATCCAACTCCACGCCGCCCGGGCGTTTGCGGCGGCCGGACAGAAGGGGCCTGCTGCGGCGTTTCTCGCCAAGGCGCTCGAGCTCGATCCGAACCTGGCGACGTCGCCCGACGTCGCGGTGGTCAGAGCGGCGCTGAAATAGACCCGACAGGACGCCCTAACCTCGCGCGAAGCCTCGCGGCGAGGCGTGGCACCGTTTCGGGTTCCAGAAACGCCACGTACGACGCCATCATGACGATCGGGAAGGTACCAAGCTCCATCGTCAGCAGCATGCCCACGTGCAGCATCACGCCGATGGCGAGCGCAACCATGCGCGTCGTGCGGTGCAGCACGAGCACCGGAAAGAGCAGTTCCCAGAACAGCGTCAGATAGGTGCTCAGCGTGAGGAACTCTGCAGTCCACAAGGGCGGGTCGATCGGAAACCTTCGGAACTGCGTGTTGCTCAAGACGTACTGCAACGCCGATCCGTCGCGCCAGTGGACGTTCTGGAGCTTCCACCACCCCGTGATGAAATAGATGAGGCAGACTTGAAACCGCAGCAGGCGCAGCGGCCAGATTGCGGCCAGTTGCTCGTGGACGCGTCCGCGCCTGCGCCGCCACCAGGCGTCGATGGACCAGACGCCGCCACACTCGGCAAACGCGAGACAGAAGAGCAGGCTCAGGTGCACCTGGTAAGCGCCCGAAAGGGGTAACCGGTTCCAGCTCAGCTGCGTGAACGACACGACGAACGCGAGCGGCACGGTGACCTGGCTGCCAATCCCGAGCGACATCAGCATGTAGGCTGCGACGGCCGCGCTGAAGGCCACGACTGGCGCGTGGTCGGGGCCGAACCATCGGGTCGCTGCCTGCTGAATCCGCGAACTCGTCGGGTCCACGAGCCCATCCAGACGCCAGAAGGTGTCGATGTCGGAGAGCCCCGCTAGTATCGCGAGACCTACGACACCCAGGGCGATTCTGATGAGGGCGTATTGGTGGGGAGGAACCTGTCTGAACCAGTAGTTCTCCCAGAGGCGCCACATCACCGGTGTTCCACGACCAGGACTCGACGAAGCACCCAAACGGCTTTGTCGACGCCCACCTTCAGACCCAAGGCCGCGCCGGATGGCAGCGACGAAAGGGCCGGCAAGGCCGCGGTCTCCTCGGGAAAACCACGAGGAGCGATGGGCCGGGTGCCGTGCCACACTTCGGCGCGCGTAATGACCGTCCCGGGTGGCAGGCCCCGGGCGACGCGCGGAGTGAAGTAGCGCGCGATGCGCCCGAGGACGTCACGTCCATAGGTGGTCTCTCCCTGCTCATCCCACTCGGGATGGTCCCTCCGCATGCGATCCCAGGCCTCGATGCTGTTGCTCAACGCCTTGTCACGGTACCTGGCCCGGTAGAAGCTGATTCCCCTGAACTGGGTATCGTCACTGCCTGGAAGAATCTGGACGGCGTGCGAGACGATCTCGCCGTTTGGCAGCCTGCCTTCTACCCGACAGGCAAGCAGCACATTGGTACGGGGGGGCTGCGCGAACATCCGCCAGTTCTGGGCGAGCCGGACGCGGCGCACCAGTGGACCCAGACGCCGGCGGAGTCGCTCCGTGGCGGTCCACGCTGCCGCCGCGAGTCGCTGCACCGGGGGTTGGATGGCGTCCAGGCGTGGCCTGACGAATCGCGAGACCTGGTCGTCCGGAGAGAAGCGCTCCCCGGTCAGGCGCTCCATCTCTCGTGGGCTCGGGATGGCCACGACGGAGTTGGCGACCAGGTAGAGAGCGATGAAGGCGGACGCGAGCAGACGGCCTGGCGTTGCCTTGGCCACAATAAAAAAAGGGCGGTGCCCGTAAGGTCACCGCCCTTCCACTCTAGCGCATCGGCTATGCGCGCGTCTGGTTGTTACTTCCGGCGACGGAACCGCGCCGCA
>Ga0315910_10003559_pt1 | contig 13234 bp, 12 predicted proteins | sample EdamamesoilMG_FD_204470 | JGI IMG/M metagenome (GOLD analysis project Ga0315910, IMG submission 204470) | Garden soil microbial communities collected in Santa Monica, California, United States - Edamame soil | ecosystem: Environmental > Terrestrial > Soil > Garden | place: USA: California... | reverse complement strand
AGCCGATCCTCTCCGATGAAACCATGATCGTGACCCTTCGCGTCGGCGACTTGCGCGAGATCGTTCGCGGGGTGATTGCTGAAGCTCTTGGGGTGCAGGCAAAGCATGACCTGCTCGACCTGAAGCAGGTCTCCGAGCGCTATCGGGTGGGCAGGGCCGCGCTCCTGGGAGCGGCAAAGCGAGGCGAAGTCGAGCTTTCGTCGGGACCTCGCCGCAAGCTCCTGGTTCGAGCAGGCGAGCTTGAACGCTGGCTCACGGAACGGAAGTACATCCCACCGGTCCGGTCGACCGCCAAGGACCTGGAGGAGTGGGACCGAGAGGCCGAACGGTCGTTGGAACGAGCACTGGCTGAAGGACGCCTTCGGAAGCTCTCGCCCGAAGAAATCCATGAGGCGCGGGCGCGACGATCGCGAAGGAAGCGACCGCGGCCCCTGTAGGCGTCACCATCCGCAAGTAGGCCACACTGGTGTTCATCCCCCGCCCCCGGGCTCAGTACCTGCCTCCACGGGAGGGTCGTGTTCGCCCCCAACACTTTCGGGACGTGCCACGCCACCTTCGGGGGGCTTGGCTGCGGTCCTTTTTTGCAGCAGCGGGAGCATGACGAGCCGCAAGCAGAACCACCATGCGTACACGGTTTCGGCGGAGTGCAGCTCGGCGTCGTTGAGGAGGCCATGCGCAATGTTGTTACGCAGGTTCGAACCGGCCGCGTCACAGAAGATCGCCCGAAGCTCGAAGGCCAAGCTTTCCCCGAAAACCCGCTCGACCTCCGGCAGGTCCATCAGAGCGCTCAGGCCGACCTCGGATTCGATCCCGGATGCGTCGAGCTTCCTGGTTTCACCGCCAAGCGCGACCACATGGACACGCACGATGTGCTCCACCTGAGGTGCCAGCAGATGGACAGCAACAGCGAAGTCGCGTTGAAACCCTGCGGCTAGCCCTCGGCCGACCATTCGCTCTCGTCCCGGCGGCACGACGGGAGAGCGTGCCGCCAAGGCTACGAACTGCGCTTCGGAGAGGCGGTGCTCAAGGGCGATGGCATCAAGTGCCGGGAGGATCCCGCCCTGAACCACGACGCTTTGGTACAGCATCAAGTTCTGGACGGCGCGTTCGTGGATCGCTTCCTCCCACCCCGGCGATTCCGGTTGGTTGAGGTCGAGCCCAGGCGAACGTGCGATGAGCCTGCCGTCCGCAGAAAGCCGCGAGGTCGAGAACAGCGCCTGAAGCGGGTACTCCCTGATCGATTCCTTTGCTTGGTCCCGCCAATGGTTCGGCGGAGGCGGGCTCGTAATGCGCACCAGGGCAACGAGTGCTTCCCACGGGTCCTTGCGGGCGACGTCCTTCCGAGCTGTTTCGACCATTTCCCGAATGTCGACTGGCTCGCCGGAGTACGGAACCATCGCATCCAAAGAGCGATCGTTGCATTCACGGAGTCGCCCTCGAAGGTCGGCTAGCCGCGCCTCCACGTCGAGGGGGCCGCGATGCTTTCTCGGGATTCTGCGGAGTAACTGCACGGCGGTCTCGTAGGACGCGCCCGCCATGAGGTAGCCGCTCGCTGGGCTATTCTGGAAGAATTTGGCCTCGTGTACCCGCATGTCGGCGGCTTTGGACGTGGCTCGGGCCGCTGCGGCTTCGTCCCCGGCTCGCTCGAACCAGGCTGCCGATGCCATGTACATTTCCACGGCCGTGAGCCAGTCCGACCGCTGTTCGCGGTCTCCGGCGACCGCCTCAAGCCTGACAGCTATCTCCGGACGCCGCGCCCAACCAAGCCGGTGCTCGGCGAGCAGGCCGGCAGCCGACTTGAGAAAGCCCGCTGAAGCTGGCGGCTCACGGAGCACGACGTCCACGAGCAGCGCTTCGATCCCGCGCATGCGCTCAGCGCAGTCCTTCCCGAGTTCGAGGCAAAGCCGAATCGCTCGCGCAAACTCCTCTCTCCGCCCTTGGGACCAGTTTTCAGGCGTCGCTTCGATCGCGCAGTACGCATCGATGGCCATCCTGGCGAACTTCGGGTTGCGTGGGATCACCCTGAGCCAAGCAACATCCGCAAGTCGGGCACGAAGAAGCGATGCGGCACGTGAGTCCTCCGCAAGCGCCGCCACACCGTCAACCTCTTCGGAGGAGAGATCTTCAGGCAAGAGGGAGCGGCGGCCACTCATGACGAGGAGCGGACGGAAGGGCCCCTTCCCTGAGTCGTGGTCCAGGCCCATGCCGCAAAGATCGGCGAGGAAGTTGAGCGCGTGGGTCTCGTCCACACAACCCTCGCCCTCAGCTTCCTTCGCCAAGACACGCAACCGCTCCGAGAGCGCGAAATACGTGTCGGCCTCCGCCTTGTGCCATCGGCTGTCTCGGAGAGATTGAGCCGTAGTACCGGAAGGGGCCGTGTTCGCCTGGGTCATTGAACCACATTCGGCTTCACGCCCGTTACCGCCACTCCACGCCCCGCGGGTTCCAGGTCCCGTCGTCGCCGTAGGACGGGCTCGCCGGCAACCCGAGCGTCTGCGATATCGCATCGAACATCGGCCGTAGCAACGAGGGCGCCTTGACGAGCCTCTCTTCAACCAGAACGTCCGGGAATACGAGGACGTCCTGGTTGATTTCTGGAGGCTGTCGGTCCTTCCTCCAGAACGGAGGTGGACCGTGCATGCCACGGGCCCCAACAAGCGCCGCACTGACCACAACGGGCGGCGTGAGCCCGTGGTGCCACAACGTCGGGAGGTAGTTGGTAACCGCCTCCACGATCTCTTCCTCGACGGCCGTCGGGTACAAGATCGAGTCCTGCCTCCATCGCACGCTGACGACCGCTTCCACGGCCCCCGAACGAAATAGCAATGTGTAGCTGTGCCCTGGGGCGGTGGTCTCCCCTGTGTAGGTCACGAATCCTTCGTGACAGTGATAGCTGTTCCACCCATTCGCAACGAGGGGCTTGAGCTTTGCGCTGTCCGCATCTCGGAGATCGAGCGTCGGCGGGCCGAAGCCATGTCGGGGCGCCAAGATATGAACAACGAGTTTCGCACCCGGATCGATTGGCACTGGCGTCTCACCGGCCAGCACCCGACCAAGCCGATCATCTCGGAAGGCACGAAGCGAATGCTCGGCGTCGGCGGCAAGGAGAAATGCCGAGCGGATCTCCTGAACGTCGAGCTGGTACTTCCCAGTGCTATTGCGCGAGAAGAAGCGCGAGGAACCTTTGAACGAAACCATGTGCGGTCCCGCCCAGCTTCTCGGAACACGCACAACGAGGACTGCACGGCCGTCAGGGAGCCCATCGACCCACTGAAACTGAAGGCCCGGAATACGAGGGGCCGCCCCGGATCGAGCAACCTCCTCCAGGCGACGAACCACTTCATCAGCCGGGCCAGCGATGCCGGTCACCGTCTCGGGCTCACCGGTCTTCGCCCCATTCTCTCGGCGCTCCTTGACACCGAACACCAGGTTTCCGCCGCCTGCGTTGGCGAGCGAAACGACATCGGCGAGAAACTCCTTCTTCTCGCTATCGGCCGCCCCCGGCAGCGCTTCCTTGTAGTCGAGCGTTCGCTGCTCCCGAACGCGCTCAGCGATGAGCCGAAGGACGTGCTCGGCGCGGAGGTCTTCAAGATTGACTGGCAGCATCGATTCTCCTTCTCTTGCGGACCTGGCTTCGTTCGGTCACGGGCGATCCCCGTTCGCCTGGACTACCCGAGGGTGACGTCGGTAGAGACCGACCACCCGCTCGAAAAATTCGTTCGCTGCGTCGACGGCGCTTTCACAGGCACCCGGCACTAGATGAATCATCGGCGAGCGAGACAAGAGACCAGAGGTGTCCACCTGCACGTGTGGGAGTGCCTCGATCTTACTGCGATCATCGTCTCGACCAACGATGCCGCCGTCGTGCGCGAGGCAGTTGCGGGCCACGCGATAGCCATCCAACACATCCCATTCCTTCCAGCGCTCGAAATCCTCCAGCCGGAGCCCTGCTTCATCCCGCAGGTAGAGGAGGTATAGCGTCGGCGTCGGCCTCGTTGGCCCGGGTACGCTCCGCCTGAACGCAGCGAAGTCCCTCGTGAGGGCCCACTCCCTATGGAGTCCGTCGCACCATTGTCGCAGCACATGCTCCACGTGCGAGTAGATCGCGATCATCAGGGACCGACGGAGAATGGCGGGTAGCGTGATCTCCGTTTCCCACCATGCAACCGCCATGGGAGCGAACACGGGGTTGTCGATGAAGCTGTGGAACGGATCCTTGACCGCCGCCGCCAAGGTGGCGTCAGCTTTCGCCTTGGAGTCCGCCTGGGTTCGCACCACCGCTTCCTCGACGATTCGGATGGCCTCGCGGAGGTGCTCGAAGTTGAAGAGCACCGGAGGGTAGAACTCCTTCGGACGCTTCGGAAGCTTGGCCAACATTCTCTTCGTGATCGCGTCGAGCCAAGATGCCATGGCTACGTCCTCGCCGTCGCTCCCACCCTGAACGTGTACGCGCCCCGCTCGACCTCGTACCCCACGACCCGGATCCCACGCGCCCGTAGCTCCTCCTCCCTCGGCTCCGCCCCCGTACCTGCCGCCGGCCACACCATCCACTTCTCGGTCGGACCGTCGAATGTCACGGGCTCTCCGAGTAGCGCCCCAAACAGGTCGGCGAAGAGATCAGCGTGCTCATCGATCAACGCCGCGTAGCCCTCGACCTGCTCGACCAGCCGCGTGAGCATGCGGGCGTCCTTCAGCTCGAGGAGCACTGGGGTGCTTCGCCCGCCGTCACGGCGAAGGGCGAGGAGGTCGCACACCATCTTGCCGCCCTCCACCGGCAAGGAAATCTCGTCCGTGACGAAGACAAGCTCGACCGGGTCGTTCGTGGCGGTCGACGCGGAGTTGATCGAAACGAGTCGCCGGCCGTGCGCCTGGGCATCGCTGATGAGGTAGCTCTGGAGCGCCTTCTCGCCGGTCACGCGGCCGTGTTCGACATCTCGACAGTGGGCGGCAAACATGGCCTCGAACTCCGTGGCGACGCGGGCGAGGTTCGTGATGCCGCTCCTTCCCCGTTGTGGGCGGTCGGCGAGCAGTCCAACCATGGCGACGCCGGTCGAAGATGGTCGGAAATGTACGCGGTCGCCGTGAGCATCCAGCAAGGGCTGGAGCGTCGAACGGATCTTGCCGGCCCACTCGATAGTGGCCTGGAGCCGCCGTCGTTGGAGATCCCGCACGTCCACCGCCTCATGGTCCACCGGGTGGACCCTAGGGACAAGCCGTGCCGGGACGTTTCCTGTCACAGCGCGGAGTGCGGGTCGGCCAAGCCCGGCGTAGCGTCATGGCTTGGTGACCCCGTCCGACGACATCCTGGCCCAGCACCACGTGCTCGTCCGGTCGGACAACGAGTGGCAGCGTGAAGCACGACTCCGCCAGGCGCTGTGGCGTGAGGCGAAGGGGCTCCCGATCGGAGAGCATCGAGGGCAGCCGCTCGGGTCTCGGCTCGCCATGCCTTACGCCAAGGAGACGCTCGCGAACTTCGTGACCCAGACGATCCAGGATGTGGTTCGCGCCGAGGTGCTCGATCCCACGACGAGCACAGGCAAGATGTACCGGGAGCCCCGCATCTACGAGGATCTGCTCTCGTCGCAGCCGCTCTGCTTCAACTTGTTCGGCGAGCTTCCACGCGACCTGGGGCTGGCTTCGAGGGCGTTCGGGATGCTCCTCGCCGACGCCCGGCTCGTTGTCACGGGGATCGAGTTCGAGCACTCGCCCGGTCGGGGCGACCATAAGTTCACAGGCGACCACTCGGCGTTCGACGTGTTCGTCACGTACACCTCAGCGACGGGCGAGCGAGGGTTCGTGGGGATCGAGGTGAAATACGTTGAGGACCTCGACGTGCCACCTGCCCGGCATCGCGCCCGCTACGACGAGGTAGCCAGCGCGATGGGGTGCTTCGTTCCGGCGGGGCTCCCTCGGCTACGGAAGAAGCCACTCGAACAGCTCTGGCGTGATCACTTGCTCGCCGGAAGCCTCTTGCTCGACGCAGAGTCTGGGTACAGCAGCGGGACCTTCTCGGTCGTGTACCCGTCGGGGAACACGACCGTGGCCAAGGCCGTCGAGGGGTACCGGGCGTGCCTCACTGAAGGGGCGTCGTTTGCGACATGGACCCTGGAGGCGGTGCTCGATGCGATCGAGGAGGCGGGTGCGGGGGCTTGGGCGCGGGAAGTGAGGGAGAGGTACCTGGACTAGCGGCGGCCCGGGAACGCCCAGCGGCGGGCCGGTCAGAAACCTGAACGGGGCCATGCGCAGAAAGAGTGTGGCAAGCATCATGTCGACCCTCACGCTCAACTTCGACGGCACACTGAAGCCACTGCTCAACGACTTGCAGAACTTGGACGGCTGCCAGAATGAGCTGATGCCGATCCCGATCGGTTCTTCGCGATGGCGCGGCTACGCTCGGTGCAGGGCAACCCCTTTCCGACCAACGGCCGCCCCAGGAAACCATGCGCTCGATCACGCTCCCCAATGAAATTCCGGCGTCGCATGACGCGGTGCTTGCGATGGCTGAGCAGGCCGGTGCTGCCGGCCTTGACGGGAACATTCGCGTGGTGGTTGCTCGTGATCCGCGAGACGCGAAGGGGACCTGGAAGCCGGCATGCGCTCGACTTGATCTGGTCCGCCCGGGAGATCCACCCGCGCTTGACTGTCGGCCGCGCGGGCCAGCGAGATTCCTTGAGGAGCGTGTGGAAGCCACGGAGCTTCTCGCTCGAGTCCGGCGGGCCATGAACGGTCAGCCCTTCGTGGTCTGCGGCGAAGAGTTCGCCGAGCATGGGATGGAGAGCGCGTGGGGCGCCTACCAGCATACCGACGACTGGGCCGACTACGGGACCACCTGGCCATGCATCGTTGCCGCGCCACGAGAGCAGATCCCTCAGCGTGTATACCTGTACGAGGTCATCGAGGACGACGGGCCACAGGGCGCTCACGACGGCCTCGAAGGTCTCGTGCGCTATGGGAGCAGCTTCCGAGTCACGCGAGGCTCGGGGATCGACATTCGCTTTAGCCGCTTCCAGCTAATGCTCTGGGACTACCGAGGCCGCATCGACAGCATGCGCCTCGAGCACAACCGCGTGGTGATTGGCGTGTCACCGAAAGCGGATCCGGCGCTGAAGCTTATCGGAGTGGTCTCCGGGGAGCGGACGAGGAAGCCGATTGCCGTAACGGCACCAATTTCGGTATCCGTGACACTCGAAGAACCAGTCCTTGTAGCCAAGGTAATCCTCAAGATCGGCGATGAAGCATTGGCGGAGGCACAGCGCGACTTGCCGCAGGAGGCAGCGATTGCGCGACTCGACGGACGTCTGCCGGCCGCAGATCCATGCGACGTCATCCTCGACGGCCTTGCCCGTTCGTTGCGACCAGCATTCGACGCGCCGCCCGCTTCGGAGAAGGAGGTGCAACGCGAAGTTGAGAAGATCCTCCGAGCCCTGGGCGTCGCCTTCCATCGAGAAAAGGAGCGGGCGCCGGTCGGAGCGACGACCTTCATCCCGGACTTCACGGTCCCCGAGTTGGCCCTAGCGCTCGAGGTGAAGTTTGCCAAGGCGGGTCATGGTGAAGCCGCCATCCAACGCGAGCTTGCACAGGACGCCGCGGGCTACGGAACGAGATGGGCCCAGGTGATCGTCGTGGTGTACGACTGCGGCGGCGTCATTCGGGACCCGGAGGGGATGAAACAGGCCAACGAGCAGCTCGGGATCCGCCTGCTGGTCGTGAAGCACTGATGCCGTGGGCGGCGGCGAGCCAACGGCGTGGGGATCCCGATTCACCATGGCTGGGTCAGCCTCAACGGGAAGGTGATCGGCGTGACGCTCCGAGACCGTGAAACCGGTAAGCCGATCATGGGGACGTTCGAGGGCCGGGTGTACTTCGGGATCCCGTTCCTCATCACCTCCTGGAGGGCCAAGGCGCTGGAAACCGCGTTCGTCGGCACCCTTCTGGAGCACCCCGAGCTGCTCGGCGTGGATGAAGCGGGCGTCGTGACGCAGATTCGGAAACAGTTCCGGGGACGGTGACTGACCTTCAAACGGTTGCGGTCGAACCCGGCCTCGCACGCAGACCATGAGCTTCCTGCACGGCGAAGACGGGCCCGTAGATGTCACTGCGGCCGATTGCCGCGAACATGCCTTTGCGGTCCAGCTCTTCGTGCTGCAGGAGCGCCTTGGCTAGGGCCTGAACTGTGGGCCAAACGGCCGCGAGCGAGTCCCTGGCCGCGATGTAGAAGCGCTCGACATCGGCACGGATGGCGTCGCTGGTCCTCGCACAGCCCATCGTGAGAACCTCCTGGACAGCAAGGTACTGGTCGTAACCCTCCAGCCCAGCCGCGAGCGACGCATGACGAGGGTCGATGGCCGCCAGGACCGAGAAGCCCAGCTCCGGGCCAGCGAGTTGTGACGATCGCTTCCCCTTCAGGAGTTCCTCCGCCGCGAACCCCGCAAGGTGGACCTGCACCCTCCTTTCCGGCCTACCTTCCATGCGGTAGCGGGTACGACCGCGCGACACACCATTCGGACGGATGCTCACGAGGTCCGGTGCGTCGTTGATCGCCGCGCTCAGAACCGCATGGCCCGCCTCGTGGTGTGCGATCCTTATGAGCTTGGGGAAGCTCCGGCGTTTTCGGGTCGTCGCCGCGGGGTCGGCCACCAGCGAAGGATACGCGCCCACTCCGCGTTCGTCACGATCGGTGAGATGGATCAGCAAGGCCGTAACTTCAACCTGGACGAGGCCGCACTCGAACGCTTGTTGCTACGGATCTGGATCGCGGTCTGTGGTTCGGATGCCAGCGGCGGAAGACGGGTCGGCAGCGACAGGAGATGGAGCCACTACACGACGAAGAAACTTCCCCTGGAATACCTGGACACCGACGCCGGCCTTCCTGAGGCCTTCGATCTGTTGCCCGTCGAGTGCCGTGAAAACAATGAGCTGGCGCTTGATGGACGTCACGTTCGTTCCGAGGAAGTCGAGGAAGCGTTTGCGATGGTCCGGGTCCGGGTTCTGCTGGAGTGGTTCATCCAGGACGGCGAAGCCAGGGTGGTGCCTCCCAAGTTCATTCAGCGCAGCGACGAAGGCCGTAATGAGTCGGGCCCGGTCGCTAGCAGAGCCGAATGAGCGCAACAGCCGGCCGTGGTAGGTCGGCGTGTACTGTTCATCGAGGTTCACGTCGGACGCCGAATCCTCCGACACGCCGACGCACCCGAGGTCAACGAGGTATTTCCGAAGCTGTGTCACGAAAGCAGCCAGAGTTTTCCTGTCGCTGTCCGAGGGTGCCTCGTCAAACGCCGCCACCTTGGCACGAGTGATCCACTGTGCGATCCGACCTTGCAGCGCGTCGAGTTGCGCTTGCAGGTCTCGGGTTCGCTGGACGTCCCGCTCAGCGGCCACAAGATCGCCGGTGAGCTTCACGATCGTTTCCCTGGCTGGACCGACAGTCTGGTTGACCATCTTGAGGCTCTGCTCGGAAGAAATCAGGTCTTCATCGAGCCGAGTGGCTTTCGTTGCGACTTCGAGAACCTCCCCCCGGAGCCTTTCCACGCTGGCTCCCAGCATCAGGCGCTCCCGATCGAGTTGACTGACGTGAAGTTCCAATGACTCCACGGACTGCCCGGAGAGTTCAAGATGAGCCGGGTCAACCGACTGGTGGCACGTGGGGCACTCTGCTTTGGGAAGGATGCCGATCTGCTCGACCTTCAAGCGACGAAGGTCCTTCGCTGATTTCAGACGACCCTCGATCGTCGAGTGCAGGTCCTGCTGCTCGCGAAGCTGAGCGCGAAGGGTTGCAAGAAGAAGCTGCAGTTCGTGGCGCCGCTGCTTGATGGCAACGACTTGTGCAGAAGCATCCACAGTCTCCGCCGTGCTATCCGTATCGATCTTTCCCCTCGTGATACGAGTCCTGAGTTTTTCGACACGGTCGACGACCCGCTGCTGCTCCGCGCTTGGATCGAAATGGAACCTGTCCTTCACAAAAGCGAACAGATCGAGCTTCTCCCAGCGGGTCACGACGGCGTCGAGCGCTCCTCCAACCCCCAGCTCTCCAGCCCATCCCTGTGCTGTCATTATGTCGGCGAAGCTGGCCGAGATGTTGCGAGCCTCTTCCCGAACCGCAGCCGCATCCGCTCCTGAGCCCTGCTTCCGAAGCCTTGCCTTCAGGCTTTCGTCAAGGCCCAGGAGGAACTCGAACGCACCTTCCTCGATCTCCAGGGTGCGGTAGCGGTGAACTTGCTCAGCCTGGATATCGACCCATCCGCCGAGCTGCTCGATCAGAAATAGCGGCGCGAGGTTCTCTAGGTAGATGGGGACATCAACGCCGCGAGAACTCAGCAGGCGAGCGTCGGGTAGCCGGGCCCACTTCCGAAAGGTCGCCTGGAACCCTGCAATGGGATCGGTCATCGTCCCTCGACCAACAACTAGATTTCCACTCCTCTCATCATCCGTGTAGGAAATAGTGCTGGCATCCCCCACGATAGCTCGGCGCAGGCGAAGCAACGTCCCATCGTGACGCCTCAGGACGAGTACTGCACTCGACCCGGCAACGGTTTCCTCCGCATCATCGAGGGTGACTCGTGTTCGGGCCGCGTCGGGAAAGATGCTGTTGTCACCAGCTTGAACACCGAAGATGTGTTCGACACCGAGACACCACGCGAACGCCGCAAACGCCAGACTCTTTCCGTATCGGTTCGGTCCTGCGACTACTTGGAGGCCGCTGCCGAAGCTCATGCTCCCGCGGAACGAGCCCGCCTCTGTAGTTCCTTCGACTGTGACCTCCACGATGTCGATCATGCGCCGAGCATCCCGAGGGTGATTCGGGTCTGCGATAGCTCGATCAGAGTGCTGCGCTCTCCCTCGAACGCGGAATTCGCATCAACTGCAACGACCAATCGGCCGAGCAGGCAACGAGCGTCGAGTGATCCAACAAGGTTCTTCCCCTCGGGTCGCAGTTCTCCCGTCGCCACCAAGTAGGTCACGATGCGCTCGTAAAGGGAGTCAGCTACGTATCCGCGAGGGAACGATGTCCACTCCTCCAGATTTGGACGGCGTCCAGTCTCGTGGGCGGTTACCCATCCTCGTAGGCTTGGGAGGAGGTGTCGGTGAACGGCCACGAACTGGAAGAGCTTCAGCCTTGGGCCAGCAAGCGTGACCTCCGATTCCGTTGCCTTCTTACCGCACAGGCGAAGAGCCAGGCCGATGATAACGGTGCGGTAGAGAGGGTCGTAGATCGAGGACGGGCCAACCGCGTTCGCCCGGAGGCGTGGAACGGCCTTGGCCTCGCGAAGAAGCGCCACGAGCTGCTGGACTGCATCTATGCTCAAGACACAGACCTCCAGTCCAGGGGGCATTCACCGATGAGGCGGCCGGTTTCCGCGTCCGCCAGATCATCTCGGACGTCCGGCGGCAGCCCACCCTTCACAAGTTCAACAAGCTGTTGGCGGAGTCCCTCCCGGCTCTTCTCCAAGAGATCGAGCGGATCGCTGTTTGCCTTGCTGGATGCGATGAGCGCATCGGTTGCGGCTCTGGCTCGGGCGCCTTCGACTTGTTGGTGAAGGTTCGGGAGCGTGCCGGAGAGCCGTTCGTTGAGCAGGATGCTGCGGCTCCAAGCTCTCTTGAATGTTGCGCGTAGTGATTCGATGCCGGCTGCCCTTGCAAGTGGTAGACGCGACGCAAGATCATCGAACTTTGCGTTGAACTTGTCTTGGTCAGCGGGCTCATGCGTGTCCACCGCGGCCGTAACAATCCTTAGGACATCGAAGAGCGCTGGATGCTCAACCCGCAGGAGAAATTGCTCGCTCACCGCGGTGTTGTTGGCAACATCCACTGGTCCCCAGATCGTCAGCTCGCAATCTGCGGCTATGAACCGCCTCTTGCTCGCCTTGCGGAACATCTCGAACGCCGTCCTCAAGTCGCCGATCAGTTGATTGTCCTCGAAGACGTTCGCGATCAGCCGAATGACCTTGAACTTCGTGGTGATCTTGGGCAGCCCGAGAACCTTGGGCAGGACCGTGTTCTCGCAGTCCTTCATGGCGCCCCTCACGCGCTTCAGCTCAAAAAGTCGGAGCAGGTCGTCCTTGAATTTTCTCACGATCTTCTTGCGAAGGGCTGCCGTGAGCGTCCCGGGAGCCGGTTGCAGCTCCAGCCCGTAGCAGCAGTAAGCGTGAGTGAAGCCGTGCGAGATCCCATCGAGACCCCCATCTCCGTGGGGCTTGTCCGGCACTCGCTGGAAGCCGCTCAAGGTCTGCTGAAATGCGGTGACGACCTCGGCTTCGAAGGCGTCGCCCGTAAGCAACCCCAGCTTCCTTGCGTACTCCCCCCTCGGACTCAAGCCGCCTTCCTTCGGGGCACGATCATCAGTCGGAGGCGCAGCACGTGACGCGGCAAACTGCGCGGGCACCAACGGGCGGCGAAGCGCCTCGCCGCAGCGATCGTGGTCAGATCCTTTGGGCCACACCCCATACCCAAGGAAACTAGCCGAACCTCGATCGACCTGGAAGGGCCGGTTTGCCCGGGTCGTAATCCCGCCCGGAGCCGCCATGGCGCCTGCCCCGGGGAAGGCGCCTATGGCCACCCGCCGTCCGTCCCGGGATCTGCTTCTTGCCGGCTAGGTCTGCTTAGAACACCCCCCCGAGCTTCTCTGCACACCTATGGCAAACCGCCTCCAGCAGGTGCTCGGGCTCCACCGTCCGCCGGCAGCGTGGGCACCACCGGTACCGGGAGACACGCTTGCCCCACGCTAGGGCGATCAGCTCCGCCACTCGGGCTGCCGACGTTCGGAGCGGCACCTTCGCGAACGGCTGGCCCTTCACGGTCGGAGAGTGAGCGCCGGACCACTCGATGCCGGCCTCCATGATCTGGATCGCCGTCGCCTCGACGCGCACGATGACGACCAAGGGATCACCGGCAAGAAGGTCATCCGCTTCGTTCGTCAGTACGGGTGCTGGTAGCATCGTCTTGATCAGCTCGATCCAGTCTTCCCGTGACCGCTCCGGGAGTTTCTTGTACGGCTTGTCCCTGTCGCCAAAGCGTCGGCCGCACTCCGGGCAGTCCCACGCAGGATCGTTGCCCCAGAGGATGCAGCCGCCAAGAACGACCTCACCGCGTGCGGCCTGTCGACCGAGTTCCTCCTCGGGTTCGCCGTAGACGATCGGACGTGCATTCGCCGACGAGCAGTCGGGGCAGCGGGGTGGGCGGCGGGGCACGTGGAAAGATTGCCACCGGTCGCCGGGGGAGGGAGGACAGAGAAGGTCAGGGA
>Ga0315910_10003558_pt1 | contig 13235 bp, 7 predicted proteins | sample EdamamesoilMG_FD_204470 | JGI IMG/M metagenome (GOLD analysis project Ga0315910, IMG submission 204470) | Garden soil microbial communities collected in Santa Monica, California, United States - Edamame soil | ecosystem: Environmental > Terrestrial > Soil > Garden | place: USA: California... | reverse complement strand
AGCGGCGTCGCGAGCTTGATGGCGAGCACGAGCTCGCCCACGATTTCCCCGGCACGTGGCGTCACGAGCGTGGCCCCGATCAGCACGCCGCGCTCGCGGTCGCCGACTAGCTTGAGCGCGCCCCCGCGGAAGTCATGGATGTAGCCTCGCGCCGTCTCCGCCGGATCGGCGCTGGCGATGATGACGTCGATGCCTTTCGCCCGGGCAGCGGCCTCGGACAGACCCACCGAGGCGATCTCGGGATCGGTGTATGTGACGCGAGGCACCGCGCCATGATCGGCCCTCGCGTCCACGCCGCGCAGCCGGCGAGCGATGACCTGGCCGTGGTAGTGGGCGAGGTGGGTAAAGCCGCCGAGACCCGTCACGTCGCCCGCTCCAAAGACGCCGGGCTGCGCCTCCAGGGTCGTCGGATCGACCTTCAGCCAGCCGCGCTCCGTCTGCGCGAGCCCCGTCGCTTGCCAGGCTTCCGCGTTCGGGCGGCGGCCTGCGGCCACCAGCAGCCGCTCGGCCTCGACCACGGCTCCCGACTTCAGGTGGAGGGTGACGCCGCCCGAGCCCGCCGGCGCGTGCGCCGCGGCGCGCCTCTCGACGGCGACGCACGGATCGCCGATGTGCAGACGAATTCCGTCGCGCTCCAGGTGGGGCCTGAGCTTCGGGCTCCTCGAAGCTCAGAAAGGTCGGCCCCGCTTCGATCACGGTCACCTTGCTTCCGAGGCGAGCGAAGGCCTGCCCGATCTCGACGCCGATCGCACCTCCACCGAGGATCGCCAGCGAAGCGGGCAGCTCGTTCGGGATCGCCGCCTGGCGGTTGGTCCACAGATCGATGCTCTGTAGCCCGACGATGGGCGGAATGGCAGCGGTGCTCCCGTTGGCGATCACCAGCGCGCGGCGCGCGTGGAGCTGCTCGCGTCCAACCGCCACGCTGCGCAGGCCCGTGAGCTTTCCCTCACCCCGAAATAGCTTCGCCCCCGTGGCTTCGAGTTGTGCCGCGGGGCGATTGTCGTCGAGGTTGCGCGCCATCCAGAGCACCCGCTTGCTCACCTTGGGGAAGTCGACGGTCCACTCCACGCGCGCGGCCGCGAGCCGCCTCGCTCGCTCGGCCTCGCTCAACGTTTCGCCCGAGCGCAGCAGGGTCTTGGACGGTATGCAACCCCAGTACGGACACTCGCCTCCGACGAGCTCGCGCTCGACGATGGCCAAGGTCAGTCCGCTGCCCTCGAGACCCGAGGCGAGCGCCTCTGCAGCGACACCGCCGCCCAGACACACGACATCGAACTGTTGCGACAACTTGCCTACCTCCGTGATGCGGCGCCGATGGATCGGGCCGGCGAAAATGGAAACAGCCGCGAGAAAGGGAGAGCCGCGAGAAAGGGACGGCCGCGAGTAGGTATCGGCCGCCCATCGGATCATCGCTGCGAGCTCGCGCGAGCGCTCGCTAGCCAAGAGCCGCGACGCCTGCTCCAGCGGCGCGCTCGACGAGAAGCGCGTCGCGTGAGGCAGCGCCCGACCCCGGCAAAGCATGCTCGCCCTCGGCGCTGCCGTCCATCGCTTTTCTCGGTAAGGAGCTCCGTTCGCCGTGTCACGGGGACGAGGGACGGCTAGCGGAACGGCCGAGTGGCACCGCCGTCGATTGTCCGAACGATGCCCAGTCGACCTTGCGGGTCAGCACCATGATGGCGCCGAGCGTGGCAAACACGAGGACCGAGCCGATGAGCAGAGCGTAGTCCTCGGCCCGCAGGATCGCGTAGAGCAGCGCATAGAGTGCCCCCAGCGCGCCCGCGAACGAGACCCCCAACTTCCAGTCGGCGACGACGTGCGCGACGTAGTGGGCGATGAGAGAAACGCAGGCCACGGCCGAGATGCCGTAGGCCAACGGGAACCCCAGATGTTCCGACAGGGACAAGAGCAACAAGAAGAACACGGCCAGCGCCAGGCCCACGAGGCCGTACTGAATCGGGTGCACGCTCAGCCGCCGCAGCACCTCGAGCAAGAAGCACGCGGCAAACGTGAGGCCGATGAACAGGAACGCATACTTCGTCGCGCGATCGCTCTGCAGGTAGTGATCGACCGGGTCGACGAAGCTGACGCCGAAATGGCGGCCACCGAGCTCGGCGCACGCGGGGTGGTTCCCAGAGGCGTTCTGACACGCGATCACCACATTCTCCAGATTGGTGGCGAAGAATGAGGTCTGCCAGCGCGCGCTGAAGCCGTCGGCGCCGATCTCTCGCTGGCGCGGCAGGAACTCGCCCACGAAGCTCGGGTGTGGCCAGTTGGACGTGAGCAGCACGCGACTGTCGCGCCCGATGGGAGTGACCTGAAAGTCGCCGGTTCCCTGCAGTGACAGCGCGATGGCGTAGCTCACCTGACGCTCGCGCGTGAGGTCCGGCGCGGGTAACGCGGCGTGCACTCCGGCCGGCAGCACCGGCGTCGCCGCGCCGGGCTCGAAGGCGACTCGCTCGCCGCCCCAGGTCAGCTCGAGGGCGCTGCCGATGCCGCGGATGTCGCTGATGCCGAGGGCGAGGTGTGGTGTGTCAAACGTGTAGTCGGCGACGTCGGTCGTGACGCCGTAGTTGGGCTTCAGGTCGAAGACCCCGGTGATGCGGGTCTCCGCATCGAACACGCGGGCACGGTAGATGCCCCGCAAGCGCTCCGCGACGTCGAGGCGACCGCTCAGCTCGAAATCGCTCGGTAGAAAGCTCAGCTGCCCGGAGACCTCCGTCTCGACGAGGCGACGTGGCTCGCCGTCGCGCTCCTCGCTCCACGCGCGAACCTTGCGGGTGTACGGCACGACCAGCAGCGGCCCGGTGATCGTCTGAGCGTAGCCCGTGCTCCTCGCGAGCTCCGCGACGACGGCGTCCCGCGTCTGCTCGCGTTCGCGTACGAGCTCGCGGATTTGAACGACCGGGAGCAACAGAGACAGGGCAACGAGGAAGATGGCACCGAGTTTGATCAGGAGGCGGGGGTTCATGCTCGAGAGATTCCTTTCCGTCGAAGGGAGGTCTCGGGAGCATCGCGCCCGTTCTTGGGGGCTCGGTGCGGCCTGGATGGGGATTCGATGGATTCTCGATGCGGCCCGGAGCGTCAGCGTGTCGGCAGGGTCAAGCGTGCCTCGACGCCCCGCTCGACGTTCTCGATCTGGAACGATCCATCGTGCAGGTGGGCTACTTCTCGAACGAAACTGAGCCCCAGGCCCGTGCTCTTGCGGCCGGTGGCCGGGCGCGGCAACGAGTAAAAGCGTTCAGTGACCCGAGGCAGGGCATAGTCCGGAATGGGGTCGCCCTCGTTGAAAACGCGGATGACCAGGCAGGCCGTGGCGTCGCTCGCGTCGTGCGCCCCGATGTCGACGCGAAGCGTCCCTCCGGCGCTGGTGAAATCCACGGCGTTGTCCACCAGGTTGGCGAGCGCTTGGCGCACGAGGAAGCGCTCCCCCACCACCGTCGCTTGCGCCGGGACCCGATTTTGCGGCTGGATGCGGCCCGCCTGCAGGCGCGGCAGCTGGGTGTCCAACAGCTCGTCCACGAGCGCGCGCAGCCCGATGGCGACGCGCTCCTCCAGCCCGCGTCGCTGTTCGACCTGTGCCAGGTGCAGGAGGCGTTCGCTCAGCGACTGCAAGCGCGTCGTCTCTGTGGCGATGTTTCTCAGAAACCTCTCTCGCTGCTCGGGTCGCATATCCGCGTGCAGCAGCTCGGTCGCCCCGGCGATCGCCGCCAGCGGGCTCTTCAGCTCGTGCGTGAGGGTTTGCACATAACGCTCCACGTACGCTTTGCCCTCGAGCTGGGTGCGCATGCTCTCGAGCGCCTGCGCGAGCTGGCGCAGCTCGACGCCCGGCAGGATCGGGATGTTGGCCCGCTTGCCAGCGCTCACGGCTAGCGCGAAGCCGGTGAGGCGACGGATGGACCGGCTGAGCCACAATGAGAGCAGCGCGCCGAAGACCAGACCTATCACGACGATCCCCGCGCCGAACGCCGCGAGCCGCCGCTCGGCGCCTTCGATGACGGGTTGCACCGTGCGGTTCGGCTTGGCGACGGTGACCGCGCCGATGATGGCGGGCCCGTCGTAGATCGGCGCGGCCACGTACATGACGCTCGACATGGGATCGTCTGGCACGTCGCGCGTGCTGCGCGCCCCGTAGTGGCCGCGCAGCGTGAGGTACACGTCGTTCCAGCGCGAGTAGTCCTGCCCCAGGTCGCGTCCCGCCGAGTCGACGAGCACGATCCCGCGCTGATCGACGATGTAGATGCGGCCCTCGATGCGGGCCTTGGTCAAACCCGAGATGTTCGCGCGCGGCCGCCGCTCGCCATAACGCGCCAGCAGGCGCGGCAGCTCGCTCTGTGACAAGCGCCCTAGGCGCAGATCCTCGGCAGCGATCTCGGCGAGCAGGTTGGCGGTGTCCACCAGCGTTTCTTCGGTGGATTGTCGAACGGCGGGTTTGACCTCCTCGAGCACGCGCCGGACCACGAACCAGCCCGCGAGCGCGACGAACGCCGCGTAGAATACGAGCAAGCGTGCCGAGAGCGAGAGCGGGCGGATCATTCGCCGTTCGCGCGCCGGCCAGGCTGATAGCTGTAGCCGAAGCCGCGGTGCGTCTGGATGGGATCGCGATCGGGGACCAGCTTGCGGATCTTCGCGCGCAGGCTGCGCACGTTCCCGTCGATGTTGCGCTCGTAGCTGGCTGCTCCGCCCGCGCCGATGGCGTCGAGCAACTGTTGGCGACTGAAGACACGCTCGGGGTGCAGCAAGAGGTGCGCGAACAGCCGAAATTCCTGGGCCGTGAGCTCGAGCGGCTGCTCGTGATAGCTGATCTTCATGCGCTCGCCGTCGAGCACGAAATCGAGCGCGCCGTTGGCGCTCGGCGGCGCCGGGGCTGGGGCTGGGCCGGGGCGAACGCCGCCCGTGCGCTTGAGGATGGCCCGCACCCGCGCCGCGATCTCGCGCGGGCTGAAGGGCTTCACGACGTAGTCGTCGGCTCCGATCTCCAGCCCCACCACGCGGTCGATCTCCTCGGCGCGTGCGGTCAAGAACAGCACGGGCACCTCCGATGTGCGCCGGATCGCCTTGCAGACCTCGAACCCGCTGATGTCCGGGAGCCCCACATCCAGGATCACGAAGAGCACCGAGCCAGCCTCCACGCTTTCGATCGCCTCGCGCCCGAGGCGCACCCAGCGGGTCTCGAAACCCTCGGCTCCGAGCGCGAACACCAGGGTATCGGCGATCGACAGTTCGTCCTCCACGATCAAGATGTGGGCCATGAGCATGGAGATATAGCGCCTCGACGTCGGCGTGGCGGGCGCTGACGCGCGGAGCGACCGACACCGACCTCGGCTTACGTCCGGTCTCCTTACGTATTGGCATGCGGCGGTGACGTCACGACCCGCGATTACACCGCGCCCGGAAACGACCCGTCCCGCCGTTCGTCCCACGCGTTGGGCGAAGCCTCGCGCGCCGTGCGGTCCGTGGGGGACTCGCCAGCGGTTGCTCCATATCGACAAACGCGCGTTGGCGACGTCGTTTCGGTGCGCGTGGCGCCGAGGTGCCACGGGGCGGGCAGCGACGAAACGCCTTGAAGCAGCGGTATCGTTCGAACAAAGTGAGAAAGCCGGTCGCAGCTGAGCGGGTGCGCCGTGGAACGAAAGCGGACAGCGACATGGTGGCCATACGAGTCTTCGGTCTGAGCCTGGTGCTGGGCGTCGCTTGGGCCGGCTGCGGTGACGCAGAGGGCACGGGGCTCGAGGAGCCGCTGGACGCCGGCGCGGGCGGCAGCGGTGGGGCGAGCGGCAGTGGGGGCGCGAGCGCTGGCCGTGGCGGCACGAACGCCGGGAGCTCGGGCAGCGCTGGAGGCGGCAGCGCGGGCGCGTCCGACGGCGGCGAACCGGGCTCGGACGGCGGCTCCAGCGGCGGCGATGCCGGCTCAGGCCCGGACTCGGGCGGTATCGGCGCGGGGCCCTCCGCGGGTTGCGGGCAGGCGCCGGAGTTTCAGAGCGGGGTGTACGAGCTGGCCGTCGGGGGGCTGACGCGCTCGTTCATCGTCGACGTGCCGAGCGACTATTCACAGGACGAGCCCTACCCGATCGTCTTCGGCTTTCACGGTCGCGATTTCAGCGGCGCCGAGTTTCGTGCCGAGGACTACGGCAACCTGCTCTCTGCTGCTGGCGACGTAGCGATCCTCGTTCACCCGGACGCCACCGACGCGGGCGCGTGGGAGCTCGAGTCTCAGGTCGACATCGAGTTCTTCGACGCCATGCTGGATGCGCTCACGCAGGGGCTGTGTGTCGACGAAGAGCGCGTGTTCGCCACAGGCCACAGCTCAGGCGGGTACTTCACCAACGTGCTGGGCTGCCAGCGCGGAGACGTGCTGCGTGGCATCGCGTCGGTCGCCAGCGGAGGTCCGAGCCTGGAGGGCGAGGCCGTCAGCTGTCAGGCGCCGTTGCCAGTGTGGATCGCGCACTCGGAGCAGGACGAGACGGTGCCATTTTCGGAAGGGGAGGACAGCCTCGACTACTGGCTCGGGAGCGACGAGTGCGACCCCGACGGCGCCGAGTCGGTCGAGCCGGATCCCTGCGTGGCGTACAGCTGCGCGGATGGTCTCGCGGTCCACTGGTGCGCGTATGCGGGCGGCCACGATTGGCCAGGCTTCGCTGCGGCCGGCATCTGGAGCTTCTTCGAGAGCCTCTAGGCGCGCGTCGCCGGCTCGAGAAGCGGCGGATGCCGCAAGGCCGCTGCACGAGGAGCACGGCGATCTACAGGGTCGCTCAACCGTAGCAGGCCCGCGACGTCGGGCCCTCTTGCACCGGCTCGATCGACGACGATAGGATTCGAGGTGATGCGTCGGGGTGCGGCTGGCCAAGGGAGAGCTCGGGACGAGCTCGCGCGCCGACGGACCCGGGCATCGCGCGAACGCGCTCGTATCGAGCCCGCCGTGTCGCCGTCCACCAGGAGTCGAAGATGAACATGCAATGGTATTCGGTTGGCGCCGTGGTCGCGTGCGTCGCGTTGGGCGGATGCTCGGGGGACGGTGGCGACGGGCTCGCGGAGCCGCCGAGCGGGGAGGGGACGCCCGCCGCCGGCGGCAGCGCGAGCGGCGCTGGTCTCGAGCCTCCGGGCGCGCCAGCGGAGCCAGCACCCGTGTCGGGTGATGACGGCGCGGGCGTCGCCGCCGGGCAACCCGGAGCCGACGGCACAGGCAACCCCAGCGCCGCCCCCAGCGAAGGGGGCCTCGTCCCCGGCGGGCTCGATGGGGTCGGAGCCCCGGGAAGCACGGAGGGTGGGGGCGACGGCACGCCGCCGCGGCCCACGTACGACCCTGCGGCGACCGTGGAGAATACGGGCGCCGATTGCGTCGTCGCTGCCTTGCCCGAGCCGGCCGCGCTGTCGCGGCTCGACACGTTGCCCGATCCGTTTGTGTCGCTGGCAGGGGCGCCGCTGACTCGCACCAGCGAGTGGCGCTGCCGGCGCCAGGAGATCCTCGAGCAAGCCGAGAAATACATCTACGGGGAAAAGCCGCCGAAGCCGGCGGCCGTGAGCGGCAGCGTGGGCCCCGATCAGATCGCGGTCGACGTGACGGAAAACGGCACGAGCATCCGCTTCACCGCGCAGGTCGTGCTGCCGCCGCAGGGCGCGGGGCCCTTCCCGGCCATCATCAACCTGGGCGCGCGCGAGGGCTTCGGGGGCATCACGCTGGGCGAGGAGCTCATCCTGCAGCAAGGCGTCGCCATCATCTTCTACAACCACTATGACCTCGGCCAGGAGGGGCAGCCCGAGGCGTCGCGGGGCTTGCCCAACCCGGGCTTGTTCTACGACATCTACGGAGGCGACCACTCTGCCGGTCTGTTGATGGCCTGGGCGTGGGGCGCGAGCCGGCTCCTGGACGTGCTGCAGGAGTCCGGTCAGAGCGTGATCGACCCCAACCGCGTGGGGGTGACGGGCTGCTCGCGTAACGGCAAGGGCGCGTTCACCGTCGGCGTCTTCGACGAGCGCATCGCCTTGACCATTCCTCAGGAGACGAGCACGGGTGGCCTGCCCGCCTATCGTTTGGTCGACGTGCTGCCTGGAGCCGAGCGGACCAATTACAACTTCTTCGGCTTGAACTGGCTCAGCAACGACTTTCAGCCGTTCGTCGAGAACGCGCCCCAGCTCCCCATCGACAGCCACGAGATGGTGGCCATGGTGGCGCCGCGCGGTCTGCTCGTGCTCGACAACCCGCACATCGCGCAGTTCGCGGCCACGGCAGCGCATACGGCCGTGCTGGCTGGCGCAGAGGTGTACCGGGCGCTGGGGTTCCCGGATAACGTCAGCTATATCTCGGATGTCGCCAGCGACGTGCACTGCGCGTCGGGCAAGCCCGAGTACACGGAGGCGCTGCGGCAGAGCATCGCGACGTTCTTGAAGGGCGAACCCGGGGCTCCCGCCACGATGCGCCCGGGCGCGACGGGCACGGGCGACCTGGCCCAATGGCGGACGTGGCAGACACCGACCCTCGAAGCCGATTCGACGAATTGACGAGTTGACGAGCGCGCTGCCAGCCGCCGACGCGGGGCCTGGCAGCGCGACGCCGACCCGTCACCGGGAGCCCACCGCCGCAGGGGAACGACACTTGGGCTCACGGCCTCGGCCGGCTAGAGTCCGCCCGTGCTCGAGCGCTCGATCGAACGGAAACCAGAGACGCGGGCGCTCGCTACGGCCATCCTGGTCTGGCTCTGCGCTCTGGGAGCGTTCGGCGCTTTCCGCTGGTGGGTGCGTGTCGAGCCGCTCAATTCAGACGATCTCGTCCTGTTCGAGTCCGCAAAAGACGCCGCAGCGGGCGACTTCTGGCTGCTCTCGGACGTGCCTCGGCAAGCGGGACGCCGCGATCCGTTGTGCCTGTCCTGCGACGGCGGGGGGATCGGGCACCAGGTCTTGCGCACGGGCCTGCTGCCCGTCGCCGTTCCCCTCCTGCGCCTGCTCGGGCCGACGGCCGCGACGTATTATCTCGTCCCGCTCGCCTTTCAACTCCTCGGGGCTGCCGCCGTATGGGCCTGGATTCGGCGCTACGCCGGTGTGAGAGCGGCCTGGGTCGGGTTCGCCCTGCTCGCGTTGCTGCCGTACGAGATCGATCACGCGAGCCGCTTCTTCGTCGACTTGCCTGCCGCCGCGTGCCTGATGTGGGCGTTGTGGCTGCTGGGGGGCGAGGCCTCCGAGCGGCGTGTCGCGCGCGGCGTTGGCGCGGGCTTGTTTCTGGGCTGGGCCTACCTGTTGCGCGAGAACTCACCGGTCCTGGTGATCCCGAGCCTCGCGCTGCTCGCCGTGCAGAGGGAGCGACGGCCATCGATCGCCGTCGCTGTCGCGACGCTGGCCGGCGTGTTCGGGCTGGAGCAGCTGGCGTTCGTCGTCAAGGGGCTGGGCGTCGGCTTTCGCTCGCGCATGGTCGCCGACGCGCTCGCCACGTACACGCCCTTCCTCCCGATCTATGACCTGACCTCCTTCGCTTATCGCGAGCTGCCTTGGTTCTGGAACGTGTTCGGGCGCTGGCCGCTCGGTGCGCTCGCGTGCGCCTCGCTCGTGCTGGTCCTGGCCGTCTCGGCGTGGGTGACCGTGCGCTCGGAACATTGGCCCTTGCGCGCGTTGGCGGCCTGCGGGCTCGCGACCTGGGCGGTCTTCACTTATGCGCCACTGCGCTTCGAGGGCGGCCAGGTTCGAGCCATGGCGCCGATCGCGACGCGTTACCTGCAGCCGCTCTTCTACACGGGCTTCTGCGTCGGCGTGATCGTCGTGGCTCGGGCGTGGGAGCGCCGTCACCACGCGACGTGGCGGCCCTGGGCGCGCCTGCCGGGCTGGGCGGGGATCGCGGCGGTGGCAATGCTGGCGGTGGCCTGGGGACTGACGGTGCGCGCCGAGACGTCGCGGATGGAGCGCGAGGACCTGCCCCTGCATGCAACCCTCGAGCTGACGGCTCGCGTCGCCGGGCGCGCGGCGCAGAATGCCGGAGCGGTGGGGCCCGCCGTCGCGGTCTGGGGTCCGCCTCTCGAGATCCGGGTGGCGCAGCTCTTCGAGGCTGCTGGGGTGACGTGGCAGCCGGCATCGCTCGTCGATTTGCGGAGTCAGCTCGAGCGGGCTCCGGACACCCTGGTGCTGCGGCATCGCTCCCGGGCGCTGCAGGCACAGCGCTACATGCCAGCCGCCGAGCGTCAGGGCTGGCGCGCAGCCGAGCTCGAGCTGGACGCCGCCCTCTGGAACGGCCATCGCGCGCTCGGCCTCGCCTCGGGGTTCACCCTGTTCGTGCCCGGCAACGGCGACTGCCGAGTCCGCGAGCTGGGCGCCGCTTCGACGGGACGCTCCATCCGGGTAGCGAGCAGGACGAAACAGCGGCTGGACGTCGTCGGTGGCGCCGCGCCCACGCTGGATGAAGCTGCATGCTCGGATTGTGCCGACGAGCTGCGCCTGAACCTGCAGGCGGCGAAGGCGACCGCTCAGGCGCAAGTGTGGGCTCGGGGTCCGCGGGGGGAGCAAAAGCTAGGGCCAGCGCAGCCGCTCACGCCGGGACAGAACTTCCTCGCCTGGGTGGCTCCGTCCCGTGCGAGCCGCGTCTGGGTCGAGCTCACGTTGACGCCGGAGGAGTCCGGCCCAGGTCGGGCGACGCTGGGAGCGGCAAGTCACCGTCGTTGTCCGCTGCCCTCGAGCGCGAGCGCTGCTCTGGCCCGGCGCTGAGTGAGAACGCTTGGAACCGAGCGGCACAGAGCAGGACTCGAGCGTGCGCCCGGGTGGCGCGCTCGAGGTGCTGGCCACGTTTCTGAAGCTCGGCTGCCTGTCGTTCGGCGGCCCGATCGCGCACCTCGGCTACTTTCGCTCGGAGTTGATCGAGAAGCGGCGCTGGCTATCGGATGAGGAGTACGGCGACCTCGTCGCTCTCTGCCAGTTTCTGCCGGGCCCCGCCAGCAGTCAGGTCGCGTTTGGTCTCGGCATGCTGCGCGCAGGCCTGCCCGGCGCGTTGCTCGCCTCGTTCGGCTTCACGTTGCCCTCTGCGCTGCTCATGATCGCGTTCGGTTACGGTGTCGGGCTCGTCCAGGATCCGAGCGGTGCGGGCTGGCTGCATGGGCTGAAGCTCGCTGCCGTCGTGGTCGTCGCCCAGGCGGTCTGGGGAATGGGCAGGAACCTGTGCCCGGACCGCGCGCGGCGCACGCTCGCGCTGGTCTCGGCCGCGTTGCTCCTGGTGTGCCCCAGCGCCCTGGTGCAGGTCGCCGTGATCGCAGCGGCGGCGCTGCTCGGACGCTGGCTGTACCGGACGGACTCGAGCGGTGCAGTCTCTGTCGAGCCCGCGACCCGTCGGGGGCGCGTCGCCGGAGCCGTGGCGCTGGTCGCGTTCGCGGCGCTGCTCGTGGGGCTGCCAGCGCTCGCGGCAGCGGCACCCGACGGACCTCTGGCGGTGTTCGATAGCTTTTACCGCTCGGGTGCGCTCGTTTTCGGCGGCGGCCATGTGGTGCTGCCGCTGTTGCGAGCAGAGCTCGTGCCGCGCGGCTGGCTGAGCGACGACCAGTTTCTGGCGGGATACGGCGCGGCTCAGGCGTTGCCCGGACCCCTGTTCACGTTCGCCGCGTACCTCGGGACGGCCATGCGCACGGGAGCAGGTGCCTGGCAAAATGGCGTCTGGTGCCTGCTCGGCATCTTCCTGCCCGCGTGGCTGCTGATCGGCGGTGCGCTGCCGTTCTGGCGGCGGTTGCGAGGCCACGCGGGCGCGCGCGGCGCCCTGGCCGGGGCAAACGCCGCGGTGGTGGGCCTGCTCCTCGCGACGCTCTACAGTCCGGTGATCAGCCAGGGGGTGCGCGGCCCGCACGACGTGGCCGTGGCGCTCGTCGGCTTCGCGGCGCTCGAGCTCTGGCGCGCTCCGCCCTGGGGCGTCGTGTTGCTCATGGCGGCGGCGGGGCAGTGGTTGCTTCCGGCGTAGCGACCGTGCTCGCGGCCGAGGGCGGCAGCGGCGCGGCGGGCGGCAGCGTCGAGGGCTGCCCGGCCGCCGCCACCTGAGCGCGGCTCTGCTCCGCATACTTGATCCAGCCGCCGCGCCTCCAGCGCGCGAAATTGAGCAGGCCCCGCAGCCATTCGTCGCAGATCATCGCCGCGTACAAGCCGGGCAGGCCAAGCCCGAGCTTCGACCCGAGCAGCCACGCCAGCGGGATCCACATGCCCCAGACCGAGCAGGCGCCCATGAACAAGGGAAAGCGGGCGTCGCCGGTGGCACGTAGCCCGTTGACGGCGACGACGTTGAAGACGCGGCCGGTCTCGAGCAATACGCCGAGGTGTTGCAGCGTCACGGTGGCCGCGATCACGGCTGGGTCCACCGTGAAGAGCCCCACGAGGTGCGGCGCGGCCACCGCGACCGCGCCGCTGACGAGAGCGGCCAGCAAGAAGCCCTTGCGCAAGCTCACGATCAGCTCCTGGCGCGCGCGCTCGATCTCGCCCGCCCCGACGAGCTGCCCCACCAGGATCTCCGTGCCGAGCCCGATCGAGATGGCGAACAGGATCACCCAGATGGTGATCTGCCGGGAATAGGTCCAGGCGGCGAGGCTGGTCTCGCCCATGCGGCTCGCGAAGCTGGTGACGACGACGAGCGCCAGCCAGTACGAGAGGTTCTCGCCGGCTGCGGGCAGACCGATGCGCAGCACCCGCCGCAGCGTGTCGAGCCGCAAGCGGAAGTAGTCGGCTGGCAGCAGTCGCACGCCGGTCTTTTGCAGGACGAGCCGGCGCAGCAGCACGAAGCACACCAGCCGGCTGATCACACCGGACACGGCGACGCCGGGGACGCCGAGCTGCGGCAGCCCGAAGAGCCCGAACAGGAACACCGCGTTGCAGAGCACGTTGACCACGTTCTGCAGGCCCGTCACGATCATCACCGGCCGCGTGTGCGCGTGCGCGCGCAGCGTCGCCGCCATGGCGGTGTTCTGCGCCTCGAGGAACAGCGTGCCGCCCATCAATGTCAGGAACGGCAGCGCGTAGGGCAGCAGCGACTCGGGCAGCTGCATCGCGCGCAAGAGCGGCTCGGCACCGGCTGCGACCGCCACGCTGACGGCGAGCCCGACCCAGCTGTTGACGCCGATCGCGCCGCGCGCGATCCGATCGGCCCCGCGGCGATCGCCGGCGCCGACGTGGTGCGTGATCACCACGCTCGAGCCGATGCCGATGAAGTTGAACAGGATCAGCGCGACGATGACGACCTGGTGGGCTACTCCGAGCGCGGCGACGGCGCCGTCGGAGATGTGGCTCACCATGAA
>Ga0315910_10003557_pt1 | contig 13236 bp, 8 predicted proteins | sample EdamamesoilMG_FD_204470 | JGI IMG/M metagenome (GOLD analysis project Ga0315910, IMG submission 204470) | Garden soil microbial communities collected in Santa Monica, California, United States - Edamame soil | ecosystem: Environmental > Terrestrial > Soil > Garden | place: USA: California... | reverse complement strand
GCCTGGGTGGCCCGCGTGCACCCGGACGATCGGCAGCGCGTGGCTGCAGAATTCGAGCTGGCGGTCGCGAGCGGTGCGCTGACCTGGCAGGACGAGTTTCGCGTCTTGCGGGGCGACGGCAGCGTCAGTGTAGTACTAGATCGCGGCTACATCGAACGCGACCCCGAAGGACGACCGCTGCGCATGATCGGCGTGATGAGCGACATCACCGAAGAGCGAGCCTCGGTCGCCGCATTGGCCGATAGCGAAGAACGGTTTCGTCAGCTCGCTTCCGCGATCGACGAGGTCTTTTGGCTCATCAACCCCAGCGGCACTCAGGTCCTCTACGTGAGTCCCGCTTACGAACGTATCTGGGGCCGCACTTGCCAGAGCGTCTACGACGACCCCAAGAGCTTCATCGAAGCGATCCACGAAGACGATCGGCCACAGGTGCTGCCGCTGCTTCCAGCTCACGTCGGCTATGACGTGGCCTACCGCATCTGGCGTCCGAACGGCGACATGCTCTGGATCCACGACCGCGCCTTCCCGGTCCGCGACGCGGCGGGCAACGTGGTGCGTATCGCGGGGGTCGCGACCGACATCACCGCCCAGCGCAACCTCGAGGAACAGCTGCTTCAGTCGCGCAAGCTCGAGAGCATCGGCCGCCTGGCGGGGGGGATCGCCCACGATTTCAACAATCTGCTCACGGTCATCCTGGCGAGCACCGAATTCGCGGTGCGCAGGGTCGCTGAAGATGGCAGTGCGCGGGCCGACCTCGAGCTGGTGAGAGACGCTGCGCAGCGCGCCGCTCATCTCACCAGTCAACTGCTCGCTTTCGCGCGGCGCCAGGTGAGCGCACCCGAGCTACTCGACTTGAATGAGCTTGCGCGGCGCGTGGATGGCTTGCTCAGGCGCGTGATCGGCGAACACGTCCAGCTCCGGACCGTGCTCCATCCGGGACTACATCAGGTGCTGGTCGATCGCGGCCAAATGGAGCAAGTGCTCGTGAACCTCGCGGTGAACGCTCGGGACGCGATGCCAGAAGGCGGACGGCTTACCCTGGAAACAGCGAACATTTCTATCGAAAGGGCATATTCGACCAGCCACGCGAACGTCGAGGTCGGCGAGTACGTGATGCTGGCTGTCTCCGACACGGGAACGGGCATCGCCGCGGACGTGCTCGAGCATATCTTCGAGCCGTTCTACACGACCAAGATGCCAGGTCGCGGCACCGGCCTGGGGCTCGCCACCTGTTATGGGACGATTCGTCAGGCACGCGGTGAAATCCTGGTCTACAGCGAGATCGGCAAGGGAACCACCTTCAAAATCCTGCTCCCGCGAGCGCTCAGCGGCCCGGTCCACGATGAAGTCGACGCACCCTCGCGGCGTTCGCTTCGCGGCACGGAAACCGTACTGGTCGTGGAAGACGACACGCTCTTGCGCGGCGTGGCGGCGAGGATTCTTCGCGAGCAAGGCTACCAGGTGCTCGAGGCAGTGTCCGGAGGCGACGCCCTGAGCGTCGCAAAGGACCATGTTGAGCCGATCCACCTGCTGCTCACGGACGTGGTCATGCCACATTTGAGCGGTAGCGAGCTCGCTCGCCGGCTCCTCACGCAGCGCTCCGAGATGCGCGTCATCTACACGTCCGGATATACCGAAAACGCGATCGCGCAGCATGGCGTGCTCGAGCCGCACGTAGATTTCTTGCCCAAGCCCTATGTGGCGGCGACCCTGCTCGCCAAGGTGCGCGACGTTCTGGACGCTGGTCGCTGAGAAGCGATGTGGATCGGGCGACTCGAGACGCGGCAATCTGGAACTCTGGGGCGCGTTGGCGCTAGGCAAAAACACGGCGCGCCGCGTCGGTTCCTATGCAATCTCGACCCGTTGCGAACGCCAAGCTCGGGGTGGCACCGCTCTTGCCCAGTGGTCGGTATGTACCAATACGACTACGAACACGAACCGGTAAAGATACCCAAAAACAATGGCCGCGCGTTGCTGGCTCTGCTGGCTGCGCTGTTGGTCCTCGCAGCCCTGGTGTTCATCTTCGCGGGCTTTGTCGACGCTGGAACCGTAGCGCCTGACGAAACCAAGGCTCCGGCCACACCCGTCGATGCACCACGAAATTTGCCACGCTAGGGCTTGAACACGCTGCACAGCGTCAAAGCTGACCGGCGGGGCGCAGGTTCTGCTTGATGCTCGTGTCGAAGGCCATCGCCGCGTCCGTCAACTGGGTGACGAGATCGGGGTATTGCGCGGCAACATTCGTCGCCTCGCCGGGGTCGGCATCGAGGTCGAAGAGCGACACGGGAATGTCCTTGTATTCCTCGGACCCACGCGCGCCGTCGGCTCCCGGCGCGGGAGAGGTTTTGTAGCTGTGCGCGAGGTGGAGCTTCCAGCGCCCGTTGCGCACAGCCTGTAGCTCGGCGCCGAGGTAGTAGTAGAAGTACACCGCTTCGGGGGGGGCCGTTGCTTCGGATGCCCCTTCGAGAATCGGAAGGATGCTCCGACCGTCGATCGGCCATGGTGGCGGCAACGCCCCCGTGATCGCAGCGATCGTGGGAAACAGGTCCATCGCGCTCACGATGTCCGTCGAAACCCCGTTGCCGTCGATGCGACGCGGCCAGCGCACGATGCCCGGCACACGTTGTCCCCCCTCGAACGTCGTCCACTTGCCCTCCCGCAGCGGCCCGGTAGACCCTGCATGGTTGCCGTAGGCCAGCCACGGACCATTATCGGACGTGAACACTACCAGCGTGTCGCGCGCGATGCCGAGTTCCTCGAGTGTGTCCATGAGCTCCCCGACGGACCCGTCTAGTTCCGTCACGACATCACCGTAGAGGCCTGCGTCGCTACTTCCTGCGAGGTTTTCCGAAACTGCGAGGGGAATGTGCGGCATGCTGTGCGCAAAGTAGAGCAAGAAGGGGCGCTCTCGATTCTCCGTGATGAAGTCGCGCGCGCGTTCCGTGTAGCGCTTGGTCAGCTGCGAAAGGTCCGGCTCGTACTCGATTGCTTGCTCGTTCTCGAGCAAAGGCAGCGGCGTCATGTCGTGGCTGTACGGCAAACCGAAGAACTCGTCGAAGCCCTGCCGCGTGGGCAGAAAGCTGTCAGCGTCGCCCAAGTGCCACTTACCGATGGCCGCGGTCGCGTAGCCCAAAGGCTTGAGCAACTCCGCGAGCGTGATCTCCTGGGGGTTGAGCCCAGTATCGCTGTCGGGCATGAGCACGTCGTTCACGCCCACACGCACGGGATAGCTACCGGTCAAGAGCGCGGCCCGGGACGGTGAACAGATGGGTGCAGGGGCGTAGAAATTCGTGAATCGCAAGCCTTCTGCCGCCAAGCGATCGAGGTTTGGTGTGGCAAAACCCTGCGCGCCGAAAGCGCCGACGTCGGCGTAGCCCAGATCGTCGGTGAGCACGATGATGACATTGGGCCTGTTCGACGCTCCGCCAGCGCCGCCCCCCTCGCCATCGCCGCACGCCGCTAGCGACAGACCTACGACCAGGAACGCACCGCGAACTAGCCTGGAAAAAATGCCCGAAATGTCGACCGAGCCGCCTCTGCTACCCACGGCGTCGACGATAGCAGGCTTGCCCAAGCAACGGAACCGATGCCGCAATCGAGACGGAACCGGTCCCACTGGTGTGTCAGCGATCCTCCTCTGATAGAGTTTTGCGCGACTGCGGAGACGCTCCTCTCCCCTTCCAAAACGAGCGAGCTGGACGATATGGTGAGACATGGCAACTAGTGCAATGGTTCGTGGGCGGCTTCGCCGCTGGCTGTGCTGCGTCAGCGCTTGCTGGCTGCCCCTGCTGGCTTGCTCCGGAAAAGACGACGCTGCCGCGGAGAACACAGCCTCGGGGGCCGATAGCTCGCAGTCATCCAGCAGCGCCGCGACTTCGTCGACGGGGATGGCCACCTCGACTACCGGCGCGGCATCGACCACGCAGACTGCCGTGAGCGGAGCCCAGACCGCCACCACGACGAGCGCGTCCACGAGCACGGCCGTGACGACAGCGACGACCTCCGGCACGACCACGACCTCAACCACCGCGAGCGCCACCACGACGGGAACGGGTGGCGCCTCAGCCACCACGGACGGGGTTACGACAGAAACTAGCGCTGGCGGAACCGGCGGTCAGGGAAGCACGGGCGGTACCGACCTCTTGAGCTTCGCCTCCGAGCTCGATGGTCTATTCATCGATGCACCTTGTCAGGAGCCGACGCCCACCCCGTTGCCAGACGAAGCCACGTGTGACCACCCCGCCGGCACGCAACGCATCGAAGCCCCCACAGTCTTTGGAGGTGAATCGAGCAAGACCTATCTCGTGACGCTGCGGGTGCGGGGAATCTGGGAACCAACCTTCATCGCGGGCGGCGAGGCGCCTGACCCGGAACTGCCGTTCAAGATCGGGGGCGACGTCGCCGAAGGCAACGCCATCGACTACCAGCAGTACTTCATCACGGTGTCGAACCCGGCGGAAACGTACTGGCTCAACGACTATCAGTATACGGCCCACGACATTCACAAAGCAGACTACGAGATCACGATCCCGGTCGCGGGTGGCGCCGACGTTACCGTAGTGATGAACGATGGCAACGAACGCGAAATCTCCAACTACCCCGAGGAGATCTTCGACGACATGCCGCCCTATGACCAGGCGCCCACCAAGGGACAGCTGCTTCAGCTCGAGGTAGTGAGCGTCACCGAACAGTAGCCGCCGATGCGTTGACGCGCCCACGAGCGCACAGCTGCCTGCGCAGAAAAGCAGCGCTTCGGGCGACCAAACGCACGCTAGGCCTGGTCAGCCGCGTCACGGGCCGCAGCTCTATGCCCATGTGCTGAGCGGGAGTGGGATCAATTGCCCCACGGCGGCAAGCAAATTGTCGGGTGCGCCTTGGGCCCGCTGAACCTATGAAAATGACCAGGCGCGCTTCCGTGCGTCAATGAGAGCCGCCATGCCGACTACTCCCGCGAACGAAGCCATGATTCCGACCAGCATCCCCGGTCTCGACAACGTGCTGGCAGGAGGATTTCTACGAGACTCCTTCTATCTAATTCAGGGCGATCCCGGTTCCGGTAAGACGACGCTCGCACTGCAATTCATGCAGGGCCGGCTGAAGGCAGGCGACCGCTGCCTCTACGTTTCGTTGACCGAATCGCGGCGCGACCTCGAGAGTACCTGTCAGTCGCACGGCTGGTCACTCGAAGGAATCGAACTACGCGATCTGACGCACGCGACGGAGGATCTGACCGAATCCACCGAGACTTCCGTGTTTCATCCGGCCGATACCGAGCTGTCGGAGATGATGCAGGTCATCGCGGCGGATGTGGAGCGAGTGCACCCGACCTGCGTGGTGTTCGACGGGCTCTCCGAGTTGCGATTGCTCTCGGGCGACAGGCTTCGGTACCGCCGCCAGCTGCTGGCGCTGAAGGAGTTCTTCGCGGCAAAGCATGCGACGGTGCTGGTGCTGGACGACCGCAGCTCCGCGTTTCCAGACGTGCAGCCAGAAAGTCTCGTGGGCGGCAGCCTGGTGCTCGAACGTCACTTGCCGGTGTACGGACGCGCGCGACGGCGGTTGTTCGTGACCAAGGTGCGCGGCTCGAACTTCCGCGAGGGCTACCACGACTACGAGATCGTGACCGGAGGACTCGTGGTGCACCCGCGCCTCGTCGCGGGCGAGCATCACGACGCGTTCGAACCCGGGATTTTCCAAAGCGGGATCCCCAACCTCGACGCCATGCTCCACGGCGGGCTGACCGTCGGCTCGACCACGCTGCTGCTCGGACCCGCGGGCGCCGGCAAGTCAACGATCAGCACGCAATTCGTCGTCAACGCACTGAAGCGGGGCAAGAAGGCCGCCGTCTACGTGTTCGACGAGGTGATGCATATTCTGATCGAACGAGCAGAGAAGCTTTGCTTTGGCAAAGCCGGCGGTTTTGCTTCGTACGTGACCGAGGGGCTGCTACACGCGCAGCAGATCGACCCGGCCGAAATGTCGCCGGGCGCATTTGCCCACGAGGTGCGGCGCTCTGTAGAAGCCGGTGCGGAGGTGATCGTCATCGACAGCCTGAACGGCTACCTGAATGCGATGCCACAAGAGAGCTTCCTCACTACGCACTTGCACGAGTTGTTCGCGTACTTGAATCAAAAGGGGGTCCTCACGATCATGGTGGTCGCCCAGCACGGCATGCTCAACTCTGGGGCGGCGGGCGACGTGGACGTCAGCTACCTTGCCGACACCGTGCTACTATTCCGCTACTTCGAGGCTAACGGCGAGGTGAATCAAGCCTTGAGCGTCCTGAAGCGTCGAACCGGACCGCACGAACGCACCATCCGCGAGCTCAAGATAGACTCGACGGGAATTCGTGTGGGCGAGCCCTTGCGGCAGTTCCGCGGCATCATGACCGGCGTGCCGCAATACCAAGCTGGGGCTTCGATGCCCATAACGGAGGACGTCTTGACTCCGAGGAACAGCCAATGACGTTGCCCGTCCCGAGCACGTCTCATCGCGTGCTGGTGCTGATGCCCACGCGGCGGGACTCCGAACGCACCTGCCAGCTGTTCGAGGAGGCCGGAATCGAATGCGGCATGTGCAGCGATTTGGCGGAGGTCTGTCGCGAGCTGCGCCAGGGCACTGGCGCCGTGCTGCTCACGGACGACGCCCTGGCCCATGACTCTGCCGGCCAGCTCCCGGAAGCCATGCGAGCGCAGGCGCCCTGGTCGGCAGTACCGCTGATCGTGGTGGCCCGAGAAGGGACTAGCCAGCAGGTAGAACAGAGCGCCTCGGAGGACCTCGGCAGCCTGATTGTCGTGGAGCGCCCGCTGCGAATGCGCCCGCTACTCAGCCTCACGCTCTCGGTGTTGCGCGGGCATGCGGCCCTGCGCCGCTCTCAGCTCGCGCTCGCAGAGCAGGCTGAGCAGCTGCGCAACGCCGACCGCCGCAAGGACGAGTTTTTGGCGACGCTCGCGCACGAGCTCCGCAATCCACTCGCGCCGATCCGCACTGGATTGGATCTCCTCGGCAAGTCTCGCGACGGGCAATCCACGGAGCGCGCGCTCGAGATCATGGATCGCCAGCTCAAACACATGGTTCGCCTGATCGACGACCTGCTCGATGTTTCGCGCATCACTCAGGGGCGATTGGAGCTCAAGCGCGCGCGGATCGAGCTAGGCACGGTGCTCGATGCGGCACTAGAGTCGAGCCGGCCCCACCTCGAGCGCAACCGACACGAATTGCGCCTGAGCATCGAGGATCGCGCCCTGGCCCTGGATGCCGACCTGACACGTATGGCGCAGGTCGTGAGCAACTTGCTCCACAACGCCAGCAAGTATACACCCCCTGGTGGAGTGATCGAAATCTCGGCAGCGCGGCAGGGTGCTCTAGCGGTGATCGAGGTGAAGGACAACGGCATCGGCATCCCAGAGACGCAACTCTCGGAGGTGTTCGAGATGTTCAGTCAGGTGAACCGCACGATGGAGCGTTCACAGGGGGGCCTGGGTATAGGTCTAGCTCTCGTGCGCAAGCTGGTCGAAATGCACGGCGGCAGCGTAGCGGCACGCAGCGGCGGACCAGGCCAAGGCAGCACATTCACCCTGCGCTTGCCGATCGCCGAAGCGACCGCTCGCGCAGACGACGTCGCAACGAGCACTAGCGAATCCCTGCATGCCTCGAAGCGCCGCATCTTGGTCGTCGACGACAATGAAGACGCTGCAGACATGCTGGCGCTCATGCTACGGCAAGCCGAATACGACACCAGTCTGGCCAGTGATGGCCCTTCCGCCCTGGCAGCCGTCGAAACCTTCGCGCCCGACGTGGTGATCCTCGACATCGGCTTGCCCGGAATGAGCGGCTACGAAGTGGCACGCGCACTGCGCCTCAAGCAAGGTCGGGAGCGCTTGGAACTCATTGCTCTGACCGGTTGGGGCAGCCATGAAGACAAGCAGAACGCGCTCGCAGCCGGTTTCGACGTGCATCTCACCAAACCCGTCGAAGCACAGCTCTTGTATCGCGCGCTCGCCGAGCTCGAACAACGCGACGCACACGCCGGCGCGCCGTAGACGGCGGTTTCTTGCCCCGCTCTCTCGCAGGGGCGCGGCACTACGCCTGCTTGGACGGAAACCTGTGAACTCCATCGTCGAGACCACCTGGGCCGCGGGCCACGCGTTTCAAGAACCCGGCGAGCGCGCGCACCTTCGGATCACGACGAAACTCCGGATGCAGCACCAGCCAGTGCTCGCCTTCGAACAGAGTGTCGGAGACACACACCAGGTCGTCGTAGAGGCAGCTCATGAAAGTCGGGAGCACGGCCAGCCCGAGGCCGGCGCGAGCCGCGCCGAGGAGGGTGTGGCTGCTGTTCGTGACGAGGGCCAACTTGCTCCGAGACAAGATCGGTTGAAACCATCCGGCGCCCTGCAACGAGTGGTACTCGGGCGTGTAGACCAAGAGTGGGATCCCGCGCGCCGAAGCGACGTCCACCACGCGGATCCGTTGCTTGCCGACAAGTCGCTTCGAGGCGTAGAGGGCGGAATACGTCGTGCCGAGACGCGTCGCCGCCAAACCAGATTGCCTGGGTCGTGGCGTTCGTACGGCCAGATCTGCGTCGCCGTGCGAGATGTCGACGGGCGGAATGCCGGTCGTGACCACGATCTCGACATCAGGGAATTCTGCGCGAAATTCCGGGAGCTTCGGGGCGAGCCAGTGTGACGCAAACTCATCCAAGAGCGCGAGCCGGACGCGACCGGCAGGCGTGCTACCTGCATGTCGTCGCTCAAGTACGGACAGCGCGGCTTGTTCCATGACTTCGGCCTGGGCCAGCGCGGTGCGTCCGAGTTCAGTCAGCTGATATCGCCCGGAAGTTCGATAGAAGAGCACGCCGCCAAGCTCTGCCTCGAGGCCAGCGAGCCGCCTGCTTACCGTTGTTTGATCGACGTCCAAGCGCTTGGCCGCCTGCGTGGCGCTGCCCGCACGAGCCACGGCCAAGAAGAAGCGGAGACCGTCCCATTCCATCGGCATTGCTGTATTATTGCAGAAGCCATACTGCAAATACACAGGTGCCGATCAGGCAACACCAAGCGCATGCTGGAGGACGCCAAGAAGCTGGCGCCACTCCGAGGAGGATTCTCATGACGCACTCGCCGCCCCAGGTTTCGACGAAGCCCTCGAGCGCCGCAGGTTGGGTGAAGTGGCACGACTGGAACGAACGAGCCATGCGGCCCGTGACGAGCTGGGTCTGTGAGGCTTCGTCTGCGCAGCCGGGAAAGCAAGTGCTCGACCTCGGTTGCGGCACCGGTCTGCCTTCGTTGGCCCTAGCCGCACGGGTGCGAGCCAACGACGGACACGTGACGGCCGTCGATGTCGCGCCCGAGATGCTCGACGCGGCTCACAAGAACGCAGCCAGAGCCGGGCTGTCGAACATCGTGTTTCGCGAAATGAGCGCTGACGACCTCGACTTCGAAGCCGCTTCGTTCGACATCGTCAGCTGCGTATGCCTGCTCATGTTCCGGCCCGACCCGGCGAAGACGATTGCAGGGGCGCTCCGCGTCTTGAAGCAGGGCGGTCGCCTGGCAGTCGTGGTCTGGGACTCAGCGGAGAAGAACCCTTTCTTCACCTCCGTGTTGGGTCCCGTCGGGCGCTTCGTCTCGCTGCCCCCGACCGCCCCCAAGGGGCCTGGCAGCTTTCGCTTGGCGGGCGACGAACTGGAGAGGGTCGTCCGTGCCGGGGGCTTCGGGGAAGTCCGCGTAAGCACCCTGGCGTTCGAGGTTGCCTTCGAATCAGTCGAGCGGCATTGGGAGGTTTTCTCCGACATGGCCCCGCCTGTGAGAGCAGCGCGCGATGCGCTCAGCCCCGCTGACTCGAAGCGACTCAAGGCAGAGATCCGAGAGAGTCTCGGGCCGTACATGCAGGGCGAGCGGGTGGTGCTCCCGGCAACCTGCACCTGCGCCCTCGCGACGAAGTGAGCGTCGGCAGCCTGCGGGGACTTCGTCAGGCCCGGTCCCCGCGGGCACGCAGGTGCTCTGCCGTTTTGCCCTTGCGAGTCCGCGCCACGAACTCGGGCGTACCGCTCACGACGATGGTTCCCCCTTCGTCACCGGCGCCCGGTCCCAGATCGATGATGTGATCGCTCTCAGCGATCACCTGCAGATCGTGCTCGACGACGACGGCGGTCGCGCCCCCGTCGATCAAGCGTTGCAACTGAAGCATCAGGCGATCGACATCCGACGGGTGCAGGCCCGTGGTCGGCTCGTCCAGCACGTACACCACGCGGTCCCGCTGCGGCCGCCCGAGCTCGGTGGCGAGCTTGATGCGCTGCGCTTCACCACCCGAAAGCTCGGTCGCCGGCTGGCCGAGGCGCAAATAGCCGAGACCGAGCTGCTTGAGTGTCGAGAGTGCCCGAAGCACGCCCGGCTCCGCCTCGAAGAACGCATGCGCAGCGTCGACAGTGAGCCCGAGCACCTCGGCGATATTGAGGTCGCGGTATCGGACCTGCAGCGTCGCGTCGTTGTAGCGAGAGCCCTTACAGGTTTGGCAGGGGGAGTAGACGCTCGGCAAGAATAGCAGCTCGACCATGACGAAGCCCTCGCCCTTGCAAGTCTCGCAGCGACCACGCGCAACGTTGAACGAGAACCGGCCGGCATCGTAGCGGCGCTTCTTGGCGAGCGGTGTCGAAGCAAACAGGCGCCTCACTTCGTCGAACAAGCCCGTGTAGGTCGCCAAATTCGAACGTGGGGTTCGACCAATCGGCTTCTGATCGACGACGACGACGCGCTTCACGTGGTCGATGCCGTCGAGCGTGGCGTCTCCAAAGGTCAGCGCCTCGTGCGGGTCTAGCTCGCCCGGCGTGTCGTTTTCGGCCGGCTGATCTTGACCGAGCCGTTCTTGGAGCAAGCCGACCAGCACCTGGCTCACGAGCGTCGACTTGCCGGAGCCGGAGACCCCCGTCACACACGTGAGCGTGCCGATCGGAAACTCTACGCTCAAGTTTCGCAGATTGTTCCGCGTGACGCGGGACAACCGCAAGAAACCCCGCGCAGGGCGCGGCACGGACTTGAGCGGGAAGCGCGCGCCGAACACGTACCTCCGCGTCTCCGACGCCGCGGTCGACTCGAGTGCAGCGAGCGGACCGCTGTGGAGCACCTCGCCTCCGTGCTGCCCAGCGCCGGGTCCGACATCGACGACCCAGTCTGCCTGACGAATCACGTCGAGATCGTGCTCGACGACGAACAACGAGTTCCCGGCAGTCTTCAGCCGCTGAAACGCACGCAAGAGCGCCGCGGTGTCCGCAGGGTGCAGGCCGGCGGACGGCTCGTCGAGCACGTAGACCACGCCGAACAGGCTGGAGCACACCTGGGTCGCGAGCCTGAGGCGCTGCAACTCGCCGGGCGAAAGCGTCGGCGTGCTGCGCTCGACATCGAGGTAGCCGAGGCCCAAGTCGAGCAGGACCCCGAGTCGCCGATCCAGATCCTCCGCGATACGCGCCACCACCAAGGCCTGCTCGGGAGGACGCGGCTTCCCGCCGCCAGCGCTGCGTGCGTGAGGCGCGCTGCGCGCGAGCGGCCCGAACAACTGGTGCAGCTGCTTCAAGGGCAAACGCGAGAGCTCGGTGATGTCTCGACCCAGGAACTTGACCGACAGCGCTTCGCGTCGCAAACGCTTGCCCTCGCACTCGGGGCAATCCGTCCCGATCAGGAACGCCGCCGCGCGACGCTTCATCAGCGCGCTTTCGGTGGTCGTGAAACTATGCAGCACGTGCCGGCGCGCGCTCGAAAACGTGCCTTGGTAGCTCGGCTCTTCTTTGCGCTTGAGCGCGTACTTGACCTCCGCCAGCGTGAACCCGGCATACACGGGCACTCGCGGTTGTTCGTCGGTGTAGAGGATGAAGTCTCGGGTGCGCTTGGGGAGCTTACGCCACGGAACGTCGATGTCGTGACCGAGCGTCGTCAAGATGTCGCGGAGATTTTGGCCTTGCCAGGCGCTGGGCCACGCCGCGACCGCGCCTTCTCGAATCGTCAGCGAGGGGTCCGGCACCATCAGCGCTTCGCTGACGTCGTAGCTGCGACCGAGCCCACCGCAGCTCGGACAAGCGCCCTCGACGGTGTTCGGCGAAAATGATTCGGCGTACAGCAGCGCCTGCCCCTTCGGGTAGTCACCGGCGCGTGAGTACAGCATCCGGAGCAGGTTCGACAGCGTCGTCACGCTGCCGACCGACGAACGAGTCGTGACGCTGCCGCGCTGTTGAGCGAGGGCAACGGCAGGCGGGAGCCCACGGATGCTATCGACCTCTGGGATGTTCAGCTGATGAAAGAGGCGCCGCGCGTAGGGCGACACCGAGTCGAGGTAACGGCGCTGCGCCTCGGCGTAGAGCGTGCCGAAGGCGAGCGACGATTTGCCCGACCCCGAGACACCCGTGAACACCACCAACTTGCCGCGCGGAATATCCACGTCGACGCTCTTGAGGTTGTGCTCGCGCGCGCCGCGCACCTCCACGAATCCGGTGTCGGCTACTGCTGGGACGGGGAGCCGACGCGCCACTGCCATGGCATCAGATATAGTCCGATTCGACAGCGCGACGATGGCCCCGAGCCTCGGCAAATTCGCCCCTGAAGCGCCAGCGCTGCGCCAGAGTGAGCCGCGCTGACACGGCACATGTTGGCACATGACTTCGCCGACAGCGTGACATTGCCGCCCAAACCTCACTGGCGCGCAGCTTGCCTAGGCAAGTCGTGGGGAAGGTAGCCTGGTGATGATGAGAATCGCGACTGTAGTGTGCTTTGCGGGAGTCCTCACGGCGTGTTCGGGAAATACTACGTCTTCCGACAAGGACGACGGAACTGCCACGGACATGGGTGGCAGCGGCACTGGGACGGGGAACAGCGGCGCGGCGGATAACGGCGCCGCCACCAGCGGGACGGCGGACAACACGGCAAGCTCTCCAGGAGCTGCTGTGACGACAGGCAGCGCTGCGGAGGACCCGGCAAACTCTACAGGAGCCACTCCGACCGCTGGGGGCACGGCGCAAGACACTGCAAACGCCACAGGTAGTACCCCGACCGGCGCTGGTGGTACCGGCCAAGACGCTGCAACCACTACCGATGGCGACAGCAGCTCAGAGTGCGACGAACGTTGCGATCCCTGCCCAGAGGGTCAGCGGCGCTACGACTGCACGGGCACCTGCTTGTGTGAGTCCATCGATGACAGCGCGCGTGATGCACAAGAGCGACTACTGACCTGCGACTGGGAGAGCCCCTGTGGGGGAGC
>Ga0315910_10003556_pt1 | contig 13236 bp, 10 predicted proteins | sample EdamamesoilMG_FD_204470 | JGI IMG/M metagenome (GOLD analysis project Ga0315910, IMG submission 204470) | Garden soil microbial communities collected in Santa Monica, California, United States - Edamame soil | ecosystem: Environmental > Terrestrial > Soil > Garden | place: USA: California... | reverse complement strand
CAGACGGAGGCGCCGCCGTCCTTGAGGTCGTCGCGCGCGACGGAGGTGATGACGCAGTGCCTCAGGTGCATCTTCGCGACCGCCTCGGCCACGCGTGCGGGCTCGCCGAGATCGAGCTCCGTCGGCCGACCGGTCTCGATCGCGCAGAACGTGCAGGAGCGCGTGCAGATGTTGCCCAGGATCATCACGGTGGCCGTGCCGCGCGACCAGCACTCGCCCATGTTCGGGCACTGCGCGCTCTGGCAGACGGTGTGGAGCGCGTTGTGGTCGACGAGCGAGCGCACCCGTCCGTATTCGGGACCGGTGGGCAACTTGGCACGGAGCCAGGCGGGCTTGCGGAGCGTTTCCATCAGGCGGTGAGTCGGGTGGAAGGGATGAGCGAAGCGGCGCGGGATGACACGGTTTTTCTTCAGGCCCGGCTCTCCGGGCCCGTCCCCGGCGATGGAGGCACCTCGGCGGGGAAACTCCGCCACAGGGTCGCAAACTCCGCGGCCAGCAGGCGCTTGACCTCGGCCGGGTCGACCGGGCGGCCCAGCTCGGCCTCCATCGAGGTGACCGTGCCGTCGGTGATCCCGCAGGGCACGATCCCGGCGAAGGCGGAGAGGTCGCAGCTGACGTTGAGCGCGAAGCCGTGGTAGGTCACCCAGCGCCGCGAGGCCACGCCGATGGCGGCGATCTTGCGCGTGGCGAGCCAGATCCCGGTCTTGCCGGGACGGCGCGCGGCCGCGAGGCCGAGCATGCCGACGGTGTTGATCAACACCTGCTCGAGCAGGCGCAGGTAGGCGTGCAGGTCGCGGCGGGCGGAGAGATCCACGATCGGGTAGCCGACGATCTGGCCGGGTCCGTGGTAGGTGATGTCGCCGCCGCGGTTGGTGCGGACCACGGCGATGCCGCGCGCGGAGGTGGCGGCATCGTCGAGCAGCAGGTGTTTCTCCGCGCCGGGCCGCACGCCGTAGGTGTAAACTGGATCGTGCTCGGTGAAGACGAGTGTGTCGCCGCGCGTGCCGGCGAGTCGTTCCGTGACGAGCGCCTCCTGCGCGGCCCAGGCGGAGCGGTATTCGGTGCGTCCCCAGTCGTGCACGGTGAGTTCGGCGCCGCCCGCGGCAGGCGGGATCGCTTCGAGCGGGCGCGGAGTCGTGGAAAACGTGTCGGCCATCGGAGCGATTGACAGTGCGCGGTGTCGGACGCACCGCAACATCGCTCCGGGCGCGCCCGGGCTTGAGCACTTTCCACCATGGGATTGAGCAAAAGCCTCTGTTGAGCCTGCCGATGCAAGGTCGTTAGCCTATAGTGCCCTCCGGAGTTCTCCGGATGTGGCGCGCCCCCGAGTCATGAGCCTGTTTTCTCGTCCACGTCCCTTGTCGGGCCTGCGCCGCGTCGCGCACGGGCTGCGCGGGCTGCTGGTCGCGATGCTCGCGCTGGCGGCCGTGGCGGGTGTCGGTCGCGCGCAGGACGTGCGCCGAATCCGGGTCGAGTGCCCGCTGTGCGAGGACGACTTCAAGTTCCGGCTCGTGATCCAGGAGATGCGCACCGGGCTGCGGCTCGATTTCAAGCAGTTCGGTTGCGTCAACTCCCCGGCGGAGTTGCCCGAGTGCCCACGCTGTCACCTCGTGCTGCCCGACGGCGGCCGGGGTGAGTTGAGCCGGGCGGAACTCGACGTGCTGCGCGACCTCGTGCGCTCGGCGCGCTACGAGACGGCGCAGGGCGAGACCTCCTACTTCCGCCTCGCCACGATCTACGAGACGCTCGACCGGCCGCCGGAGGAGATCGCCTTCGCCTACGTGGCGGCATCGTGGCAGGTCGACGAGGATCCCGTGCGCTGCCAGATCTACCTCGCGCGCGCCCTCGTCTGGTACGAGACCTACCTCGCGCGCTCCGAGCCGCCGTCGCCGGCGCGCACGCGCGCGATGCTGCTCCGCGCGGAGATCCTGCGCCGGCTCGCGCGTTTCGCCGAGGCGAAGAACTACCTCGACGAACTCAGCTACCTGTCGGCGATGGCCGGGCAGCGGGAGCAGAACATCATCCAGCAGCAGCGCGACCTCGTCGCCGCGCAGGACGACGAGCCGCACCTCGCGATCGCCGACGACGCGCGCGTCGACGTGAGCATGCGCGTGACCACGCCCGGGGCGCGCGGCCTGCGCGCCGAGCTGACGAAGGGCTCGCTCCTGCCGACGTTTCCCTCCGGACCGTACGCCTCGCGCGTCTCCGGCGCGGTCACCGTGCAGCTCAGTGTCTCACGTTCTGGATACGTCGTGGGCTGGCAGGTGAAGTCCGCCACCGCGGAGGCGTTTTCCCAGTCCGTGCTGCGCTCCGTGCGCGAGTGGACCTTCAACCCCGACCTGCTCGACGGCGCACCCAGCCCGGTGCAGATGGAGTGCATCGTGTTCTTCGGGCTGGAGGGCTGACGCGCGTGCGCGACGCGCCGCCGGCCCGCTGGAATTCGGGGGTTGAGCTTGCGCGATCCCGCCGCTGAATCGGCGGGGATGATGACGAAGAGCTGGACTGGCCGCATGGCCCGGGTGGGCGCGCTGCTCGGCGCGTTGATGGTGGCGACCCCGGCGCGGCCCGCCGGACCGCCGTTCGGTCCGCCGATCGATGTCGAACTGCCTGCCCTGATCCCGGGTGAGCCCACCGGCTGGCGCTACGCGACGTGCGAGGGCGTCGAGGTGCTCTCGCTCGCCTCCGAGGAGGCGACGCGCACCTACGTCGCCAACATCGCGCTCCAGCGCGCCAACCTCGACGCGATCCTGCCGCGCGACCTGCGCGTCTCGTGGGACCGACCGCTCGCCGTCGTGCTCTACGGCACGGAAAATCCGAAGCCGATGCCCGGCATCTTCGCCAGCATCCTGAGCAAGGCCTACACCGAGCGCGAGCGCGAGCGGGCCCTGGAAAACCGCGAGGGCAAACCGCTGCAGATCCCGGTGGAGCCGCGCATCATGCCGGGATCGTTCGTCCCCGATGCGGACAGCCTGTGTGTCTTCAACGTCGTGCAGACGAAGGTCAAGGCCTCCGAGCTGAGCGGGCTGCCGGCCTCGATGTACATCGCGTTTCTCCTGAATTCGCGCACGCCGCCGCTGCCCGCGTGGTTCGTCGACGGGCTCGCGCTCTTTTTCCTCAGCGCGACCGTGACCGGCTCGGATTTCGACACGCCGCCGTTCCTGTGGATCTCGCCGGCGCAGACGCAGCTCATGCTCCGCGACAAGTCCATCCCCGCGGAGTTCGTGCCCATGGCGGAGGTGTTCGCCTACGTGAACAGCGCGACCGCGCCGGCCGACGATCGGCGCAAGTCCATCCTGCGCTCGCAGAGCGCGCTGCTCATCCGCTGGGCGATCGAGGGACGTGCGCCCGGCGGCGCGGAGTCGCTCTGGAAATTCATCCGCGGCGTGCGTCCCGGCGTCGACCACGAGGCGCTCTTCGTGGAGTGTTTCGGAAAGAGCTCGGCCGAGGTGGTCCAGTCGCTGCGCGAGTACCTGCCCGGCGCGATCCGCAAGCCGATGCGCCTGCGTCTCGCGCGCGACGGCCGGCCGGCCGCGATCGAGGTGCGCGCCGCGACGCCCTCCGAGGTCGCGCGCCTGCGCGGCGAATGGGAGCGCCTCTCCGGCCGCGTCGTGGGCAACAGCCAGCCGCTCCTGCGTCCGTATTACGATGAACAGGCGCGGCGCACGCTCGCGACCGGACCGGACGATGCGAACGCCGATGCCGAGTTGCTCGCCTCGCGCGGATTGATGGCGGTCGAACTGGGCGACGATGCCGCGGCGCTGCCGCTGCTCGAGCGCGCCTGCGCGACGGCGCATCCGCGCCCGCGCGCCGTCGTCGAGCTGGCACGCATCCGCCTCGCCCAGGCCCGGGCGGCGCTCGCGGCGGACGCGCGCCTCGACCCCGCGGCGGTCGCCGCGATCGTCGATCCGCTGCGCGCGGTGGCCGGCGCGAAACCGCCGATGCCCCGTGCCTATCAGGTGATGGCCGAGACGTGGCAGGTGGCGGCCACGCCGCCGTCCGCCGCCGACGTCGATCTCCTCGTCGCCGGCGTGCGCACGATCCCGGTCGACGCGTCGCTCGCCATCGCCGCCGCGAAGCTCCTGATCGAACTCGGCCGCGTCGACGAGGCGCGCGCCGCGATCGAGAACGGTCTCGCCTACGCGACCGACGACGCCAGCCGCCGGCGCCTCTACGCGATCCGCAGCGCCGTGCGCGCCGCGACCCCGAAGGCGCCGTGAGATGACGCGCTCACCCGGGGTTCACTCGCGGATCGACCCGCCCTCCATGCGGTCCACCGGACTCTTCAATGTGCGCGACCACGGCGCCGTCGGCGACGGGGTCGCGCTCGATACGGAGGCGATCAACCGCGCGATCGACGCCGCCGCGGCGGCGGGCGGGGGCACCGTGCATTTCCCGGCCGGCACCTACCTCTCGTTCTCCATCCGCCTGCGCAGCCGCGTCGCGCTCCACCTCGGACCGGGCGCGGTGCTGCGCGCGGCCGATCCGTTCGTGCACGCCGGGCGCTACGACGCGCCGGAGACGCCGGACAACGACCTGTATCAGGATTTCGGGCACAGCCACTTCCGCAACAGCCTGATCTGGGGCATCGATCTCGAGGACATCGCGATCACCGGCCCGGGCCGCATCCACGGGCGCGGCCTCACCCGGCGCGGACCGGGCGCCGCCTGGAAGAAGGGCGCGGGCGAGATCCCGCTGAGCATGGTGCAGGTCGCCCCGGCCGTCCTCGGCCACTCGCGCGCCGCGCAGGTCGCGGCCATGGACGGGCTGGGCAACAAGGCCATCGCGCTCAAGCGCTGCCGCCGCGTGATCCTGCGCGATTTCTCCGTGCTCATGGGCGGCCACTTCGCGCTGCTCGCCACCGGCGTGGACGACCTCGTGATCGACGGCCTCACCGTCGACACCAACCGCGACGGCTTCGACATCGACGGCTGCCGCCACGTGCGCATCAGCAATTGCGCGGTCAACTCGCCCAACGACGATGCCATCGTCCTGAAGTGCTCCCACGCCCTCGGCGCCGTCGGCGCGACGGAGAACGTCGCGATCGTCAACTGCTCGGTCTCCGGCTTCAACGCGGGCTCGCTGCTCGATCCCGCCAGCGCGCGACGCGTGCGCACGCAGGAGCGCGCGCCCGACCGCGACGGCGTCACCGGGCGGATCAAGATCGGCACCGAATCGGGCGGCGCGTTCCGCAACATCACGATCGCCAACTGCACCTTCGAGCGCAGCCGCGGCCTCGCGCTCGAGACCGTCGATGGCGCCGTGATCGAGGACGTGACCGTGACCAACCTCACCATGCGGGAGGTCACGACCGCGCCGATCTTCCTGCGGCTCGGCCATCGCGGCCGCGGTCCCGAGGGCACGCCGGTCGGCGCGCTCCGGCGCGTGCTGATCAGCAACGTCTCGGTCGTCGATGCGGAGTCGCGCTTCGCCTCGATCATCGCGGGCCTGCCCGGGCACCCGGTCGAGGATGTCACCCTCGCGAACATCCGTATCGCGCACCGCGGCGGCGGCACGGAGGAGGACGCGTCGGCGCGGCCGGCGGAAAATGCCGACGCCTATCCCGAGCCGAGCATGTTCGGCACAATCCCCGCGCACGGACTCTACGCGCGCCACGCGCGCGGACTCGTCGTGCGCGACATCGACTTCGCGGCGGCGGCGCCGGACGCGCGTCCGGCGGTTGTTCTCGACGACGTGGTCAGCGCCCGGTTCGACGGCCTGCGCGCCACCGGGTCGAGCGGGTACCTCTTCCGCCTGCGCCACGTGGCCGACTTTTCCGCGCGGGCCTGTGGTTCGATCGGCGACACGATGATCGCGCGGACCGAGGACCGCGCGCTGTAGTCAGTCCGGCACGAAGCCCGTGTTCCGCCTCAAGCGCATCCTCATCATCCTCGCCGCGACCATCCTCGTCACGGCCCTCGTCGTGTACCTGGCGCGCGGGCGCATCGCGGGCTGGATGGTGGCGCGCGTCATCACCGAGGCGCAGGCGCGCGCCGTGGCGGGCGGCATCAGCCTCACCGACATGGAGCCGGGCCGCGCCACGCTCACCGGCCCGTTCTCGCTCGCGTGCGAGGGCCTGCGCGGGCGACTCGTCGTGCCGCGTGGACTCGTCTCGAGCGGCGCGGAGAGCTACGCGTTCGTGGCGCGGCGGCTGCATGTGCGCGTGGACAGCGTGTGGGCGGGGCGCGTCGTCGTGTCGTTCACGGGAGGTTCGCTCTACAAGATGCGGGCCGATGGCGAGGCGACGGGCGAGTGGCTGAGCGATCTCAGCGGCGAGGCTGTGGTGAACGTCTCGTGGCGGCACCCGCGCGAGTCGATCCGCCAGGTCGAGGTGCAGGCGCGCCAGCTTGTCACGACCGGCGCGATGGACCTGCCGGCGCGCGTGCGCGGTCGGGCGAGGTTTCTCGTCCGGCGGCAATGGTTCGAGGCGACCGTCTACTCCGAGACCGACGGCACCCGGACGCGCATCCGGCTCGATCGCGACGACGTGCGGCATGTATCCAGCGGTTACGCGCAGCGGCTGACGGAAAACGAGATCGACCTCGTCTCGCGTTATCCCGCCGCGGCGCCACGGCTGCTGCAGATCAGCGACCAGGCCAAGCGCGAGGCGGCGACGCGCCGGCAGGCGGACCGGAGTTTTCCGGAGGACGCGTTCCGCCATGTCTACTGGAGCTACCTGCTCACGCGCGAGTTTGGTCCGGAGTTCGCGCAGGTCGTGACCGATGCGCACGAGATCGGCGCGACTTACGAGAAGGGCGAGGCGAGCCGGCGCATGGATCTCGCGAACAACGCCATCGGCCGCGACTACGCGCTGGCCGGCGTGGAGGAGGCGGACCTCGCGCGGCGCGCCGTCGAGGACGTGCGCGTGATCAAGAAGCCGCAGTGAGCGAAGGCCCGCCGGGCGCGCGACCCCGACGGGCGGTCGGGCAGGCTCCCGCGGCGGTCAGCGATAGACCGTCGAGAACACGTAGCGGTCCATCCGCGGAGACATCGCGTCGGCCAGGCGCTTGTAGCCGGCCGGGGTGGGGTGGAGGAAATCCGCCATGATCTCCTTCGAGATCGTGCCGTCCGGCTCGAGCAGGACCGCGCCGAAATCCTCCACGATGATCGAGTGGCCGTCGTTGAGCTGCCGGGCCATGCGGCGGTTCGTGTCGGTGATCTGCTTGCGCAGGCGGGTGCGCGGCTGCTCGTCGGCCGGCAGCAGGCCGAGCACGAGGATCTTGCAGGCGGGGATGCGCGCGTGGAGCATCGACACGATTTTCTGGATACCGGTCACCACCTCGGCGGGCTTGTCCTTGTTGCGGGCGAGGTTGTTGATCCCGATCATCAGGACGATCAGGCGCGGCTTGAGTTCGCCGATCTCGCCGTTCTGGAGGCGCCAGAGGAGGTTGGCCGTGGTGTCGCCGCCGATCGCGAAGTTGGCGATCTGGAGCTTGGGATAGAATTCCTTCCAGTGGGCGGTGTTGTTCCACCCCTCCATGATCGAGTCGCCGAGCAGGAGCACGTCGACACCGCCCTGCGCGGCGCGGGCGACGTTGGCCTCGTGCCGCTTGTTCCAGGTCTCGACCGACATCCACTCGTAGTCGACGGTCCGCGGCGAGGGCCGGTCGGCGACCTCGGGCTTGGGACGGGCGGAGAGGGTGGTGGACGCCATGGCGAGGGCGGTGACGGCGAGGAGGGTGAAGAGGCGCATCGTGGAGCGAGCAGTGGTGGGCGGACGCCGGGCGCGCGGCAAAACCATAATGCCGTCGCGCGCCTCCGCGGTCGCGCGACGCGCCGGCGATCCGGGCGCGCCTGCGGAGCGTGGCGCGGCGCCCCTGTATTCGTCATTGACCGCGGAAAGGCCGGACCCCTACCGTCACCGGTTTTCCAATCGCACATCAACCCTCGCATCCAAGGGACACAGTGAAAGTCGAGCTCAAGGATCTTTCCGAAACGCGCAAACAGCTGGTCGTGGCCTTCGAGGCCGCCGAAGTGGACCAGGAAATCAACAAGGTGACCGGTGAGTTCGTCTCCCAGGCCCGCATCCCGGGCTTCCGTCCCGGCAAGGCCCCGGTCTCGGTCATCCGTAAGCGCTTCGAGAAGGAGATCGCCCAGGAGCTGCGCCAGTCGATGGTGGCCCGGGCCTACCGCGACAGCACGAAGGAGAAGGGCCTCGAGGTCCTCTCCGTCGTCGATGCCGCCGAGCCCACGATCCTCGCGGGCGCGCCTGTCGAGGTGACCATCACGGTCGACATCCAGCCGAAGTTCGACCTGCCCGACTACAAGGGCCTGCCCGTGAAGGCCGGTGACACCACCGTGACCGACGCCGAGGTCGAGCAGCTGATCGAAAACATCCGCCGCGAGCGCGCGGAGTTCAAGACGGTCGAGCGCGAGGCGCAGGTGGGCGATTACGTGAAGTTCGGCTTCGAGGGCACGATCGACGGTCAGAAGATCGCCGAACTCGTCCCGGACCGCCCGATCTTCGGCACCATGCCGCAGACGTGGGAAGAGGCGGGCTCCGAGGAGGGTCTCCTGCCCGGCGCCGGCAAGCACGTCGTCGGCCTCAAGGCCGGCGACTCCAAGCCCGGCGACATCACCTTCCCGGCCGACTTCAACGTCCCGGCCCTCGCCGGCAAGACGGGCAACTACACCTTCACCGTCCAGGAAGTGCGCGAGCGCGTGCTCCCGGCCCTCGACGAGGCCTTCCTCAAGGCGCAGGGCGCCGCCACGGTCGAGGAGTTGCGCGAGCGCGTGCGCGGCTCGATCAAGCAGCAGAAGGAAGGCAACGACCGCGCCGAGCGCCGCCGCCAGGCCGCCGACGCCCTCGCCGCCAAGGTCGAGTTCCCGATTCCCGAGGTGCTGATCGACAACGAGACCGACGTGCTCCTGCACCAGCTCGTCGAGCAGAACCTCCGCCGCGGCATCCCGCAGGACGAGCTCGAGAAGAACAAGGAGCAGCTCTACGCCACCGCCCGCCAGGCCGCCGTCGGCCGCACCAAGGTGCGCATGCTCCTGCTCCGCGTCGCCGAGGCCGAAAAACTCCAGGTGAGCCGCGACGATATCAACCACGCGATCTATCGCGAGGCCATGCGCTCCGGCTCCAAGCCCGAGAAGGTCGTGAAGGAACTCGAGAAGAGTCGCGATCGCCTGACCTACTTCCAGCAGAACATCCTTCTGGACAAGGCACTTGATTTCCTGGTCGGTGCGGCTAGCGTCACCCCGGCCTGAAAACGGGCCGCCAGCTTTCGCAACCCACCGAAATTTCGTGAGTTACTACGTTCCTAGCGTTTGGGAAACCAACGGTCGCAATGAGTACCGGGTCGATATCTTCAGCCGCCTGCTGAAGGACCGGATCGTGTTCATCGGGTCGCCGATCGACGACGACGTAGCCAATATCGTGATCGCCCAGCTGCTCTTCCTGCAGATGGACGACCCCAAGAAGGACATCAGTCTGTATATCAACTCCCCCGGCGGCGTCGTCACCGGCGGGATGGCGATCTACGACACGATCAACTTCCTCTCCTGCGATGTGGTGACCTACTGCATCGGCCAGGCCGCCAGCATGGCCACGGTGCTCCTCGCCTCCGGCACCCGGGGCAAGCGCTTCGCGCTCCCGAACAGCCGCGTGATGATCCACCAGCCCACCGGCGGTGCGGGCGGACAGACCTCCGACATCTCGATCCAGGCCCGCGAGATCCTGCGCTGGCGCCGGACCCTCTCTGAGGTGCTCGCCCGCCACTCGGGCAAGTCCGCCGAGCAGGTCGATAACGACTCCGATCGCGACTACTACATGTCCGCGCACGAGGCTCGTGACTACGGCCTCGTCGACCATGTGGTCGAAGGAAAGAAGGAAGCGGCCGAGTTGATGAAAGGCGCGGCCTGATTCCCACCTTCCGGACCCAGACGATGAACTGCGGTTGTTCATGTCTCGAGGTCGGGCGGGCTCCGCGAGCCCGCAGGTATTTACTTCCGTCCGCATCGAGGCGCGCGACGAGCGCCGCACCCGATTGCGGGACCGCCCACGCGTAGGCCCGCCGCTCGCGTCAGACCCCGACCCCATACCTTCCTCCCCATGGCGAAATCCTCCCGAATGACCCTCTGCTCGTTCTGCGGGAAATCGCAGAGCGAGGTCCGCAAGATGATCGCCGGCCCGGGGGTCTACATCTGCGACAGCTGCGTGTCGGTCTGCAAGACGATCATCGACCGCGAGCTCAAGGCCCCGGCGCCCGAGGCGCGCCCGTCCTTCCGCCTCGTGAAGCCGGGCGAGATCAAGAAGGTCCTCGATGACCACGTCATCGGCCAGGACCACGCCAAGAAGGTCCTCTCGGTCGCCGTCTACAATCACTACAAGCGCCTGATGTTCGACCAGAACTTCGGGCAGCCGAGCGAGGGCGTCGCCATCCCGGCGGAGTTTTCCGAGGTCGAGGTCGAAAAGAGCAACATCCTGCTCGTCGGGCCCACCGGCTCGGGCAAGACCCTGCTCGCCCGCACGCTCGCGCGCATCCTCGACGTGCCTTTCGCGATGTCCGACGCCACGACGCTGACCGAGGCCGGTTACGTCGGCGAGGACGTCGAGAACATCGTGCTACGCCTGCTCCAGGCGGCCAACTACGACGTGAAACGCGCCGAGTGCGGCATCATCTACGTCGACGAGATCGACAAGATCGGCCGCAAGACGGAAAACGTCTCGATCACGCGCGACGTCTCCGGCGAAGGCGTGCAGCAGGCGTTGCTCAAGATCCTCGAGGGCACGGTGTGCAACGTGCCGCCCCAGGGCGGACGCAAGCATCCGAATCAGGAATACATCCAGGTCAACACCTCGAACATCCTCTTCATCTGCGGCGGCGCATTCGTCGGCATTGACCAGATCGTGCAGCGCCGCGCCGGACGCGGGACCGTCGGCTACGGCGCCGCCGCGAAGCAGATTTACACGGCCGAGGAAATCATGAAGCAGCTCGCGCCGGAGGATCTCATCCGCTTCGGCATGATCCCGGAGTTCATCGGCCGCCTGCCGGTCGTCTCCGTCCTCGACCAGCTGACCGAGGCCGACCTCGAAAAAATCCTCCTGCGCACGAAGAACGCGATCGTGAAGCAGTACTCGAAGCTCTTCGCCATGGACGGCGTGCAGCTGCGCTTCACGCGCGACGCCATCCGCGCCATCGCCCGTCGTGCCATCGCGCTCAAGACCGGCGCACGCGCGCTGCGCTCGATCATGGAGAACATCATGCTCGAGGTGATGTACGACATCCCGCATCGCGACGACGTCTCGGAGGTCGTGGTCGACGCCGCCGTCGTCGAGACGCGACGCAAGCCCACGATCAAGCGCATCGCCAAGAGCGCGCGCAAAGACGCCGCGTAGGGCGGCCTCCGAGCCACGGACCGAGGGTGGGGACGCCTCGCCGAGGCGTCTGCGAGTGCGATTCCGAGGACGGGAGCGTCACGCGGATGCCTCGGCGAGGCATCCCCACCGTGGAGTCGGCATCCGCAAGTCCTCCGAGTCGCGTGCGATCCCGGGTGCGGCGAGGCGTCTCTCGCCTGAAGCCGCGCCGCGCACTACCACTTCCCGTGCTCGCCTGCCTTCAGTGAGCGCGCGAAGGCGACGAGCAGCGCCACGCAGTGCTCCACGTCGTCGAGGTCGACGATTTCGCTCGGCGTGTGCATGTAGCGCAGTGGGATCGAGACGAGCCCGGTCGCCACGCCGGCGCGGCCCATCTGGAGCGCGCGCGCGTCGGTGCCGGTCGGGCGTGGATCGGCCTCGATCTGATACGGGATGCCTGCGGCCTCGGCCACCGTGACGAGGCGGTCGTAGACCCAGGGGTTGATGTTCGGGCCGCGACAGATCATCGGACCGCCGCCGAGCTTGAAGTCGCCGAACTTGCGATGATCGCAGTCGGGATGGTCGGTCGCGTGGCCGACATCGACGGCGATGGCGATGTGCGGATCGACGCCGAAGGCCGACACCGTCGCGCCGCGCACGCCGATCTCCTCCTGTGTCGTCGCGACGGATACCACGCGCGCGGCCGGGAGTTTTTTCGGATTGGCCGCGAGGCGGATCAGCGTCTCGCCCACGACGTAGGCGCCGCTCTTGTTGTCGAACGCGCGCGCCGTCGCGATCGTGCCGTTGAGCATGGAGAAACCGTGGTCGTAGGTCGCGACGTCGCCGATCGACACGCGCTCGAGCGCCTCCTTGCGGTTGTTTACGCCGATATCGATCCACATGTCGTGGATCTCCGGGACCTTCTTGCGGTCGGCGTCGTCCATCAGGTGGATCGCGCGCTTGCCCGTCACGCCGAGCACGATTCCGGACCGGCCCTGGATCACCACGCGGCGGCCGGCGATCATCACGCGATCGTGGCCACCGATCGTCTGGAAGTAGAGGTAGCCGTCCTTGCTGATGTGCGTGATGATCAGCCCGAGCTCGTCGATGTGCCCGGCGAGCATGAGGATCGGATCGCCCGCGGGATTGATCGTGGAGATGCGGTTGCCGAGGGCATCGCGCGCGGTGGAATCGGCCACCTTGGTGACATGGCGGTCCCATACGGCCTGGGCCTCGTGCTCGGCTCCTGAAGGGCTGCGGGCATCGAGGAGCTCGACGAGGAACGGCGGCGGGGTCGGGACGGACGCGGTCGGTTTGCGCGGCATGGACACGAGCGTGGCAGAAACCCCGCGAAGGCGAAATCCGATTTTGGCGGCGGCGCCCTCCTGGATGCCGATGCCGTCGATCGGCCCAGTCGTCCGGCCGCAACCTCGGACCACCGTCTGTCATCCGCCGCGCCCACCGCGCGATACCGGCACGGTACGGGTCGGCGGGGAGCAGTCACGTCCGCACCGCACCGTGCGAGGCACGCGACGGGACGATGCACGCTAGGCGTGCGACGAATCCAGTGCGAGGGCGAGCCGCGCCTTTGCCGGAGATCCGTCTCGATCGCCGTGGATCATTTCGTGCCCGACAACCCATCCCGCGCGCGCCGTGACAGACTACGGGTGGCTCATTGAGCCGGCGGGCGAGCGTACGGGTCGCTACCCAGCGCTGGGGCCGTGGCCGGCGCACGACGCGCGGCAGGGCATGCCGTTCGCGTGCGCACACTCGGTTCGCCATTGTGTCGCTCGAAGCCGGCCGGCGGACACCGAGGCCCGGGCCAATGGACGTGGCCCACTGCGGCGATCGCGAGCGCTCCCGCCACCGCAGCTTCAACCTCCCAAGGATCCCCGCCCCGACCTTCCGGTCGCCCGGCGCCTCCTGATCCCGACGAAGGT
>Ga0315910_10003554_pt1 | contig 13241 bp, 10 predicted proteins | sample EdamamesoilMG_FD_204470 | JGI IMG/M metagenome (GOLD analysis project Ga0315910, IMG submission 204470) | Garden soil microbial communities collected in Santa Monica, California, United States - Edamame soil | ecosystem: Environmental > Terrestrial > Soil > Garden | place: USA: California... | reverse complement strand
CACCCGCGCTGCCGCCATTGCCGCCGCCATTGCCGCCGGTGCCGCCGTCACCGCCGGTGCCACCGCTGTTGGAGGTGGTGGTAGTTCCGGTCGAGGTGGTGGTCGTAGCGCCGTCATCGTCGTCGTTCTCGGTCGTGCAGGCGACCGCCAGGATATGGCCGAACGCTACGAGACACGAAAGTTTTGCCCAATGCTTGATCATAAGTTCCTCCGCGTGATCCCCCCGCAATACGGTTGGGATGCTGAAGCATCGTCTGTCGCTGGCCAGAGTCAAGCATCAACCACCGGGACAACGGTGGCACGCTCGTGCGTTAACGCCCCACCGAAGCACGCACCACGTACTGCTTGGGCAGGGTTTCGCTGGAAACGATCAGCGCTTCGAGCCCACCCGCGGCGAGCTCGCTCACTACATCCTCGGCAGAAATCCGGTGATCAGCTGGCGGACCAATATCTGACTCGGGGGTGAAGTCGACGACCCACACCGAACCGCCACGCTTGAGAGCACGTGCGAGCTTGCCAGCATAGGCGGAACGTTGACCGATATGGTGCCACGTATTCACGATCAAGATCCGATCGACGCTTGCAGGGCCGAGCTTCGGATCGTCGGGCGGAATCAGCGCCGCTTCAACCTGGGGCACGCCGAGCTCACGCATGCGGCGCCGCATGTATTCGACCATGTTGGGCTCCACGTCAAGCGCAAACACCCGACCCTTCGGCCCCACCGCTCGCGCAAGATGCGACAGAAAATACCCGGTCCCCGCGCCGATATCGGCGACCGCCTGACCAGTCGAGAGCTGCATCAGCTTCACGACCTCCGCCGGTCGCTGCCAAGCATCCCGCTTCGGATCGTCGAAGTGACGCGCGAAGCGCTCCACCTCCGAAAAATCCATGTGGTAGCCGTCCCCGTGGTGGTGCGCGTGGCCGCCCTGCTTGGCGGCGCCGTGGTGACTGGCGCTGGGCGCTGCGATCGGAGAGCTATGGTTCTTCGGAGCGGCCGATGGCGGCGGCTTCGCAATGCTCTTGGGTTCCGGCTTCGCAGAACCGGAAGACGGCGGAGTGCACCCAAGTGCAATGATCGCCAACAACCAGCAGGCACGCATGCCGCTACCCTACCCTAGATCGAGATCAGGCGTCACTTCTTGGGGGCTTCGTAGCCGAGGCCGTAGCCATAGGGGAACAGCGGCGAATAGCCCTTGTCACCAACGTTGATGGGAACTTGCGCTAGATCGCGCGGCCAGCTGTGGCTGAGCTTGCCCGTGGGCGCGTGATCGCCCAGGAGCACATCGGCCACACCCGCGCCTTCCGTCCCTGGAAGCCACGCAGCCACGACGGCATCCGCCAAGTCCAGCACTTCACCGAGGATCAAGGGACGACCGCTCAGCAGCACGACCACGAGCGGCACACCGGCCGCCTTCAGCGCCTTGACGGTCGCCACGTCGGCGGGGTCGAGCGCCAAGTCGGCGTCGTCGCCAGCGCCTTCCGCGTAGGGGCGTTCCCCAATCACGGCCACGGCCACGTCCGCGCCCGACGCGCCCGAGCCGTCGGCGCTGTGCGTGACGCTGCCTCGAGGTAGAGCTTGCTCGAGCGCCGCCTGGATCGTGGTGCCGTCGGTGATCGCGCCGTGCGCGCCTTGCCACGCGATCGACCAGCCACCGCATTGGGCGCCCAAATCGTCGGCGAAACGGCCAGCGACATGCACGCGCTTCGCTTGCTTGTCGATGGGCAAGACCTGCCGCTCGTTCTTCAAGAGCACCAGCGAACGGCGCACTGCCTCGCGCCCGAGCGCGCGGTGTTCGGGCGAACCCACGGCCTTCAAGAGGTCGTGACGGATTGGCAGCGTGCCGTCGGCAGCCGGTTTGATCGCGCCGGGCTCGAGCAAGCCGAGCTCGCACTTCATCGCCAAAATGCGCGTCACGGCGTCGTCGATGCGCTCCATCGGGATCTGATTGCCCGCGAGAGCCTTCAGCACGAGCATGGTATCGGCGTAGTACATTGGGTGCATCACCATATCGAGCCCCGCGTTGATCGCGTGCGTCAGTTGCTCGGCGTAGTCTCGTCCCTGCACCTGCTCGACGGCCTGCCAATCCGAGACGATGAACCCGTTGAAACCCAGCCGGCGCTTGAGCGCGTCGGTCATGAGCGGCCCATGGCAGTGCAGCTTGACGCCGCGCACGCTGCTGTAGCTCGCCATCACCGAACCCACGCCCGCGGCGACAGCTTCGGCGTAACCAGGCAGGAGCTGGCGTTCGAGGTCGTCATCGCTGACGGCCGCGTCCCCTTGGTCTTTGCCGCCCGTGGTGTGGCCGTCGCCCACGAAGTGCTTGGCGCACGCCAGCACCGACGTCGTGCCTTGCCCGAGACGCTTGCCCTGATAGCCCCGAATGGCTGCGGCGCCGAGCGTCGCGGCGAGATCGTAGCTCTCGGCGAAGGTCTCGTAGGTGCGACCCCAACGTTCGTCGCGACCGGCGCCGATCACGGGCGCGAAGGTCCAATCGATGCTGGTGGCGGCGATCTCTTCGGCGGTGGCGCGCGCGACTCGCTCGACCAGGTCGGCATCGCCCGCGGCACCCAGCCCGATGTTGTGCGGGAACAACACCGCACCCCGCACGTTGTTGTGCCCGTGAACGGCATCGATTCCGTAGAGAATCGGGATGCCGAGGGGTGTTTTCAGCGACTCGGCGCGATAACTCTGAACCAGCTTCGCCCACTCGAGCGGGATCGGGTTCGTCGGTCCCATGCCGCCCCCGCTCAGCACCGAACCCAAGTAGCGCGAGGAGACGTCCGACGGGCTCTGCTTGATCTGGTCGTGGCCTGCCTGCAGCATTTGGCCGACCTTCTCTTCGACCGTCATGCGCGCCACGCGCTCGGCAGCCTGCTGGCGACAGGCGCTCGACGGAAAATCGGACGACCCGTAAAAATCAGTCGAGAGCGCCGTCGCCGGCAGACACTGGCCCTCGACCGGATTGCCCACCTGGGGCGGCGTCAGCGCCTGCGAAGACACGACTGGCACCGGTGGCGCGGGCGTAGGCTTCGCGATGCAACCAGTGACCAAACAGCCAAGCATGAACAGCGTCGATGCTTGAAGCACGACGCGACCCCGAGTGCGCAATGAACCAACCATGATCGACGGAGGACCGTTCTAGGGCACGCGCGGGGCCGAGTCACGCGCCGACGCCTCGATCGGAACGATTTTTCGCGATCGAGCCCCGAACGAGAACGAGTGACGACGAAATGAGATACCGTTCGGGGCGTGCGCACACTGCTCTGGTTCCGCGGTAAGGACTTGCGCCTCTCCGACCACGAAGCGCTCGCCAGCGCACGGTGCGACGAGCTGATTCCGGTGTTCGTGCTCGACGACTATTTCTTCGAGCCCGCGCGCGCGCGGGAGCTCCCGCACCGGATGCAGTTCCTCGTGGACAGCTTGGCCGCGCTGAAGGCAGACCTCGAGGCGCGCGGCTCAGCGCTGCTCCTGGTCCGGGGCACGAGCCTGCAGGTGATCCCCGAGCTGGCGGCACGCTTTCGCTGCGACCGCGTCGTTGCGCTGCGCTGGACGGAACCGTTCGGGCGCGCGCGGGACCTGCGTGTCGAGCGCCGACTCAGCGTACCCTTCGAGCTTTACGGCGGCGAAACGCTGGCCGCACCGGCGAGCGTGCGCACAGCGGCGGGAGGCGCCTACCACGTGTTCACACCGTTCGCGCGAGCCTTCCGGCGCACGGTGGAGGTGGGCGCTCCGCTGCCCGCGCCGAAGGCGCTACCGCCGTTGCCACGCGGCGTCGCCTTCGACAGCGCGGCTGGTCTTCGCGGAAACCTGCCCAGCCTCGACGAGCTCGGCATCGAGCGTAACGTGCGCCTGCCCGCGGGCGGAGAGGCGGCCGCTCGCGCTCGCTTGAAACGCTTCTTGAATGGGCTGGGGGCGGAGTACGCCGACGCCAGGGACCGCATGGATCGGCCAGGCACCTCTCGCCTGTCACAAGATCTGAAGTTCGGCACGCTCTCGGCACGCACGGTTTGGCGCGCCATCGCGCGCGTGCTCGGCTCGAGCAAATCCGGTCAAGTCTTCACGAACCAGCTCCTCTGGCGCGAGTTCGCGTACAGCATCCTTTGGGAACGACCCGAAGTGCTGAGGCGCCCGTTCCGCGCTGATTTCGCGGGCTTTCCCTGGCGCGAAGACGAACGAGGCTGGCAGGCTTGGGTCTCGGGGCACACCGGGTATCCGATCGTCGACGCCGCCGCCCGCCAGCTCTTGAGCGAGGGCTTCGTGCACAACCGCGCGCGCATGATCGCAGCGAGCTTTCTGACGAAGCACCTGCTCATCCACTATCGGAGCGGTGAAGCGCACTACCTGAAGTATCTCGTCGACGGTGACTGGGCCCAGAACAACCTCGGCTGGCAATGGTGCGCTGGCTGCGGCTCGGACGCGCAGCCCTACTTCCGTGTCTTCAACCCGGTCACCCAGGGCGAACGCTTCGACCCAACCGGCGACTATGTACGACGCTGGCTACCCGAGCTCGCGAAGCTACCGGCTCAGGTGATCCACGCTCCCTGGCAGGCGCGCGCAGGGTTGCTCGAGAGCCACGGCCTGCGCCTCGGTCGCGACTACCCGATGCCTGTCGTGGAACACGCCCTGGCGCGCGAACGCTTCTTGCAGATCGCTCACAGTCACCTGCGCCGACGACGCTCGGACGTCACTCGATTCGGCTAAACCTGAGCGCGGCGTCGACCAGTTCGACCTTGACCTTGCTGCGCTCGCCAAAGTCGCCCGAGAGCAGCGCCTCGGCGAGCGGATCTTGGACCTCGCGCAGGATGGCGCGCTTCAGCGGGCGCGCGCCCAGCGCGGGCTGATAGCCCTGGTTCACCAGGTGGTCTTTCACGGCGTCGCCAACTGCCAGCTCCACCCGGCGTTCCGCGAGCAGCCGTTCGACGCCTCCCAGCTCGATGTCGACGATCTTGCGCAGCACTTCCTTGGTCAGCGGGCGAAACACCACGACTTCGTCGACGCGGTTCAAGAACTCGGGTCTGAAGAACGCGTTCAGATTCTCGAGCAGCACGTCACGCAGCGCCTCACGCCCTTCTTCGTTCTCGAACAGCCTGCTGTCCGTTTCCAGGATCCGCTCCGAACCGATGTTGCTGGTCATGATGACCACGGTGTTCGAGAAGTCGGCGGTGCGGCCGCGACCGTCCGTCAGCCGGCCGTCGTCGAGCACCTGCAGCAGCAGGTTGAACACGTCGCTGTGTGCCTTCTCGACCTCGTCGAAGAGCAGCACCGAGTAAGGCCGCTGCCGCACCGCCTCGGTGAGGAAGCCTCCCTTGTCGGCATCCGCATAGCCCGGAGGCGCGCCAATCAAGCGCTGCGCCATGTGCCGTTCCATGAATTCGCTCATGTCGAGCCGGGTGAGCGCTTGCTCGTCGTCGAACAAGAACGCTGCTAGGGCTTTGGCGAGCTCGGTCTTGCCCACGCCACTCGGCCCCAGAAACAAGAAGCTGCCGATGGGTTTCTTGGGATCTCTGAGGCCCACGCGGCCGCGCCGCACGGCCTTCGCGATCGCGCGCACGGCATCCCCCTGCCCCACCACGCGCTGGCTCAGCCGCTCTTCCATCTTGAGCAGCTTGTCGGCTTCACCTTCCAGCATCTTTTGCACCGGAATCCCGGTCCAGAGGGCCAGCGTGTTCGCGACGTCTTCTTGCCTCAGTTGGCGCTCGCTGAGCGCCACGCCGGCCTCGCGCGCTTGCTTCTCGGCCTCCGCGAGTTTCTGCTGCAACTGCGGCAGTTCCGCGTGCTCGAGCTGCCCGAGGCGAGCGTAGTCTTTGCCGGCACGCGCACGCTCGAGCTCCGCCTTGGTTTCTTCCAGCTGCGCCCGCAGCGCCAGCATCGCGCCCACACTGGCGCGGCGCGCCTCGAGCCGATCGCGCAGCGCGCGCACGGTGGGCTCGAGCGCGCTCTGCTCGGCCTCCAAGCGCTCGCTCGTCCCCCGACTGACATCGTCGTCGGCGTCCGCCAGGCTTCCGAGTTGAGCCTTGAGGGACGCGAGCCGCGCGATGGCCTCGTCGACCTCCCGCGGGATGCCGTCGACCTCCACGCGCATCGCGGCCGCGGCTTCGTCGAGCAGATCGAGGGCGGTGTCGGGCAAAAAGCGATCTTGCAGGTAGCGCTTTGCCAACCTGACCGACGCGACGATGGCCCCCTCCGAAATGTTGACCTGATGGTGACTCTCGAGCCGCCCGGCAATGCCACGAATGATCTCGATGGCTTGGTCGAGGCTGGGCTCTTCGATGACGAGTGGCGTGAACCACCGGAGCACTTGTTGGTCGCGCTCCTCGATGCGGCGCAGGCCCTCGGGCGTCGTAGCGGCGAGCCAGCGCACTTCACCCCGCGCGAGCGCCGGCCTGAGCATGTCACCCACCGCCGACCCGGCGGGCCCTTGCCCGAACAGCTGCTCGAGATTGTCGACCACCAACACCGAATCCGCCGCGGTATTCTTGACCTTGTCGAGCAGCTGCTTCACACGTTGTTCGACTTCGCCGCGCAGACGAGCGCCCGCCACCAACGCGCCCGTGTCCACCTCGAGCAGCTTCAGGTTCGCGAGGCGTGTCGGGATGTCACCTTGTGCAATGCGGGCAGCCAGCGCGCGCACCACCGCGCGCTTACCGACGCCGGGTTCACCCACGAGCAGGGGATGACTCTTCTGGCGCCGTTCGAGAATGGTGATGAGGCGGCGTAGCTCGGCGACTCTGCCGATCACGGGGTCTTGCTGGCCGGCCTTCGCCTCGGCCACCAGCTCGCGGAAGCCCACGTGGTTGCTCGATACCGCCGCCGCGACGCCGCGCGGCACCTCGTGCAGCGCCTTCATGTGTGCTCGCAGCGAACCCGGCGCGACGCCGAAAGCGCCCAAGATCTCACCGGCGGGTCCGCGGATTTCTTGCGAGAGCGCGTTGAGCAGGTGCTCGGTGAGCACGGTCTTCGAGCGTTCGCGATCGGCTTCACGTTCCGCTCGCTCGAGCAGGTCGAGCATGGCCGCGGAGAGATACGCGGGCTCCTTGGCGAGCGGTAGATCTTCGAGCGCCTTCTCCACCGCAGAAGTGAGGTCGACGTGGCGCGGCGTGGCGCGCCGGAAAACCTCGAGCACTCCCGGGTCTCGCTCCAAGGCCCGCGCCAGCAAGTGAAGCGGCTGCACTTCAGCGTGCCGGCGCGCGTCCGCCAGCGCCTGAGATCCAGCCACGAGGGCACGACTGTCGTCGGCATAACGAGACAGCGACATCGTGGTCGCTTGTTCCGAGGGAGACATACACGCGAGTGTAGCCGCCAAGCCCCAGGGCACGAGGTCTGTTTCGTGCCCATCCGACCGACAAGCCGGCCCTGGGACCTTGCTCGAACCGCAGGGCGAGCCCGGTCATCGTCGATGCTGCCAAGCCGGCGCGACCTGCTGCTAAGCTACGCCCCGAGTAGTGCCCTTACTGATCGAGTTCCCCGCGTGGTTCACCATCAGCGTTGCCGTCGCCGTAGGTCTTAGCCTCGGCAGCTTTCTCAACGTCGTCATCTACCGTGTGCCGCGCGGTATGAGCCTGGTGCGCCCCCCGTCGACCTGTCCAGGCTGTGGCACGCTGATTCGCGCCTACGACAACATTCCGTTCTTCGGCTACCTGCTGCTCCTCGGCAAGACCCGCTGTTGCAAGACTCGCATCAGCCCGCGCTACCCGCTGGTCGAGCTCATGGGGGGCCTGCTCGCCTGGGCCATCGTCGTGATGCGGCTCGACGCGCTGCCGAGCGAGACGCCGATTCACATCGCCATCGCGCTCTTGTTCTTGTACCTCGCGCTCGGGTTGGGGTTGATCGCAGCCTCGTTCATCGATCTCGAGCATATGTACGTGCCCGACGCGATCACGCTCGGCGGCACCGTCCTCGGCCTCGCGAGCACGGGCCTGCGACCCGACACGACCTACATCGAAGCGTTGATCGGCGCGGTGGGTGGCTTCATCATGATCTGGTTGCCGTTCGACTACCTGTACCAGAAGGTGCGCGGCCGGACCGGTATGGCCATGGGTGACGCGAAGCTCGTGATGCTCGCGGGCGCCTGGTTCGGCATGCCCGGCGCCGTGTTCGCGCTGCTTGCCGGCTCCGTCCAAGGCACGATCGCGGCCCTCGTGATCTACCTCGCCCGCGGCTCGATCGACGAGCCCGAAGCCGTCACCGAAGAACGCGCCGAGATGGAGCGGCTCATCGCCGAAGCAGAAGGCGAAGAACGCGAGCGGCTGATCGAAGAGTTCGAGAAAGATCCGATCGCGAAAGTGGCCGAACCCGGCTTGCTCGGCGCGCGGCTCGCGTTCGGGCCCTTTCTGGCGCTCGGCACCCTCGAGTACATGTTCTTCGGCAAAATGTGGCTGGCTTGGCTGTTCGGGACCGACGTTTGACCCACCCAACGCGCCCTCGCAGGCTGGTCGCAGCCAGCATCACGCTGCTGGCGCTCGCGCCGGGTTGCGGCACGCCGCTCCCCGGACCGCCCGCTGGGCCCCATCGAGCGGGTGCCGGCAACCAGGCGATCATCGTGCGCAACTCACCGCCTCCCGTTCAGCCCGAATGCGTCCCGCCCCAACCCCGCGAACAGTGCGTTTGGATCGATGGCAGCTGGACCTGGGCCGGCCGCCGTTGGGAGTGGCTGCCCGGCGCTTGGGTCATCCCCCCCGCGGGCTGCTATCACGCACACGCCTTTTCGCAGTGGCTCGATGCGGGCGTCGACGACGGCAAGAAGGGAAGCCGCCTGTTTTATTTTCCCGCCGCCTGGTACCCAGAGCGGGCAGGCGGCGCGACCTGCAAAGCACCCAAGGTATGCCTGGTCGCCACCCCTATCGAGGAATGCTGACTGCGCCCGTGCCCATGCTCGTGCCGAACGCTACGACTAAACCTTGATCACGTCGGTGCTGGCGATGCGGTCGTGCAAGCAGCGGCGCTCGTGACCGAAGATCATCAGAGCATCCACGAGCCCGATGAAGGCGCCGAACAGCGGAATGTTCGTCAAGAACGCCATCAGCCAGCTGCGCAGCACTACGCCGTGCACGAAGTTTACGGGCGAACCGTCCTGGCGCACGATGCGTATTCCCAAGATCCTTTTCGCGATCGACTGCCCCGATGTGGCGATCAGGTAGCACTGCACGACACCGAGCCCCAGCATCCCCAGCAGCAACGACGCAATCGCCAGCGGTGAGAGCTCTTCACTACTTTCGAACCCCGCGACGACGACGCCGGGGAGCAGCGCGGGTAAGTACAGCAATCCATCGATGATCGCGCCGGCGAAACGCGTGCCGACGTCCGCCAGGTTCAGCGCGTTCGGGGGGGACCCCAGATCCATCACATAACCCACGCCCGGCGACGGTGGCTGGTATGGATTCACGGAATTCGAGTCCACGCTCTCCGATTAGATACCACGTGCTGTTTTCGGTCAATGTGAGGCGCGGGTCGCACATCTGCGCCTGAACGTGGGCTTCGGGGGCTCGCTAAAAAAACTCACTTAAAGCGCCCACTCATCGTGCGTTAACGTTCATGCACCGCGGCTAACGCACATGGCGTATCCCCCATGGGCGTTCAGCACGCGCCCGGCCCGCGCGCCAAGCCCGCAAGTTTTCCCAAATTCGAAAGGCAATCCCCATGCGAAACGCTCTCTGCACCGTGGTTTTGGCGACGCTGGTTCTTGGCAACTGCCTCGGCGGTTGCGGCAGCGACGACGGCGACGACAGCGACTCGGACGGCACCTCGACTAGTGGTAGCCCCGAACCGACCGGCGCCATCTGCGAGCAGAGCGACGAGTGCTACCCCGACGTCGCCGAGGGCGACCTGGTGGGCGACGCCCTGTGCCTCACCGACGTGCGCGGCGGCTACTGCACGCACACCTGCACGGCAGACGAAGACTGCTGCGCCGCCGACGGCGAGTGCAAAACCGACCTCGCGCAAGTCTGCTCCCCCTTTCAGTCCACTGGGCAGACCATGTGCTTTTTGAGCTGCGAGGGCGACGACATCCCCGACGATCGCGACGAACAGGAGTATTGCCAAGAAGAAGCCAGCCGCGACTTCATCTGCCGCTCGTCGGGCGGCGGCTCCTCCAATCGCAAAATCTGCGTCCCGGGCGACTGCGGCGTCGGAGCCGCCTGCGACGACGACGCCGACTGCTCGGGCGACCTCGACTGCGCCCTCGACGACGCGCGGGGCGGTTACTGCACCGTCACAGGCTGTGAAACCAGCGACGACTGTCCGAACGACACGCTCTGCGTTCGCTGGAACGACACCCAAAACTACTGCGCCGCCCGCTGTGAAGCAGACAGCGACTGCAGCTTCTGCCGCGGCGACGACCTCAGAGCGACGTGCACGACCGACGCCGACTTCGCCGATGGCGACGACTCGGTCGCCGTCTGCGTGCCCCCACGCTGAGCGCTTCTATTTTCATGCGCTAGGCGAGCTCCCCGCGAGCTCTCGCGCTCCCGCGGGCCCGCTTTGCCATCGCTTGCGTGAAGGCCGCGAGCACGCCGGCTCCTGTCGGCGATCGGTTGCCCACTGGCTGCGCTACTCGCAGACTGGCCACGAGGCCGAGATGCGCCTGTTGCAGCCACCGCGGCCGTCCCGCTTCAGGTACACTTCCTCCAAGAACAAGTGTGGGTTCGTGCCGCGCACGCAGGCACCTTCGCCTTCGAAGGTATAGACTTCTCTAAGTTCCTCCTGTCCAGATCTCACCAGGGAGATCTCGACGACGTTGCCAGCGTCGTCGAGCTTCCGAGACTCAGAGTACAACACGAAGGACCAGGTGGCGGCGAGCAACGGGTCGGTGGTCGGGTCGGGCTGAATCTCGACCGAGTCTGCCGTCCACTCGAGCTTTGCGCGCCACGTCCCGCTCTGAGCGATTGCGGGACTGCAGTCCCCGTCGAAGTAGTCGAACTCGACGACGACTTCGTCGGGGTGGAGCGGGTCGTCGCCGCTGAACGAATAGTGCGCGGTGTCAAGCTTCACGTCGTCCTCGCGATGCATGTCTACGAGCCACCCGGTGTCGTCACACATCACGAGCGAATCCTCACCGTTGTCGCTCCAGCTCTTTGCGCTCTCGAGGCTACCATCGGGGTAGTACTCGTACTCGTCTGTGTAGAGGTCACTCGCCGATCCGGTGGCGCGCAGCACGTCGTCGATGTAACAGATGTCCTCGATAGCAGCTATGCCCCAATCCGGCTGGTAGATTCGCAGGCGTCCATCTTGGGTGAACTGCCAGGTGTCTTCGTCGTGGGGCCCTTCACACTTGTCGTCCCGCGACGAGGGCACGAAGCATTCCTCGGAACCCTGCTCGAAGCCGTCCTCGGCGGGCGCTGCCCCGGGGCAGACCTCTTCGTAATACCAGGCGGTCCAAGCCAGCGGCGTCGGCTCGGAGAAGAGGGCACACTTCCACTCGGACGGCGAACACCACGACGAGAAGCACGGCGCGCACATCGTCCAGTAACGTCCCTGTTCATCGAACACGACGGTGCGGGCGATGTCGTCCCATTCGTGCGTGAGGCGTATGGGTTGGCCGTTGTTCTGGTTGTACTGCCAGGTCCAGCTTTGGAAGAACTCGCCACCCTCGCGCCACTGAGTGATCCGGCACTTGGCGTCGTCGTCGCCCAGCTCGCGCGGCAGAATCTGATCGAGGTCGGGCCAGAGTCCGTCCGCACGGCGCTGCACCGGCACGTGGTTCAGCCCGTCGGTCCCGCCGCTGCCTCCCGTGACCGGCGCTTCGCCACCACCACCGGCGTCGCCGTCGCCCCCACCGCTGCCACTCGTAGAGCTCGTCGGCCCGGAGCCAGTCTCGCCACCAGCGCCGCTGTCGGTGACCCCGCCGCCCGAGCCGCCTGAACCTCCGACTGCACCGCTGCCGCCAGTCGCGTTGCCACCGCTGCCACCCGTCGCGTTGCCACCGCTGCCACCCGTCGCGTCGCCCCCGCTACCGCCGTTGGTCGTCTTGTCCGAGGTCGTACCAGCCGCGCCTGCAGCTCCCTCGGGGGCGTCTGCCTTACTGCTGCAACCGAGCGACGTCGTGAGCGCGACCGATCCTAGGATCGCCCAGCCTACCCGCGTTGCCATCCACTGCCTCTCCATCACTAGCTCCCTCCACCCACTTACCCAGCTGCCTAACGTGCCATGGTCAACGGTTCGGGGCAACGAGCGCACGGAGAAACGGAAATGGCAGCGGTCGCGGAGCTTGGTGGCAGCCTCCGAGGACCAGCGAGTGCGGCAGCGAGCTCGATCGTGCTTGCACGAACTGGAGCGGGACCTGGACTACGAAGAGCTGACCGCACACTCCGCGAAAGCCACAGGAGGCACGCTCAGTTCACAGAACCGCAACATTAGCGACCCACGCGGACACGGAGCACGACCGCGGTGGTGTCAATCGGTTTGGACTCGTGCCAAGAGCGAGCTTGCAGCAGTTGACTTGCTGGCGGCGCTGAACAATCGGCTATGAAGTACGGGGCGGTGGTGGTGGGGTAGTTGCTGGTGGGGTCGTTGCTGGTGGGGGTCACGCCGATGCATGCGTTCGCCGAAACACCACCGCCGAGCCGCGGGTTTCAAATGGCTGTGCGCACGGGGGCCGCAATTCCGTTTGGCAAGATGTACGCGGATCACGAATTATCCGACTACAGCAGCGTGCAGGTGCCGTTCGTGGTCGACATCGGCGGCAAGCCGATCCCCGAGCTGTTCATCGGCGGCTACATCGGGATTGCTGTTGGAGGCTCGGCTGAGAAGAAGGTGGATCTCGGTGGAACCAGGGATTCGGGTTACCTCAGATTCGGGTGGCGCGCCGGGGTGGAGGGCCAGTATCACTTCATCCCCGGCGGCGACATCAACCCGTGGGTTGGCTACGGTTTTGGATGGGAGGCGGTTGGCCTTGGCACCATACAGGGCAGCCCCTGGGCCGCCGTCCTCGCCGGCTACGAGTTTGCGCACCTCATGGGTGGTGCCGATTTTCGATTGACTCGGATCGTCGGCGTCGGTCCGTTCGTCGACGTCTCGTTCGGTCGCTACACCGACAGCGACCGCAACGAACTCGACGACGCAGACCATGCAACTCACGGCTGGGCTATTTTCGGAGTACGCGCGGTCTTCGTCCCCTGAAACACGGCGTGTCAACACGAGGCCGCAGGCTCGCGAGTCGGGTCGCTGCAGCGCGGATCTCGCGTCGACAGCAGTGCAAGAATGCCACATTCCATCCGATGCCGCGGACGCGACCCGCTCGTAAGCA
>Ga0315910_10003553_pt1 | contig 13242 bp, 10 predicted proteins | sample EdamamesoilMG_FD_204470 | JGI IMG/M metagenome (GOLD analysis project Ga0315910, IMG submission 204470) | Garden soil microbial communities collected in Santa Monica, California, United States - Edamame soil | ecosystem: Environmental > Terrestrial > Soil > Garden | place: USA: California... | reverse complement strand
CCCGCACCGGCAGGTTTGCCGGTGCGCCCCCTCACCCGCTTCGCGGGTGGCTAGAGCTCCACGCCGTTCCACGAGATACGAAACGCGCTCTAGCGCTCTCGCCACGCCGTTGCTCCGGGGCCTCCCCTGGGGTAACCGGTCCGCTAGCATGACCGACCGCGTTCTCGACTCCTTCCGCACCCGCACCGACCTCGGCGTCGCCGGCAAGAACTACTCCTATTTCAGCCTGCCGAAGCTCGCGGCGGCCGCCGGCAAGGATGTCGCGAAGCTGCCGTTCGCGCTCCGCATCCTGCTCGAGAACCTGCTCCGCAACGAAGACGGCAAGGCCGTCGTGAAAAAGGACGTCGAAGCCGTCGCGAGCTGGGATCCGAAGGCGGAGCCCGACGCCGAGATCGCCTTCTACCCCGCGCGCGTCGTGCTGCAGGATTTCACCGGCGTGCCGGCGGTCGTGGATTTCGCCGCCATGCGCGACGCGATGGCCGCGATGGGCGGTGACCCGAAGCGCATCAACCCGCTCTTTCCCGCCGAGCTCGTGATCGATCACTCCGTGCAGGTCGATCACTACGGCACCGCCGATGCCCTCGTCCGCAACACCCAGAACGAGTACGAGCGGAACCAGGAGCGCTACGTGCTCCTCCGCTGGGCGCAGAAGGCATTCGACAATTTTCGCGTCGTTCCGCCGTCCACCGGCATCGTGCACCAGGTGAACCTCGAGTACCTGGCGCGCGTCGTGTTCGACGAGAAGGGTGTCGCCTACCCGGATACCCTGGTCGGCACCGACAGCCACACCACGATGGTGAACGGCCTCGGCGTGCTCGGCTGGGGCGTCGGTGGCATCGAAGCCGAGGCGGCGATGCTCGGCCAGCCGATCAACCTGCTCGTGCCGCAGGTCGTCGGGGTTCGGCTGTTCGGTGCGCTGCCGGCGGGCACCACCGCGACCGACCTCGTGCTCACCATCACGCGCCTGCTCCGTGACCACGGCGTGGTCGGAAAGTTCGTCGAGTTCTTCGGCGACGGGATCACCGGCCTCACGCTCGCGGACCGCGCGACGATCGGCAACATGAGCCCGGAGTTCGGCTCGACCTGCGCCATCTTCCCGATCGACGCCGAGACCATCGCCTACCTGAAGCTCACCAATCGCAGCCCCGAGCGCGTCGCGCTGGTCGAAGCCTACGCCAAGGCGCAGGGCCTCTACCGCGAGAAGGGTGCGGCGGATCCGGTGTACAGCCAGACCGTCGAGCTCGACCTCGCGACCGTCGTGCCGACGCTGGCCGGTCCGCGACGCCCGCACGACAAGGTGGTGCTCACCGCGGTGCCGGCGGCGTTCAAGAAGGCTCTCCCGGAGATGGCCGCGCAGGCGAAGGCCAAGGGCAAGGGCGCACCGGTCGCGGCGACCGCCGAGGATCTCGCGGTGTCGGTGCCCGCCACGCTCGACGGAAAAGCCTTCAAGCTCTCTCATGGCAGCGTCGTCATCGCCGCCATCACGTCGTGCACCAACACGTCGAATCCCTACGTGCTGGTCGCCGCCGGGCTGGTGGCGAAAAACGCGGCGGCGCGCGGCCTTTCGCCGCGGCCGTGGGTGAAGACCAGCCTCGCGCCCGGCTCCAAGGTGGTGACCGAATACCTCCGGACATCGGGTTTGCTCCCCGAGCTCGAGAAGGTGGGCTTCAACGTCGTCGGCTACGGCTGCACGACCTGCATCGGCAACAGCGGCCCGTTGCCGGAGCCGGTGAGCAAAGCGATCGGGGAGGGGAGCCTCGTTGCGGTCAGCGTGCTCAGCGGCAACCGCAACTTCGAGGGGCGCATCAGCCCCGACGCGCGCGCGAACTTCCTCGCGTCACCGCCGCTCGTCGTCGCGTATGCGCTCGCCGGCCGCATCGACATCGACTTCGAAAAGGAGCCGATCGGCGAAAACGGCGGCGGCAAGCCCGTCTTCCTGAAGGACATCTGGCCGACGCCTGCCGAGGTGAGCGCGATCGTGCAGCAGCACGTGACGGCGGGCGCCTACGAGAAAGAGTACGCGGACGTGTTCAAGGGCGACGAACGCTGGCGCGCGGTGCCGATCCCGGAAGGCGATCGCTTCGCGTGGGACGAAGCCAGCACGTACGTGCGCCGTCCGACGTTCTTCGAGGGCATGAGCCTCGAGCCGGCGCCACTCGGCGACATCGCGGGTGCGCGCGTGCTCGCCGTGCTCGGCGATTCGGTCACCACCGATCACATCTCACCCGCCGGGAACATCGCAAAAACCTCGGAAGCGGCGAAATATCTGACCGACCACGGGGTCAAGCCGAGCGACTTCAATCAGTACGGCGCCCGCCGCGGCAATCACGAGGTGATGATGCGCGGCACCTTCGCCAACGTGCGCCTGAAGAACCTCCTGGTTCCCGGCGTGGAGGGCAGCGTCACCCGCTACCTGCCGACCAACGAGCAGGTCAGCATCTTCGACGCCGCGACGAAGTACCAGGCGGCCAAGGTGCCGCTCGTCATCTTCGCCGGCAAGGAATACGGCTCCGGCTCGTCACGCGACTGGGCCGCCAAGGGCACCTTCATGCTCGGCGTACGCGCCGTCATCGCCGAGTCGTACGAGCGCATCCACCGCTCGAACCTGATCGGCATGGGCGTGCTCCCGCTCCAGTTCCTCGCCGGCCAAACCCGCGAGTCACTCGGCCTGACCGGCGAAGAGACGATCGCGATCAGCGGCATCTCGAGCGGCCTCTCGCCCCGGAGCAACGTCACCGTCACCGCCACCGCCACCGACGGCAAACAGCTGAAATTCTCCGCGCTCGCCCGCATCGATACCGCCGTCGAGCTCGACTACTACCGCCACGGCGGCATCCTCCAATACGTCCTCCGCCAGCTCGTCCGCTAGGTCCGGAAAAACAAGGCTTGGATGGGCTGCCCGCCCTCGTCCGTGCTCGCCCCGCGGATGCGGGGCTGCGCGCGGCCGGTCCCTCCCCGGCGCTCGCGGACTCGCACGGGAGGGACCTCGGCAGCAGCTCGCGGCCCGGACGCCGAACAGCGACGACGGCGCCGCGACGGCAAGGTCGCGCGCAGCATACCGAGTGGGCTCCCCGCAGGACATAGCTCGAAAGCTATATTCGGTGTCACTCGGCTTTTCTTGCCCAAAAATCCCAGAAATAATCATTCCCTGAAAGCTATATTCCAAAACTGGAATGTCGCCGCGCTACCCCCCTTCCGACGAGCGATAACCGGTCGCGGAGAGGGGAAGGGAGAGGGGAAGGGAAGCGGTGGGGCGTTATTCGGCGGCGCGGCCTGCCGCTTGCGGGGCGGGGCGGCGGCGGACGCGGAGCATGACTTTACCCTTCGGGCGCAGGGTGATGACCGGCATCAGCTTGGGCGGGCTCTTGTTTTCGAGCTCGAAGGTGAAGGATTGGCTCATCCGCGCGACCACCACCAGCATCTCGAGCAGCGCGAAATGCTGGCCGATGCACACCCTCGGGCCGCCGCCGAAGGGAAAGTACGCGAACCGCGGCACGTTCTTGCATTCGTCACCCAGCCAGCGCTCGGGGCGAAACACGTCCGGCTCGCGGAACCATCGCGGATCGCGTTGCACGACCCACTGGCACACGATCGCCTGGTCGCCCGGCTCGAGCGCGACGCCGGCGACCACCGTCGGTTGGTCCGCGAGGCGCGCCATCGTCCAGGCCGGCGGGTAGAGGCGCATCGACTCACGCACGACGGCGCTCGTGAACGGCATCTGCTCGGCGTCCTTCGCCGTCGGCGCGCGCCCGGCGAGGACGGAGTCCACTTCCGAAAGCAGCTTGGCGTAGATATCGGGGTGCGCAGCGAGCAGGTAAAGCGTGTAGGTGAGCGCGAGCGCGGTCGTTTCGTGCCCGGCGAGGAAGAGCGTCATCGTCTCCTCCAGCAGCTCGGCGTCCGTCATGTGCTCGCCGTCGTCGCCGCGGAGGCCGATCAGGTGGCTCAGGAGATCGGTACCGGGCTCGGCGCGCTTCCTCGCGATCACCTCGAGCAGGATCTCGTCGAGTAGGGCCCGGGCCTTCTTGATCCGGCGCACGGGAGCGAGCGGGATCCAGCGCGGGAGGAGGGCGCGGAGCGTCTGCCAGAGGAGCTGGTACTCGCGTTGTACCTGGGCGAGCGCTCGCTCCACTTCCTCGAAGCGCGAGAGCTCCGCGCCGAAGAGCGCGCGCGTCACGATGTCGAGCGTGAGGTGCATCGAGTCCTGGTACACGTCGCGATCTTCGCCGTCGCGCATCGCCCGGATCGCGGTGTCGGTGCACTCGACGAACGTCTTCGCGTGGGCCGAAAGGCCGTGCGGCTGGAACGCCGAGGCAACGAGCTTGCGCTTCTTCTTCCAGACCTCGCCTTCGGCGGTGAGCAGCCCTTCGCCGAGCAGGAGCCCGAGGTCCTTGGTGAAGAAATCCTTCACCAGGCCGGTCTTGGCGTGGACCACGCTCTCGATCGCGTCCGGCGCGAAGAAGAGCACGTAGCGTTTGCGAAGCTGCTGGAACTCGACGACGTCCCCGTGCAGGCGCTGCGCCCCCGCGAAGGCGGCGAGCGGCGATTTGCCGAACAAGAGGAGGCCGCCGATCCCGCTGAGCTCGGGTGAGTGTGCGAGATCGATCGTCATGGTGCCTCTCCCATCGAGCTCACGAGTAGATCGACGAACGCGCGCGCCGGCGCCGAGAGCACGCGCTTCTTCCGGTGGACGATGCCGACCGGGCGCGTGAGCTTTTCGTCGCTGAGCCTGAGCTGAACCAGCGTCCCGGCCCGCACCTCGTTCCGTACCGTGTTTTCCGGCACGATCGAGACGCCGAGGCCGGCCTCGACCGAGCGCTTGATGGTCTCGATGTTGTCGAATTCGGTCGCGATGTCGACGCTCGTTCCGTGACGGCGAAGGGCACGGTCGATCGCGCGCCGGGTCGGCACCGCGCGGTCGAACGCCACGAAGGCTTCGCCGCTGAGGCTTCGCAAGGGAACGGCGTGACGCTTCGCCAGCCGGTGCTCGGGGCTCACCACGAGCACCAGCTCCTCGGTTCGAAGCGGGATCACTTCGAGCTTCTGGCGGTGTGCCGGGAACGCCACGATGCCGAGGTCGATGGTACCAGCTAGGCAAGCTTCGACCACCCGATCCGTACGGCTGTATTCGACCTGGATCGCCACCTGGGGGTGGCGGCGCAAGAATTCCTTCACGTGGGGCGGCAGCGCGTGGAGGCCGACGCTGTACACGGTCGCCACCCGTACGGTGCCGTGCATCCCGCCCTCCGGCTTCCTGAGCCGGTCCTCGAGCACGCGCATCCGCTCGAGGATCGCCTTGCTCTCGGTGTAAACGAGGAGCCCGGCCTCGGTCGCCTCGACGCCTTGCCCGCCCCCCCGCTCCACGAGCTTCTGGCCGAATCGCCCCTCGAGCGCCTTCACCTTCTGGCTGATGGCCGACTGGCTGACGAAGCTCCGCTCGGCCGCCCGCGTGAAACTCCGCGTTTCGACGAGGTCACAGAAGGCCTGGAGCGTCTCGAGCTGCATTAGAAAGACTAATAGTATACCTGAGAGTTTTGAATTGGACTAATGGGAGCGGGAGACCTAGAAAAACAGCCATGACGATGCGTCAGCTCCCCGTGCTCGGGGGCCATCCGACGAGCCTCGGCGGCACCCTGCGCTCCGACGCGTGGTGGATCGGCCCGCTCATCACGTTCGTCGTGTTCACGTCATTCATCGTGTACGCGACGGCCCGTGTCTTCGAGGGTGGTCAATATTACGCCGACCCGTACTTGAGCCCGTTCTACTCGCCGGTGATCTTCACGAACCTCGCCGCGCCCGGTGCCGCGCCGATCGAGCACGCGTGGTTCGGCGAGTGGCCCACCTGGTGGCCGGCGCTGTTCCTGCTCCCCGCGTCGCCCGGCCTCTTGATCCTGCCGTTCCCGGGGCTCTTCCGCTTCACCTGTTACTACTACCGAAAAGCGTACTACCGCTCGTTCGTCGCTTCGCCGCCCGGTTGCGCCGTGAGCCCTGGCCAGCGGCCGCGCTACCACGGTGAGACGCGGTTCTTGATCTTCCAGAACCTCCACCGTTTCACGCTCTACTTCGCTCTCGCCTACATCGTGATCCTCAGCTACGACGCGTACCTCGCGTACTTCCGCGAAGGCGAGTTCGGCGTCGGGCTCGGCAGCATCATCCTCACCATCAATCCGATCCTGCTCGGCGGGTACACGCTTGGCTGTCACGCGTTCCGCCACCTGATCGGCGGCCGCAAGGACTGCATGTCGTGCGGCCAGCAGACGCTGCAGTATCGCGGCTGGAAAGCCGCATCTTGGCTCAACGCCCGGCACATGGGCTTTGCCTGGGTGAGCCTGGTGTGGGTCGCCTTCACCGATTTCTACGTGCGCGGCGTCAGCATGGGCGCCATCACCGATCTCAACACCTGGAACTAGGATCATGCTCGACGTTTCCGAATTGAAGACGCTCGAGGTCGACGTCGTGGTCGTCGGTGCCGGCGGTGCCGGTCTCCGCGCGGCGATCGAGTCGAGCGCGCTCGGCATGAAGACGGCCGTGCTCTCGAAAAGCCTGCTCGGCAAGGCCCACACCGTGATGGCCGAGGGCGGCATGGCCGCCGCGATGGGCAACGTCGACAAGCGCGACGGCTGGAAGGTGCATTTCCGCGACACCATGCGCGGCGGCAAATTCCTCAACGTCTGGCGCATGGCCGAGCTCCACGCCAAGCACGCGCCCGGTCGCGTGAAGGAGCTCGAGGAGTGGGGCGCCGTCTTCGACCGCACGAAGGAGGGCTTGATCAGCCAGCGCAACTTCGGCGGCCACCGCTACCCGCGCCTGGCTCACGTCGGTGACCGCACCGGCCTCGAGCTGATCCGCACGCTGCAGGACCACGGCGTGCACCAGGGCATCGACTTCGAGATGGAGTGCACCGCGCTCGCGCTCCTGAAGGACGGCGAGAAGATCGCCGGCGTGCTCGCCTACTACCGCGAAACAGGGCGTTTTCTCCTGCTGCGCGCCCGCGCGGTCATCCTCGCCACCGGCGGTGGCGGCAAGGCCTGGCGCGTCACCTCCAATTCCTGGGAGTACACCGGTGACGGCACGGCGCTCGCCTACGAGGCGGGCGCGGAGCTCATGGACCTCGAGTTCACGCAGTTTCACCCGACCGGCATGGTGTGGCCGCTCAGCGTACGCGGCATCCTGGTGACCGAAGGCGTGCGCGGCGACGGCGGCATCCTCCTGAACAAGGACGGCAAGCGTTTCATGTTCGAGTACGTGCCGGAGAAGTTTGCCGCCGAGACGGCCGACACCGTCGAGGAAGCGACGCGCTGGCTCGACGGCGACAAGAACGCGCGCCGGCCGCCCGAGCTCTTGACCCGTGACGTGGTCGCCCGCTCGATCCGCGCCGAGGTGAAGGCAGGCCGCGGCTCACCGCACGGGGGCGCCTTCCTCGACATCGCCAGCCGGCGCCCGGCCGATTTCATCAAGCGACGGCTGCCCGGCATGTACCACCAGTTCAAGGAGCTGGCGGAGGTCGACATCACCAAGGAGCCGATGGAAGTCGGGCCCACCCTTCACTACTTCATGGGCGGTATCCGTGTGGACGCCGACACGCAGATGACGCGCGTTCCCGGTCTTTTTGCCTGCGGCGAATGCGGCGCCGGCATGCACGGTGCGAACCGTCTGGGCGGCAATTCGCTGTCCGATCTGGTCGTTTTCGGTCGCCTCGCGGGCAAGGGTGCCGCCGAATACATCCGCGGCCTCACCGGCGCGACGCCGCGTGCCGACGACGAGCAGATCAAGGTGGCCATTCGCTCCGCCACCGAGATCCTGAACCGCGAATCAGGCGAGAATCCATACGCCCTTCACGACAAACTCCAAGACGTGATGGAGGAGGGCGTCGGCATCGTTCGCACGGAGGACGAGCTCAAGCAGGGCATCAGCGGCATCGAGGCGCTGAAGGAACGCGCGAAGAACATGAAGGCGACGGGGACGAGCCAGTACAACCCCGGCTGGCACGAAGCGCTCAGCATGCGATCGCTTCTGATCACGGCCGAAGCGGTGGCCCGCGCGGCGCTGATCCGGCAGGAAAGCAGGGGCGCCCACACCCGCATCGACTACGAGGGTGAGCGTGACGAGTGGGTGAAGGTCAACATCGTGAGCCGCAAGGGTAAGGACGGCCAGATGGAGGTCGAGAAAGTGACGCGCCCGGCGCCGGTGAAATACCTGGAAGAAATCGCGAACTCCAAGATCGAGGATCTCGAATCCGGAAAGGTCGGCGCCGACGCGCCGAACGACTGAAGATGAGCACCAGGCGAAAATTCCGGATCTGGCGGGGCGACAAGGAAGGCGGCGACTTCAAGGAGTTCGACGTCGACGTCGACCCCGGCATGGTCGTGCTCGACGTGCTCCACCGCGTGCAGGCTCAGCAGGCGAACGATCTGGCCATCCGCTGGAACTGCAAGGCCGGAAAGTGCGGTTCTTGCAGCATGGAGATCAACGGCCGCCCGCGCCTCTCCTGCATGACGCGCATGAACGCGTTCGAAGCCGACGAGACCATCACCGTCCAGCCGCTGAAGGCGTTCCCGGTGATCAAGGATTTGGTCACCGACGTTTCCTGGAACTACGCCCAGAACAAGCGCATTCGGCCGCTCAAGCCGAAGCCGCGGGGCGCCGACGGCGAGCACCGGATGTACCAGGAGGACGTCGACCGGGTGCAGGAGTTCCGGAAGTGCATCGAGTGTTACCTGTGCCAGGACACTTGCCACGTCCTCCGTGATCGCGACGGGCAGGATCGGTTCGTCGGCCCCCGCTTCATGATCCGCCTCGCGAGCCTGGAGATGCATCCGCTCGACGACGACGACCGGATTCCGGAGATCAAGAAGGAATTCGGCTCCGGCATGTGCAACATCACCCGCTGTTGTACAGAAGTGTGTCCCGAACACATCAATATCACTGACAATGGCATCATCCCGCTCAAGGAGCGGGTGGTAGACCGGTACTTCGATCCGATCGTTTATCTCGGTCAGAAGCTCTTCGGGATCAGCAAGCGTCGCTGATCCGACAGGGAACCTTCACCGTGGCGTAACGACACGCCGTGGCGGTTCCGCACGGAGCCGGCGCCGACTTTCCCGAAAAAAACGAGGAGGGAAACGACGGCCCTGGCTGGCATGCCGTTTGCTCCGGAAGGCGGGAATCACCCCTGCTTCGAGGTGCTTTCGTGCGAGACAGCGTCAAGAGTCTTCCGATCGGTATCGCCAGTGCGCGCAAGAATTTTTCGTCGTTGGTATCCCAGGCTCGGAATGGTCAACGCATCAAGTTGACGCGCCACGGGAAGAACGTCGCCTGGGTCGTCGGTTCGGACGACCGCGAAGCACTCCGCAAGAAGACCGCCAAACTGAAGCGCAAGGGGAGAGTGGCATCCGGCGAATGACGGCTTGAGCGAGGGACGGAGTTCTGTACAACTTTTGCGTCCACGGGTGGCGTGGACCAATGTCGGGCGGGATGTTGCTTTTCGATCTTCGAGTGTTGGTCGTCGATCCGGATCCCGACTCGGCCGGTTCAGTGGCGTCGCACTTGAAGGAAGAAGGGGCGACGGTTCAGCTCGTGCGGGACGCTGCCGAAGCCGTTGCCGTCCTGAAGAAGAGCCACCTCGACGTGATCGTGTGTGAGCTCGACTTGCCGGATCTCGACGGGCACGCGCTGCTCCAGGCGCTCCGCCAGCTGCCCCGCGGCGGCGGGGTGCCGGCGATTGCGGTGACGCGCCGGAAGAACCTGATCGAGCACACGCTGGTCGTCGGCGAGCGATTCGAAAAGTACCTGGCCAAACCGGTGCGCTCTCAGGACATGATCGACGCCGTCTGTTGCGTGGTGGGAGACCGCAAGATCCCGCCCGTCGGAACGCCGCTCTCGGTGGAGGCGCTCGGTGACGGCCTGGTCGTCCACGATTATCGCTTCATGCTCGGTGCCCTCAACGCACCGACGCCGTACCGCTACACGGCGCTCCTTCGCTTCGAGGAACACGAGCTCACGAGCATCTGGACGTTCGACCGCGAAAAGTCGACGCACGATCCGTTCATGGGCGGAGTGCCGGTGGCGGAGACGCCCTTCGAGGCGCTGCGCCGGCACCGTGGCCCGCTCGTCGTCGACGACGCGAACGAGGGTGCTTGGGTTTTTCGAGTGCCGGCGCCGTTTCCGGTCCGTTCCTTCGCCGGCGTGCCGCTCCGCCCGCGGGCGGAATCGCCGTTCGGCGTGCTTTGTCATTTCGACGAGAAGCCGCGGCCGATGCAGAAAACGGCCGTCGAAAATCTCGAGCGTGCGGCGCGCATGATCAGCTTCGCGAGGCGCTCGGATCCGTCCCGTCGCCAGGCGTGAGAGCCGCCAGAGCGCGTCTCGAGATCCGAGCTAAATCGTGTAGTCGGCGACGACCACGAAATGGTCGGAGTAGATGGTCGGGATCACCTGGCTCCGCCTCAGGCGCAGGCCATTCGAGAAGATCCAGTCGGTCTTGTAAGGGATGTACATGGTCGGCACGAAGCGCAGCATGTTCGGCGTCATGTGGCGGCAGAAGTAGGAGACCGTGAGCTCCGGCTTGTTCGGCTGCCACAGCGTGCTCGTGGTGTTGAAGTCGCCGAGGATGATGCCTCGCGCGCGTGGGTTCTTCGCCCGTTCGTCGAGCCAGTGCTCGAGCACGACGCGGGCCTGCAGGAAGCGTCCGCGCACCGGCGTGTGGTTCGCGCCGGCGCGATTCGACAGGTGCAAGTCGTAGACGCGGATCGTCTCCTTGCCGACGGCGAGGTCGACCCAGGCGGCGGAACGCTTCGCCCCGAGCTGAGGCAGCGTGAGGCCGCCGCGCGCGATGATCGGGTAGCGCGAGAGGATCACCTGCGCCTTCTTGCAGTGCTCGTGGGTGTCCACGTCGGCCGCGACGGCATGCTCGTAGACCGCGCCGTGCGCGCGCAGCATGACGCCGCGAAACAGGTCGACGGCCCGCCGGTCGTTCAAGCAGGCTTCCTGCAGGCCGATCACGTCGAAGCGGGCGAGGTGCCGGTTGTTGGTGAAGGTGCTGCGGATCAGCCCCGAGAACGGCTGCTTGAAGGCCATACCGGTCGCCACGTTGAAGGTGACGATCCGGAGCTCGGCCGCGTGCGCCGTCGCCCCGATGAGCGAGACGATGGCGCAGAAAACCCCGGCGAGCGCCCATCGGACGCGGCGGTCGCGGGTCGAGCGCGTCGCCATGCTCTCCTTATCTTAGCACTCGACTGGGAAGGGCCCGGCTCGGCAGACTATAGTGAAAGGCTCGAGGGTTTGTTCATGAACGCATCGACCGTGATCCTGATTGCGTTTTTCACGTCCGCGGCCACGGCGACGGGCACCGTCTTCGTGCTGCAGCGCGCCGGCATGCTGGCTCCCGCGGCCGCGCCGGACCCCGGCGCCCCGAGCGAAATGGTGCCCGAGCTCGCCGGACTCACCGAGGCCGACGCGCGCGCGAACGCCGTTGCCGCCCACGTGGCGCTGTTCGTCGCCGGACGCGAAGCGGCGCCGGGGCGCAAGCCGGGCACGGTCGTGCGGCAGTCCGTCCCCGCCGGACAGCGAGTGGCGAAGCAGCACCCCGTGAGCGTCATCCTCGCCGAGGAGCTGCCGGCGGTACCGAGCGTCGTGGGCTTACCGATCGCGGACGCGACACAGAAACTCGAATCGCTCGGGTTCCGGGTGTCTCCAGGTACCAAAATTCCGGATCCGAAGGCGCCGGACGGCGCGGTGATCGGGCAGCTTCCGGCCGCGAACGAGGGGCTCGAGAAAGGCGGCACGGTGTCGCTCAAGGTCTCGGCGGGCCCCGCCGAGGTCGAGGTGCCGCGGGTGGTCGGCACGGTTGCCGCACGGGCGAAGACCGACCTCGAGAAGGTCGGGTTCAAGGTGCGCGTCGAGTGGGTGTCGCTCGCCGAATCGCAGGGGCTGATCGTGCTCCGCCAGACGCCGGCCGCCGGCGAGAAGGCGAAGCCCGGCACCGAAGTGGTGATCGTCGCGAACCAGTGAGCGCCGGCCCGAGGAGGGGCGTCAGGGCTTCTTCGCAGGTTTGGATTTCGGGGCGCTCGCCGGGGCGCCCGATGTCGTTGCGCTGGCTTTCGGAGCGCCCGATTCGGCGAGCACGCGCTCGTACGCGGCTCGCAGCGCCAGATCGGGCCCTTTCGTCGGATCGATCGGCACCGAGCGGGCGACGCCGTGATCCACCTCGTCGGTCGTCTTCGGGCCGGTGCCGCTCGGCGCTTCCGGGGGCTCGAGCTTCGGCGGCGCGGCCTCGTTCAGTGCGCCCTCGACCGGCGGCAGGTGCCCTTCGAGGTTTCCCTCGCGGACGATGCCGTAGTCACCGGGGGCCGCGCCGACGACGATGTCCGGCTTCACCCCGTGCCCCTGGATCGCCTGTCCGCTCGGCGTGTAGTAGCGGAGCGTCGTCAGCCGGAGCCCCGCACTCCCGGGTAGATCGACGATCGTCTGCACCGAGCCCTTGCCGAAGGTGCTCGCGCCCACGATGGTGGCGCGCTCCTGGTCGTGGAGCGCCCCCGCGACCAGCTCCGAAGCGCTGGCGCTGAACTCGTTCACCAGCACGGCGACCGGCCCTCGGCGCAGGACGCCCGAGCCGTCGGCGTGCACGGCGTCGACGACCTGACCGCGGCGCCGGGTGGTGAAGATCACCCCCTCCGTCAAGAACTCGTCGGCGATCGCGCTCGCCTCGTCGACCAGCCCGCCCGGGTTGTTGCGAAGATCGAGCACGACACCGCGGAGCTTCCCGCCGGCTCGGGTCCGGAGCCGGCCGAGATGGTCGACGAATTCGGCGTGCGTGCCGTTCTGGAAGGACTTGATGCGGACGTAGCCGACGTTGCCGTTGAGGAGCTCGCCGACGACGCTCGTCACCGTGATGACGCGGCGTACGAGCGTGAAGTAGAGAAACCGGTCGACGCCGTCGCGCCGGATCGTCAGCCGGACCTTGGTCCCCGGCTCGCCGCGCATGGTCCGCACCAGATCGGCCGGGCTCTTGCCGCGCACGCTCTGTCCGTCGATCGCCATGATGCGATCGCCCGAGCGGATGCCGGCGCGCTCGGCGGGAGACCCTTCGATCGGCGCAATGACGGTCGCGAAGTCGGTCGAAAAATCGACTTCGACGCCGACGCCGCCGAAGTGCCCCTCGGTGTCACCCTGGAAAATCCCGTAGTCTTCCGGCGGCAGGTACGACGAGTGCGGATCGAGCTCGGCGACCATGCCCTTGATCGCTCCCTC
>Ga0315910_10003552_pt1 | contig 13247 bp, 10 predicted proteins | sample EdamamesoilMG_FD_204470 | JGI IMG/M metagenome (GOLD analysis project Ga0315910, IMG submission 204470) | Garden soil microbial communities collected in Santa Monica, California, United States - Edamame soil | ecosystem: Environmental > Terrestrial > Soil > Garden | place: USA: California... | reverse complement strand
AAAAACAGCAGTGGCCGGAATGCATGTAATGCCGGGAGATTCCCTGTACAGGATTACGGACCTTACCCGTGTATGGCTGATGGCCGACATCTACGAGTACGAGTTGCCGCTCATTGCCAAGGGTCTGCCGGCCAGCGTGAGCCTGACCTACGCACCGCAACAGGTGTTGAGCGGGACCATCGGATTCATCTACCCGACCATCGATGAGCAGACGCGTACGGCACGCGTTCGCGTGGAACTCGACAACCGGGCGGAGCTGTTAAAGCCCGGCATGTACGCCAATGTCGAACTCACTATTCCGCTGGGTAATCGTCTCGTGGTGCCGAAGGATGCCGTGCTGGAGTCCGGCGAACGGCGCATTGTGTTCATTCACCATATGGATGGGCGCCTGGAGTGGCGTCCGGCCACGGTTGGCGTGCGCGGCGGTGACTGGGTGGAAATACTCGAAGGCCTTGCCGAGGGAGAGCATATTGTCACCACCGCCAATTTTCTGCTGGATTCAGAAAGTCAGCTCAAAGCCGCCGTTGGCAGCATGCAGGGCATGAAGCACTAGGACCTGGCCATGGTCGAACGCATCATCGAATTCAGCGCGCGCAATCGGTTAATTGTATTTCTCGCGGTCTTTGCGCTGGCGTCGGGCGGATTGTGGGCGTTGAAAAAGACGCCCCTTGATGCGTTGCCGGATATTTCCGACACCCAGGTCATTATTTACACGCCATGGATGGGGCGGTCCCCGGATCTGGTTGAAGACCAGATCACGTATCCGATCGTCACCGCCCTGCTTTCGGCGCCCAAGGTCACGGTGGTGCGCGGGTTTTCCGATTTCGGCTACTCTTACGTTTACGCGCTGTTCGAAGAAGGTACGGATATCTACTGGGCGCGGTCGCGCGTGCTTGAATACATGAACCAGATTGCAGGCCGGCTTCCCGATGGCGTTGCGCCCCGGCTCGGACCAGACGCCACCGCGGTCGGCTGGGTGTATCAGTACGCGCTGGTCGATGAGTCGGGAAAGCATGACCTGGCGGACCTGCGCTCATTTCAGGACTGGTACCTTCGCTATTGGCTTGCCTCCGTGGATGGGGTTGCCGAAGTGGCCAGCGTCGGAGGATTTGTCCGGCAATATCAGGTCAACCTCGATCCCACCAAGGTCCTGGCCTACAAGCTGTCGCTGCCGGACGTGATCGAGCGCATTCGCATGAGCAATCAGGACGTGGGCGGGCGTGTGGTCGAATATTCGGGTGTCGAGTACATGATCCGCGGCCGAGGCTACATCAAGTCCACCGATGACATTGACGCGATCGCGGTTGGTGTCAACGAGCGCGGCACGCCGATTCTGTTGCGTGACGTGGCACATGTGACGATCGGGCCGGATATGCGCCGTGGACTTGTCGAACTGGATGGCAAGGGCGAAACGGTGGGTGGCGTGGTCATCATGCGCTTTGGGGAGGATGTCCCGGCCGTGATTGCACGCGTGAAGGAAAAGATTGCAGCGATTCAACCTTCCCTCCCGAAAGGCGTGCGGATCGTTTCCGTTTATGACCGTTCCGATCTCATTCACCAAGCTGTCGCCACTGCCAACGAAGGATTGATCGAGGAGTTGATTGTCGTCAGCGTGTTGATTATCGGTTTCCTGCTGCATTTTCGCTCCGCGTTGATCCCGATCCTGACCCTGCCACTGGCGGTACTCATTGCCTTTATCCCGATGTACCTGATGGGGATCGGGCTGAACATCATGTCAATTGGCGGCATCATCGTCGCCATCGGCGACATGGTGGATGCTGCGATTGTCATGGTGGACAACGCCCACAAGCGACTGGAGGATTGGGAACGCGACGGTCGCCAAGGGGATCGCGACCAGGTCCTGATCGATGCCTTCAAGGAAGTGGGCCCCGCCATCTTTGTGTCACTGCTTGTGATTGCCATCGCGTTCATGCCCGTGTTCACACTGGAGGCCCAGGAAGGGCGCCTGTTCACGCCGCTGGCGGTCACGAAAAATCTGGCCATAGCCGCCAGCGCGCTGCTCGCGATCACGCTCATCCCGGCGGTGGCATCCCTGCTGCTGAAGGGCCGGATCTGGCCCGAGGCCCGTCATCCGGTGAGCCGCGGCTTGCAGTTGGCATACGGGCCAGTCTTGCAACTGGCGCTCCGGCACCGGTGGGTAGTCATCGTAATCGCCGTCGTGGGTTCCCTTTCGGTTATCCCGGTCTATCAGCGCCTTGGCACGGAATTCATGCCGCCAATGTATGAGGGCACGATCCTGTACATGCCGACCACGTTGCCGGGTCTTTCCGTGACGGCGGCAGGCGATTTGCTGCAGCAGATGGACCGCAAGCTCAAGGCCTTCCCGGAAGTGGAGCGGGTATTCGGCAAGGCGGGGCGTGCGGAGACCTCCACCGATCCGGCGCCGTTCAGCATGATGGAAGTCGTGGTTAGCCTGAAGCCGAAAACGGCGTGGCGGCCCGGCGTGACCTATGAATCCCTGATCGATGAAATGGACCGCGCAACGCAGTTTCCCGGCGTGTCGAATGCCTGGACCATGCCCATCAAGGCGCGCGTGGACATGCTGACCACCGGCGTGCGCACACCGGTCGGCATCAAGATATTTGGCAGCGACCTGGCGGTGATCGAGGAGATCGGCAAGCGTGTTGAGATGGTCGCGCAGCAGGTCCCGGGAACCCGCAGTGTCTATGCGGAGCGCGTCGCCGGGGGTTTCTTCCTGGATTTCAACATCAAGCGTGAGGAGATCGCCCGCTACGGCCTTAGCGTGATGGATGTCGGGCAAATCATCGAGTCCGCCATTGGCGGGGAAAGTATCGCAACCACCATCGAAGGACGGGAGCGCTACCCGATAAATGTTCGTTACCTGCGCGAACTGCGCGACGATCCGGACAGTCTGGGGCGCATCACCATTGCCACCATGTCCGGCGCGCAGGTGCCGCTGGCACAGCTGGCGGATATCAAGCTGGTCAGCGGACCGGCCATGATTCGCGACGAGGACGGCATGCTGTCCGGGTATGTTTACGTTGATTTGACCGGACGTGATATCGGCGGTTATGTGACCGACCTGAAACGCGCAGTACAGGAGCAGGTAAAACTCCCGGCCGGCTACACGCTCGCCTGGTCGGGGCAATATGAATTCATGCAGCGCGTGCAGGAGCGCCTCAAGATCTTTGTCCCGCTCACGATCATCATTATCTTTGTGCTGTTCTATTTCGCATTTCGCTCAGTTGCTGAAACCCTGATGGTGATGCTGGGCGTGCCGTTCGCGCTCGTGGGCGGCTTCTGGTACCTGGCCGTGCTCGGCTACAACATGAGCATTGCCGTGTGGGTGGGTCTCATCGCCCTGGCGGGCGTTGCCGCGGAGACCAGTGCGGTGATGATTGCCTACCTCGACTCCGCATACAAACGCCGTTGCGAGGCTGGCGCAATCGTTTCGCTGGAGGAATTGATCGATACCGTGCGTAGCGGCGCCGTGGAGCGTATCCGGCCCATGGCCATGGCAGGCCTTGCGAACATCCTCGGGCTGCTGCCGATAATGTGGGCCAGCGGCACCGGCGCGGATGTCATGAAGCGGTTGGCGGCACCCATGGTCGGGGGTGTGCTTTCGGCGATGCTGATGACACTAATCGTGATTCCTGTGGTTTACACCATGTGGCGATGGCACACAGATATTGCACCACGGGCAAATCCCGGCGCGTCATGAGCCAGCGTGGAGAGTGTTGGGCTATTTTGGTGCAAATCGTCCCAGGGATGCCTCTGATTGGCGCATGGCTGACCCAGTTTGGCTCGGATTCCACGAGTAAATCTCTATGGCATTGAATTTGCAAATTGATAGGAAGATTAATCGGTGGCCGGCCTTGCTCCGGCTGTCGGTATTATTGTTTTTATAACCGAAACGGAGGAATGTAGATATGAAAAATCTTGTGGCAATGACTGCGGTATTGGTGCTGACCTTGGCCGCGTGTACGTCAAACGTGTCGCCTGCCGTGGCCGGCGAGGCGGAGTCGTACCACCTCAAGGATGGAACTATGCTTTATATCCAGGCGGATGGAAACATGAAGATGGTTGATAAGGCCGGGAAGCCCATGCAAATGGAAGAGGACGTGCCCATGGAGTTGGAGGATGGTTCTATTATCATGATGCGGCACAAACATGTATGGAAACGTCTCGGCCCTCCTGGTAAAGGCCCCGAAGTCCTGACGCATCCGTGAGGACCAAGGACACCCATCGCGAGACATTGCACTGTCAAGCTGGGTTCCGGAAATACAGTCCCCCGGCCCGTTGTTGAGCATCTGGTGTAAGTGGGAAAGGGTCGGGGGAACGGTTTCGTCAACAGACGTTTTGGTGGCGGCTGGACTGGAATTATGGCCGGAGACTTCAGGCGCTCCGTGGCGCAAGCATGATGATGGCCATGCCGAAAAGTGCCACGAAGGAGCCTACGAAATCCCACGTGGTGGGTCTCACTCCGTCCACTGTCCAGAGCCACAGGATTGCGACAAAAACGTAGACGCCACCGTAGGCGGCATAGACCCGGCCGGCGGCAGTCGGATGCAGGGTCAACAGCCACGCGAACAATGCCAGGCTCAGTGCGGCAGGGACGAGCAGCCATGCAGTCTTTCCCTGATTGAGCCAAAGGTAGGGCAGGTAACAGCCAATGATCTCGGCCATCGCCGTGGCGAGGAACAACAGGAATGTCCTCAATATGTCTGGCATCTGGTCTTGCTCCAATGTAGAGCGGCGCATTGTATCGAGCCGGAGCGTGGGAATCATGCGCGCCGGCATGAGCCTGTCCTGCACAGTCTACCTCTGTTACGGACGTCGTCTCGCGTAGGTCAGCCGGTAGAGTGCCGGCAGCAAGGCCAATGTCAGAAGTGTGGAGGATAGGATACCGCCGATGACGACTGTGGCCAGGGGGCGCTGAACCTCTGCCCCGGTCCCGGTGTTCAGGGTGTACTGAATAATTGGTAATAGCATCCCGGTTGCCCTAGTGCGAGTGGATTGGCAAGCCATCGTGACTATGTTCGTGCATGCGGTGAAACTCTTCACCCGCCTCGTCGTTGGGGTCAATATGAACCGTCACAGTAGAGAGATAGTTAAGGTGGTGAAGCAGTTGGTGCCGCACCTCCTTTGCGATGGCATGTCCAGCCGCGACGGACAGGTGGGATGCCACTACGACGTTCAGTTCCGCGTGCAAGCGGTGGCCCGACCACCTGGCCCGTACTTCCGCCACGTTCGTGACGCCGCCGGCATGGCCGGCCACTTCCCGAATCTTGTCAATGACTTCTGGTTCAACTCCGTCAAGCATTCGGGTACACACGGCCCTGGCGGATTGCCATACGATTTGAACGATAACGATGGTAATGAGCAGTCCGACAATCGGGTCAGCCAGAGGGTAGCCCAGCCAGACCCCGAGCGCGCCGAACAACACAGCCAGACTGGTCAAGCCATCAATGCGCGCATGGTAACCATCGGCAACCAAGGCGGCGCTTTCAATTTGTCTGCCGATCTTGATACGAATCTCGGCGGCAATCTCATTGCCGGCGAAACCTATAACGGACGCGCCCGCCACGGCCCATAGGTAGTCAACGGATTGTGGGTGCAAAAATCGTTGTATCGTTTCGTAACCAGCCACGAGCGCACTGATTGCAATGATCAGGACAATGGTGACTCCGGCCAAATCCTCCACCCGGCCATAGCCGTAAGTGAAGCGTCGCGTTGGTTTCCACCGGGATAGTGCGAAAGCTACATATAAAGGCACGGCAGTGGCTGCATCGCCGAAATTGTGAATGGTGTCCGCCAGTAATGCGACACTGCCCGAAAACCACACGACGACAATCTGGAAGAGGGCAGTGATGAAGAGGATGACAAACGACCATTTGATGGCCCAAATGCCTTTTTCGGATGTGGTGATGGAAGGATCAATGACTCCATGTGTGTGACCGTGCCCGCTGCGACCATGGGGATGGTCGTGGTCGTCGTGATCGTGTGATTGGTCGTCATGACCTGAATGCTGGTTCATTGTGCCTACTCCTGATTGCGCCTGGCTGAAACGGTGCACATCTCGAGGCGATGACATTCGTTCCGGGCTGCGTTCTTGCGCCGAGTTACGTCACGTGTTATTTTTTTCGCATGCCACTTCACAAAACGGCAGATTGTCATGGCGTTCCCACTGCAAAGTCGGATGCTCAATGCCGAAACGCTCATGCAATTCCCTGGTGGCAAGCGCGATCAATTCATCGTCATCCCGGGGATCCGGCTTGACGAGGTGCGCTGTCAGGGCTGCTTCTGTTGTGCTCAAGCCCCAGATATGCAGATCATGAACACCTTTAACACCCGGCAGGCTTCTCAGGTAGTTTTCGACTTGCGCGGGGTCAATTCCTGCAGGTACCGCATTCAGCGCCAGGTTGGCCGACCCCCGTAGCAATCCCCAGGTACTGAAGAGAATGACCGCGGCAATCAGCAGGCTTATGGCCGGGTCAATCCATTGCCACCCGGTTCCGAGAATACATAGGCCGGCCACGACGACGCCACCCGAGACCCCGGCATCGGCTGCCATGTGGAGAAAGGCGCCTCGAATGTTCAGATCATTCTTGTGCCCGGACATGAACAGCAACGCGGTCCCGGTATTGATAATGACACCAACGGACGCGACCCATACGACGGTCATCCCCGCGACGTCAGGTGTTTCGAAAAGACGCCGGACCGCTTCCCAGGTTATGCCTCCAACCGCCACCAGCAGGATGACTGCATTGAACAAAGCCGCCAATATGGACGAACTGCGCCATCCGTAGGTATGACGCTGTGTAGCCTGTTGTTGAGAAAGATAAGTCGCACCCCAGGCCAGTAAAAGCCCAATGACATCGCCTAAATTGTGTCCTGCATCCGCCAGCAATGCCAGGGAACCGGCCATGAAACCAAACACTGCTTCAGTGACGACGAAGGAGAAATTGAGAGCTACACCTAACGCGAACGCCCGGTTCCAGTCCTTCGTTTTATGATTGTGATCGTGAGCCATATCCGTCATCGAGCATGAACCTGTTTCTACGTGAGTCAATATTACCCGGGCATGGAACGCAGTCTTGCATAGGTCAGTCGATAGAGTGCCGGCAGTACCGCCAGCGTCAAAAGTGTCGAGGACAGGATGCCGCCGATAACCACCGTGGCCAGTGGGCGCTGGACCTCGGCCCCGGTCCCGGTGTTCAGGGCCATGGGGAGGAATCCCAGGCTGGCCACCAGGGCGATCATCAGGATCGGGCGCAACTTTGTCACCGCCCCTTCGAAAATCGCCTGCTCAACCTGCATCCCTTCCAGCCGCAGTGCGCGGATGTATGACACCATGACCACCCCTGTAAGTACCGCGACGCCGGAGAGGGTGATGAAGCCGACGCCGGCGGAAATCGACAGGGGGATGTCGCGCCACCACAGCGCGAATACGCCGCCGGTGAGGGCCAGGGGTACGCCCGAGAACACCAGCGCCGCGTCCCGGGCCGAGCCAAAGGTCATGAGCAGGAGCCCGAAGATCAGCGCCAGCGCCAGAGGCACCAACACGCTCAGGCGGTCGGCGGCGGACTGCAACTGCTCGAATGTGCCTCCATAGTCGAGCCAGTATCCCGGCGGCACGCGCACGCGCTCGTTTACGGCGGCCTGCACGTCGGCCACGAAGGACCCCAGGTCGCGGCCACGGACATTCGCGGTCACCACGACCCGGCGCTTGCCGTTCTCGCGGTTCACCTGGTTCACGCCAGGTGCAATTTCGATCTTCGCCAGTTCTCCCAGTGGCACCCAGTTCCGGCCGTGGGCGGCCTGTGTTGCGAGCGGGTTGAACGTCGCCGGCAGCACGTCATCACCGTGCTCCTCCAGGTCCGGCAGCGGGATCGGCAGCCGGGCAAGCTGATCCAGGTTCGTGCGGATGTGCTCAGGCAGGCGTACGACGATGTCGAATCGCCGATCTCCCTCGAACACCTGTCCGGCTTCCATGCCACCCATGGCCGTCCGGATCACCGCTTGCACGTCCGCGATATTGAGGCCGTAACGCGCCAGGGCGACGCGGTCTGGCAGAATACTGAGTACAGGCAGACCGGTGGACTGTTCGAGCTTGGCATCCGCGGCTCCGGGTGTGTCCTTGACTATCTCCTCGATCTCGGCGCCCACGCGCACCAGCGTATCGAAGTCATCGCCAAACACCTTCACGGCCAGCTCGGCACGCACACCCGATATCAATTCGTTGAACCGCATCTGGATCGGTTGCGTGAACTCGTAATTATTGCCCGGCAGTTTCGTCACTGCTGCTTCCATTTCGGCAATCAACTCCGATTTTGGTTTCTTCGGGTCCGGCCACTGTTCCCGGTTCTTCATCATCAGGAACGTGTCCGCGACACTGGGGGGCAGGGGGTCGGTGGCGACCTCGGCAGTTCCAATCTTTGAAAATACCCGCTCCACCTCCGGAAACGCACTGATCGTCTTTTCCAGCTGTTTCTGCATTCGCACCGCCTGTTCCAGCCCGGTGCCGGGCATGCGCAGCGCATGGAGGGCGATGTCACCTTCGTCCAGGTTGGGGACGAACTCCGTGCCCATGCGGGACAGTAACGTCGTGCTGAAGGCGACCAGGATGACGGCCATGGCCACAGTCTTCCACGCATGTTGCATCGCCATCCGGAGTACGGGCTCATAGGCCCGCCGCGCCACGCCCATGATCCGGCCCTCGTCCTCACTGACGCGGCCGCGTACCAGCAAGGCCACGGCCGCCGGCACGAACGTGGCGGAAAACAGCAGGGCGCCGGCGAGGGCAACGACGACCGTGAAGGCCATGGGGTGGAACATTTTCCCCTCGACACCGGTCAGGGCAAAGATGGGGATGTTCACCAGCGCCACGACGACGACCGTAACGAGGCTCGGCGTGAACACTTCGCGCGAGGCGCGGAAGACAACCACGAATCGCTCCTCCCCGGTGAGCAGGCGACCATGGTGGCGCTGCGCCTCTGCCATGCGCCGCAGGCAGTTCTCCACGATTACCACGGCGCCGTCCACGATGAGTCCGAAATCCAGCGCGCCGAGGCTCATCAGGTTGCCGCTGACCTTGTTCGTCACCATGCCGGTCACGGTGAACAGCATGGACAGCGGGATGACCAGCGCGGTCACGAGCGCGGCGCGGAAATTGCCGAGGAACGCGAACAGCACGGCGATCACCAGTACGGCGCCCTCTGCCAGGTTCTTTGCGACGGTGTTTATGGTCTTGTTGACCAGTACGGTCCTGTCGTACACCGTGTTAACGCTGATGCCCGGCGGCAGGGAGCGGTTGATCTCCGCGATGCGGGCGCCCACGCGTTCCGAAACGGCCCGGCTGTTCTCGCCCATGAGCATGAATGCCGTTCCGAGCACGACTTCCGTGCCGTTCTGCGTGGCGGCGCCGGTGCGCAGTTCCTTGCCGAATCCCACGTCGGCGACGTCGTCAAGGCGCACAGGCACGTTGTCCCTTCGCGCCACGACAATCTGGCGGATTTCCGCGATATCGGTCACCTGTCCCGGAACCCGGATCAGGAACTGGGCACCGAGGTGCTCCACGTAACCCGCACCGACATTGCCGTTGCCCTGTTCGAGGGACTCGACGATGTCGCTCAGGGTCAGGTCGTAGGCCAGCAGTTTGGCTGGATTGGGCGTGACGTGGAACTGCCGCGCATGACCGCCAATGGTGTTGACCTCGGTCACTCCCGACACCTGCAGTAACTGCGGGCGGATAATCCAGTCCTGCACCGTGCGCAGGTCCGTGGGCGTGACCGGTGAGCCGTCGGCGTTTTTTGCGCCCGGCGTGGCATCCACGGTGTACATGTAGATCTCACCCAGTCCCGAGGCAATGGGTCCCATTTGCGGCTCCAGGCCCGGCGGCAGTTCACTGCTGATGGCCTGAATGCGTTCGGACACGAGCTGGCGCGCGAAGTAAATGTCGGTACCATCCTCGAACACGACGGTGACCTGCGACAATCCATAGCGGGAGATGGAACGCGTGTAACTCAGTTTTGGCAGGCCGCTCATGGCGGTTTCCACCGGGAACGTGATGCGCTGTTCCGCTTCGATGGGCGTGTACCCCGCGGCCTCGGTGTTGATTTGCACCTGCACGTTGGTGATGTCGGGCACGGCATCGATGGGCAGGCGCTGAAAATCCCACAGACCCAGTCCGGCCACGCCCGCCACCATCAGCAGGACAAGCCAGCAACGTTCAACGGCGAACCTCAGGATGGCGTCAATCATGGCTGTGCCTCAATGATCGTGGGAGGCGCCGGACTTCTCGATGTCGGCGATGATGAGGTAGCTGTTCGCGCTGACGTACTGCGCGCCCGGGGTAATGCCCTCCAGAATCTCGACCCATTGTGCGTCGCTGCGGCCCGGCTGCACCGGCCGGACCTCGTATATGTCACCGACGCGCTCGAACACCACTGTCCAGTCTCGGAAGGTCTGCATTGCGCTGCGCGCCACGGCCACGGGTACTTCCGCCTCCCCGGTCACAACCTCGCCGGTGACGAGCAGGCCGGGTCGCCAACGCCCGTCCTCGTTTGGCAGCAGAACCCGTGCCGACATGCTCTGACTGGCGGACGACCCCACCGGTGCGATGCTCTCGATTTGCCCCGATGCGCTCTGGTGCCCATCCACGTCGCGCACGGTCACGGGTTGGCCGCTGCGGACGCGGCCCAGATCATGCTGGAATGCCGCCAGTTCCACCCAGACACTGGAGAGATCCGCCACGGTGAGCAGCGTCTCGTCCTGCACGGTCTGGCCCGGGTTCGCTGCGCGGGAAATTATGATGCCGGCGGCCGGCGCCACGATGTTGTATCGCTGCAGGCTTTCATTGCTTTCGATTATCGCGAGCAGGTCCCCGGCAACGACGCGATCGCCTATGCGCTTGCGCACCTCCCGGACCACGCCCGGATAGCGGGCATTGACCAGGAACACGCGTTGCGGATCCGGCACGACGGTGCCGTGCAGGACCAGCATTTCCCGGATCGTCGCGGGTCCGGCAACCTGGGTCTCGATGCCTGATTCGGTCGCGATGTTGGCGGCAATGCGCGTACGACCCTCGAATGAATCATAACGCCAGCGGTGTGTCTTCCCCGCGTGCACCGCCGCCACCTCCACGGTGAAGGAATGGGGCTCCTGCACCACGCCATCGCCGGCCAGGTATTCGTCGCGCGGCACAAATCGGAACTGCTCCTGCTTCCCGTCCAGCCGGGTGAGGGAAACTGCCAGTTGCACCGCATTCGGCGCCAATGGCTTTTCATCCAGGAAGGCGTACGCACGGTACTGCGGTTCCACACCGGACTCGAAAATCGTGATCTCGATCTCGAAGTTCCCGTCGCTGAGCAGGCGTCCCCCATGGGGTCCTTTTGCCATTTCACCTTCCGTGGCGCCATGGTCAGCCTCGGTGGGTGACACGCTTGTGGAGTCACTGTCACGCGTGCACGCCGATACCAGCAGGATTGCGGACATGATGAAGAAATGCAGTTTCATGATTCTGGTCCTCGTTCAATGTGCGGGCAGCGCCAACGGCTGCCCGGTGATGCGTTCAATCTCGGCAAGCAACGCGTGGTAGCGCGTCGCCGATTCGATAATTGCTGCGTGGGTTTCGACGACGCTGCGCTGCGCATCGGCCAGCTCCAGGTAGGAGTACCGCCCGCGCTTGTAGACCGTTTCCGTCAGCGTCAGTGCCTCCTCCAGTTCCGGCAGGACTTGGTCCTTGAGAAATTCCATCTGCTGGCGAGACTGTAGAAGTTCCTGGTAATACCCGGAAAGGTCAGCATTGGCTCTTGTCAGTTGCGCCGCGAGCAACGCGTCAGCCTGCTCGCGGTGCGCCTGGGCGGCGCGAATATTGCCCTGGTTGCGGTCATACAGCGTGAGTGGCAGTTCCACGGAGAAAACCATCGCGACATCGTCGGTTTCTTCAAGGCGGCGGATGCCCGCACCCAGCGTAAGATTCGGTCGTCGCTGCGCCTCGGCCAGTCGCAACTCTGCATCACGCAGCCGGGCTTCGGTGAGCAGGTTCATGACCTCCGGGGATTCCCGGGTCCTGGCTGTCAGCGTTTCGAAGTCGGACACCGCAGGTAGTGCGTACAGATCCGCCTTGACGGAGGAGATGGAGGACGGTGTCTCACCCCACAAGGCACTTAGTCGGAGCAGGGAGACGCGCAGGTTGCTTTCTCCGGCGCGCTGCTCGAGCAAAGCGCGGTCTCTCGCAGCCTTGGCACGATGCAACTCTGCCGCCGGCGAGCGGGCTGCGGCAACTCTCGCTTCCACCGCAGTCAGAGTCCTTTCCGCAAGTTCGAGCCTGTGACGGTGCACCGTCAGCAGCTCCTGTTCGCCCAGTGCTCGCACAAACCGGCGCAGGACTTCTGCGGAAACATCCAGCCTGCGCACGGATATTTCCGACTCGGCCAGCATCCCCTCGGCCGTAGCGACGCCGACGCGCAGGCGGCGCTTGTCGCCGAGTTCGATGACCTGGCTCAGGGCGATGGTGAGCTCGCTGCTCCCGCCATCGGCGTAGTCCCCGCTCCCGGGAACATTCTCCACCTCCAAGCCGAGACTTGGATTGGGCCGCAACCCAGCCTGCTCCACGCGTCCCTCATTGATTCGCAACTCGTAGGCGAGCGCCTTCAGATCAGGATTGGCCTCGGCGGCGCGGAGCAGGGCTTCGCGCAGGGTAATGACCGGACCCGGGCGGGTTTCCTGCGCGTGCGCGGGTACATTCACAGCCAGAAATATCAAGGCGCCCATCCACGGGCGCACCTGGAAATTATTCATACAAGCCTCCGGAAAATGGGCGAATCAGCTATTCGCCCGGAACGACAGTTTCAGGAAAAAATGGGAGGCTTAACGGGGAGGCGCCAGCACCGGGGGCCGGAGATGGCGGAAAACAGGGATTGGATTGAAGGTACGCAGTAACGACCGAAACGATGCCTGAATGACCATGAGCACCAGGATGAAAACGGCAACCACGAAGGACCATGTGTCCTGATTTGTGGATTGACCTGATTTCTTCACGAGACTTGCGCCAAGAACATCCTTGTCGATGCCCTGTTCGTGCAGGCCGCCATGTTCCAGCGTCGTGGACAAATGCGGGACCTCGGACTCGCCCGCCGGAACGGACTCCGAGTGGTTATGCAGGTGTATATGCATACCCACCAGCCGCAGGCAAACCAGCGACAGAACCAAGTAAAAGATGAGGGATTTATTGCGCACCATCGCGGCAATTTACGTGGCTG
>Ga0315910_10003551_pt1 | contig 13247 bp, 9 predicted proteins | sample EdamamesoilMG_FD_204470 | JGI IMG/M metagenome (GOLD analysis project Ga0315910, IMG submission 204470) | Garden soil microbial communities collected in Santa Monica, California, United States - Edamame soil | ecosystem: Environmental > Terrestrial > Soil > Garden | place: USA: California... | reverse complement strand
ACTTTTTTTGACAGCATCAACACAATGGTAGAAGCTAGTCCCGTTAAGTTTTACTGTGCTAAGTACTTTTTCCTCGCCTTCGCTTTACTACAATGGACGGTGGGTGGAATCATTCTCTTTAACTATGTAATCGACCCAAAGAATTTCTTTGCTGCGCTTATCTTCTTCACCCTTGGCTTACTATCGTTGTTTGCCTTTTCGCTTATCAGTGATAAAATCAGAAGAGTAGCCATCGGTAAGAATAAAATCGTGGTGCTGGAAGGTCATCGAAATACACGTTTCGCCTGGCCCGAAGTAAAATCCCTTCGCATTGTTCCTTTTTTAAACTTGTACAAACTTAAAATCAAGGGAAAGAAGGGAACCATCTACTTCTTTCCGTCCAGCAACATCGACCCTGGTTTTGGACTGATGGCACGCGATACATCCAAGATGGGTGAGATTGTTGAGAAGCGAAAAAAGGAACACGGCATAAAAGACAAGTAATCACCTCATAAAACTCAAGCCCACGCTTCTAACCATGAGCTTTGTTTGTTCGCGATCGAATCACTCGTCAAAATTAATCAGTCCTAAAAAATTCATCTGCGGGAAGTAAACTTCAGGACATTGAAGTCTCTATTTCAGCACACCGAGTTCTTTGCCTACTTCAGTAAACGCGTTGATTGCCTTATCCAGGTGATGCTTTTCGTGACCCGCTGAAATCTGCACACGGATGCGCGCTTTGCCTTTCGCCACCACCGGGTAGAAAAAACCAATCACATAAATACCTTTCTCCAATAAACGCTCAGCAAATTTCTGTGCGAGTGGGGCTTCGTATAACATGATGGGCACAATGGGATGCACACCGGGTTTGATATCAAAACCAGCCTTCGTCATTTCTGCACGAAAGTATTTCGTATTGTCTTCCAGTTTATCGCGTAATGCCGTGGTTTCCGAAAGCATGTTGAATACTTCAATCGAAGCACCCACAATAGAAGGCGCCAACGTATTGGAAAACAAGTAAGGCCTTGAACGCTGCCGAAGCATTTCAATAATTTCTTTTCTGCCTGACGTAAAACCTCCGGAGGCTCCACCCAGCGCCTTGCCCAATGTTCCGGTAATAATATCGATGTGGCCCATAACATCACAATACTCAGGAACACCTCGCCCGGTCTTTCCGATAAATCCAGACGAATGACATTCATCGGTCATCACCAGGGATTCGTATTGATCTGCGAGATCACAAATCTTGTCAAGCTGCGCGATGGTGCCGTCCATTGAAAACGCTCCATCGGTTACAATGATAATCTGCTTCGCTCCGGCTTTTCGTGCGTCTTCCAATTGCTTCTTCAAATCCTGCATGTCGTTGTGGAGGTAACGGTAGCGCATCGCCTTACAAAGACGAACGCCATCAATGATGGACGCATGATTCAGTTCATCGGAGATGATAGCGTCTTCTGCACCAAGCAACGGCTCAAACACACCACCATTGGCATCGAAGGCCGCAGCATACAGGATGGTATCTTCTGTTCCGAGAAACTCAGAGATCTTTTTTTCAAGTTCTTTATGAATGTCTTGTGTGCCACAAATAAACCGAACGGATGACATTCCAAAACCGTGCGTATCGATGGCACGCTTGGCGGCTTCAATCACGCGTGGGTGCGAGGACAAGCCAAGGTAATTGTTCGCGCAAAAGTTGATCACTTCCTTTCCTTCATTCGTTTTGATGTCGGCTCCTTGGGGAGTAGTAATGATTCTTTCTTTTTTAAAAAGTCCGGCTTCACGAATGTTCTCCAACTCCTTTGTAAGAGACGGTTTCAGCTTGCTATACATAGATCAGTTTATTTTAGGTCGCGGTTGTTTAAATACAGGGCGGGGAACTACGGGTTTAGAAGTTTGAGATTTGACTTCTGAGGTTTCTGTTGTTCCCGGTTCAACGTTCAAGGTTTCGGGTTTCGAGGTTAGCGTTTCGGGTTGCGCGTTTCGGGTTGCGGGTTGCAGAACGGAAGGTGAAATTTTCTCAACGGGTGGTTTGATCCCTACCTTTAGCGGGTACTTTCGTCTGATCGGGTTGATCAGGTAGAGCTTTTGCGATGTGAAGCTATTCGGGTGAAGGTGTTCAAATTCTGTTTGCCACAAAGACCACAGATTTCCTTCTGCTTGCTTGAAAGCGTCAGAATCAATCTTCTTCGAAATTAAATAGGCCTCAAAATTCACAGACGCTAAGGTAATGGAAAACACCTCCTAACGCATGATAGCTAAATGGTAATTTTTGGTAATTTCGCCCCGCTTTAGTGAGTACATGAAAGAGACCTTCAGTAAAAAACTAAACAACGTATGAAGCAGCAGAAAGTACTGGTGATCGGTGCAGGCGGACAATTGGGTTCTGAATTAACACAGGGCCTTTGGAACATCCACGGAAAAGAAAATGTATTTGCTACCGATATTAAAGAAGCGCAAGGTGTGCTAGCCACCGGTAACTTTGAGATTCTGGATGTGTTGAAAACCGATCACTTCAACGACTTCATCCGAAAAAATAATATCACACAGATTTATCACCTGGCCGCTGTGCTTTCTGCCACAGGCGAAAAAAATCCGCAACTTGCCTGGCAACTTAACATGGACGGGTTGATACAGGTACTCGAAGCCGCTGTCGAGCACAAGCTTGAAAAAGTTTACTGGCCAAGTTCCATCGCAGCCTTTGGCCCGACAACACCAAAAATTAAAACACCGCAGGATACCGTTATGGATCCTACTACCATCTATGGTATCAGCAAACAAGCAGGTGAACGGTGGTGCGAATGGTATTATAAGAATCGTGGAGTAGATGTACGCAGCCTGCGTTACCCGGGATTAATCGGCTATAAAACAAAACCAGGAGGTGGCACTACCGATTACGCAGTAGATATTTTCTTCAAAGCACTGACGGATAAAAAATTTGAATGCTTCCTGAAGCCCGACACATATCTGCCCATGATGTACATGGATGATGCCGTGAAAGCTACACTTGATTTAATGGAAGCTCCAGCCGAAAAAATTAAAATACGCTCGAGTTATAATGTATCGAGCATGAGTTTCTGCCCATCCGAAATTGCAGCCGAAATTAAAAAGCACATTCCAGAATTTGAGATTACTTACAATCCGGATTTTCGTCAGTCGATTGCCGATTCGTGGCCAAAGTCAATCAATGATTCACCCGCCCGCATTGATTGGGGATGGGAACCACAGTTTGATTTGGATGATATGACGAATGATATTCTGAAGAACCTTCCGGCTCTCCTTTAGAACGTTGGCCGTTGACACCACCAGGTAAATTGTCAACCTGCCACTATTCAACTATTTACTTCACCACTACGCGAATAGTTTGATGACCAACGCTAGCCAGGTATACACCATTGCCGAGCGTCTCCGGCAAGTTGATAATAGTGGTCGAAGCATCCAGAACAGTCTCAAAAACCACGTAACCGCGGGCATCGCATAACGTAAGCAATGTTGGCATCGTTACCTTATCGTTTAAGGCAACTGTAAGTGTGTGATTGACAACTGGGTTTGGATAGATGGTAATACCACCAGATTTACCATCCCATTCGGCAACAATTACTGTGGAGTATTCAAACGTGCCATCAAGGTCTACGCTCTTTAGGCGGTAGTAGTTCTTGCCCAGTAGTGGAGTATTGTCAAGATGGTCATAGTTGGTAGTAACATCCAGTCCACCCTTACCTATAATAGTTGTAATTGATTGGAAGTTAAGGTCTGAACCAGCGCGCTCAAGTAAGAAATAGTCAAAGTTCTCCTCTTTGGATGTTATCCATTTTAACAAAATACCATCTGGCTGTTGATTGCTGGTGAAACTGATTAGCTTGATTGGCAAAGGGGTTACCACGGGATCTATGGATCCAATATAGAGCGCACCACCGGTTAAGGTTGCCAAACTTAAACCATTTCGTTGAGCTATGAAGTCGGTAGTGGAAGGACCGGTCGAGTTCACATGGGTAGACGAAGGTATAGCAGCATTAGCCCTCATCAGTCGTAAATGGGTAAGGTTACCAACGGTTCCAAATCCTGTACCTCCTGCAAAAATACTAAGTGTGCCCCCACCAATATTAGAGGCTACAGTCCAATATGAATCCTGTCTGTTTTGAATGGAGCCTCCATCAGTGATACTCAGACCTGTTGTAGTAGTGGTTGCTCCTGTGTGGGTTACGCTCATAGTGCCGCCCCCCCCTGTTATGCCTGACGTAGTTGTAAAGTAAAATGGACGATTGTCTGATGTTGTACCCATTGGAAAACGAAATGCTGTTTTTGCCCCATTTGCTACATATCGGGTAAAGGTTCCATTCGCAATACGGCCATCTGTATACGCTAATGTTCCCGCATTTGTATCGTTATTGCTAGCGGTACCCAGGGTTAAGGTTGAACCAGACATATTGATTATGCCGGAAACGAAAGTAAAAACTCTGTTTATTGTAACACTGGATGAAAAAACAACCTGATTGCTTCCTGAGTTAACAGTCATGTTTGGAAAGGTATATGGCCCACCGGTTACGGTCTGTTGAGTAGTGCCCAGAAATGCTACAGTCCCTGCTGTTGTCGAGCTAAAAGTCAATGCTCCACTATTTGTTACATTACCGTAAAGGTTCAAGACTGAGGTCGCACTATTAGCTAAAAAGATTGTTCCCCTATTTATCAGGTTACCATTCACTGTAACATTTTGATTACTCGCAATGGTAATGGATGCTCCTCCAGATTCAATTGTCATATCTTTTACGCCAATAGAATTCTGGTTAGGATAACGAGGCTTCCCGGCTGGGATGTACGCATCAATCGAAGCCGTAGGAACTCCTCCGCACCAGTTAGCACTATTGGTAAAATCAAAATTATTCGCTCCCGTCCAAACTGATCCATTAAAAACTGTTACTTCAATAGCCGTGGAATAATGCGTACAAGATGGAGAAGCTTTTGTAATTCTTCTACGATACCAGGTGGTCTGAGTAAGTGAACCGGGTACATAATTTTGATTGTTAGAAGTTCCTGCTGCTGTACTGAATCCTGCCGTTGCAGAAGTCGTGCTGGATTCCCATAAATAGGTTACACTACCTAAGGAGGTACCTGATAATCCGGCCGGCACAGAATTGTTACAAATGGTCTGAGCACCGCTGATTGAATTACTCCCAGCGCAACTTACACCTAAGCCATCCAAAATATCCCAAATTGGAGGAGGAATACTGCTTTCCGTTGGAAACTCACTCGTTAGCGCTCCACCATTACTTCCGTTGTAGGTAACGCCATCAACAGAAGGAGAAGAATTATTATAAGTAGGGGCATCGTCAAAAATATAGAACTGGTTGCCGGTTTGAATGCTCCCCCCCTGCATATTAACCTCTCCAACTACTACTGTTTGCCCTTCATTTATAATGGATGGCCCGGCATTCGGCATGGTTAAATCTCCAACTATGATTAGTATTCCCCCAGGGCGAATTCGGACTGTTGAGTTTGCTGTAAAATTCCCTTTGACAATTAAGGTACCATAAACATCCAAGACAGCACCTGAGTTACTGTTTGTAAAACTACCATCAATTGTTACTATGCCGCCAGCTATCACATTAAAGACTCTGTTGTTTGTGGCCGAACCTGATATGTTTAACGTGTCGTAAGCATTTAAGGTAGCAACTCCATTATTGGCCACACTGAAATTACCGGTAAGGCTTACATTACCATAAATATTTACCGTTCCTGTTATCGGGTTGCTTGCTGGTGGCGTTGTTCCCCAGGTAGCATTATCCGTCCAGACCTGTGTTCGGTTATCTTGTGAAGTAAAGGTTTGAGCAAAGATTTCCTGTAATCCTAGAAACAAAAAAATACCAAATACTATCTTTTTCATAAAGTTTGTGTCCTCTCGAAAACCTCAATAAGTTGCGTTACCTAAATGAATTCCCATGCCGACCATCCAAACACATCATACGAATAGCATCCTGATCGTAACCATATCACGACCGGAGTCTATGAACGCATTAAATGCCGAAGTACTGGATGGGCTACACAAAATTATACAAGAAGTTTACCAGAACGATACTATTAAAGGAATAATTCTTACCGGTGAGGGTGATAAAGCCTTTGTGGCCGGTGCTGATATAAAAGAACTGGCATCCTTAAACAAAGAACAAGCGTTTGCATTGGCCCAGAAAGGCCAAAAGTTATTCGCTTCAATTGAGCATTGCCCGAAGCCGGTAATTGCTGCCATCAATGGCTTTGCCCTTGGCGGTGGATGTGAGTTGGCCATGGCCTGCCACATTCGTATTGCCACTGAAAATGCCAAATTTGGACAGCCCGAAGTCAACCTGGGAATTATACCCGGCTACGGAGGAACCCAGCGACTCGCTCAATTGGTTGGCCGCGGCAAAGCCCTTGAACTAATCATGACAGGCGATATGATTTCCGCCTATGAAGCAAAAGGTATTGGTCTTGTTAATCACGTAGTAGCCACACAGGAAGAATTGATGGACCTTGCTTCCAAAATGTTAAACAAAATTCTTAGCAAAGGTCCGCTGGCAGTAGCCAATGTTATCAAAAGTGTTAATGCAGGATTTGAATTTGAAGCGACAGGCTACCGGGCCGAAGCTGAGAATTTTGCCGCCTGCACACTGACCCATGATTTTAAAGAGGGCACTGCCGCCTTTCTGGAAAAACGTAAACCAAACTTTGAAGGACGTTAGTTGTTAATCGAACTCATGGGAAAAATAAAACGACTCGCAGGCGAAACGATTCTTTACGGGTTGGGTAGTATCCTGCCACGCTTCCTGAATTTCCTGCTCGTTTATCTACATACCGATGTGTTCGCTCCGGATGAGTACGGGGTTATCACAAAACTATTTGCCTACGTGGCGGTAATCAATGTCGTGTTTTCGTTCGGCATGGAAACAGCCTACTTTCGTTTTGCCACCAAACCCGGTGCAGATGAGAAAAAGATTTTTAACATCACACAAACCGTGGTGGTGTGCGTCAGCATCGTGTTCTCTGCAATCTTTGTTGTCTTTGCTGATCCAATCGCCACTGCGCTTGATCTGGCGGGGAAATCTGATTTTGTAATCTGGCTCGCCTTGATCATGCTGGTCGATGCTGCAGTAGTCATTCCTTTTGCCCGGCTTCGATTACAAAAGCGAGCGCTGCAATTTGCCATGGGCAAACTGATGAACATCGGTATCCTTGTTGGGCTTAATGTTTACTTTCTCTACCTGGCATTCGACCCGCAGTTGGGGGTTGGCTTTGTAATGCTGGCCAACCTGATTGCCAATGCGTTCTACCTGATCTTCTTTTCAAAAACATTACTAACCTGGCGACCCACAATTAATCGCGACCTACCTGCAATGGTTCGTTATGCGTATCCGGTTATGCTGATGGGTTTGGCCGGAATGACAAACGAAATGTTTTCGCGGGTTACATTAGAATGGTGGCTGCCCGAAAATTTCTATGAAGGTCAAAGCTCAGAGTATGCGCTGGGCGTGTTTGGCGCTTGTTTCAAATTTGCTGTGTTAATGAACCTGGCAGTGCAGGCCTTTCGGTATGCCGCTGAACCTTTCTTTTTTTCGAATGCGGCTGATAAAAATTCGCCAGCCCTCTTCGCCCGCATTAACCACTACTTCATCATTGTGTGTTGTGTGCTGCTGTTATCCGTCAGTATCAATCTCGACATCCTGAAATACTTTCTGAAGCGCGAAGCTTACTGGGAAGGATTATACGTAGTGCCGATCTTGTTGGTCGGCTATTTATTTCTGGGTGTGTACTACAATCTTTCTGCGTGGTTTAAACTCACCGACAAAACACACTACGGCACCTGGATCACACTTGCCGGTGCCATCATTACCATCGCGGCCAACTATTTTCTAATTCCACATTTCGGATACCTGGGCAGCAGTTGGGCCACGTTGATCTGCTATTTTTTTATGACCATCTTGTGCTACTACTACGGACAAAAATATTATCCGATACCCTACGAGGTGATCAACGGCTTACTTTATATCACGGTAACGATTGCTGTCGTGTATCTCACCAACACGTTAACGTTTACAAATCAATGGCTCGCCACCGGATTTCATTCGGTTGTTATCGTTGTCTATCTTGTTGTTGTTTATTTTATCGAACGCAAAAAATTACAACAGGCCATCCGCTGATTTTTTTTATCTTGCTGATCGCTTACTTCATCACATCATGAGTAAGCAAAAGAATAACCCATCAATTCAACTATGAACATTATCATTCCAATGGCGGGATTAGGTAAGCGACTGCGCCCGCACACCCTCACCGTTCCTAAACCGTTATTGCCCATTGCTGGTAAACCCATTGTTCATCGATTGGTGGAAGACATCGCGAAAGTTTGTCCGGAGAAAATTAACAGCATCGGATTCATCATTCATCCAGGCTTTGGAAAAGAAGTAGAAGAAAGTCTTAAAGGAATTGCAAAACAAGTAGGTGCCGAAGGAAAGATATACTACCAGGAACAGGCGATGGGCATTTCGCACGCGCTGTTGTTTGCCAAAGAACTCTTTACCGGCAAAGTAATCGTTGCTTTTGCCGATACATTATTCAAAGCCGAATTTAAACTCGATACCAATCAGGATGGCATCATCTGGGTACAACGTGTGGATGATCCTTCACAATTTGGTGTAGTACGCCTGAGTGATAAAGGTGAAATCACCGAGATGGTTGAAAAACCTTCATCCTTTGTTTCCGATCTGGCCATCATCGGTATCTACTATTTTAAAAGTGGTGAAGCATTGGCAAAAGAAATGCAATACCTCATCGACAACAACATTAAAGACAAAGGCGAGTTTCAATTTACTTCGGCCTTGCAAAACCTGAGTAAGAATGGCGCGAGGTTAATGACCGGCCAGGTAAAAGAATGGCTGGACTGCGGCAATAAAAATGTAACCGTACAAACCAACCAACGTTATCTTGAATTTATTAAAGATCAGAAGCTTGTTTCAGACAAAGCAAAAATAACTAACGCGGTGATCATCCCACCGTGTTTTGTGGGCGATGGTGCTGTTATCGAAAATTCTGTCATCGGGCCGTACGTTTCGGTGGGCGAAAATTCTAAAATTCTTGACAGTCGTATTAAAAACTCCATAATTCAAAAAGAATCAAGCCTTTCCAACGCCATGCTGGAGAACAGCATGTTGGGGAATTTCGCTACTTTTGAAGGCTCAACCCTCGACTTAAGTCTGGGTGACTTCAATACTATATCGTGATCGACAAAAAAGTCAATATTGCCCTGTGTCTATTGCTGGCACTCGCCAGTCTTTCGTCACTCCCTGCGTACGCACAACGAAAGAAAAAAGGTACGGATGAGACACAGGCCTCTGGAATAAAACTGCGCGAAGCCGAATTCTACTTCACCGAAGGTGAAAAATTTTTTATTCTGGAAGATTACGCCAAGGCACTGCTCTACTACCATCGCACCCTGGAGATCACCCCCGACAATGCTACTGTCCATTACAAAATTGCTGAAGTGCTGGCGCGTAGTAACAAGCAGGAAGATTTGTTCAAAGCATCACTCAGCATTGAAAATGCACTGCGACTCGAAAAGAAAAACAAATATTTCTATCTGCTGGCCGCTAACATCTATGGAAGCCTAACGCGTTTCGATAAAGCTGCGCAGGTTTATGAAAATCTTGTCAGCGAAGTAAAGGGCACAGAAGAGTATTTATATGAACTGGCCGCGGTTTACCAGTACGACAATAAATTTGATGATGCCATTAAAACCTATAATCGCGTAGAAAGTCTTTTAGGAGTAAACGAAATTTCCTCCATTCAAAAACAGCGCCTCTACTTCGATCAGGGAAAAACCAAAGAGGCTGTTGCCGAAGGGGAAAAACTGGTTAGCACATTTCCGGACGAAGAGCGGTATGCCGTAGGCTTTGCCGAAGTGCTATCGCAAAAAGGCATGAAGAACGAAGCCATTCAGCAGCTCGAAAAATTTATCGCTGAAAATCCGGATGCGAGTACGTCCAACATGCTGCTGGCCAGTTTATACCGCGAAACCAATCAGGAGCCTAAAGCACGTCCCCTCCTGATCAGTTTGTTTGATGACCCTGCTGTGGATGTAGGCAGTAAACTCATCATGCTGGGAACCTATAACCTGGAGCTAACGCAGAACAGAATCAAAAACATCACCGATCCGGATAAAGAAGACTTTGCCTTCACCCTTTTTGAAAAACTGGAGAAAAGTAATCCGAATGAAGCGGGTGTCCACATTGTTGGTGGCGACCTTTACCTCTCAACCGGAAAAAACCGCGAAGCCCTGCAAGAATATTTAAAAGCAATTGAGTCGGACGAAGTGAACTTTGAAGTGTGGCAGAACCTGCTCTACCTGCAAGTACAACTCGAACAGTGGGATAATGTAATACGCTATTCGGATGAAGCCCTTGAGTCTTTTCCAAATCAGGGTACTATTCATTACTTCAATGGGATGGGCCACCTGCACCAGCGTCATTATACAGAAGCCATTGGCGCATTTGAGCAAGCCAAACGATTATCATCCAACAACCCATCGTTCACCAGCGACATTAACACCTTACTGGGCGATGCTTATCATGCAGCCAAGCAGTTTGAAAAATCCGATCGGGCCTACGAAGACGCACTAGCGTTCAGCCCTGACAACAGTGCGGTATTGAACAACTACAGCTACTACCTTTCGTTGCGCAAGGCCAACCTCGAAAAGGCCGAGAAGATGTCTTCTCAATTGATCAGAAATAATCCCGATAATCCTGCGTATCTTGATACGCACGCCTGGGTACTGTATGCGCGCGGCAAGTATAAGGAAGCACGCAAAGTAATTGAACGCGCCATCAACACCGGAAAAGCAAACGCCACGCACTTCGAACACTATGGCGATATACTTTTTCAACTGGGCGATGTGGATGGAGCGGTTAAGCAATGGGAGAAAGCACGCGGACTGAACGCCAACAGTGAAATCCTTAATAAGAAAATAGCGAATCGAAAGATCTATGAATAAGAAACTCAGTTTTTTGCTGATGGGCTTGTCCCTGACTATTGTAATGGCTTGCAGCAAAAAAGTAGTGGCACCCCCCCTAACCGTAGCACCCCCCAAGCCTACCCTTGAAATTGAAGAAATCAACTTTGAATATTTTCATGGTAAAGCGCGCATGATTCTTCGCGAAGCCAACAAAGAACGCGAAGTAAAGGCTAACATCCGCGTGCGCAAAGACAGTGTAATCTGGATGACGTTTTCCGTTATTGGGGTGCAGGGTGGTAAGGCCCTCGTTAATAAAGATTCCATTACTATTGTGAGCAACGTAGACAAAGAGTACTACGTTTTTGAATATGCCGAACTTTCCAAGCGTTACAATTTCACCATCAACTATGACGTTATTCAGGCAGCCATGCTGGGCAACCTGGTGATGGATCGTAAGGATGAAGATGTAGTTGAGCAAGACCCATCGTTTTTCCTCCTCAAACAAAAAGCAGGAACAATTGATGTTGTCAACTTCATCAACGGAGCCAGTCGCAAAATTGAGAAAGTGGAACTGAAAGAAAGCAGCAACAATAATTCGCTCGTCATTAATTACTCTAACTTTCAACCTGTGGCCGATAAGGTATTTCCATACAACGGAACAATCAACCTTTTCTATAAAACCATAAGCGGTCTGTTAAATACCACTGTTATTTTTGAGTACAACAAAGCTGAAGTTGGTACACGTGAACTTAATTTCCCGTTCAACATCCCGAAGAAATATGTGCGCAGGTAAGCCTGTACGGCTACTCATTCTGCTATTGGCTTTATCCTTTAGTGCCGTTGCCCAAAAATCAAAAAATCAGCTTCAAAAGGAAAAGCAACAGAATCTTGAAAAAATCAAGGAGACTGAAAAGATTCTAACGGAGACATCGGCCAAAAAGAAAAACACCTTAGGCGAACTAAACGCCCTGAACCAGCGCATTCATCAGCAGGAAAACCTCATCAACTCCATCAAAGGCGAACTGCGGTTGCTCGACACCGAGATCGGAGAAAATAACGACATTATTCAGGCACTGGAAGAAGATCTCCTGAAACTCAAGAAAGAGTATTCCGCTATGTTGTTCGCAGCGCAAAAAGCAAACAACAGCACCATGCGCTTAACGTTCCTGTTTTCGTCTGGCACGTTCGATCAATTGATTATGCGGCTACAGTACATGGAACAATATGCTGAAACCCGAAAACTGCAAGCCCAGCAAATTGGCAAAGTACAGGAAGAGTTGGGCGGACACGTAAAAGAAATTGAAGCACGCAGAGCAGAGAAAAGTAAACTGCTGGGCGAAGAGGTTACCGAAAACGACAACCTTACAGACCTGAAGAAAAAACAAAACACGCTGGTAAGATCCCTTCAGAAGGAAGAAAAGAAACTGAAGAAAGATCTGGAGACTACTAAGAAAGCGGTGGCCCAGCTTGACAAGCTTATCGAAGAAATCATCAAAGAAGAAATGGCGCGCGCGGCTCGTACCTCTTCCAAGTCATCTGTTAATATTGCCCTCTCCTCATCGTTCGAACAGAACAAAAACAAATTTCCATGGCCTGTTACCTCAGGATTTGTTTCGCAGAAATTCGGCCGTCAAAATCACCCGGCATTAAAGGGCATTATCATTCAGAACAATGGCGTTAACATTCAAACACGCGAAGACGAAAAAGTAAAGTGCATTTTCGAAGGCGAAGTTACCCGCATCGCTTTTATTCAAACCATGGGCAATACGGTTATCATCAAGCATGGCGAATACCTTACCGTGTATGCCGGGTTAAAAGAGGTATTTGTACGCACGGGGCAAAAAGTATCCACCAACCAGGAAATTGGCAAAGTATTTTCCAATACCGATGGTGTTTCAGAACTGCGCTTTCAGATTTTCAAGAATACTACCGCCCTGGACCCTCAGATCTGGCTTCGCACTATGTAAACACCTGTTAGCCGAAACTGTCATTTCAGCCTGTCCCGTTCATAATCAACCCCTTAAATACACCCGTTCCCCTTCGGCCCTATTCGTTTGATACTACCCTTTTTTGCTCTATTTTTGTCCTTCGATTAAAAAATTAAAGCCATGAAATGAGCATAGAGACTACTACACCCAACAGAATGCTAATACATATCTCTTTTGGGTGAAGAATCTCCAGATGCGAGTTCCATGTGTCCATTAAAAAATAAATTATTAACACATGAAAGCTACATTATTGTTTCTGCAGAATTTTGGGTTCCAGGAAATTCTACTGGTTGGTGTTTTTGTTCTCGTTT
>Ga0315910_10003550_pt1 | contig 13248 bp, 12 predicted proteins | sample EdamamesoilMG_FD_204470 | JGI IMG/M metagenome (GOLD analysis project Ga0315910, IMG submission 204470) | Garden soil microbial communities collected in Santa Monica, California, United States - Edamame soil | ecosystem: Environmental > Terrestrial > Soil > Garden | place: USA: California... | reverse complement strand
CGGGCTCGTCAAGCGCTACCGGGCCTGGCCGGCGCGCGCCCGCACGGCCCTGGACGGCATCGAGCTCCAGCTCGAGCCGGGCGAGCGCCTGGCCCTGGTGGGTCCCAACGGCTCGGGCAAGAGCACCCTGCTCGCCTGCCTGGCCGGGGTCGAGCGTCCGAGCGCGGGCCAGGTGCGCGTCCTCGGCCTCCCGGTCGGGGCGCGCGCGGCGCGCCGCCGCATCGGCTATGCGCCGGATCGCTGCCCCTTCCCGGCCGAGCTCGCGCCGCGCGCCGTGCTCGACCTGCTCGGGGCCCTGGCGGGCCTCGCGCGGGCCGAGCGCCGCCGCGCGATCGACGCGGCCCTGGAGCGCGTCGGGCTCGCGCACGAGGCGCGCCGCGCGCTGGGCGGCTTCAGCGCCGGCATGCGCCGCCGCTTCGTGCTGGCCCAGGCCCTGTTCCTGGGGCCTGACCTCGTGCTGCTGGACGAGCCCACGGCGGGCCTCGACGCCGAGGGCTACGTGGTGCTCGACGAGTGCCTGCGCGAGCTCGCCGCGCGCGGCGTGACGCTCGTCTACGCCTCGCACGAGGTGGCCGAGCTGCGCGCGTCCTGCCGCCGCGCCGCGGTGCTCCTGGGTGGACGCCTGGTGGCCCAGGGCACGGTCGAGGAGCTGCTCGCGGACCGCGCACGACTGCTCGCGCTCTACCGCGCGCTGGCGCCGGCCCGCCGGGGCGACGGATGACCGGGCTCGTCGTCCTGGCCGCGCGCCGCACGCTGCCGCCCTGGCTCCTCTTCGGGCTGGGCCTGTGGCTCTTCCTGGCCGCGCGCACGAGCGGCGGCGAGCCGCTGGTCGGCGGCGAGCCCGAGGCCCTGGCCGCGCTGCGCGCCCTGATCCGGCAGGACGTGTGGAGCGGGCTCTTCCTCGCCGCGCCGCTGCTCTTCCACCAGGCCGCGCGCCTCGGACGGCCCGAGGCCGGCGCCTGGCTCATGCCCAGCCCGTCCGCGCCGCTGGCGCGGGCCGCGGCGCTCGTCGCCGGCTGTGGCCTGGCCTGCGCCCTGGCCGCGGCCCTCGCGGCCGCTGCCGCCGAGCTCGCCGTCCCGGAGGGAGGCGCGGCCTGGCGCCGCGCGCGCCTGGCCCCGAACCCGACGGCCGTGCTGACGGACTCGGAGCCGAGCGTGCCCTGGTCGATCGACGTCGCGGAGCGCGACGCGAGCCTGCGCCTGTGGACCACGGTCGCGCTCGGCTCGGGCCCGGCGGTCACGGCGCGCTTCCGCGTCACCGCGGGCGGTTCCGAGCGCACCCTCGAGCGGCGCATCGCCGGACGCACGGCCCTGGTCCTGCCGGTGCCCCCGGGCCCGCACGCGCTCACGCTCGAGCGCGTGGACGACGGCGCGCTGCTCGTCCTGCCGCCGCAGGCGCTGGAGGTGCTCGTGCCGGTCGCGAGCGAGCGCCGCGCCGCTCCGTGCCTCTTCGGACACGCCTTCCTGGCCCTGGCGACGGGCTGCGCGCTGGCCTTCGGCCTCGCGCGCAGGCTGCGCCCCGCGCTGGCGGCGGCCCTGGTCCTGGCCCTGGCGCTGCTCGCCGCGCGCGCCTCGCTGCCGCTCGCGGCCTGGCCGGCGGCCTGGAGCGAGCTCGGGCGCGGGCTCGTGCCCGACGGGCCGGGCGCGCGCGCCGGCGCGGCCAGCGCGCTCCTCACCGGCCTCGGGCTCCTGCTGCAGGCCCGGGGCGGAGGGCGCGCATGAGGCGCGTCTCGCCCGAGCTGGGGTGGCAGGGGCTCGGCTGGGCGGGCGTGATCGCCCTGGCGCTCCTGGCCGGACACCTGCGCGCGCCGCGCCCGCCGGCCGGGACGCGGCTCCTGCTGCTCGGCCCGGTCGCGCCGCTCGTGGCCCAGGTCCAGTGGCTGCGCTTCCAGGCCAGCCTCGAGCGCGGCGAGGGCGAGCGCGCGCTCGAGCTGGCCGAGAGCGCGCTGGGCCTCGACCCACGCGCGAACGCCGGCTGGGAGCGGCTCGCGGCGCACCTCGTCTTCGACCGCGCCTCGCCCGAGCGCGAGCCGGACCTGGCTCGGCGCCGGAGCTTCGTGGCCGCCGGACTGGCGGTGCTGACGCGCGGGGCCGAGCTGGCCGAGCAGCCCGGCGAGCTCGAGCTCCTGGCGGGGCTGGCGCTGCTCTCGCGAGCCGAGGTCGACCCCGCGCTGCGCCCCGGCGGCGCCCGCGAGCTGCGCAGCGAGGCCGCGGCACGGATCGAGCGGGCCGCTGCGCTCGGCTCGACCCAGGCGGCCGAGCTGCTGCCTCACGCGCGCGCGCGAGCCGCCGAGTAGTGCGGGGCAAGGCGCGCCGCCGCCTCGAGCGCCACGCGCAGGTTGCGCGGATCGGCCGTGCCGGTTCCGGCGCGGTCGAAGGCCGTGCCGTGGGCCGGCGAGATCCGCAGGTAGGGCAACCCGAGCAGCACCGTCAGGCCCGCGCCGGGCGCGTGCAGCTTGAGCGGGATGAAGGCCTGGTCGTGGTACAGCGCGAGCACGCCGTCGAACTCGCCCTGGGCCGCGCGCAGGAAAACGGTGTCGGGTGAAAGCGGCCCCTCCACGTCCAGGCCCGCGGCGCGCGCGGCCGCGACGGCGGGCGCGAGCAGGCGCTGCTCGTCGTCGCCCAGGAGGCCGTGCTCGCCGGCGTGCGGGTTGAGACCCGCCAGGGCCAGGCGCGGCGCCGCGAAGCCGAGCTGCGCGAGGCCGCGCGCGAGGATCGCGAGGTGCGCCTCGACCCCCGCGCTCGTGATCGCCGCGAGGGCCGCGCGCAGCGGCAGGTGGCGCGTCAGGAGCAGGACGCGCAGCTCGCCCGCGATCCCGAGCATGGCCACGTCGCGCGCGCACCAGCGACCCAGCAGCTCGCTCTGGCCCTCGACCCGCTCGCCGGCGAGGTGCAGGGCCTCCTTGGAGACCGGCGCGCACACCAGCGCGTCGACCCGCCCGGCCAGGGCCAGCTCGTGCCCCGCGCGCAGGGCGGCCAGCGCCGCGCGTCCGGCCGCGGCCTGCGGGCGTCCGAGCTCCCAGTCGCGCGCCGTGCTCGTGACGATCCAGGCTGCCGAATCGACGCGCGCGAGGTCGGCCCCGGGCGCGAGCGCGGGCACGTGCGCCGGCCGGCAGTCGGCCGGTCCCAGCGCCACCAGCCGCAGGCGCGCGCGCAGGTCCTCGTCGGCCAGCGCGGCGGCGACGATCTCCGGACCGATCCCGGCCGGATCCCCGGCGGTCAGGGCGAGCAGCGGGCGCATCGGAGGAGCGTAGCGGATCGGGAGTCCCGGCCGATGCACCGGCAAACACGCGGACCGCCCCTCCCTCCACTCCTCCGCGTCCGCGACCGGCAAGAAAAGAAGGACCCGGCGGGGCGCCCGAGGGCGCGACGCCGGGTCCTCGTGAGGGCTGCACTCCCCGCCTAGTGCGGGATCACGCGTGCAACTCCCGTCGGGTGCACGGGATCAGCGGTGCAGCCCCTTTGTACTGACACTCTTCATGTCTGGATCACCTCCGTTTCAGCAGGCCTCCCCGGCGTGCAGGGGTGTCGTGCCCCACGCGCCAGGCTCCTTGCCAACGCCCCGGCGTCCCGGGAGCGACAGTGGACCCGCGCCCGGCCCCCTTGCGGGCTCCGGCCGCGAGCCGCCGGCGCGGGGTGACCGCGCCGACGGGCCCCATCTTGGCTCGTCGGCCCCGGGGGTCAAGGGCCCGGCTCGGCGAAGAGCTCCTCCAGGGCCCGCTGCGAGGCCGAGCGGAAGGTGCGCTGGGGCACGCCGGCGAGGCCGCGGTGTCCGAGGCCGTCCTGGAGCACCTCCAGGAGCGCCCCGCGCTCGAAGGCACCCGGATCCTCCAGCACGTCCGCGCCGGCGATCAGGAGGTCGGCGCGCTGTCCGGGGACCAGCGTGCCGGTGCCCTCGGCCCCGATCTCGCGCGCCGCGAGCCCGGTCGCGCCGTACCAGGCGCGCAGCGGCGAGAGACCGTCGCGCACGAGGTGCACGAGCTCCATCCAGTTGCGCCCGTGCATGCCGGGCCAGACGGCGTCGGTGCCCATCAGGATCGGGAGCTCGCCCGCCAGGGCGTGCTGCACGGCGCGCGCGTGGTGCTCGTTGACCTGTGCGACCTTGGCCATCACCTGCGGCGGGAGGCCCTTCGCGCGCGTCAGCTCGGCCAGCGTCCAGGAGGTCGGCGTGACGGTCGCGCCCAGCTCGTGGGCCAGGTCCACGAGGCGCGCGTCGAGGAAGGAGATGTGCTGCAGGTCGTGCACGCCGTGGCGCAGGGCGAGCTCGATGCCCGAGGCGCTGTGGGCGTGGGCGGCGACGCGCAGGCCGCGCGCGCCGGCCTCGTCGCACAGCGCGGAGAGCTCCTCCGGCGTGAACTCGCGGTGCTCGAGCTTGTCGCCCGGCGAGGCCACGCCCGGGCTGGCGCAGACCTTGATCAGGTCGGCCCCGCAGGCGGCCAGCTCGCGCACGCGCTTGCGGCACTCCCAGGGCCCGTCCACCAGGCTCGAAGGACGTCCGGGCGCGGGCGGCCACAGGCGCGAGAGCTCGGCATGGCAGCGATCGGGTCCGCGGAAGTCGGCGTGCCCGCCGGTGGTCGAGAGCATGCACACCGAGATCTTCAGGCGCGGGCCCAGCAGCACGCCCTCCTCGACCGCGCGCTTCATCCAGTGCGTCGCGCCGCCGACGTCGCGCAGGGTGGTCACGCCTCCGTCCACCAGGGTGGTGTGCAGCACCTTCTCGACCCACAGCGCGGCGCTCGGGCCGTTCATGCGCTCGATGTCGCCCGCGCGCAGGCCGAGGATCGTCACGTGCCCGTGGCAGTCGATCAGGCCGGGAGTCACGACGCGCCCCGTGCAGTCGACGCTGCCGGGCGCGCGCAGGCTCTCCGCGCGGTGGGGCGTGATCGCGGCGATGCGGCCGCGCTCGATGAGGACGTCCACGCCGGCGTGGAGCGCGCGCGGCTCGGCCGAGGTGCCGTCGTAGAGGCGGGCCACGTTGGCAAGGACGGTCTTCATGCTTCGGCTTCTCCCGCCCGCGTGCGCACGCGGGCCACGGCCGCGCGCCACCCGGCCAGGCGCTGCGCGCGCTCGGCCGGCGCGAGCGCCGGCCGGAACTCGCGCAGGTCGTCGCGCAGCGCCGCCGGCGTGGCCGGGTCCGACCACAGCCCGATCCCGAGGCCCGCCAGGGCCGCGGCCCCGCGCGCGGTCGCTGCCAGGTCGGCCGGGCGGCGCACGCGCACGCCGGCCAGGTCGGCCTGGAGCTGCATCAGGAGCTCGTTCTCGGCCGCGCCGCCGTCCGCCAGGCAGGCCTCGACGGCCAGGCCGCTCTCCGCGCGCAGGAGCTCGATCACCTCGGCGTTCTGGAAGGCCAGGGCCTCGAGCGCGGCCCGCGCCAGGTGCGCGCGCGAGCTGCCGCGCGTCAGGCCGAGGATCGCGCCGCGCGCGTCGGCGTCCCAGTAGGGCGCGCCGAGCCCGGTGAAGGCCGGCACGACGAACACGCCGCCGGCATCCGGGACGGAGCGCGCCAGGGGCTCGATCTCGGCCGAGCGCGCGATCAGGCCGAGCTGGTCGCGCAGCCACTGCACCAGCGCCCCGCACACGAACACGCTGCCCTCGAGCGCGTACACGACCTCTCCCGCGCGCCCGACCGCCAGGGTGGTCAGGAGCCCGCGCCCGGAGTCACGTCGCGCCGCGCCCGTGTTCAGCACCAGGAACGAGCCGGTGCCGTAGGTCGCCTTGAGCGTGCCGGCCTCGAAGCAGCCCTGCCCGAAGAGCGCCGCCTGCTGGTCCCCGGCCACGCCGCGGATCGGGAGCGCGCGTCCGCCCGTGCGCGCCGGGAGCGTCGCGCCGAAGTCGCCGCTGGAGGGCCGCACCTCCGCCAGCCAGCCCGGCTCGATCCCGAACAGGGCGCACAGCTCGGGCTCGAAGCGGCGCGCGTCGAGGTCGAAGAGCAGCGTGCGCGCGGCGTTGGTCGGGTCCGTGGCCCAGGTGGCGCCGCCGGTCAGGTGCACGAGCAGGAGCGTGTCCACCGTGGCGAACAGGACCTCCCCGGCGCGCGCGCGGCGTGCGAGCGCAGGATCGTTCGCCAGCATCCACTCGATCTTGGTGGCGCTGAAGTAGGGGTCGAGCACCAGCCCGGTGCGCCGCCGCACCTCCGGGCCGCGCCCGGCCGCGCGCAGCTCGGCGCAGCGCGCCTCGGTGCGGCGGTCCTGCCACACGATCCCGGGCCCCAGCGCCCGCCCGCTGGTGCGCTCGAGCGCGAAGACCGTCTCGCGCTGGTTCGTGAGGCCGAGGGCCGCCACCGCGCGCGCGCGCGGGTGGGCCAGGGCCTCCGCCAGGACGGCGTCGACCGCCCCCAGGATCGCCCCGGCCTCGTGCTCGACCCACCCGGGCCGCGGGAAGCGCTGCGCGAACTCGCGGTAGGCGCGGTGCAGCGGCCGCAGGTCCGCGTCGAACAGCACGGCCGAGACTCCGGTCGTGCCCGCGTCGAGAGCCAGCAGGGTGGCGTCCACGCCGGACGAGCGTAGGGCCTGAGCAGGAACCCGTCACGCGTGACGCCGTTCCCGCCTCGAGCCCTTCTCCGCGAGCCGCCGCGCTTCTCCGCGACTCCGCGGTGGACTCCTGGCCGCCTCCCGGTCCTCCCAGGAAGTGCGCGGGCCCCGGTCCCGTGCGAGGAACCGGGGCCCGCCGAAGTGCACCGGAAGTTCGTCTGGCTCCGGATCAGAGCGTCGAGCGCTGCAGGATGGTCACCTCGCTGCGCCCGAAGTCGACCGCGATGCGGGTCTGCTGGGCGCGCAGTCCCTGCGCATCCAGCCGGATCAGAGTGCCCTGGGCGCGCGGCGTCGCCGCCAGGCGCGCCACGGGCAGCGGAACGCGCTCGGGATCGAGGCGCGACGACGACCCGCCGACCTCGAGCACGGCCACGCCGCCCTGGAACGGGGCGCCGCCGCGGAAGAGCACGCGCAGGCCCGTGTTCGCCACGACCTGGCGGTCGAGGACGAGGCGGTAGTCGCCCACGAAGGTCACGGCGAACTGGCGCCGCGCGAGCGGCGTCACGACCACGCGACCGACCCCCCGCACCGAGCTCACCACGCCGCGCAGCTCGCGCAGGCTGCCCACCAGCGTGACGCCCGAGGTGGCGTCGACGACCGGCAGGCTCGTGACCTCCTCGCCCGGGGACGAGGCGTTGGTGGAAGGATCGCTACCCGAGCCGGAGGCCCCCCCGCCGGCTCCCCCGGTGCCGCCGCCGGCCCAGGAGGGAGCGCACAGGATCGCCAGCAGGAAGCCCGAGAGGAGCAAGGACTGACCTGCCCCGCGCTTGGGACCAGACGGAAGAACGGTCATGACTTCACCTCGTCGCCAGTGGACTCGGGGGAAGAGCCCGTGGGGTGAACGAACAGCTCGGGGCAGGTGCGGAGCAGGGCCTCCGCCAGCCCCGGCTGACGATCGATCTGCGCGCGCGTGCGCGGCGAGCGCCGGAAGAGCTCGGCCACCTCGCCCGCCCGCTCCGGGTGGCGGTCGAGGAGCTCGCGGAAGGCCGCCAGGCAGCGCTCGGGGCGCCGCAGGTCCGCGTAGTAGAGGCCCAGGTTGAAGCGCGCGAAGAAGAAGCGCGCGTCCTGGTCGGCCAGGCCCGCGGCCACGATCCAGCGGTTGCAGGCCAGGGCCTTCTTGAGCTCGCCCTCCTCGGCCAGGAGCTTGCCGAGCTGGACCGCCGCGTGGGCGCGGTTCGCCTCGTCGATCGAGGAGCGGAAGATCTGGCGCAGCGCGCGCGCCGCGCGGATGCGCTTGCCCTCGTGGGCGTCGAGCCAGGCCAGGTAGATGCGCGCTTCCTCGTGACCCGGGTCGGAGGCCAGCGCTTCCTCCAGCAGGCGCCGGCCCTTCTCGAGCGGGCTCTCGATGCGCTCGAGGCGCCCGTTCAGGAGGTGGCGCGCCTCGCTCCAGTCGATCCCGCCCACGTCGCCGCGCCCGCTGGCCAGGACGCCGTCGACGAAGCCGCGCCCGCGCGTGCGCAGGCTGGCGACCTGGGCCGCCTTCTCGAACACGCGCACGCGGAAGCCCGGGTCGGCGCCGGCCAGGACGTAGGCCTTGCCGAGCTGGTAGAAGACCGTCGCCAGGCGCCGCACGAGGCCGCCGGCCTCGAGCTCGGCCAGACCCCCGCCCAGCAGGGCCGAGGTGCGCGCCAGCAGGCCCTCGGGCTGCGCCAGCTCGCGGTGGGCGCGCACCTGGTCGCGCACGTCGTCGAAGAACGTCCGGCACACCGAGCAGTCCTCGAGGTGCGCGATCGCGCGCGCGCCGGCGACCTCGTCGAGCTCGCCGTCGACCAGGCACGAGAGGTCGAGCTGGAACTGGGCGCAGACCTCGGCCAGGTCGTCCACCCACCATTCGGTTCCGTGCTGGTTGGGTCCGTGCGGGTTCATGCGTCTCGATCCTCGCCCAGCGGGCACTCGTCCATCGTCAGCGGTGCGGTCTCGAGCCGCGCGTGCGGCAGGCGCCGCGCGCCCGCGGGGTCGCGGGCGGGGCGCAGGTCCGGGGACAGGCCCTCGAAGACCCTGCGCATCGAGCGGTGGATCTTTCGCCGCGCGCGAAAGATCACCATCTTGAGGTTCTCGAGCTTGATCCCTAGTCCGCGAGCCGCCTCCCGGTAACTCAGGCCCTCGACCTCCACCATCTGGATCGCGCGCTGCTCGCGCTCCGAGAGCATCTGGAAGAAGCTCAGGTAGAGGAACAGGTAGTTGACGTAGACGCGCCGGCACTCCTCCGAGCTCTCGCCGTCGATCGCGTCGCGCACCGGCTCGACCGCCCCGGCGTCCTTCGGCTCGGCCAGGTCGTCCAGGGCCACCTCGCCGCGCCCGCTGCGCGAGAGCGAGCGCATGTGCTTGAGCACCGTGTTGCGCACGATCGTCGCCGTCCAGACGCGGAAGGCGTCGTCGCGCGCGCAGTCGAAGCGGTGCGGATAGCGGTAGACGTTGAAGAAGACCTCCTGGAGCACGTCCAGGGCGTCCGCCCGGCAGCGGTAGCGGCGCAGGCGCGCGCTGACCTGCTGGTACAGATGGGCGGCGTTCAGCTCGTAGAGGCAGGCGAAGGCGGCCCGGCTCTGGTGCAGGCGGAAGGCCTCCATCAGGCGCGTCGAGACCCGGTCGCGGCGCAGCTCGGGGGCGAGCTCGGCATCGTCCAGGATCGTGCGCGCCTCCTCGGCCGCCTCGGCCCCCACCTCGTCCCCCAGCTCGGCGAGCCGGGGACGGATCCGTTCGAGTCGCTCGTCGGCCGCCGTCCAGTCGAGCGGCCCGGCGGACTCGAACGCCCGCGTCACGCGCGGGCCTCCGCCCGGGCGGATGCCGGGCCGGTTTCCGGATGGAGCATTGGGGGTGAGCCGCGGGGGGACAGGGAGGGCGGGGAACCGCGGGAGCCGGACTCTACTAGCGCAAGGGTAGCGTAGTGGGAACACCCCTGGGGGTTACCGATTGTTCGATTTCAGCCCCAAGAAAAAGCCTGCCGGGGCGCCAGAACCGGCGTCGCGAGGCCGACTTCTGGAAGCGGGGGCCCGCTAGGATCGGATCCGTGACGACCTCCCGGACCGCGGCCGAGGTGCTCCAGACGGCGCTCGAGCTGGGCTTCGACCTGGCCGGGATCGCGCCCCTCGGCCCGCCCCCCGGTGCGGGGCGCTTCCGGGACTGGCTGCGCGCGGGCCGCCACGCGGACATGGACTGGCTGGCCGAGAACGAGGCCCGCATCCTCGACCCGCGCCTGCTCCTCCCGGGGGGCCGCAGCCTGCTGGTGGTGGGCCTGGGCCACTCGCGCACGGCGGTCGAGCTGCCGGGCGGAGGCCGGGTGGCGCGCTACGCAGCCGGGCGCGACTACCACAACGTGATCGGGCGCCGGCTGCGGCGCCTGGCGGGGCGCCTGCGCGCGCGCGGACTGCTCGGCGAGTGGAAGAAGGTCGTCGACGCCGGCCCCCTGCTCGAGCGCTCCCACGCCGCCCAGGCCGGGCTCGGGTTCGAGTCCAAGGCCGCCAACCTGCTGGCCCCGGGCTTCGGGCCGTGGTTCTTCCTCGGGGAGCTCCTGCTCGATCGCGAGCTCGAGCCGAGCGCGGGGCCGGCCGCCGGCTCCTGTGGCACTTGCCGGGCGTGCCTGAGCGCCTGCCCCACCGGAGCGATCGTCGCGCCGGGCGAGGTCGACGCGCGCCTGTGCCTCTCGTACCACACGATCGAGAACCGCGGCACGGTACCGCAGGAGCTGCGCCCGGCGCTGGGAGGCTGGGTCTTCGGCTGCGACGTGTGCTCGGAGGTGTGTCCGCTCGGGAGCGAGGCGCCGGACCTGGCAGAGCGCTTCGGGCTGCACCCGGCCGTGGCGCAGGGCTCCCTGGTCGGCTGGCTCGTCCAGCCTCCGGCCGAGCTCGCCCAGCGGCTCCGCGGCTCGCCGCTGCAGCGCACGGGCCGCGACGGGCTGGCGCGCAACGCGGCCCTGGTGCTCGGGAACCACCCCAGCGAGGCCGGGCGCGTGGCGCTCGAGTCGGCGCTCGCCGACCCCTCGCCCCGCGTGCGCGAGGCGGCCTTCTGGAGCCTGGCCCACGCCCATCGCGGGGACGCCGGCGTGGGCGCCCGGCTCGCGCGCGCCCTGGAGGCCGAGCCCGAGGAGCGTGCCCGCGGCGACATGCGCGTCTCGCTCGGGCGCTGAGCGTCGCGCGCGCGCCACGGCGTCGAGAAAGCTCGACACTCCCGGAACCGCCCCGGAACGGCCTCCGACGGCCTCGTGGCCCCTTCGCGGGCCCCACCGGGCCCCTGGCCTGTGTCGAACGGGCTCGACAGCGGGGTCCGGGGTCGGGCTCGGTCCGGGACCCGAGTTGCGCTCGCAACTCACGCTATCGCAACCGCTTGCGACTCTCGCTACGGCCCGCCACGCGGGCTGCGCCGCGAGTTGCCTTGGGGCCCGGCCCACCGAGGCGCCGCCAAGAGGAGACCGAGTTGAACCCGAGCGACTTCTACAACGACCGCAAGTACTGCGAGCACTGCCAGACCTACGTCTCGTACCTCCAGTCGACGGACCAGTCCTACTGCGTCCAGTGCGGCCACGCCGTGCGCCTCTTCTCCGAGACCGACTGGGTCGCCTTCAACGAGGCCCTCAAGGAGCGGCGCCCGAAGGGCGGCCGCCCGCCCAAGGATCGTCGCCGCGAGTCGGCCTGATCTCCGCACACCCGCGCCGCACACGCGGGAGATTTCTCGCCTCAGGATCGGAGGGTTCCGATCGACCGGGGTCCGCGCAGGCGGACCCCGGCGTTGTTTCCGGGGCCCGCGGCCGCGCGCGCTTGACGCCCGCGCGAATCCGGGCGCCAATGGTCGTCTCCCGAGACTTCCTCATGACCCAGGACGCTTCCCTAGACGTGCTCGGCGCCGTGCGGGCCCGCTACCAGCAGGGCGCCCGCGAGCGCGTGAACGAGCTGTGCTGCCCGGTCGACTACGACGCCTCCCTGCTGGAGGTGCTGCCGGCCGAGATCCGCGAGCGCGACTACGGCTGCGGCGACCCCTCGCGCTTCGTGCGCGCGGGCGACGTCGTGCTCGACCTCGGCTCGGGGGCCGGGAAGATCTGCTTCATGGCGAGCCAGCTCGTCGGCGCCAGCGGGCGCGTGATCGGCGTCGACGCGACCCCGGACATGCTGGCCCTGGCGCGCCAGCACCAGCGCGAGGTGGGTACGCGCATCGGCTGGCACAACGTCGAGTTCCGCCACGGGCTGATCCAGGACCTGGCCCTCGACCTCGACCGGCTCGAGCACTGGCTGACACGGCACCCCGTGCGCGGCGTGGCCGATCTCGCCCCGCTGGAGACCGAGAAGGCCCGCCTGCGGCGCGAGGAGCCGCTGGTGCCCGACGAGTCGGTCGACCTCGTGCTCTCGAACTGCGTCCTCAACCTGGTGGACAACCAGGACAAGACGCGCCTCTTCCGCGAGATCCACCGCGTGCTGCGGCGCGGCGGGCGCTGCGCGATCTCGGACATCGTCTCGGACGAGGACGTGCCCCTCGAGCTGCAGCGCGACCCGGAGCTGTGGTCCGGCTGCATCTCGGGCGCGATGCGCGCGGACCGCTTCCTGGCGGCCTTCGCGGAAGCCGGGCTGTACGGGATCGAGGTGGTCGCCTACCAGGAGGGCCCCTGGGCCGTGGTCGACGGGATCGAGTTCCGCTCGATGACGGTCGTGGCCCACAAGGGCAAGGAGGGCCCCTGCTGGGAGCACAACGAGGCCGTGATCTACCGCGGCCCCTGGAGCGAGGTGCGCGACGACGACGGCCACGTGCTGCGCCGCGGCGAGCCCACGGCGGTGTGCCGCAAGACCTTCGAGCTCCTGACGCGCGCGCCCTATGCCGCCAGCGTGATCCCGGTGCCGCCGCTCGTGCCCGTGCCCGCGGGCGAGGCCCGGCCCTTCGCCTGCAGTGGCACGCGCGCGCGCGCCCCGGCCGAGACCAAGCTCGGCGTGGTGCGCCCCGACGTGGCCCCGGGCACCGGCGCCTGCGATCCCGCGAGCGGCTGCTGTTGAGCCCGCTCGGCGCCGAGCGCCGCGCGCGGCTCGCGCACGCGCGCCTGATGCTGCTCTTCACGCCGGAGCTCGTGCCCGCGGGCCGCGACCCGCTCGAGGTCCTGGCTCGGGCCCTGCCGCACGTCGACGTGGTCCAGGTGCGCATCAAGGAGCCCGGCCAGGGCCTGGCCCCGGCGCGCGCGACGCTGGCCTGGACCGAGCGCGTGCTGGCGCTGCGCGCGGCACTCGCGAGCCCGGCCCTGGTGCTGGTCAACGACCGGCCCGACGTGGCGCGCACGCTCGGCGAGCGCGTGGACGGACTGCACCTCGGCGCCGACGACGCGCCGCCCGAGCTGGCGCGCGCCCTGCTCGGCCCGGAGGCCCTGATCGGGCTCTCCACGCACACGAGCGCCGACGTCGTCGCGGCCGAGGACCTGCCGCTCGACTACCTCGGCTTCGGGCCGATCCATCCGTCGGCGACCAAGGGCTACGCGCGCGGTCTCGGGCCCGAGGCGGCCTGGATCGCAGCGCGCGCGAGCTCGCGCCCGCTGTTCCCGATCGGCGGGATCGACGCGACCAATGCGGCCGAGCTGGCGGAGGTCGGACGGGCCGCCGTGGGGCGCGCCGTGCTGGCGGCCGAGGATCCCGCGCGCGCGGCGCAGGAGCTGCTGGAGCTCCTGGCCGGGGACGCCTGATCTCGGGCGTCGGCCCGGCGCGCGCTCACAGCAGCAGCATCGCGTCGCCGTAGCTGTAGAAGCGATAGCCCT
>Ga0315910_10003549_pt1 | contig 13249 bp, 7 predicted proteins | sample EdamamesoilMG_FD_204470 | JGI IMG/M metagenome (GOLD analysis project Ga0315910, IMG submission 204470) | Garden soil microbial communities collected in Santa Monica, California, United States - Edamame soil | ecosystem: Environmental > Terrestrial > Soil > Garden | place: USA: California... | reverse complement strand
GCAAAGCTCGGCGCTGAATTTCCGGAGAGACGAGTTACACGAGTCTCCAAATTCGAAGGACCAGGAGGTAAAGTATGGGACTCGTGAAACTCGTCCCTCCGAAACTGATGCGGACAATCGCTATCTCTGGCGCATGAACCGCGCTCGGTTGGACGCGGAAACGATCCGGGACACGATGCTCCACGTCAGCGGCAAGCTCGACCTCACGATGGGCGGGCCATCCGTGCAACAGTTCTTCTTCAAGGACGACCACTCGCCAGTCTATGACTACACCCGATTCGATGTGGACAGCCCCGCAGGCAACCGGCGGAGCATCTACCGTTTCATCGTGCGGAGCGTGCCCGATCCACTCATGGATTCGCTCGACTGTCCGGATGCCTCCATCCTCACGCCCAAGCGGAGCGTGACGGTGACGGCACTGCAAGCGCTGGCGATTTTGAACAATCCGTTCGTGCTGCGCCAAAGCGAACATCTGGCCACGCGCGTTGCACCGGCCGGCAATGTGAAAAAGCAAATCGAACAAGTTTTCCAATTCGCGCTCAATCGCTCGCCGACGCCGACCGAGTTGAAGAAGCTCGTCCCGTTTGCGGAGAAGAACGGAATGGCCAGTCTTTGCCGGCTGGTTTTCAATATGTCGGAGTTCATGTTTGTTGACTGATGAACGATTCCAACTGCCACGTCTGCTCCTCGCAACAAACGCCGGTCCAACTCGGTGCGGATGACGCGCGGATGATTGACCGGCGCGAGTTCCTCTGGCGTTTCGGTGGCGGCCTGGGCGGCATTGCGATGGCGCATTTGCTCGGGCAACAGGGATTGCTCGCGGACACGGCGAAAGCAAAGCCAGAGTTCAATGGTGGATTGCACCATCGCGCGAAAGCGAAACGTGTCGTGCAGCTCTTCATGTCTGGCGCGGCCAGCCAGTGCGACACCTTTGATTACAAGCCCGCGCTGATCAAACGCCACGGTGAGAAGTTCGATCCCGGTGGCAAGGTGGAGTTGTTTCAGAGCGATCCCGGTGCGGTGATGAAAAGCCCGTGGGACTGGAAACCATACGGCCAGTGTGGCAAATGGATCAGCGATCTCGTGCCGCACCTCGGCTCGTGCGTGGACGACCTCACGTTCCTGCACTCGATGGTGTCGAAGTCGAACGTGCATGGGCCGGCGACGTTCATGCAGAACACCGGCTTTGTGCTACCGGGATTTCCCGCGATGGGCGCGTGGATTTCCTACGGTCTCGGCAGCCTCACGGACAATCTGCCAACGTTTGTCGTGTTGCCGGACGTTCGCGGGCTGGGACCGAATGGCGCGTCGAATTGGAGCGCGGGATTTCTACCGGCCGCGCAGCAAGGCACCATGATACGCGTCGGCAAACCTAATCCGATCTACGATTTGTTTCCGCCTCCGTCCGCAAAGTTTGTCACGCCCGAAAGCGAAAAGGAAACGCAGGCTCTGCTGAAGGAATTCAACCAGGCCCACCTGGCGTCGCGCGTGGGTGACTCGCGACTCGATGCACGCATTGCGTCGTACGAGCTCGCGGCCAGGTTACAACTGACCGCGCCCGAGGTGCTGGACCTTTCCGGCGAATTAGACGCGACCAAGAAGCTCTACGGCCTGGACGCGGAGGTCACGGAGGATTTTGGCAAGCGCTGCCTCGTCGCCCGGCGATTGCTGGAGCGCGGTGTGCGGTTCGTGCAGGTCTGGAGCGGCGCGGACAACGCCTTTCCCCGCCGCAACTGGGACAGCCACGAAGACCTGGCGAAAGATCATCTCGACATGGCACACAGCATGGATCAGCCCGCCGCCGCACTGGTGAAGGATTTGAAAGCGCGCGGCCTGCTGGACGACACGATTGTCATCTGGACCACGGAGTTTGGCCGAATGCCGTGCAGCCAGGGCAGCAAAGGCCGCGACCACAATCCGTTTGCGTTCACGAGCTGGCTGGCCGGCGGCGGTTTCAAAGGCGGGTTCTCCTACGGCGAAAGCGATGAGTGGTCGTACAAAGTCGCGACTGACGCGACGTATTGCTATGACCTTCATGCCACGATTCTGCATCAGCTCGGCATTGATCACACCAAGCTGACGTTCCGCCACAACGGCATTGATCGCCGGCTGACGGATGTGCATGGGGAAGTGATCAATGATCTTATTGCTTGAGCCGCGAGCGCTTCGACAGCCACTGGCTTCAGCAACACGCGACTTGTTTGCGCGCGAAGAGTGGTTTAATGAACTGCTCGGGAACTGGAAATGAAATCCGCATTCGCGTGGCAACTGTGGTGTGGCGTCGGCTTATTGCTGTTCGCGTGCAGACCACCGGCCACGGCTGCGGATCAATTCATCGTCTTAAACTTGAGCGATAACCGGCGGGCGGAGGCTTTCGCGCAGATTAATCAGGAGTTCAAAGTCCCGTCCGCGAGCAAAGTGCGAGTGGGCATCGCTGCCATCTTCTCCTATTTGCATCATCCGCGTGAGCGAGTGGCGGCGGACTTGCGTGAGTTCCTGAAACTCGCGCAGGAAACCGACACGCCCATTGTGGTGCAACTGGACGGTGAACAATGGTGGGGACATCGCCCGGACCTGTGGAACTGGTGGGATGAAAACCAGCCCGGCTACTCGCCTGACAATCGCGCAAATGTGGAATGGACCAACTGGTCATCCGACAGCGCCATCAAGATCGCCTGGCGCAATTGGGGACGCCAGCTTCGCGTGCTGCCGCCGCCAAACCTCATGAGCACACGCTACCGCGAAGCGTGCCATGAGGAGATGCGCGTGTTGACTCCCATCGTCCTCGACTGGTGGCGCGCGTTGCCGGCGAAGCAGAAGGAACTGCTGATTGGCATCAAGGTCGGCTGGGAATCGTCCATTGGCGTCAACGCGTGGTATTACCCGGGCGGCAATGAACTCCTCTATCAACCTGCGAACAACGATCCAACCTCGGGACTGAAAGCGGAGGACTTGCCCGCGCGTGGCGTGACGCAAATCGGCTACGCGGCGGTCAAATCAGCAGGCATCCGATCCGAAGGCGAGATCACTGAAGCTGACCTGGCCCAAGTAGTGCGCCGTCATCTCGAAGATCTCTGCCGCGAGGCGAGCCGGCTGGGTGTCCCGCGCGAAAAGTTGTTCACGCATGTGGCGGGCTGGAAGGACGGTGAAAAGCTATACGCGACCGCCGTCAATTCGCACAGTTGTCCCGGTTGGAGCTTCTACAAGCACGCGGTGGATCCGCGCGGCGACATGGGCGTGCAGGACGCGCTGAAAGCCAGCGATGCGCCACATTGGGCGGCGGTCGAGTGGCTCTATCAAGGCCCGGCTGAAAAGGCGGCGTGGCACCGCGCGCTGACCGCCACGCTGACCGACCCGCGTTGTCGTTATCTGTGCATCTACAACTGGCCGGCTGTCCGAGGCAATCCCGCTGCGCGTGAGGCCATCCGTGAAGTGATTCATCCCGCCGCCGGGCGCGCGCTTCCAGATCAATGATCCACCTTGTACCAGTTGTTGGATGGCCAATCCGCATCAAGCCCGCAAGGCGTTCGTTGGGATTCTCCTTGTCGAAACCTCGCCAGATTCGTGAAATCTCTTCCATGAACCGACGCGCCTTCATCCGCTCCACTGCCATGACCGCCACTGCGTTTGCAACGATTCCGTTGCGCTCCGTGGTCGCCGCCGAAAAGACTCCCGGCGTGCGCTGGCCCATCGGTTGTTTCAACCGTCCGTGGGTCAACGAAAAGCTGGGCTGGACTCAGGACACCGCGCTCGACGGTATCAAAGCCGCCGGCTATACGCTCACCGGATTGCTCTCGCGCACGGCAAAAGAACCGTTCATCGGCGCGGACGCCACGCCGGAATACCTGGCGGAGTTGAAGGGGAAAATTGCCGCACGCGGGCTGAAGGTGAACATGGGCGCATTGCGGATGAACAACAACGCACCGCTGGAAGAGCAAATCAAGACGGTGCGCCAGCAGATTGACAACGGTCGGACGGTGGGCGTGGAGTTCCTGCTCACGTTCGGCGTGGACAAGGCGGAGCACTACGAGAATTACTACAAACTGATGGCGGACGCGGCGGCTTACGCGCAGGAACGCGGCTTGAAGCTCGTGCTCAAACCGCACGGCGGCGGCAGCGGCGCGGCGGAGGAAATCCAACGCTGCCTGGACGCCGTGAAGCATCCGAATTTCAAAATCTGGTACGACGCGGGCAACATCATTTACTACACGGGCAAGGATCCGGTCGAACAGCTCAAGCCCATCGCCCGGCACGTGACCGGATTTTGCGCGAAGGATTGCGACAAGGAACGCGGCGCGGTGATGATCCAGTTTGGCGACGGCAAGGTGGACTTCGCCGCCGTGTTCGGCGAGTTGAAACGCGCCGGCTTCAACGGCCCGGTCATGGTCGAATGCTGCGCCCCCGGCGATACCCCGGAAGCCGTGACCGCCAACGCGCGCAAGAACCGGGAGTTTCTGGAAAAGGTGTTTGCGGCACTTTGAACCTAAATCGCCATAAGAAGGCCCAAAACGGAGCCGCGAAATCTGTTCGTCCGTTTCAAGCGTCACCCAACTTGATGCGGGGGACATGCAAGCAACATTGCCCAAAGTCAAACGAGCGGAGCCAAGTCCCGGCGGGTGCCCGTTGCTTGACTAAAGCGCAGCGAGATACTTGCGAAACATCGTCAGTTCTTCTGGAATCTGTGCCCCTTCGCGGGACCATGTTACAAACGCTGCTTGCACCAAAGCAGATGCGCTGGCAAAGCCAACGCCAATAGCTACGTCGTTGAGCACCTGCTTTCCTTCACACACTTTCCACAACGCCTCTTCGTCGCGCTGGCGTGCATATAAATTTACACTCACGTGCAAAATACTTTGCAGCTTCTGCTTGCCCTCAGAGTCGTATCTGGATGCATCAATGATACTCTGAACCGCTGCGTTCCGGTCAGCATTAAATTGTGCCCACTTGAGTGCCTTAGCGTGTTCCTTTGCAGCTACTGAGATGTCGGGCAAGGAGTTTGCATACGGGGTGGCCATGGCGTGTTGAAATATCCAGCTTCCGGCGCGCGCATCGGCGGATCTGCGGATGAGATCGGTCGCCACAACATCGGTCCGACCGTTCTGCCCAAGAAGGAGAGTGAGCGTCGGTGGGTGAAGAAAGAAATTCTCGACCTCGTGGAGCGATAGAACCAATACGCCCTGCTTATCGCCTATTGCTTGGGCATCGGCTTCCGTCCGGAAGTCTCGGTCTACGACACCGCCAATTCGAATCCCGGCCTCCGATTCGTTGGCTAGGGTCTTTATCGCCTCGACGCGACGAAAAACCTCATTGCAGGAACCACATTCCATAAAGCGGACGCTTTGCGGCAGACCGGCAAGTCTGCGGAAGCGTTCGCGTTCTCCGACTCCTTCCTGACCTTCGACGAAGACAAACAGAAGCTGCGAAATGGAAAATGCGGGCGTACCGACCGCGCGTGAAAGAGCAGAAAGCACTGGGCGTTCGTCGAGCCGGGCGAGGCTATCAACCTTCCGCGTGTGTTCATTTCGTTCGAGAACAAACGTGGCACGCTGCCCGGCAGCCTCGACAGCTTCAAGCGAATGGGTTGCTAGCCAAATCTGGCCGTTTTCGACGGACCCGACCAGAAAGGCGACCCATGTCCTTATCAAATCTGCATTAAGGTGCAACTCTGGCTCGTCTAGTAAGAACAGCCCTCTTCGCAACCCAAACCGGTCTATTTGCCCGACTAGGAATGCGATCTCACGTTCGCCGCCGCTAAGTTGGTTGAATGATAGCTCCAATCCAGTCGTGTCGAAGAGCAACGTGCGTTTCTTTGACTCGACTCCTGTAAAGACCACATGCGGTAAGACCTTCTGAAGAGCGGCGCCATATCCTTCGAAATGATCCTCGAATTCCGGGGGCTTCGCGCTGAGCTTCTTGCGCGCCGCATGTCCTGCATAAGCCTTGTTCCAGACTGGTTCTCCTGCGCCAGGAAATATTTGATCCATTCATCATAAAGAGTTGTCGTAGTCTTAAAGGAGCGCCCCCGAGTGTATTCGAGGCCCAGCCAGTCAATTTCATAGGCTTGCGCCATCTCATTGATGTTGATGTTTTTCTTCGGATATGCGCGATCCGCATCAAGTGAGAGAAAATAAACGTCCTTTGACTGTTGGAGTTTTCCGATTACCTGACTGGCAAAGGTCTCTTGTTGACGCGCATCGGTTATGCCGCCAGCTTTAATTCTCATTTGGCTATTGCCAGTGATTTTTCGGCTCTGGATTGTCAATGTTCGATCCCACGCATTGAACAAAGCGTCGCCTGCAAGGCCATTGTCAATAGCATCGCTAACGCCTGCGGCGAGATAGAACTGCAGTGAAAAATCATGCTCGTCTGAGAATGGATCACCGCGCGGAATCTCGATTCCTTGGGATAGACCAAGCCTATGGGCGCATGCTGCGATGAGTTCGAGTAAATGACTCTTCCCCGTGCCGTTGGCGCCAACGATGCAGACAAGCCCTGCATCATCATCAAGCTGGAGCTGAATGTTATCGAAATGTCGCCACTGATTAATTCTAATGCTCCTTATTCGCATAAAAAGCTGTTAAAACGTGAAGTGTGTGCGGGAAAAACATCAGCGTCAATCAGCGTTCATTAACGGTCAATTTGCCGTTGCGACGTTCTCATGGAGTTCCCACGCTCCGCAAGCCCCTTGTCTCGCGTCTGGTTTCCGCTAAACTCCCCAGCCACGACATCACATAGAAAATCGAACCATGCCGACTTACGAATACATTTGTGCCAAGTGCGGACACGAGTTTGAAACCGTTCAAACCATGAGCGCCAATCCACTGGCGAAGTGTCCGGAGGATTTGTGCGGCCAGAAGAAGTGGGGCCGCGGGACCGTGAAGCGCAAGATTGGCGGTGGCGCGGGACTCATCTTCAAGGGCAGCGGGTTTTACATCACGGATTACCGCAGCGAGGGCTACAAGCAATCGGCCAAGAAGGAATCCGAAGCCAGCAAACCCGCCGCCGCTTCCACCGAGAGCAAGCCCGCCGCAAAAACGGAAAGCAAACCTGCCAAGCCGGCCAAGAAGGATTGAGCGAGGGCTGATTCCATGAGCGCCATTCCCCGAGCCATCGCCATTCTTTCGTTGATGGCGCTCGCCATCCCGGTGCAGGCGCAATTCAGTCCGGTCAATTCCGCCCTAGCGCGTAGTGTGTCAGGCCAGTTCATCGTTCATGGCGGGCGGACGGTTACAGCGCGGGCGACGCCCGGCGGTTTTGCCGGCGACGGGAAGTTGCTACAGCTGGAGCCTTCGTTCGTGGTCGTTTCCTGCGAGCGCATCAAGCAGGCGTTGACAGAGCAACTGGGCGACAGCGGCTTGTGGCGCGGGAAGATCTACATTGCCATGCAACCGGCGCAGACCACCGGGGACGAAATCACCTTGATCTGCGAACGCTTTCGGGACGGGTGGAATTACCGCCTCAATATGCCGAACCCGGTCGAACCCGTGCGCTTCGTGCGCGCGCTGGTGCAGGTGCTGTTGTTGGAGCAGGCGAATCGCGCTGCGGCGGCACGTTCGGCGGAGATTCCGCTCTGGCTTACGGAAGGGTTGACCCAACAAATCCTCACCGCGCACGGCCAGCAGGTGCTGCTTGCACCACCGCAACGACAGGGCAATCGCCTCAGCGTTCAGCCGAGCGTGGTGGACACGCGCCGCGAGGAGGCCGCCACGATTGCCCGCCGCGGGCTGGGCGAACGCGAGCCGCTGTCGCTCGAAGAATTGAGTTGGCCCAAGGAAGACCAGCACGGCGGGCCGGACGCGGAAGTTTATCGCTTGAGCGCGCAATTGTTCGTGGCGGAGTTACTCCGCTTTAAGGACGGGCGCGCCTGTCTCGGGAGAATGCTCACGGACCTGCCGGGTTGTTACAACTGGCAGACGGCGCTGCTTCGCGCGTTTCGCCCGCATTTTGAACGGCAACTGGATGTGGAAAAATGGTGGACCTTGCAAGTCGCTCATGCCAGCGGTCGCGATCCAGGTGCGCTGTGGTCGCCGGCGGAAAGCTGGGCCCGGCTCGGGGAAATTCTCCAGGTGCCGGTCGAAGTGCGGCGACAGAAGGCGGATTTGCCAACCACCATACTGATGCCATTGGCGACAGTAATTCGCGACTGGGATTTCGCGAAGCAGACGCCGGTGGTGCGCACGAAACTCACCGAACTGGACCTGGCCCGGCAGCGCGTGGCGGAGGAGTTTCTGCCGTTGGTGGACGATTATCGCCACTTGCTGGCGAATTATCTCGCGCAACGCGGGCAGGTGGGGCTGACCGGCGGAAAGGTAAACTCGCCCACGGCGCGAAGCGTGATGCGGGAGACGTCAAAAAAAATGGAAGCGCTTGATCAGCGACGAGAACAAGTCCGACCCACGCCGTCGGCTGCCACGGCAAAAGCGGACCAAGCCGTGCCGCGACCTTAGGCCAGGCGTCGGGCTTGGCCAGTGTGTGACTTGTAGCGGCTGACGACCTTCTGCCCTTAATCCTAATCTCCCGAACGGAATCAGACCGCCAGGATTCAAATCAGAGAGCTGACGAGCAAAATCCTTTTTGAAATCCCGGATGAGGGAACACAGAACCGGGAAGCGCCATGAACCCGCACGCTGGGAGGGTGCATGATCGCGCGTGGTGCAGGCATCCTGCTTGCGTGTTCGGGCGGCATCCACGCTGCACGCTTCGCGCTTTCAACGCGCGCTTAATCCTTGTCTGCGGCGCGCGGCTGAATAGATTGCTTCCTAAATCGTCCTTTGGCCCGCGTTGCTGCGTTTTGGCAACGTCGGACCGGAAACCAGCACAGCCCGTGTTTGTGAAAGGCAGTCTTCAACTTAAACAAGTCGTTCGGCAAATGGCGGGCGTGACCGTGGCAATGTTCGCCGCCTTCGCAGCACCTGCCGCAGTGGACTTTTCCAAACTCCCGCCCGCAATAGCGCGGCCGGTGGACTTCGCTAAAGACGTCCAGCCGTTGCTCGCGAAGCATTGCTACGCGTGCCACGGGCCGGAAAAGCAAAAGGCCGATTTGCGCTGGGATGACAAGGCGAGTGCCTCTCGCGCAGGCGACAACGGACCGCACTTCGTTCCGGGCAAGAGCGCGGAAAGCCGGGTGATTCATCTCGTGGCGGGCTTGGATCCCGATTCGATCATGCCGCCCAAGGGCGAGCCGTTGTCAGTCGCTGAGATCGGTTTGTTACGCGCGTGGATTGATCAAGGAGCGAACTGGCCGGAGACCGGAGATTCGCCGGAGGCAAAGAAGCGGAATCATTGGGCCTTCAAAACTCCCGCACAACCCGCCGTGCCCGCAGTGAAAAACAAGAAGTGGCCGCGCAATCCGATTGATAACTTCATTCTCGCCCAGCTCGAACAGGAGAAGCTCAAGCCCTCGCCCGAGGCGGATCGCGTCACGTTGATTCGCCGACTGACGCTGGACCTCACCGGCCTGCCGCCGACGATTGCCGAGGTGGACGAATTCCTGGCCGACAAAAAATCCGGCGCTTACGAACGGCTCGTGGAACGATTGCTTGCGTCGTCGCATTACGGCGAAAAGTGGGCGCGGCACTGGCTTGATCTCGCGCGCTACGCGGACACCAACGGTTACGAAAAGGACAAGCCGCGTTCGATCTGGCCATATCGCGACTGGGTGATCAACGCGTTCAACCGTGATCTGCCTTACGACCAGTTCGTCGTCGAACAACTCGCCGGGGATTTGCTGCCCAATGCCACGCGCGAGCAGAAGATCGCCACGGGTTTCCTGCGCAATTCGATGCTGAACCAGGAAGGCGGCATCGAACCGGAACAGTTTCGCGTGGAGGCGCTGATTGATCGCGTGGACACGCTCGGCAAATCGGTGCTCGGCCTGACGGTCAATTGCGCCCAGTGCCACAACCACAAGTACGATCCCATCTCGCAGAAGGAGTATTTCCAGCTTTACGCATTTCTGAACAATGACGACGAAGCCTTCCTGGAAGTGCCCACGGTGGCGCAGGAAAGGAAACGCGCCGAGATTCGGACGAAGGTGCGCGAATGGGAAGCTGCCGCGATGAAAGCCGACACCAATCTCGCCGAACGCATGGCAGCGTGGGAGCGGGAAATCGCCGATGCCCATGAAGTCGGCGACTGGACCGCGCTCGATCCGAAGGAGTGGCATGACTTCGCCTTCAAGTTTGAAAAGCAGCCGGACAAGTCATTGCTCGGCGGCGGCGATTTGCAACCGGGCTCATTTCTGAAAGTCTGGGTGGACACGGAACTCACGAACATCACGGGTTTCCGTCTCGAAGCGCTGACGAATCCGAACCTGATCCATAACGGGCCGGGCCTGGGCGACAAAGGCCAGTTCCTGCTGCGCGAGTTCACGGTCGAAGCTTACGCACTCCACAATCCGACCGTGACGAACAAGGTGAAGTTCACCCGTGCTGCGGCCAGCGCGGAAACGCCGGGCTTTGGCATCACGAACGCGATTGATGGCAACACGGAGAAGGGCGGCTGGAGTCCTTCGCTCACGCCAGATCATCGCAACCGGAATCACACGGCGGTCTTCCAGTGCGCCGAGCCATTTGGATTTCCCGGCGGCACGCGGTTACTCATTGAATTGCACCAGAAGTTTGAGAAAGAAAAGGATCAGGAATTCGACAAGGACACCAAGCTGAACAGTCACACGCTCGGCTGTGTGCGCTTGAGTGTCACGACAAGCGCCGCGCTGCTCGAAGCCGACCCACTCACTGTAGCGCAGCGGAAGTTGCTCGCCACGGCGGCGGACAAACGAACGGAGCAACAGCAGCAGCAATTGTTCAGCGTGTTCCGGCTCGCCGACACAAATTTCGCGACGCTCAACACGAACATCGCGAACGCCTACAAAGACTGGCCCTATCCGCCGACCACACTGGTGTTGCAACAACGCGAGACGCCGCGCGTCACGCATCTTTTCAAACGCGGCGACATGAACCGGCCCGGCGAGGAGGTTACACCCGCGACACTTTCCGCCCTGAACCCGCTGCCAGCGGACGCACCGCGCAACCGGCTTGGGCTGGCGAAATGGCTCGTTGACCCAGCCAGCACCACGACCGGACGAGTGGCCGTGAACCGCGCGTGGATGACTTTCTTTGGCCAGGGCCTGGTCACCACGCCAGAGGATTTCGGCACGCGCGTGGAAGCGCCGTCGCACCCGGAATTGCTCGACTGGCTGGCGCGGGAATTCGCGGACTCGGGTTGGAGTCTGAAAAAACTCCATCGCCTCATCGTAACGTCTGCGACGTATCGCCAATCCTCGAAAGTGCAGAAGGAGCTTTACGCAAAAGATCAGTACAACAAACTCCTTGCGCGAGCGCCGCGCGTGCGGGTTGAGGGGGAAGTGGTTCAAGACATCGCGCTGGCCATGAGCGGCCTTTTGAATCTGAAGATCGGCGGGCCGAGTGTTTATCCGCCCATTCCAGGCAATGTGGGAGACACGGTTTGGGGCGGATTCAAATGGCCGGAGACGAAGGGCGAAGATCGGTATCGGCGCGGACTTTACACTTACTGGAAGCGGTCGCTGCCGTTCCCGTCACTCGCGGCGTTTGACGCGCCATCCGGGGAAACCTCCTGCCCAGTTCGCACGCGTTCAAACACACCTTTGCAGGCGCTGACGACGCTCAACGAGAAAACCTTCGTCGAAGCGGCACAGGCGATGGGGCTGCGTGTCTTGAAGGAGGGCGGCGAGGACAACCGCAGCAGGATCATTTACGCGTTCCGCCTCGCGACGGGACGCAATCCGACTTCGGATGAAGTGAGGAAGCTGTTGAAGTTCTGGGAAGAGCAGTACGACTATTTTGAGAATCGCACGGCTGACGCTCTCCAAGTTGCCGTGCTTGACACCAAGAGCTTGCCCAAAGAAGTCAACCTGCACCGGGTCGCCGCGTGGGCGATGGTGAGCCGGACGTTGCTGAACCTCGACGAAACCGTGACCAAAGAATGAGCGCTCAACTCTCTCTTGCCGCCGAACTCCGCGCCGAACACGCCCGGCTCGTCACCCGCCGGTGGTTTTTCCGCCAGTGTGGCGTGGGCTTGGGCGGTATCGCGCTCGGATCGTTGCTGGGCGCGGACAAAGCATTCGGCGCGTCGCCAAAGACCGTCAATCCACTCGGGCCACGGGCGCCGCATTTCACATCAAAAGCAAAGCGGGTGATTTACCTCTTCATGGCGGGCGCGCCGAGTCAACTTGATCTGTTTGATAACAAGCCGCTCCTTGCGAAATACAACGGCCAGCCAGTTCCGGCAGATGTGGTCAAGGGACAGAAATACGCATTCATTAAACCGGACGCGGCGCTTTACGCCAGCGAGTTCAAGTTCGCCAGGCACGGCAAGTGTGGGGCGGAAATCTCCGAGGCCTTGCCGAATCTGGCGGAAATCGTGGATGACATCACCATCGTGAAATCCATGACGACGGACGCCTTCAACCACGCCCCCGGTCAGATGATGATGCAAACCGGCTCGCCGCAATTTGGCCGGCCGTGTATGGGTTCGTGGGTGCTGTACGGGCTGGGTAGCGAGACGGAAACGTTGCCGGGATTTGTGGTGCTCAACTCGGCCGGCGGTCTGAGCGGTGGCGCAGCCTTGTACGGCAGCGGCTTTTTGCCGACGATTTACGCGGGCGTGCCGTTCCGCAAGTCGGGTGATCCCGTACTGTTTTTATCCAACCCCGCCGGCATCACGGACAAAATGCAGCGGCGCACGCTCGACCTCATCAAGGAATTGAACGAGAAACATCTCGGCAAGATTGGTGATCCGGAGATTGCCACGCGAATCAACTCGTTTGAGATGGCATACCGGATGCAATCCAGTGCGCCGGAATTGGTGGACGTTTCCAAAGAATCGCCCGAGACGTTGAAAATGTATGGCGTTGAGCCGGGCAAACCGTCGTTCGCGATGAACTGCCTGTTGGCGCGACGGATGATCGAACGCGGCGTGCGGTTTGTGCAGTTGTATCACGAGGGTTGGGATCACCACAGCGAAGTGGTCAAAGGCGTGAAAGATCAAACCGAGAAAACGGACAAGGCCAGTGCCGCGCTCGTGAAGGATTTGAAACAACGCGGCTTGCTGGATGACACCATCGTGATCTGGGGCGGCGAGTTCGGACGTACGCCGATGGTGGAGAGCAATCCCGACGTGGGCCGCAAGATGGGCCGCGATCATCATCCGCAGGCGTTCACGATGTGGCTGGCAGGCGGCGGCTTCAAACCAGGACTGACGATGGGCG
>Ga0315910_10003548_pt1 | contig 13252 bp, 14 predicted proteins | sample EdamamesoilMG_FD_204470 | JGI IMG/M metagenome (GOLD analysis project Ga0315910, IMG submission 204470) | Garden soil microbial communities collected in Santa Monica, California, United States - Edamame soil | ecosystem: Environmental > Terrestrial > Soil > Garden | place: USA: California... | reverse complement strand
CGACGGCGGCGGCTACGGATCGCACGGGCCGGCGAGCACCTTCTATACCGGCGTGCTGACGCCGGTGACCTACGAGCTGCCGCGCTTCAAGTTCGAGGCCTGCCGCACCTTCACCAACAAGCCCGCCTGCGGCCCGAAGCGCGGCCATGGCACGCCGCAGCCGCGCTTCGGCCAGGAAGTGCAGCTCGACAAGATCGCCGAGAAACTCAAGCTCGATCCCGCCGAACTGCGCCTCGGCATGGTCAACCAGCCGGATTCCCTCACCGCGAACTGGCTCAGGATCGGAAGTATCGGACTTGCGGAATGCATTCGCGAAGTCGTTTCCAGGTCGGATTGGAAAAACAGATTCAGGAAACAACCCCACGGAAGAGGACTCGGGCTCGCCTGCAGTAGCTACATGTGCGGCGCCGGCCTGCCGATCTACTGGAACAAGCTGCCGCATTCGGGCGTGCAATTGCTGCTCGACCGCAGCGGACAGGTGACCGTGTTCTGCGGCGCGACCGAAATCGGCCAGGGCTCGGACGACGTGCTGGCGACCATCGTCGCGGAGGTCCTGGGCGTCGACACGGACATGATCCGCTGCGTGACCGGCGATACAGGCATGACGCCGGTGGACCTGGGCTCGTACTCCAGCCGCGTCACCATCATGATGGGCAATGCCGCGATGCAGGCGGCCGAGAAAGTGCGCCTGCAGCTCGCCGAGGCCGCCGCCGAGCAGATGGAAGTGCTGCCCGCCGGCCTGCTGTTCTCGAACGGCAAGGTGCTCCATGCCGAAAGCGGCAGGTCCATGGATTTTCTCGAGGCCATCCAGTTTGCGGAAGCGAAATTCGGCACGCTGGGCGCGGTCGGCTCGTACTCGCCGCCCCGCCCGCCGGGCAAGTACAAGGGCTCGGGCGTCGGACCTTCGCCCGCGTACAGCTACTCGGCCTGCGTGGTCGAAGCCGAGGTCGATCCGAAGACTGGCTGGATCCATGTGCCCAAGATCTGGATCGCGCACGACATCGGCCGCACGCTCAACCCGGTGCTTGCCAAAGGGCAGGTGATCGGCGGCGTCTACATGGGCTTGTCCGAAGCGCTGATGGAAGAGCAGGCCTTCCGGCGCCTGCCCGAAAAGCTGTCGCAGGCGCTCGTGCACCGCATGCCGTCGATGCTCGAGTACAAGAGCCTCACCGCGCTCGACATGCCGGAGGTGGACGTGGCGCTCATAGAGGACCCGGACCCGAACTGCCCGTTCGGCGCGAAGGAAGTCGGCCAGGGCCCGCTGCTGCCGGTGATGCCGGCGCTCGCCAATGCCATCTTCGACGCGGTCGGGGTCAGAATCGATGAAATCCCGGTCACTCCGGACAAGGTGCTGCGAGCCCTTGAACTGAAAAATGCCGGGAAAAATCCAAGAATAGGCCCGGAACACTTTCCATCCGTTCCCTATCCGGAGCCCGTGTTCGTCGCCACGCCGCAGGAAGGCGGCGACGGCAAGGAGAGCGGCAAAAGGGAGGGCAAGCGTGCTGCGGCTGCCGTGGTTTGATTACCGCGCGCCGCGTACGGTAGCGGAGGCGGCGAAAATCCTGGCGGGCGAAGGTCCTGCGGCGATGCTCGTGGCCGGCGGCACGGACCTGCTGCCGAACATGAAGCGCCGGCACCAGACGCCGAAGGTGCTGATTTCGGTGAAGGGAATTGACTCCCTCAGGAAGGCGAACGGATCCCTTGGCGCCGGACTGACGCTTTCTGAAGTTCTGAAGCTGGAAAAAGTTCCAACCGCGCTTCGGCAAGCCGCGGCCCAAGTGGCTACGCCGCACCTGCGCAACATGGGCACGCTCGGCGGCAACCTGTGCCTGGACACGCGCTGCAGCTACTACAACCAGAACTACGAATGGCGCCAGGCGATCGGTTTCTGCCTGAAGAAGGACGGCGACGTCTGCTGGGTGGCCACCGCCAGCAAACGCTGCGTCGCGGTGTCCTCGACCGACACGGCGCCAGCCCTGATTGCGCTGGATGCGTCGGTCATCCTGGAATCTTCTTCGGGCTCGCGTGAAGTGAAAGTTCAGGACCTCTATCGAAATGACGGGATCGACTACCTGTCGCGCAAGCCGGACGAGATCCTGACCTCGGTGACGATTCCGGACGGATGGAAGAGCACGTACTGGAAGCTGCGCCGGCGCGGATCGTTCGATTTCCCCATATTGGGTGTCGCCGTCGCGTTGCGGTTTGACTCTGATGCTTCGATAAAGGAAACCAGGATCGCTCTTGGCGCGGCCGCCTCGCGCCCGTTCCTCGTCGAAAAGGCGGGTGAATTTCTCAAGGGCAGGAAGCTCACGGACGAAGTGATCGCCGAAGCCTCCGCGCTGGTTGCCAGCCGTGCCAAGCCCCTGGACAACACCGACATGGACCTGTATTGGCGCAAGGAAGTCGCCGACGACTTCGCCGGCTACGCGTTGCGCGAACTGCGCGGCGACGACATGCGCGCGCTGCGCCAGCGCACGGCGAGGTACCTGCCGGGCTAGGCCGGTATTCCTCGCAGCGCCCGGACGGGCTCTGCGAATTCGATCGCGATCCCGAGGTCGTCGAACCTGTGCGTTCCGGACGGCGGCTGCGCGTGCAGCGCAATCCAGGCGTCCCGGTAAGCGCGCGCGAATACGTGCGCTTGCAGGAATCCAGCCAGCTCGTTCTGCATGATGATGCAATAGCCGAAGGTATCCATCGGCTCAGCGCCTGTTCTTGTCGCGCGGCTGGAGCAGCTGCTCCCAGCGGACCTCGGGGGTCTTGCTCTCGGGCTCCGCGAACCCATTCCCCGACGCGTGGCGCGGGTGCAGCAGCCGTTGCAGCCAGGCGCGCCGCAGGCGCGTCCAGGCGGAGGGCGCCCCCAGCAGCTCCGCGGTCGCGATGCTGCGGCAGCCGCGCCGCACGTACAGCAGGTCGAACCGGACGTAGATGGCGTCGCAGTTGACGCCGACGTGATAACTGACCGCGCGGCGAAACGGCCACCAGCCGTAGCGGCCTTTCGCGTCGACGATGACGCCCTCCGAGGAGCGCGTTTCCTCAAGCGTGAATTTACGGATCTTGCTGTCCATGGAATCGGGTTCCCGCACAGGTTTGCGATGCGGGCACTATCGCGGAGCGCCGCTCCCTGCACTTGCCCCGGCGCGCCAGCCGCTTGCCTCCGGGTGCCATAATTGCGGCGAGCGCCATGGAAACCTTCCTTGCGTCCGCCGGCCGGGTGTTTCTGCGCCTGATCGAGCTCTACGGCATCGACGCGGATGCGTTCGTGCGCGACGGCGGCTACGACCCCGCAGTGTTCCGCGATCCGGCCGCGCGGCTGCCGAGCGGCGTCATGGATGTTGCCGCGCAGGCCATCGCGGGCAGGATCGCCGATCCCGCCTTCGCGTTGCGCGCCGCGCGCTGCTGGCATCCCTCGGACCTGGGCGCGATCGGCCACGCCTGGCTTGCAAGTTCCACGCTGCGCACCGCGCTGCAGCGCCTGGAGCGCTACAACCGCATCATCGGCGAGAAGGTGCGCTACCGGCTCGAACCGAGCGACAAGGGGCTGCGCCTCGTCTTCGACCACCGGCGCAAGGAGTCGCTGGTCGCCGCGCTCGGCACGGATTTCGCGCTTTCGATGCTCATGGACATGTGCCGCATGAATTTCGGCGCCTCGCTGCGTCCCGTCGAGGTCACCCTCTGGCGGCCGCGCCCGGCGGACCCCGCGCCCTGGGAAAGTTTCTACGGCTGCCGCATCCGTTTCGGCGACGCGCGCAATTCCCTCCTGCTGTCGGCGCGCGACGTGGACGCGCCGCTGTCCGTCTCCAACCGCCAGATCGCAGGAGCGATGGACGCGATGCTGGCGCAGCAACTGGCGGCGCTCGACCGCTCCAACATTCCGGCGCGCTGCAAGGCGGTGGTGCTGGAGCGCCTCGCGGCGGGGGACACGCCGGACGTGGACATCGCCAAGGTCCTGCACATGAGCCGCCGCACATTGCAGCGCAAACTCGCCGAAGCCGACCTGACCTACCAGCAGCTGGTGGACGAGACGCGCCGCGAACTGGCGCTGCGCTACATCCAGGAACCCGGCAAGACCATCACCGAGATCACCTTCCTGCTCGGCTTCTCCGGCCAGAGCGCGTTCACGCGCGCCTTCCGTCGCTGGACGGGGGCATCGCCAACCGATTACAGGGCTCAACGAGGAAAGATGGCCGCATGATCCTGCGCAACTGCTGGTACGTCATCGCCTGGGAACACGAAATACCGCCCGGCGGCCTGCTCGGACGGACAGTTCTTAATGAGCCCATCCTGGTATTTCGCACTGTCGACGGCCGGACCGTTGCATTGGAGGACCGTTGCTGCCACCGGCATGCGCCGCTGTCGAAGGGGCGCAACGAGGGCGATGGCGTGCGCTGCGGCTATCACGGACTGAAGTTCGACGCCCAGGGCCGCTGTATCGATGCGCCGGGCCTCGACCGCATCCCGCCGCAGGCACGGGTGAAGACTTACCCGGTGGCGGTGCGCAACAAGTGGGTGTTCGTGTGGATGGGCGACCCGGCAAAGGCCGAAGAGCGGCTGCTGCCGGACAACTTCTCCAATGCGCACCCGGATTGGCGCAACAAGCCGGGCTACCTGCACTACGACACGCCCTACCTGCTGGTCTGCGACAACCTGCTGGACTTCTCGCACCTTTCCTACGTGCACGAGAAGACGCTGGGCGGCTCGACCGCGATCGCGCAGGCGAGGCCGGAGATCGAGCTGCTGGAGCGCGGCGTGCGCGTCACGCGCCGCGTACCTGGTGTGCCGCCGCCCCCGTACTACCAGAACATCCGCAAGTTCAGCGGGCCGGTGGACCGCTGGTTCATCTACGACTTCCTCTTTCCCGGCACGCTGCTGATGAGTTCGGGCGGCAAGCCGGCGGGTCAGGAGGAGCCGGATCCGGCCAATTCGGTGATGCTGCACAGCTGCCAGACGCTGACGCCCGAGACTGGCGACACCACGCACTATTTCTTCCAGCAGTCGCACCGCGCCGACGCCGGCGACGGCGCCGTCACCGAGGCAATTTTCCAGAGCCTGATCGCGGCGTTCAACGAAGACCGCGACATGATCACGGCGCAGCACCACGCGATCCGCAGGAATCCCGGCGCGCCGATGCTGCCGCTGGGAATCGATGCCGCACTGGTGCGGTACCGAACGCTGCTGGAAGATGCGATCGCGCGCGAGCGCGCCTGATGTCGAAGAGCCGAAAAAGAATCCGGAGGAAGCCCGCATGAAGGTCAGATTCATTCTCGCGTTCGTCATCGTCGCCTTGCTCGGCCCAGCGGCATGGGCGGCCAATGGCTATCTCGATTCCATGGCGCAGTTCGACAAGATCAGGATCGGCGCAACCACCTCGCAGCAGCTGACCGAAATCCTCGGCCCGCCGGCGAGCGTTGCCAAGTACAGCGCGCGCGGGGTGGAAGACTGGGGCTACTGGGTCCGGGGCGTCCAGTACTCCATCGAGATCGACAGCCAGGGCATCGTGCGCAGCATTCAGAGGATCATCCAGTACGGCCCGTAGCCGCCAGGCCGCTGCGCGCGGGAACGCCTAGCCGAGCGCCGCGATGTCTTCCGGCAGCAACGTCAGCCGCGCGGCGCTGGCATTGTCTTCCAGGTGCTTCAGGTCGGCGGTGCCGGGAATCGGCAGCATCACCGGGGATTTCGCCAGCAGCCAGGCGAGGGCGACCGGAGCCGCGCTGGTCTTGTGCTTCCTCGCAATGGATTTCACTTTTTCAGATTTCAATGCGGCGCCCGATCCCAGCGGATACCACGGCAGGAAGGCAATGCCCAGTTTTTCGCAGGCCTGGAGGACATCCTCGGATGAACGGTCCTCCAGGTTGTACCGGTTCTGCACCGAGACGATCGGGCAGATGCGGCGCGCCTCCTCGAGCTGCCGGACGCTGACGTTGGAGAGGCCGACGTGGCGGATTTTGCCCGCCTTTTGAGCGTCGGCGAGCGCGCCCACGGAATCGGCGAACGGCACTTTCGCATCCGGGGCGTGCAGCTGGTAGAGATCGATGCGCTCGAGCCTCAGGCGCTTGAGGCTGCCGTCGATCGCCTGCTTCAGATGCCCGGGGCGGCCGTCGTGATCCCAGGCGCCGGGGCGGGGGCGCAGCAGCCCGCCCTTGGTCCCGATGACGAGGTCCCCGGGATAGGGGTGGAGCGCCTCGGCGATCATTTCCTCGTCGACGTGCGGGCCGTAGCTGTCGGCGGTGTCGAAGAAATTCAGGTCCAGCTCGAACGCGCGGCGCAGGACGCGAAGCGCATTGGCGCGATCCCCGGGCGGGCCCCAGACGTTCGGGCCGCACACGCGCATGGCGCCAAAGCCGAGCCGGTTGACCGTCAGGTCTCCCAGTCTGAGTGTACTCATGCCCGCCTCGTGAGCGGGCGTAGCGCGAGCAGTCCGAGCGCAGGCCCCGGTGCAAGCAGCAGAAACAGGTACTGCATCGGCAGCCAGGTCATGGCGGAGCTCAGCAATTGAATGCTGCCAATGGTAATCGCGAAGCCGATGCAATTGCTGATCGTGAGCGCCGAGCCGACCCATTCCCTCGGCGCGTTTGACGCGTTGAGCGCGGAAAACTGCGGGGAATCCCCTACGATCACCATACCCCAGAACAACATGAAGGCGAGGAACAGTGGCGTCGGAGCCTGGAAAGCGAATGGCGAAAGCAGGCAGCATGCACCGGAGCATGCCAGCTGGGCAAATGCGACTCGCGCGCTGCCCGCTTTCAGAGATGCGATGCCGCCCGCCGCGCAGCCGATAAAGCCGGCGCCGATGACCGCGAACGCCCACAGCGGAACGTCGAGCGGCGCACGATGAAACGCCAGCGCCGCCGGCACGAAGGCCCAGAACGCATAGAGCTCCCACATGTGGCCGAAGTAACCGAAGGCGGAGGCGCGGAATCCTCGCGAGCGAAAGATCACGGCTAGCGCCCGAGGGTCGAACTTCGCGTTTTTCGCCAGGTAGGGGCCGTCAGGTACGAGAAGCATCAACAGTCCACCCATCGCCGATAGCGCCGAAACGCCGGCGACTACGGCCTGCCAGGGCCAGGCCTGGCCGAGCGCCTTGAGGAGATGCGGAAAGGCGGTACCCAGTACCAGCGCGCCGACCAGAAATCCCAGCGCGTTGCCCAGACCGCCGCGATACCAGCCCGACGCGATTTTCATCCCGACGGGATAAATTCCCGCGAGGAAGAATCCCGTCAGGAAGCGGCAGGCGAGCAGGAGCTCCAACCCTCCGCTCGCCGCCATGGCCGCGAGGTTGGCGAGCGCACCAAGCAGCGAACAGGCGAGAAAAACGAGGCGCGGCGAGTATCGATCCGAGATGGCAAGGAAGGCGAAAGCCAGCGTTCCGGAGATGAAACCGAACTGCACCGCGGCAGTGACGTCGCCGACCGCGCTGCCGGCAAAGCCCCACTGCCGCTGCAGGTCGCCGAGTACTGCATTGCCTGCGAACCAGAGCGACGTGCCGGCGAACTGCGAGACGACGATCACGGGAAGTACGTGCCTCGGAGGCAGGGGCATGGATCGCGTCACGGTGCCGAGGCTATCATTCGGGTTCCATGAAGGCCACGGCGGACACGGTGCAGCGCTGGGTCGGCGAGGCAGCGCGCGTCGTCGTGCTGACCGGCGCCGGCATCTCCACCGAATCGGGCATTCCGGATTTCCGCGGCCCGCAGGGCCTGTGGACGAAGAACCCGCTGGCGGAGAAGCTTTCCAACATCCATTACTACATGGCCGATCCGGAAGTGCGCAAGGCGGCGTGGAAGGCGCGCATGGACCACACGGCCTGGACCGCAAAGCCCAACGCCGGCCACTTCGCGCTGGCGGCGCTCGAGAAGCGCGGCAAGCTGCACGCGCTGATCACGCAGAACATCGACGAGCTGCACCAGCAGGCGGGTAATTCCGCCGACAAGGTGATCGAGGTGCACGGCACCATGCGCAAGGTGGTCTGCATGGAATGCGGTATGACAGCGCCGATGCAAAAGGCGCTCGACCGCGTGCGCGCGGGCGAAGCGGACCCGCCGTGCCGCGATTGCGGCGGAATCCTCAAGAGCGCCACCATCTCCTTCGGCCAGGCGTTGGTGCCGGAAGTGATCGACCGGGCGCTGCGCTCGGCGGAAGAGGCCGACCTCTTTTTCGCGGTCGGCAGCACGCTGCAGGTGTATCCGGTCGCGGGCGCGGTGCCCGCGGCCAAGCAGGCGGGCGCGCGCGTCGTCATCGTCAATGCCGAGCCGACGCAGTTCGATGACATCGCGGATGCCGTGTTCCGCGAGCCGATCGGCAGGATCCTGCCCGCCCTGCTGCAGTCCTGAGCCGGCTCTATACTTACGCATGGACAAGGAAACATCGGAGCTGCTGGTGCGGGTAGGGCCCGGCACCGCCATGGGGGCGCTGATGCGGCGCTACTGGGTGCCGGTGCTGCTGGCGAGCGAGATTGCCGCGGCCGACGGCCCGCCGGTGCGCGTCAAGATTCTCGGCGAGAAGCTGCTCGCCTTCCGGGACACGAAAGGGCGCGCCGGTCTGGTGAGCGAGTTCTGCGCGCACCGCGGCGCCTCGCTGTTCCTCGGCCGCAACGAGGAATGCGGCATCCGCTGCTCCTACCATGGCTGGAAATACGACCTCACCGGCCAGTGCGTGGACCTGCCGCAGGCGCCGCACATGGCGCCGAAGATGAAGATCAAGGCCTATCCCTGCGTCGAGCGCGGCGGCATTGTCTGGGCCTACATGGGGCCGGAGGACAAGCGGCCCGCCCCGCCCGAACTGGAGTGGTGCCTGGTGCCCGAGAGCCACCGCTACGTCACCAAGCGCCTGCAGCAGTCGAGCTACCTGCAGGCCATGGAAGGCGGCATCGACACCTCGCACGTTTCCTGGGTGCACCGCTACGAGGTCGACCGGGATCCGATGCACAAGCATTCCAAGGCGCTCGACTACATCAAGAAGGACAGCAACGTAGTCTTCGACATCGAGGAGATGCCGCACGGACTCACCTTGTACGGCCGTCGCCTCGGCGACGAGAAGACGAACTACTGGCGCATCACGCAGTGGATCTTCCCCTGGTTCACCTGCATCCCGCCCTTCGGCCACCACGCGCTCGGCGGCCACGTCTGGGTGCCGATCGACGACGAGAACTGCTGGGCCTGGAGCATCAACTGGCTGGCGGACCGCCCGCTGCCCGCGGAAGAGCTGGAGGCAATGCAGGCCGGGCAGGGCATCCACGTGCAGTACGTTCCGGGCACCTTTACGCCGCTCGCCAACAAGGACAACGACTGGCTCATCGACCGCGAGTCGCAGAAGAACCGCAGCACCTTCAGCGGCGTGTCCGGCTTCTCGATCCAGGACGCTTCGCTGCAGGAAAGCATGGGGCCGATCCAGGACCACGCGAACGAGCACCTGATTCCGACCGACAAGGCGATCTCCATGGCGCGGCGCTCGCTCGTGAGGGCGGCGCGCAATCTCGCGCAGGGCATCGAACCGCCGGCGCTGGACGCGGCCTCGCAGCGCGTGCGCGCTGCGGCCGTGCTGCTAGACCGCGCCGTTCATGCGCCGGACTGGGCGAAGGACAATCTCGTCGACGGCCTCAAGCAACCCGTGTTCACCGTCTGAAGGACTGACATGAAAAATCCGCTCGCTGCCGCCAGCTTCGCCGTTTTTGCCGCGCTTGCGCTGCCGGCGACCGCCCAGACGTGGTCGCCCACCAAGCCGGTGCGCATCATCGTGCCGATCCAGGGCGGCACGGTGGACATCCTTGCGCGTCTGGCCGCGCCGCGGCTGCAGGAAGCGTTCGGCCAGCCGGTGATCGTCGAGAACAAGGCCGGCGCGGGCGGCAACCTCGGCACCGACCTGGTGGCCAAGGCCGAACCCGACGGCCACACCATTCTCGCCGGCTACACCGGGCCGATCACGGTGAACGGAACGCTGTTCGGCAACCTGCCGTACGACCCGCAGAAGGACCTGGCGCCGATCACGCTGGCGGTGACCACGCCGCAGTTCCTCACCGTGAATCCGGGCGTACCGTTCTCCACGGTGGCGGAGCTGGTGAAGTACGCCAAGGCCAATCCCGGCAAGTTGAGCTACGGCTCGGTGGGCACCGGCAGCGCCTCGCACCTCACCATGGAAATGTTCAAATCCGCCGCCGGCCTCGATATCGTGCATATACCCTACAAGGGCTCGGCGCCCGCGGTGACCGACCTCCTGGCGGGCAACGTGCAACTCTCCTTCCTTGTGCCGGGCAACGTGCTTCCCCATTTCCCCTCGGGCAAGCTGAAGGCGCTGGCGGCGAGCGGCCGCAAGCGCTTTCCGGCGCTGCCCAACACGCCGACCATGATCGAATCGGGCTTTGCCGATTTCGAGGCCATCGCCTGGATCGGCTTTCTTGCCCCCGGCGCCGCGCCGAAGCCGGTGATCGAGCGCTATCACCGCGAGTTGGTGAAAATCCTCAATGAGCCTGATGTGCAGAAGCGCCTTACCGACATCCAGTTCGAGATCGTCGCCGGCACGCCGGAGCAGTTCGCCGAGTACATCCGCTGGGAAACGCCGCGCTGGGCGAAAGTGATCCGCGATACCGGCGCCAAGGCGAGCAACTAGTTTCAGGTTTTTTTGTTTTATTTCCGAATTAAAAAATCTGAAAAATGAAAGACAAATCCATTCCACATCCCTCTGTCTATACGGACAAGAAGCGCCTGGAGCTCATCAAGGGCTACCGGGTGCACGAGCAGCGCACGCCGTCGAAGCCCGTCCACGTCGTCACGCCTTCGCAGACGCTGGGGCCGTTCTTCAGCCTCGGCCTGGTCCAGCCCGGGGACGACGACCTTGCCTGCCGTACGCCCGGCGGGCCACGCGCCGAGGGCGTCCCGATCACCGTTGGCGGGCGGGTGCTCGACCAGGACGGCCGGCCGGTGCGCAAGGCGCTGATCGAAGTCTGGCAGGCGAACTGCCGCGGCAAGTACGAGCATCCGGACGACGTCACGCCGCAGCCGCCGGATCCGAACCTGAAGGCCTTCGGCCGTGCGCTGACAGCGGAAGACGGCAGCTACCGCTTCCGCAGCATCAAGCCCGGCGCCTACCCGAACCCGGGCTACGACGACTGGATGCGCCCGCCGCATATCCATTTCTCGGTGTTCGCCGCGGGCGTCATGCAGCGCCTCATCACGCAGATGTATTTCCCCGGCGAGGCGCTCAACGACATCGATCCGATCCTCAACGGCATCGAGGACCTTGAGGCGCGCGCCTCGCTGATCGGGCGCGACCTGGGCGGCGGCGATTTCGAATTCAACATCGTCCTGCGCGGCAAGGCGGAAACCGCGTTTCTTGTCGATTCCTGATTGCCTCGGGCCGGTCGCCGCGCCTGCGCGGCCGGGCTGGACGCTCCCCGCGGGCGCCTGGGACATGCATTTCCACGTACTCGGGCCTCAGGCGCGTTTTCCCTACGCAGCCACGCGCAAGTACACGCCGCCCGACGCACCGCTGGAAGCGGCGCTCGCGCTGCACGACCGGCTCGGCATCGCCAACGGCCTCGTGGTGCACGCCAACACCCACGGCTTCGACAACGGCGTCGACCTGGATGCGGCCGCGCGTTCCGGGGGCCGCTATCTCGCCGTGGTCCGACTCGATGGCAAGGCGACGCGCGCGGGCTGCCAGGCGATGCACGAGGCGGGCGCGCGTGGCGTGCGCTTCGCCTTCAATCCGCAGCACGGCGGCACGCTCGACCAGAAGGTGTTCGAGCACGTCCTGCGCTGTATCGAGGGCCTCGGCTGGTTCGTGGAGCTGCATTTCGAGGGCGCGGCAATACCCGGGCTGCACCGCTGGCTGGAAGCGATCCCCGCCACCGTGGTGATCGACCATTTCGGCCGCGTCGATCCGTCGGCGGGCATCGACCAGGCGCCGTTCGGCATCCTGTGCGAACTCATGCAGCGGCCGAACTTCTGGACCAAGATCAGCGGCGCCGAGCGCATCTCGAAGCTGGGCTATCCGTATGATGACGTGACGCCGCTGGCGCGGCGTCTGTGCGACGTGGCGCCTTCGCGGCTGGTCTGGGGCAGCGACTGGCCGCATACCGGTTTTTTCGACCCCGCCCGGATGCCGGACGACGGCAAACTGCTGGATGCGCTGGTGCGTTTCGTTCCCGATGAGGAAGCCCGGTACCGCATACTTGTGGACAACCCAAGGAAACTGCTGAACTTATGAGACTCAAGGACAAGCGAGCGGTCATCACGGGCGGCGGCGCGGGCATCGGTGCGGCGACGGCGGCGATATTCGTTCGCGAGGGAGCGTCAGTCCTGCTGCTGGACCAGGACGAGACTGCCCTGAAACGCACCGCGCGGAAGCTGAAACGTGCCGAGATTGTCGCCGTCGATGTCGCCGATACGAGGGCCGTGGCGAAAGCGGTGAAGGCGTTCGGCCGGCTCGACATCCTCGTCAATAACGCTGCGATGCGGAACTACTCGGCGGTCGCGGCGGCGACGCCGGAGGAATGGCGCACGGTGCTGGACGTCAACCTCATCGGCGCGGCGGCCTGCGCGAAGGCGGCGCTGCCCGCGCTGCGCAGGTCCGGCCGCGGCAGCATCGTCAACGTGTCGTCCTGCTATGCGCTCACCGGGCGCAAGGGCATGGCGATCTACGACGCGACCAAGGCGGCCCTCATTGCGCTCACGCGCACACTCGCGCACGAAGAGGCGGCGCACGGCATCCGCGTCAACGCGGTCTGTCCGGGCTCTACGCTGACCGATTTCCATATCAAACGCGGCAAGGCGATCGGCAAATCGATGAAGGAGCTCGGCCGCGCGCGCGACGATAACTCGTTGATGGGACGCTGGGCGGATCCGTCGGAAATTGCGCTGCCGATCCTCTGGCTGTCTTCGGATGAAGCGTCCTTCATCACGGGTGCGGTGCTGCCCGTGGACGGCGGGCTGACGATCTACTAGCCGTAGGGTGTTTCTTTCTTGCGCCTGAACGGATAGGCGAGCTGCCCGAGGTAGCTCTCGGGCGGCTGGAACTTCACCGTGCCGTACTTCTTGGGCCAGTGTCCGGGCAGATGCGCGGTGCCGAACAGCCGGTCCCAGAACGGCAGGAAGGCGGCGAAATTCTTGTCGATCCCCTCTTCGTCCGAGCTGTGGTGCCAGTGGTGGTACTCGGGCGTGGCGATGAACCAGCGCAGCACCGGGAAGCGCCAGCGCGTGTTGGAATGGATGTAGACCGCGTGGAAGGAAACGAAGGCCACGTAGGCCACCAGCGCCGCCTG
>Ga0315910_10003547_pt1 | contig 13254 bp, 19 predicted proteins | sample EdamamesoilMG_FD_204470 | JGI IMG/M metagenome (GOLD analysis project Ga0315910, IMG submission 204470) | Garden soil microbial communities collected in Santa Monica, California, United States - Edamame soil | ecosystem: Environmental > Terrestrial > Soil > Garden | place: USA: California... | reverse complement strand
AGTATCCAGATTGAAAAAATGGATTTTGGGAATTTCTCTTTGATGCAAAAATCTCTGCTTGAGCCTTTGAAAGGGCTGAAAAAAGCTCATTTAATTGTGGCGACTGATCCGCTTGAATCTCCATGGTCTCTCTCTTTCGTGGTGAAGAGACTCTCTCTCACCACAAAAAGCACGGAAATTCACCTAAAAAAAGCCGCTTGATTTATTAAACAATAAGCAAACTGTTAAGACTTATTTTTAGTTTTGCAATTTTTACACAAGATATAGACAAGGTTCACATCTTCTTTGTCTCTCACGAGAACCAAATCTTTTTTGGATTCACACTCAGCGCACTCTCTGTATTTTTGGCTCTGAAGTTTTCTAACCCGATCCTCATCACCAATAAAAAAGGCGTCCAAGTCTGACAATTTTGCTCCACCAGGATATCTGGATTTGTACCCGTCAATCAGGTCAACGCAAGCATCAACGAATATTTTGCAGGCAACGCTCTGGCCTTCCTCGCTCTTGTCTTTGAGCAGGCTTTCGTTGAGCCTCTCGTGTGCATCGAACCACGGATCTGGGTTCATTTTCTCGTAAAAAGCGACCACACCTGGAACGTAGTGTTTACTGACTTCTTTCAACGCTTCACTTGCTTTCATGACTTCAACTCCTGATATCTTCCATTTGTATATTGGAACCAAATTGGTTTTCTTGCATACATTCCGCGCTTCCTGATTTTGAAAAAAATCAGCTCCCGGTCTGTAATATATTTGTTTTCTTTTTCCAAATCCTTTTCATTTGGCCTATTAAAAGCGATGAAATTTGCACATTCTTGAACCGCAGTTGAACTCCCCTTGGCGTCGAACTCACTCATAATTTTTCCACCGTCAGTTTTCCTGGGGTGAACCACGAGGATGATGTGCATCGGGATTCTTTTTGCGAGCATCACGAACTCGTGAATGGCTGAGTCCATCTCTGCCTTTTCCATCTGCGACGAAACCACGTTGAGGAAGAAATTCAGATTGTCGAGAAGTGCGACCTTGCATCCATGATTTTGATTCATGTGCGTGAGCATCGTGACCATTTCATGAATCTCAACCCGGTTGTCATAGGACGAGATATACATGCATTGTTTAAAAACTCTTTCTGAGTATTTATCTCGCAATTCTTTCAAATATTCTGGATTTACTGGCTCACCGTCATTCAGGTCTTTCTTCTCAAGAGCCGAGAGAACTCTGGCCAGAAAGTCTGTATCACCGGTTTCAACCGGAGCAACAAAGTGCGGGATTCCTTGCAGACAAAGCTGCGCAGATATGCTTCCAAGCATCTGTGTTTTTCCGCTTCCTGTCGGGGCACAAAGCAGCGTGATCTCGTGTGGCCTCATGCCACCAAGGTAGTGGGAAAACATTTTCCACCAAGGGAGTTCAATCCCTCGTGGAGGATTCGCAAGGGCTCTCTCTGCTCTGGACCAAAGGTCCTCAGCCAAATCGTAGTTCAGCATTCTGGGGCCTCGTACACTTGTCGATTTGCTCTCTCTCTCTGAGCACCCTCACGCATAGCACCAAGATTGACAAATTTCTCAAAAGTTTTTGTATCGAGAAAGCGTATAATATTTACATTGCTCTTTGGGTCATACGTTTGCGAACTTGGCTCCACTCGGTTCCCGATTAATGCCAAACGGACTTTCTCAAAGCCGTGCATTTGGAGCAGCCGCCCGATCGTCACTTCGTCGAGCTTGGCGGCTTTTCGAATTTTGAAGTGATCGAGCGTCGCCTGCCACTCTCCAACCGACTCAGTTAGTCCACTAATTTTGTGAGGTCTTTTGGGAACAGGCTGGTCAGGGTTGTCTGGATCGGTTTCAGACTCTTGAATACTTGACTTTTTTTGTAAGTCTTCCTCTGAATTAAATACAAAAGAAGAATACATATCTTTGTCTTTGTCTTTGTCTTTGTCTTTAACCCTATCTGATACCCTATCTGATACCCTATCTGATACCCTATCTGATACCCTATCCAGCTTCTCCTTCGTCGAAGCATTAATACCATACCGTTTTAGTGTGTTTATGACTGCCAAATGAGGACGACTTGAGGCAGAAAGCTCCCCATATTGGAATTCTATGAAGCTTGGAATAAACAACTTGTCTGTGTCTATTCGAGTCACTTTGGTGCCAAACCATGCAAAAAACTCTTCGGGAGAGATATCCTCTCCAATTTTCAAAGCCAGAAACTCGATGTCCTCTCGCCAGACTCCCGCTACGTCGCAGGAGTCGAGAATGCATATCCAAGCCAGTTTCATTTTGCTTGGAAGTCTCCGAAACCATGGAGCTTCCCACTTTGCTGAGTCCGTGAACCGTTTTGCCATATCCCCTCGCTGCGTTTTTGTTTTGTTTGAACAAGTCACGCTGCAAGCTGCTCGCATCGAAGTCAATGGCTTTCCTGGGGTATTTTTCACTCAAAAATCCCCGACAATTTAAAATTGTCTTGGTGAATAAAACCCTTGAATCATAGGGGTTTAAATCACTTTGATGCAGGGTTTCCCATTTCTATTGCTCAGGTGTTTTGCGTATTGTGAAAAGCTGAGTCAATTTTAAAAAATCATGACTCGCGATGAGTTTTTAAAATTAAAACGGGCAGCATTTTTCGTGGCAAGAAAGTTCCAGTTCGAGGAGTATGCTGACGACTTCGTTGGAGAATTGTGGATGAGGCAGAGTAAAAATCCTCGTGCAAACACAACCCAGCTTTTCATCGATTTTCTTCGCGATCTCTTCGGCAGGTCGAGGATCAAAGGCAAAAAAGATTTCAAAGACCCAACGAGAGTGGGGCTTCTGCCCCTGGATGCCGTTGAGCATGAGCCATGGGGTATGCCAAAGCACATGGACACGGCAGTTTTGCTCCGAGGGCTTTCGGAGCGTGAGCGGGTCATGACGGTTTTATATTTCAAGTGGGGCATGACCGAAGCCGAGATCGGCGACGTGTTCGGCCTCAGCGAGTCGGGAGCTTGCTTGGTTCTCAAGAAGGCAAAAGAATACTTGATTGAAAAAGTACAGTCTTCATCGAAAAAGAGTTCCCCCCCAGTCAAATCTTAACACATAGTCCCATAGTTCTTTTCCTTGCCAGAAAATTCCATGCCCCGCTCTTCGGTGACTGTTTTTCTCAGGTATGAGCAGGCCAACCCACGGGCGACGCATAGACGCGGCGCACATAGGAATTTAGGCGTTTTGGGTCCGAACGGCAATGCGGGAGCGGGCGTCTTTTCGTAAATAAGCCCTGAGAGAGGCACTCTGAGAGGTAAACTCCCCTCGGGTATACCCCAGCCTAGGTAAACAGTCCAAACGCCTCAGAGGGCCTCTTTTTGGGGTGCCCTGAATTAAGTTGACCGAATTCATTCAGTACTGACTGACCTCGCTTTTCAACGCAGTGAGTATACTGGTTGGGTGACTTTTTTTTGCAATCAAAAATCTGGGGGGGCTTTGGAGCCTCAAAAATAATCCTGACTAGTTTAGTAAGTCTTATCGGGTTTCAGTCGGGATTTTTTGGGTGGAAAAAAGGGGAACCAAGATTTGCTTTTCGAGGGCAGCTCGGTTCCCCTCATCAAGGAGGATGTATGGCCTACATCCGAGAGAGCCTGACAGTCGCCCGGTGATCAGTATTTTGCAATCAGGATTTGGTCATCTTTCGATGACTCGAAGCAGGCCCGGTCTTGAGCTGCTCATGTTGAAGAAGTGGAAGACGGGATACCCTGCCGCATCGCTTGAGTGGGTCAAATCTGGATCAGACTTGTCAAGTATGGCTGAATCAGTCCCTTGCTTCCATGTCACGCGGTCCAAGTCCCTCGCAAGCTTTGGGCAGGCGGCTGGATTGTAAAAGAAATGAACCCCCCCACTCGCTGACTTCAACATCGCATTCATCGTATTGATGCGGTCCTTGACCGGTGGATTGCTCTCAGGTGTTAAGTTCCTGAATGGAATGTTAGCTTCTCTTAACGCTTTGGTGATGATCGAATAGTCGGTTGCCCCGCTTGCCGAGGTCTTATTGGATTTCCCGGTTGCGTCCCCAACCAGTAAAACCCCAAGCCTATGACCCTTCACCCGGTTGACTAGTACCTGAGTGGTCTCGTCGGTGTTTGTTCCCTTCACCACAATCTCCTCACCGAAGTAAATGTCCTCTCCCTTTGACTGCCCGAGCACCCAGCTCATGTGACCTACGTTGAAATCCAGTCCCACAATGATCGGCAGATAAGGCGACCATTTTAGTCCCCTTACAGCGAACGGGTTCTCGCTCACTTGGTTGTGGGGCCCGTGCGAGAGATAGGCCTTGCCAAAGCCAATGGATCTGAACTCTGCTAAGATTTCTTGAGCAAACTCGTCCTCACTCATGGTTGCGCGGGCTGACTGAACCTCACTCTCAGTCCACCAAGGGGCCTCAGTCGAGGGAGCGTGATAAAAGCTCCACTCTTTCGGATTATTCCTTGCGAGCTGAGCGAGATCATAAAAGTGATCAAATCCATTCGGAGTGGAATAGAAGTCACACCAACCCCCACGCCTGGCAAGCATGGGCCTGATCACCATAGGCCAGAGGTCTTTATGTTGCTGACGCATTTCATCGATGATTGCGCCATCCAAGGTCTCAGCTCGCAGGTCCTGGTAGTTTTTACCTGACTTGAAAAACACGCTTGCCCCGTTGTCGAGCACGGCAACCTTGTCAGCCCTGTTCTTGTACGTGATCAAATCGGTTTTAGATAAGAGAGCAAGATACCGATTGAAGGCGACTTCAGCCGCCGCATAGGTTTGGAGCACGTACCAGTAAACCCCCCCCGGTCTCCCCATGAGTGGTTTGATGATCATTTTATCAAGACCAAACGTGGTCTTTCCGCTTTGTCGTCCCCAGGCAGCGACGTTGAACCGAGTCAGCGATTCACTGATTCTCTTCTGAGGTGGAGTCCTGCGCCTCATATTGAGTCGCGTTGAGATCGTCATAACTGATTCCCTCATCCATGGGGGGGCTATTCTCTTCCTCTATGGGCACGCCTTCAACCTCAATTGGTGCGGGGAGTGCCTCTTGAGCGGAGCCTTCTTCATCGGCCCAATAAATATCGTACTCCCTGCCAGTTTCTACGGGAGCTTTCTCCTCAATGGCTTTTCTCTTCGGGTACACGTAGTCAAGCAGCGAGAGATAAATGTAACTCTTCAACTGAATGATTTTTACCTTCTTGTCGAAATCAAGAGAGTCATCGTCTTCAAGGTGCTCAAGTTGTCTCACTGTATTCATGATCGCAGCCGGGAGGTTCACGCCCTGAGATTCAATGGCCTCAATGAATCTGAGCGTGCCACTGTTTGGCGTGCCCTTTTTTCGTCCACTATTGGGAGTCTTCTTCACTCCCTTTCTTGGACCTCTTTTTTTTTTAAAAGGGGATATTTCCATTTTAGGTGAATGATATCATGCCAGGTTGGTGTGGTAAAAAGGACACATTCCGTAAATATTCCCGCCTTGGTATCCTGTACTCATGAAGTCCCCGAACGCCAAAGAGAGCATGAAACTCCTCAAGACTGCAACCGAAGCTTTGAGGACCGCTCGCGAGGACTTGAAGAATGACCCAAGGGTTCGGTCGTCCAGTAGAGAGTTTTCCACCTCCCTCTCCAGTCGGATGACCGAACTCGAACGGGACATCAAAGTCATCATCGAAGCCCTGAAAATTCTCGGATATTAAATCGCCTTGCAGACCGTGATCCCAAGGGGCCTCTCAGTCCAGGGGCTCTTGATGTCTGCAAGTGCCCTCATCTTTCCATCACGCAAAGCCTCATTGATTGCCTGAGCCACTCCCGGCACCGGATCCGCATACGTGTCATGGAACCCAATCAAAGTATCTTTGTGTGCGCACGGGAGCACGAGATCGATGTCTTGCTTCAAACCCTCATACGAGTGATCACCGTCCACGAAGATGAGATCAAACTTCTGACCTCTCAAAATATCTTTCACTTGATCCGAGTGAGAATCCATGGGCACGAACCGAGAAACCTTGTGGGCAAACGCTTTGATATTTTCTTTCTGATGCTCAGGAGTCCATCCCCCGTCATCAATCATCACCGCACGCTCAAAGCGAAACACATCATGAATCGCTCGGATGAACCCCCCCGCTGCGCTCCCAATCTCAAGATAGGAAAACACATCAATCCCAGTCCAACCCACATACGTCAGAAATGCCGCAAACTCCTCGGGCACTTGTTGAACCATGTACCCCCCCTCGATCTCAGCCGAGAAGAATCTTTTGTCATTGGCTCCAAGGGCCCTCGTAAACTTCAGATGATCCCGAAAAAGATAGAGGGGCTCAATGTCTGAGAATTTAAAAACATCTCCGTGACCTTCAGGGAGAATGAGTCCATCGGTTTTCAGCTCTTCTTTGATCATGGCCTTTTTGCTCCATTCTTTTTGCAAGTCGAACAAGAACCAACCTTATCCCGAAACCAACGCTGAGAGACGAACACCTTGTTGCAGTGAGCACAAACCTTCTCTCTGCAAGGTCTTTCGCAGTATCCTGATTTATGTTGAGTGACGTTTTTACAGCCTATTGTCGAGCACTTCTCATAGATCGAACTATTTAGGAAATGGCTCATTCTTTTGGTTCTCCCTAACCAAGCCCTTCAGTTGTGAAAGTGCCCACATCCCAGTGAGCTGATCAAACGGATCTCGTGTGTTTCTCTTCAATTCTTTACTGACTGACAAAGTAAGTAAAGACGCCCTGATTTGATTCACGTTCTCAATCCCATACATCTCAACCATGGCAGGCATGTGAGAGAGCCTCACGGCACTTGGATTCGTGGTCGCAAGTTCATAAGCCTCATTTGCGGCCCGCGAGAAAGAGGCAGCGTCCCCAGGCGTGTAAGTCACAACCCCAGGCTTTCTCCACTCAGGGAGATCAGGAGCCACGCAGTACGCTCCTGCGTGCATCGCCTCTTGATACGCAATATTGCTCTTGCAGTGATTAAACAGGCAATCCACCAAAGGAAAAAGCATGACCTTTGGCGCGAGATTGTAAAGATACCGCATGTAGAGCATCACGTCTTGGGGCCCAACCACTCTGTATTTTTCCTTGTCCATTGATTCGAGCAATTGCCAGGGGGGGCTTCCAAGAAAAGTCACTCTCCCAGGAAGAGAGGAAAAAGAAGAAGAAACACTGAGAAGGTCAGCATCGTGAGTATTGGTTCCTCTCCAAACAAAGTCTGCCTTCCTCTCTTTGAATTCCTGCGCGTACCCGCATAAATCAGTACGATAAGCGTTCGGAATGATCACAACGTTTTCATTAATTTTCTTGAACTCATGATAAAGTGCCGCAGTCGAAACACTCACCACATCAGCAAACGCGATGCATGAGGCAATGGCTGAGTGAACGGACGCTTTGTTGTAGACGCTTGCGTTTGGGTTCCACCTTGGGACATCAAGAAGCCAGTCATCGTACTCAACCCAAACAGGGATCCCCATGTTTCTTGCCACTTGAATCGTGGTCACATGGTCTTGAGAGCAGGGCCTATGCATGAAGACGAGATCAAATCTTGAGATCACGTCCCACGTAAGGCCCTCTCTCCCCACTTCATCGCCCGCAACCGCAATCGTAAGCCCTGGGACTGCCCCAGATTTTACGAGGTAACTCCAAGGACCCATGCATCTATAGAATGAGTTTGAGTCTCTTGCTCTCGGCGTGACGATGAGAACTCTCATAGCGTTCCAGGTCCCTTCACTTGTCTCATGGCAACCATGTTGTTCACCGTGTTTTCCAAACACTTCACCATGACCATGGCGTCTCCAATGAGAATGGGAGTCGAGAAATCGTACATGATTTCCCCGCTTTTCAGCACTGAAACGATGATTGTATTGACTGGATCGGCTCTCATGTGACTCTCCATGATCAATGCAGGGGGCCTGACATCAGCATTGATCGGAGCGAGATTGCTCTTACTCATTGGGTGCGACCTTCGGTGACTTTTCCTTCGTTGAAAAAAGCGTCTTTCAAAAGCTTCTCTGCAATCATGAGAAGAGACGAGATCGAGTCAGGAGAGCTTCCTTTGTGTCTCGTGAATGATCCACCGATATTGCCGTTCTTTTCCTTGTAAAGAACGAGAAACGCTTGAGTCTTGTGAATCTTTCCAGCAACATCTGTCATCGCGCTCAACGCTTCGTTCTCGTATTTCGCATCAAGGAGAGATGTTGGAGGTGGGGGAGCTGCCGTTTTTTCTTCACCGAGAGTCTCTTGCTTCACCTCTTCTTTCTGGAGTGCGTCGTATTCTTCTTTTGTCATGTTAATTTCTTTTTGAGTCACTTCTTGCGTTTGCACGGGTTCGACTTGAGGCTGAATGGTTTCTGCTTGAGTCTGCGCGGTTTCTTCCACGGTGATTCCCTTTTTTGTTGAACGCTCGAAGCGAGCGTGTTTAGTTTTTGTTTAAAAGAAAACTATCCTGAGTGAGAAAGAATGCAACTAACAAAATGCAGTCTGTGCAAAAAACCTTGCTCAGAGAATAGATCTGGGACTTGTAAGGATTGCCGGACAAAAACGTGTTCAAAGTGCGGGAAAAAATTCACATTCATTTCAAATACGTCAGGAGAGCTGAGTCCTGACTGCGCACATTGTAGGGATAAAGTGCTCGCAAGAATTAAATTAAACTCAAAATATGAAGAGGGGTTAACCATTTTCTGATGCAAACCTGGCTTGTCACTCCATCCTTTTGTAAATCAAGACTCCTTGCCGATGCCATGGCTCATCTCATGAGAGAGATCCCAGTCGGGATAAATCACGTGATCATCGACAACCACTATCCAATCAACAAAGAGAAAAACCGAAGAGAGATCAGGCAAATTTGTGAATCATTCGGTGCAATCTATGTGGATTCTGGTCGGGATTTAGGACTCCACGAGGGCCTGAATCACATGACTAAAAAAGTTGGAATGGGGGCAAATGACATTTTAATTGGATGTGATCCAGATGACAGACCTTCACCGGGCTCAATTTCTGCCATGGATTCAGGAATGCGGGCCTTGAAAGGAAATGTCGCGGTCCTCGCACTCAACTTCTCAGTCATCAAAGACAGAGTGAATCAGGGAGTGCCGTTCAGGAAGCTCACGGTTGATGGAAAAAGAGTTCTTCTCCATCCATCAGTTGAGATGTGGACCGTGGCAGCCTTTGACATGGGATTTATTTACGGAGCCGGTGGATTCAAGCAGACTTATGCTTACTACGGGGGACTTGAATCAGCCCTCTACGGTTACATGGCAGCTCAAGGGAAAGCCCTTGGATACCTGCAAGACTTCGATGCGGATCACCTGCATCTCGACCGAAATGATCCGACTCTATTTGATCCAGAATATAGGATGTGGAAAAACGCGCACTTGTCAGGGTTTTCTGGCTCTTTCGAGGAGTGGCTCATCCACTCAGGAAGGGAGTCCCTCATTCATGGAGCCTAGACAGTTTCGGTTTGATATCACGATCGATCCCCGTGGACAGGAGCGGTTTAGGTTCACAAAGAAGGGCGCAAGGTACAAAACAGAAGAAGCAAAAGCCTATGAGGCTGCACTAAAAATCCTGATCAAGAAATATTTCAACGAGGACCCATTCACTGGACCCATTCTGGTTGAGGTTGATTTTTATTTAAAAGCTCCCATGCGCCCAAGGTACTTCAAGCCCGCTGTAAAGCCTGATCTCGACAATCTACAAAAGGGCCTTTTTGATGCCATGAATGGGATCGTCTATAAAGATGACTGCCAGATTGTATCCGTGACGGCGAAAAAGCATTATTGCTATCTCGGACGAAACCCAAGTATTGTTTGTTTCATCTCTCGGGCCTGACCTATTCAAAAACCATGAGATCAGTCAGGTCCACTGATACCTGATTCGGGATCTGGACGTTTTCAGTCGAGATCGTCACCCGTCTCCCGTTTGAATTCCGATAAGAGATCGTGAACGTGTACGGTGAGAGGTTGACCGTTTCAGTCTCAACGATCCCATCAGTTGTGAGTGGGTCTGAAGGCGTGAGATAGCTTTGCGTGGTCTCGCAGTACCCGTCCGCATCAAACGCAAATACTCGCTTGAAGGGCCCAATGATTCTGTCGCCGTACTTGAAGGGGGTTGAATTCTCGACTGTCAGGAGCGCAGAATCTCCACTATCGATGATCCCCATCATGTCATTGATGTAACTGTACACGATGCACTTGGCGGGCTCCGCAGGGGCTGGGAAAAAGAAGTCATAATCAATCACCGTTTGAGTCAGGTGAGGGCTTGTGGACCCGTCTCCTGAGTGAAGGAATGACTTCAGCTTCACCACTGCCCCCCCCGAGATATCAAGAGTCGCAATGTTTGCCGTGATCTCAGCGGCAGTCGAGGTCTGAGAGTAAGTCCCATCAGAGGTCTCCCAGGAATTCCCGTCCCAGTACTTGGCAACGTTGCTCACTAAAACCACATGCCTGATTGCGTCTAGTCCGCTTGCGGTCTCGTCGATCGAAAGTGAGAGGAGAGCGTCAGCCGTGACCCCGCTATTGTTCACAATGGTTGGGTTCGAAGTCGGGTAAATCTGACCGGTATACTCAACCGTGAGATCCGAGACAGACTTTTGGCCAGTGCTTTGATCGTTCGTGTAAATGACGATTGCCAAAGAGTTTGAGACGGTGAGAGTGGAGATGTTGGCTGCAACGTCGGATGAAATAGATGCTTGAGCAAAACTGCCGTTTGAGTTCACCCAAGCAGACCCGTTCCAATACTTTCCATTCAAAGTGTACCGGGGAGAGTTCGATTCAGTGACCGTGAAGTCATCGAAGCTCACCACACTCCCCACGCCTGGATAAGAGAACGCGGGTAAAGAGATTTCATCAGCAAGATAGATGTAGTCTGATGGAGCCGCTCCCGGCGTGTAGTTTGAGGTATGTTGAACGGTTGAGAAAATCAGAAGCTCATTGAGTGAAAAATTTGCATACCTGGCATCAAGAATTGTTCCCTCACCCACTCTGATCAGATTGACTGCGCCGTCTCTTACTCCAGTGTTTACGTTTGTGGTGCCAAGCTGTACTCCGTCAATAAAAATCCGCGTTGCCCCGCTTGTCACATTCCAGTTGAGTTCGATCTCGTACTCTGTGCCAGAGGTTGGACTCCACGCAAAACCAGTACTGAGCAGGATTGATCCGTTTGAATCAAAAATAGCGACGCTGAGGGCTCCATTCACATCATGATAAAGTACGATCAGGTTTGCCAGTGATGCATCTTGCCCGAGCGTGCAAAGACTTTGAACGCTGGCAGGCATCCCAGAATAATTGGGAATGACTTTGATTCTGATACAGCCCACTTGCAATGAATCGGCATTGCTTGTCCCAGAATAGTCTACATATTTATGGGAAACGCCGCCTAAAAGCTCAAGTTTTCCGCCTGAAACCACTCCACCGTTATTCGTCGCCGTGAGGCTTCCACCCCCCCAGTTCCCATTGATCCCAAGATTGTATGAGGCAAAGAAAGTGGCGTTAGAAGGTCTCTGGTCTTTCTGTCTGACCGCTCCACCAACGAACTCGGTTGCGGCTGAATCGTAAGTAAACCCGCTATCTGAAGCAAAGCTTTGGTTGTAAGTCTGAAGAGCGTTGCTGATCAGTTTTAGGTAAGCCGCACCAGACATGATCTGAATCAGAGACGAATTGAAAGTGAAATTCCCTGCTTCGTCGTAGTTGATTGTCTGAGTGAGCGACATGGTTTTAGTCCTTATCTTCGCTTGAGAGCTTGTCTATCTTGTTCTCAATTTGCCCGAGTCTTTGATATATCAAGTCTTCCATTCGGTTTCTTGTCTCTTTGTATTCCTGAAAAGAAGCCTTAGTTTCAAAGTTGAGATACAAAAAAGAGAGTGCACACGTAAGGGCTATGACAAGTCCACCCATCCAGGTGATCCACTGTTCAGTGGTCACGCTCTTTTCCTGGCTCATTTTTGTTCTCCGTTCGAAATATCGTGATGCTTACTCGCGGCGTTTGACTTCTTCTTCGGACGTTTCCCAAACTTTGCATTTCAAAATGGTCTCACCAATTTTTTTCGCGTCAGCGTAACTGATGCACATGTAGTCATCAAACAAGGGATCTGAGCATGAAATGGTTTTGCCCTCATAGGAACGAGAGATGCCTGCATTGTGGGAGTCCCCGGCCCAGATCGTGAGTTCTAAGGCCGGGGGCTCACCTTTGCATCCTGAGAGAGAGAGAGAGAAGAGAATCAGGGATGCACCGAGAAGCAAGACTAGGAGACTTTGCCTCTTCATTTTTTCTTACCCTTTTTCCCTGGATTAAAAAACTCCTCAATCCCTCTCGTGTCTTTTTTCTCCTTGGCAAGAGCAATCCCCTTGTCTAAGTCTTCGAGCTTCTTCTTTTCTTTCGCAGAAGCAAGCTCGACAACAATCCAGCTCACAAGCCTCTCAATGAGAGCCGCAATCTGGGGAACGGCTGCAATGGCCTGGAAAATGGCTGACCACATGTGTCACTTCTTGGAGAATTTGGCCAAGAAGTCTACGACGCCTTGGAGGAATTTTTCGGGTTGTTCACCTGGTATCAACATACAAATGGTGATCACACCCATGAGAATCCCCATCACTCCAGTGATGATGATCTGATAGTTGAGAACGATGAACTGCGCTGCTTGAGTCAAAAACTGAAGAACGGATTCCATTTGTCACCTCGTTTTAATTCCAGACTAGGGGAGCCCCCCCCGTTTTGCAAATCAGGCAATCACCGAGCTTTCAATGAGTTCCTGCGCTCCCTGCATTCCGCGCAAACCGTACTCGATGAGGATTCGGTTCCATCGGCATTCAATTTTGAGTTCGTTATGCGGGCAATCCACTTTTGAAAAGGCCCCTCCCCACCTAAGGCCGACTTTATCGCAAGCATCCTCGTACACTTTCCACACGGAGTCTCCGGATTTAGGCCAGAGGGGAGTCCCTCCATCCCAGATTGTCCAATCGGTTGCACATCCGTAGTTGTGGGGGCTTTGTCCTGCTTTTGCGTTCGTGACAACTGGGCCCTCCGTTTGCCGTCCTTGACGCCATAACCGTTCCTGCTCCTCGAACGTCCTAAGCCCATAAAAAGGCTGCCAGTTCTCTGGAAGAACGTCGCATAAAGCGTCGTAGTACGGCAGGTAAAGTGTGGAGAGTCCCTTCCTGAATCTCAAGCGTCGAGCATCCATGCTCCCCCCCAAGGTTTGGCATCAATTGATTCTGATGAAAGCGTTCATGGTCACGCACCTTGGAGCGGTTTCGTTCCCTCCGTTTGCATTGACCG
>Ga0315910_10003546_pt1 | contig 13255 bp, 9 predicted proteins | sample EdamamesoilMG_FD_204470 | JGI IMG/M metagenome (GOLD analysis project Ga0315910, IMG submission 204470) | Garden soil microbial communities collected in Santa Monica, California, United States - Edamame soil | ecosystem: Environmental > Terrestrial > Soil > Garden | place: USA: California... | reverse complement strand
GCACAACGTCGCCATCTACCGTAACGCGAACGAGCACGGCGTGGACGTCGAGTGCGGCGTCCAGGTCGCGACGAAGTTCGCAGACATCGGGCCCGTCGAATGTCGGGAGTTGCCACGGGGCGAGGCGGCCACGACGGCTCACTGGGGGCCCTATGAGCGCTTGGCGGAAGCGCACGATCGCGTCGCTGCCTGGGCCGCCGAGAGCGGGCGTGTTCTGGCCGGGGTGGTCTGGGAAGTCTATGGCGACTGGGATGACGATCCGGCGAAGGTTCGCACGGACGTCTATCATCTGCTGAAGCCGGTCTGAGCGAGCTCGCCGAGGTGCCGCTCGAGCGCGTGCGCCGTCGAGCGCCCGCGCACCGCCACACTCCCCAGCAAGCAGCCCAAATCGCCTGACTCCAGCTGTGCGCAGGAGCCGGCGGCGAGCGCGCCAGGCCGCGTCACGTGCTCGTCGAGTGCGGCATCGTGCACGTCGATCGCCGGTCGTATCGCGGCACGACGCATCGCAAGCGATGGTTCTTGCCATGACGTCACGCGGCACGACGGACAATCACCTCGCCCCTGAGGGGTGAATGCCGGACGAGGGAGCGCGCACGCTTAAAACTCATGGCGAGCGTGACGTCATGCCGCAGCAAGGGGGTAGAGCCCGCTCTCGGCGCGAGTCCGGGACCCGGCGAAACGCACGATGCGAGACGCGATCGCTTGTTTGTTCTCGAGCCGCACGGCGCGAGGTGCCGCGTGCGGTGCGCTCTTGCTGTCAGCGAGGAGCGCGACGGCTCAAGTCGCACCAGCAGCGAACGAGCCGCTGCCTGCCGCGGCGGCGCCGGCGCCGTCCGAACCAGCGCCGAGCACGGAGGGATTCGCGCCGCCCCCCGACGCCTTCGCGCCCCCGCCCGCAGATGCTGCCCCGGGCGGCGCGGATGCGGGCGCCGCGGGCTGGGGCGACCTCGCGAGCAGCGCCGAGCAGGACGCCCCGGTGTTTCGCACAAAGCTCTATGGTTTCATCGACTACCACGCGGAGAAGGTCGCCAAGACACCGGACTCCGTCGATGCCGACGGCAACACCGTCTACGTCGAGAACCCGTGGGAGCTCGACATCCTGAACTTGAACGTGATGCTGCAGGGCGCGCTCTACGACAAGTATCGCTTCTTCTTGAACCTGGCCGCGCCTGGCTCGGGCAGCAACGTCGAAGACCTGTCGCTGCTGGTCCGCAACGCGTGGGTCGAGGCTCCCATCGTCAACGGGTACCTGATCTTGCGCGCGGGCAAGCTGTACCGCCGCTTCGGCCTGTACAACGAGATCCTCGACGCGACGCCGACCTTCATCGGCATCGAAGCACCCGAGCTGTTCGACAAGGACCACCTGCTGCTCACGCGCACGACCAACCTGATGCTGCACGGCTCGCTCGGGTTCGACTCGGGCGTGATCAACTATGCGTTGACCACCGGCGCCGATGAGCGCGACGCGGGCGCGCTGCCGATCGGCGCAGATCTACAAGTGGAATTCGGCTGGGGATTGACGCTGGGGTCATCCTTCTACCACACCGGCGGCGAGGCGGTGCCGAGTGTCGCCGTCGGCGATGGCTCTCCGAAGGGTGGCGTCGTCAACTGGATGTTGCACGATCGCTACGCCGTCTTCGGTGGTTATGCCCAGTTCGAAGCGGGCGGGCTGATCCTGCAAGCCGAGTACTGGCACGCCGTACATGATGCGACTCGCGACCCCGAGGCGACGGCCCTGCTCGGCAGCTCGGGCACGCTCAACCCCGCGCAGCTCGATCGCTTCTTCGTCGGGGGAGATCCCGCCGGGAGCGTGCGTACGGACGCGGACTACGGGATCGACACCGCCTACGTGCGAGCCGGCTACGAGATCCCGATGGGCCAGCTCGCGTCCGTGACGCCCTATGTGCAGTTCGACTACTACGAGAACCCCGAGACGGTGAACGACAAGGATCTCGGCGGCGACAACGAGGCGGGGCTGACGGACAACGGCAAGTTCGAGAAGTATACCGTCGGCGCCGTGCTCAGGCCGGTTCCGCAGGTCGCGCTCAAGGTGGACGGCAGCGGTCACCGGCAGGACTTCAATGGCAAGAGCGAGTTCTATCCAGAGGTGCGGTTTTCACTCTCTTACCTGTGGGAGCTCGCCCAATGAGTGACTTCAGTCGAGTGCGAGCGACCCGCCTGGGCCTCGCGGCGCTGGGCCTGGCGCTGGCGGGCGGGTTGTGGCCGACATTGCGCCCGGCGCGCGCGCAGAGCGATGACGCCGTGGTCATCTTGCTCAACGCCCGCAATCCCACGCAGACCTTGAGCAAGGGCGACCTGAACAAGATTTTCCTCGGACAGACGGCGTTCTGGCACGGCGTCGTGCCGGTCAAGGTGCTGATCCGTCCCGACGGCAGCCAAGCCTCGAAGGTGTTCTACGAGAAGGTCTTGTCGACGACGCCGCAGGCGTTCCGCAAGCACTGGGACGAGCTACAGCTGGCGGGTCGAGGTGTCGCGCCGCGTGTGCTCGGCAGCGTCGAGGAGCTGGCGCAAGCCATCACCCAGGCGCCGGGCAGCATTGGCTTCGCGCTGGCCTCGGAGGCGTGGACGCTGAACGGCAACAAGAGCATCAAGGTCATCAACCCGAGCTAGCTCGATGCCGACCTCGACGCCCCAGGGGCTGTCCGTCCGCACCAAGTTGATCGGGCTGGCAGTTGGAACCGCGATCCTCGCGCTCTTGCTCGCGTGCGGCGCGTTCGTCTTTTACGACCGTGTCTCCTTCGCTCAGGCCAAGCAGAACACGCTCGCCGTGCTGGTCGCTGCCGTGGCGCAGAGCGCGTATGGGCCCACGGCGTTCCAGGACAAGGACTCGGCCACGCTGATCCTCGAGGTGCTCGCGTCCGAGCCCACGGCGGAGGCCGGCGCGATCTATGCGCAAGACGGCTCCCGGCTGGCGCTCTGGGCGCGCACCGGCCAGGAGTCACTGCCCGCTCAGCTCGGCACCGGGCAGGGTGAGCAGGGCTTCTCGGGTGACCACCTCTACCTCGCGCACACGATCGGCAACGCCGACCAGGTCGCCGGCACGCTGCGCGTGGTGTTCTCGACCCTCGACATGCGGGCGCGGACAGCGCGCTTCTTGCAGATCGCGGGCGCGGTGCTGCTGGTCTCCGCTCTGCTCGCGCTGCTGCTGGCCGCGCTCGCGCAGCGCGTGATCACGCGGCCCGTGCAGATCTTGTCCGAAGCGGCTCGGCGCGTGCAGGAGGCGCAGGATCTCCACGTGCGCGCGCAGCGTGTCAGCAACGACGAGCTCGGGCGCTTGACGGATGCCTTCAACTCGATGCTGAGCATGATCGGGGCGCGCGACGCCGAGCTGAACCAGCACCGCGAGGAGCTGGAGCAGCGCGTCCGCGAGCGCACGCGCGATCTCGATCAGCGCAACCGGGAGATGCGCATCGTGCTCGACAACGTCGACCAGGGCCTGATGACGGTCGACCGAGATGGCCGCATCGGCGCCGAGCACAGCGCCGCGCTGGCGTCGTGGTTCGGTGCGCCGAGCGGCGACACCCGCCTCGCCGACCACCTCGGGCGCCGCGCCGCGGGTTTCGGCGTGCGCATGGATATCGCATGGTCCCAGCTGCTCGAGGGGCTCTTGCCGCTGGAGGCAAACATCGCGCAGCTGCCGGCCGAGCTCGAGGACTCGGGCCGCTGGTTTGAGCTCGGCTATCGCCCGATCGGCGCCAAGGGAGACGACTTCGAGAAGCTGCTCGTGATCATCTCGGACGTCACGGCCCGGGTCGAGAAGGAGCGCAACGACGCCGCTCAGGCCCAGATCATCGCCATGCTCGAGCACGTGAGCCAGGACCGCAACGGCTTCCTGGACTTCTTCGAGGAGACCGAGGCGACGCTCGAGCGACTGCGCGGGACGGCGCCACGCGATCAGGTCGTGGAGATGCGGGAGCTGCACACGCTCAAGGGCAACTTCGGCCTGTTCGGGCTCAAGTCCCTGGCCAGCTTGATCCACCGCATCGAGAGCGAGTGTCTGGAGTCCGGCTCGTCGCCATCGGCGGCGCAGCGCGCCGAGATCCTGGACGCCTGGGGCCGGGTCGCCGGGCGCGCGCGCACCCTGCTCGGCGATGGCGCGATGTCGATGACCGTGGGCCGGCGGGACGTCGAAGGGCTGGTGCTCGCGATCCGCAGCAACGCCAGCCGCGACGAGCTGGTGGCGATGACCACGCGCCTGCTGCTCGATCCGGTCGCGCCGAAGCTGGCGCGCATCGGCGAGCGCGCGCGCGGGCTGGCAGAACGGCTCGGCAAGAGCCACGTCGAGGTCAGCGTCGAGGCCGAGGGGGTGCGCGCACCGGGCGACATCGGCTGGCTGTGGCACGTGCTTCCGCACGTGATCGCCAACAGCGTCGATCACGGGCTCGACACGCGCGAGGAGCGCGCAGCGCTCGGCAAGGACGAGACCGCGCGCTTGCGCCTGGTGGCGCAGGAGAAGGAACGCTCGCTGGTGGTGGAGATCGTCGACGATGGGCGCGGCATCGATTGGGAGCGCATCCGCGCCAAGGCGCGCGCGCTGGGGTTACCCTGCGACAACGACGAGCAGCTCGTCCAGGCGCTGTTCGCCGACGGCCTGACGACGCGCGAGGAAGCGAGCGAGGTCTCGGGGCGCGGCGTCGGGTTGGCCGCCGTGGACGCGGCCTGCCGTGAGCACGGCGCTCGCATCCGCATCTCCTCGGAGCGAGGACGCGGCACGGTCTTCGCGTTCACGCTACCCCAGACGAACCACGCGCGCGTGTCGCTCCCGCCGGGGCGGCGTGTGCTCGTGAGCTGACGCGCGTTGGCCGGGAGCGCGCGAGCTGACGCAAACGCGAACGCGCGCGCCAGCAAACACGAACGCGCCCGCGTGTGACGAGCGCGGACGCGGCGCGTCGAAGACCCGCGCGAAGCCGGGTGCTCGTGGCAAAAGGCGGCGCGACCGCTCCCAGATGTAGGCGGCGCACGCCGGTGATGAGCGTCGTTTGCGCTCGATTGCGCGAGACCGATCGAGAAGTGCAGTCGAGCGGCGATGGTCACCTCGTGCACGCTGTCGGCGGACTTTTTTTCGCGCTCCCAGCGCTGGCCCATGCTGGCATATTGCCCGCCATGGTAGCGGCGGGGCAGAGCGGTAGAGGGGGCGGCTGGCGGCGAGCTTCGGCCCGGCTCGGGTGGCGCCGACTCGTGGCGCACGGAAGCCTGAGCCTCGCGTGCGGCGCGGGTCTCGGGTGCGGCGGTGGCGGCGACACATCCACGCCGACCACGAACGCCGAGAGCGCGCGACCGGCGCCCAACGCCGAGCCCGGTCCGGCGAGCGCCGACCCGAGCTCCCCCGGCGCGGGCCCGACGAGCCCGGCCGAGAGCGACGTGCCGTTGACCGCGTTTCCGCAGGCGCAGCCGAGCAGCGCCGCGCTCGACACGCGCCTCGCGCGGCTCTCGCACACCCAGTACCTGCGCACGGTGCGGGATCTGGTCGGAGTCGACGATCTCGACGCTGCGTTCGCCCCCGACGCTCTGAACGGCTTCGCGTTCGACACGAGCCAGAACCTCCGCGTCGACGCGCGCCTCGGGCCCCAGTACCGCGCGATGGCCGAGCGCCTCGCCGATCGGGTGGTGACGGACGAGACCCTGCTCGGCCGCGTCGTGGGTTGCGATCCGGCAGCGCCCGCGTGTGCCGATCAGTTCATCGCGAGCTTCGGCGAGCGTGCGTTCCGGCGGCCGCTGGCGCCCGAGGAGGCCGCGACGTTTCGGCAGCTGTTCGACGCCGGCGCCGAGCTCGTCCAGAGCGGGGACGCTTTTCGCGACGGGGTTCGCCTGGCCCTCGAAGGTTTCTTGCAGTCGCCCCAGTTCCTGTATCGAACGGAGGCGGGCCTCGCCCCGGGCGCGGACGGGCGCATCGCGCTCGACGACTGGGAGGTCGCCTCTCGCCTGTCCTATTTCCTCTACGACTCGATGCCCGACGCCGAGCTGTTCGAGGCGGCGCGGAGCGGCCAGCTGCAGACGCCCGAGCAGATCGAGGCGGCCGCGCGCCGCATGCTCACTCAGCCGCGCGTGCTGGACAAGCTGGTCTCGTTCCACGAGCAAGCCTGGCAGTTCGGGCGCTTCTCGCGCATCAGCCCGGACACGGCGACGTATCCCAACGTGCCGAGCGGCTTCGTGAACCGCGTGCGCGAATCGGCCGCCGCTTTCGTTCAAGACGTGATCGCGTCGGGCGGGGGCCTGGAGGAGCTGCTCACCGCGCCCTACGCGTTCGTGGACGACGGCCTCGCCCCGCTCTACGGCGTCAGTGTCCCCGGCGCCAGTGTCCCCGGCGACGGGAACACCGCGAGCACCGGCGCCGGCATGTCGCGCGTCGATTTTCCGGGCGGGGAGCGCCAGGGCCTCTTGATGCAGGTCGGCTTTCTCGCCGCGAACGCTTATTCGATCCGCACCGACCCGATCCACCGCGGGCTGTTCGTGCAGCGCAACGTGCTGTGCCGAACGATCCCCGATCCGCCGCCGGGTGCGTCCACCACGCCGCTGCCGCCCACGGACGAGCCGATCGAGACCACACGGGAGGAGATCAGCCTGCTGACGGGACAGAGCTACTGTCCCGCCTGTCACTCGCAGATCAATCCGCCGGGGTTCGCCTTCGAGGGCTTCGATGCCATCGGTCAGGCGCGCGAGACCGAGAACGGCGTGCCCGTGGATACGTCCGCCGAGATGGTGCTCGACGGCCAGCTCGTGAGCTTCGAGGGCCCCGCGCAGCTGACCGAGCTGCTGGCGCGCAGCCAGGAAGCACACCGCTGCTACGCGGCGCGCTGGATCGAGTTCACCTACGGTAGGCCGCTCGCGCTCGACGACGTGCCCACCTGGGACGCGATGGCGGGCGAATCGTTGCCGATCGCCGACATCGTCGTCGCGCTGGTCAAGAGCCCCGCGTTCACCAGCCTGAATGCAACTGGCCTGGACGCAACTGGCTCGAACGCAGAGGTCACCCCATGAAGCCCTTCAAACCCAGCGTGCCCTCGCAAGCGTCTCGTCTGCCCCAGCCCGCCCTGCCCCGCCCGGCGCGGCCCCCGCTCGCGCGGCGGCATTTCCTGCGTGGGCTCGGCGGTGTGACGCTGGGGCTGCCGTTTCTGGAGGCGCTCGCGCCGCGCTCGGCGCGCGCCCAGGCAGCCACGACGATCCAGCGCTTCGGGGTCTTCTTCGCCTGCAACGGCGTCGACATGACGCGCTGGTTCCCGAACGGCGAGTACGGCGCGCTGACCCCGGAACACTTGACCGGGACGGCCAACGAGGCGCTCGCGCCGTTCGTCGGCAAGCTGCTGTTCCCGCGCGGCCTGCACATGGCCCCGCGCGCCGGCGGCCGCGACCCGGGCGGCGGCGACGATCACGGCCGCTCCATGGCGATCAAGCTCACCGCCTATCCGGCTGCGCTCGACACCGCGCTCGCGACGGGGCCGAGCGTCGACTATGTGCTCGCGCAGGCCATCAACCCCGGCCCCGCCGGGGCGCGGCGCCCTGCGCTGAACTTGATGGTGGGGCGCCCGGCGGGGTTCGCTGGCCTCGACTACATCTCCTACAGCGCGCCCGGACAAGCGATCGCCGCGGTGAACAACCCGTGGGATGCGTACGCATCGCTGGTCGCGCTCAACGGCACGACGGCGGACTCGGCCGAGGCGCGCGAGCGCATCCAGCGCAAGCGCCAGAGCGTGCTCGACCTGGTGCAAACGCAGTTCGAGCGCTTGCGCGGGTTGCCGCTCAGCAGCGGCGACCGCGAGAAGCTCGACATGCATTTCACGGCGGTGCGCGAGGTGGAGGTGCAGCTCTCGGCGACCGGCCTCGCCTGCGTGGACGCCGACCTGGAGACGCGCGCCGCGCCGTTCCAGGGCAACACGGCCTTCGCCACGGAGGAGCCCCAGTATCCGGCGGTCGCCGACCTGCAGCTCGACATCTACGCGCTGGCCCTGGCGTGCGACATGACGCGCGTGGCGACGATGCATTTCGACCGCGGCAGCGGCGGCCCCACGTTCCGCTGGGACGGCATGAGCCACGAGTACAACCACCACAAGCTCAGCCACGGCAAGGTGCGGGACGACTGCTTCGGCGCCAGCACCGAAAACGGCTGCGACAACGTCGCCGGCTACGCGGACATGCTGCACGACATCGACCGCTGGCACGCCGGCAAGCTGGGGCGCCTGCTCCAGAAGCTCGACGCTTACGTCGAGGCCGACGGGCGCACGGTGCTCGACAACTCGGCCATCCTGTACACGAACGAAATGTCGGACGGCAAGCTGCACTCCTTCATGGATCTGCCCTACATCATCGCCGGCAGCGCTGGCGGCCGCTTCCGGCAAGGCCTCTACTACCCGCTCGGTCCCGAGGGGCAGACGGATCGCTCGGCGCCACACAACCGGCTATTGAACACCCTCGTCAACGCGCTGGGGGTGCCGTCGACCTGGTTCGGGCTGCCCGAGGGCACCAGCGCTCCCACCATGCAAGGCGGTGTCTATGACGCGCTGCTCGTCTGAGCTGAGGCCTCGCTTTCGGCTGGCGCTCGTGCAGCCGATGCTCGTGCAGCTGGCCCTGCTGCTCGCTGCTTGCTCCGCCGAGGACGGTGACCGGTCCGACGCCCCCGCCTTCCAGGATGGCGCAGGGCCCGCGCCGGGGAACGCGACGTCAGCCGGGGTGAACACCGCGGCCGGGGGCGCAGGCACCGGCGAGACCACGGGCGTCGGAAACTACGATCGCCCGCTCGGCATGCCGATCGGGCAAGGCGCGGCGGGCAACGACGAGGCGCCGGGGGCCAGCGGGGACACCGCGCTCGATCCGGGACAGACGCCAGCAGCTGCAGACGGCGACGACGCGATCGAGATCCCGGTGTTCGAGGCGCCCGATGACGGGCCGCCGTGCGCGGGCTGCGTCGAGCTGCAGATGCTGGTCAACGACATCAACCAGCGCGACGATTTCGTGTTCGACGCCGGCGGCATGGCGGGCGTCACGCGCGTGGTCTGGACCATCGTGGTGCCGTTCAACAGCGACCAGCTGTTCGTGCAGCCGTTCGTGGACAATGCCTTCGGCACGTACACGGATCTCGACGCCAACGCGTTCGCGATCGACACGCCGGTGCAGCTCGAGCACATACTGCCCGCGGCCGCCAACGCCGGCAGCATCGGGCTGGCGATCGGCTCCGCGGGCGCGTGGACCGGCGACATGGTCATGTCCCTGTTCGTCGAGTCCGTGACGATCGAGGCGAACGGCACGAGCGCCAGCCGGTCTTTCGATGCCAGCGCGGAGGGGCTCGCGACGCGGACGAACGCGCACCAGCCGCGCGTCGTCTATCACCCGTGACCGGCACGCCGGGGCGGCCCTCGAGGCCGCGCGAAAACTCGGCGCTCGATTCGGGTCAGCCGAACCTACCGGCGGCCTTGGCGCGCGTGATGATCACCTGCACCCGCTCCCAGAGCGTGGGCGAGGCCTCGCGCACGGCGAGCATCTTGCTCTGGATCTGCTCGTGGGTGGTGCCGTACTTCTGCCAGATCACGCCGTCCGTGGCCTCGTGCAGCAGCGCCGGCTGAACGCGATCGAAGGCGTGCGCCAGCACGCTCTCCGGTGAACGGCGCGCCTCGAACTCGCGCCACAGCGCCAGCCACTCGTCGCGTTGGTCGCTCGGCAGCAGACCAAACAGGCGCTGCGCGGCCAGCTCTTCCTTGGCGGCCTGCTGCTCGAGCGCTGCGGGGTCGTGCAGGAAAGCGTCGCCCGCGTCGATCTCGACGATGTCGTGAATCAACAGCATGCGCACGACCTTGAACAGGTCGATGCCCGGCTCGTCCGCGTGCTCGGCGAGGCAGAGCGCGAGCACGGCGAGGTGCCAGCTGTGCTCGGCGCTGTTCTCGCGGCGCGAGGCGTCGGTGAGGATGTTCTGACGCTCGATCGATTTGAGACGATCGATCTCGCGCAGAAACCGGAACTGCTGCTCGAGCCGCGCGGCTGCTTCGGGGTGACCCATCGCTCAGCGAGTTTTGGCGATGAGGCCCGACGACGCGAGTGAATTCAGCCGGCTCGGTCGCGGCTGCTGCTCAGCGCGAGCGCAGCCGTTGCGCCCCGCCACGGCTGGCATCGATCGCCGGCACGCCGACCACGCTGGCCTCGCTCTGCGAGACTCCGCGGCTGGCGTCCAGGTACGGCACCAGGCCCCGCTCGGCCCCGGCGGCGGTCGCCTCGCGGAGCAGCTCGGACAGCTCCGGATCCCGCCCTTCGAGCTCATCGAGCGTGACCCCCTCGGAGCCGGCCGTGGCCCCCGGCAAGCGGTACAGCACATGGCCCCCGGCGGAGGTGATCGTCAGCGGCCCTTCGCGCGTTTGCAGCGTGACGATGACCGGAGCGCCTGCCGTGTCGTGCAACGCGGCCTCGTCGAGCTCAGGCTCGCCCAACGCTCCGGCGCAGGACAGCAGGACCCCATTCGCCAGCAAGACCACCGAGCCGTGCGTCGCCATACGGCTCAGCTTACTCCCTCGGCGGCTCGAGGTCCAAGGTGAGCGGCTCGTTGCGGCGACGTCTGTGCGCTGGCGACCGCCCGCGGTTTTACCACTGAAGGGTCCACGCTTCGTGGCGACTCAGGCCTTGCGTTTCACCGCTCGCCGGGCCGATGCCTTCTTGGAGGTGGCGGCTCGTTGGGCCTGAGCTTTTGGGCGATCGAGGTACACGGCGAGCGACGCGGGCGGCGGGCGGCACGCACAGACACGCCGATGCTCGAGGTGCCAGGCGATGCGTTCTTCCAGCGTCGCCCGGCGACCGAGCACGTTCTCGCGATGCCAGGCTGCGTTCATCGCCTCGGCCAGAGGCTAGCGGGGGCCGCCACGAAACACCAGCACACCCGTGAGCGAGGCAAACGAAGACATGGCGCCTCAGCGTGACCCAGTCAATTCGACGCGACGGGGGTCATGAAGCGGGCGCTGCCGAGCGCTGCGAGCCGGAGCTCGAAGCGTCAACGAGCCCGATCGAGTGGTGTGGCAGCGCAACGGGTCCTGCATCTGAAGCGCGCCTGACCGAGCCTGGCGCGGCACCCGCTCTGGGTACGCACATTGCACGGCGAATGTCGCCGATACTCGAGGTCACGGGCAGATCGTCCGGACCCCTTCGAGCAGGACGGCTCTGCTGCTCGACCCGGCGTCGGGCAGACCACCACGGTCACCAGCGCAAGCGCCAAACGCGGTCACACCTCGTGGTCCGCGCCATCGGCGTGGGCGCGCGCACCGTCGACCCGAATCGAGGAGCTGCCGATGACGACCCCACTGACCCATCCGACCCATACCGAGCCGATCTCCCGCGTCGCTGCCGCCCTGCACGGCGACTGGCCCCGTTACGCCAACGCTCTGCTCGGGCTCTGGCTGTTCATTTCCGCATTCGCCTGGGACCATGCGCCGAGCTCGCGCATGAACACCTGCCTGGTCGGGCTCTTCATGCTGGTCAGCGCCATCACGGCCACCGGCTGGTCGATAGTCCGTCACCTCACGATGGTGCTCGCGCTCTGGCTCGCTTTCACGACGCTGACAGCGTACCCGGACGGGCCAGCCAGCTCCTGGAACAACCTCATCGTGGCTCTGGTCGTGCTGGTGCTCGCCGAGCTCCCGGACGAGCTCGAACACCGAGCGCGGCGCTGAGCATAGCGAGACGCGCAACCCGAGACGACGCGCGGGCGCTCGAAGCCGAGCGCAGCGCGCCCTCGACAGACGACGGGGCCCACCGCGCTCGCTCGAGCCGGCGTCAATGGACGGTCTGTTGCCCCTCGCTGGCGAGCGCGGAGATGCAGCCTGGGAACTCCGCCGTCTCCGGGCTGGCGCCCTCGCAGGCGGCCGCGTCGAAGTACCAGCGCCCGACCTCCAGCTCGATCGAGTGCTGATCGACACTGCGCATGTGGAAGTCCTGCGTGCAGGCCCAGCTCTGCTCATTGCCGGCCTCCGCGCGCTCGGCCGTCACGGGGCCAGACAGGCGGATCTCTTCGGCGCCTTGCACGTAATGCACCGCCAGCGGCGTCGCGCCCTCCGCTGCCTGCTGGCGCCAGATGCCCATCGGGCTGCCGGGCTCGCGCGGCTCGAAGCGCCACGCCTGGCACTGGGCCGAGCCGGGCACGCGCCAGAAGAACGTGCGCCGCTCGCGCGAGAGGGCGGCCAAGGTTTCACCCGGCAGCGCCTGACACACGTACTCGACGAGCTTCGGCTCGGTCAGCACCGACTCGAACACGAGCTCGTCGCCCTGCTCGGTGGTCGAGAACTTCTCGTCGAACACCTGGATGTCTTTGACGACGTCCTGGAGCGGCGTGAGCCCGAGGCTTGCCCCGCAGCGCTCATCGCGCAGGAAGTCGAGCGGGAGCGAGCCGAGCGCCACGGCGCCGCCGCGGCGCTCGAGCAGCAGCAGATCGCGCATCGCGTGGGCGTCGACGTCTCGACAATCGCACGCGGGCAAGCTCTCGATCAGCGCGCTCCGCAGCCCGATCCAGCGCGCCGCCGGCTCTGTCGCGGTGACGCTGGAGAGCGCCTCGAGCATGGGCTCGCAGCGCGTGGCGCGACCGTACGCCGCGCGGGCGAGCGCCTTGCGCGCGGCGGGATCGGACTCGGCGGGCAGGTGCTGGAGCTCCGGCGCCGGGCTCGCGGCCTCGTCCGTGGGGGGCGCCTGAAACACCAGCTGGACATCGAAAGAGCGCGGGATGGCGCGCAAGTAGGAGCGCACCGTGCGCACGTCCGTCTGGGCTGCCAGCGACAGATACAGCGGCGGGCGCTTCGCCGCCGGAGGAGGCAGCTCTTCGCCGTCGGGGCCGAGCCCGAGGCGGCTCTGGAGCGCGGCCAGCCGCTGCGCCTCCGTGGCACCCGGGATGGCCTCCCCGTCGAGCGACAACGCGTCGGGACGGACCTCGACCCAGGGACCCTCGCCGACGACGCCTGCGAGCGAGGCGACGGGCAGATCGCTGCGCGATCGCGTCGAGGTGGTGACGTCGGGCGCGGCTCGGAGCCGCTCGACCCAGCGCGGCACGAGCGTCTCGCACGACTCGACATCTTTCGCAGACGCCGCCGGCGCCGCCGCCTTTTCGGAACAGGCCAGCGCCGGAGCGAGCGCTGCCAGCCCCCCCACGACGCACCAACGCGCCCAACGAACCGCCTCGGATTTTGGTGTATTCCCCATATGGCCGCGCGGCGATGCAACGCTCGAGCCAAAGCCGGGGGCGCCGTGGCGCGGGCCCGAGGCGCAGCCGGCCATACCA
>Ga0315910_10003545_pt1 | contig 13259 bp, 10 predicted proteins | sample EdamamesoilMG_FD_204470 | JGI IMG/M metagenome (GOLD analysis project Ga0315910, IMG submission 204470) | Garden soil microbial communities collected in Santa Monica, California, United States - Edamame soil | ecosystem: Environmental > Terrestrial > Soil > Garden | place: USA: California... | reverse complement strand
TCGCGCAGACCTCTACGAAGGCCCCCGCAGGGCCGCCCCCACCCCGAGTGGGGCGGCACGAGGAGGCCGTCGAGTGCGCGGGAAAGGACTTGTGCGGTGCAACGCTCCGACGCCAGCTGACGCACGATCATTCGACGTGGGCGCTCACGAGAAGTCCAGGAGCCCAAGGCCTCTCCCAGCGCAGACCTCTACGAAGGCCCCCGCAGGGCCGCCCACACCCCGAGTGGGGCGGCCCGAGGAGGCCGTGGAGTGCGCGGGAAAGGACTTGAACCTTCACACCTTGCGGTACCGGAACCTAAACCCGGCGCGTCTGCCATTCCGCCACCCGCGCGAGGCGCCGAGGTCTAGCCCGGCCACGGCGGCAACACTAGCGACGGGTTCTTTCGCGAGCGGGGCGCCGGGCCCCCGCGAGCCAACCAGCACTGCCGGCGCGTCTGACCTTCCGCCACCCGCGCGACGCGCCGAGGTCGAGCCGCGCCACGGCGGCAACACGAGCGGGCGGGTTCTTTCACGAGCGGGGCGCCGGGCCCCCGCGAGCCAACCAGCACTGCCGGCGCGTCTGACCTTCCGCCGTCTTCCCGCCGCGCCGAGGTGGAGCTCGGCTACGGGAGACCGACGCAGCGCCCTCGTGCCGTCAGAGAGACCTCGAAGCGACGCTCGCTCAGGTTTCTGACTTTTCAGCTGGCCGGTCGGTTCGCTTGCTTCGCTAAGTGTGCCCATGTACGACGGTGTGCGACAGGGCGCATTTGGTGCCTGATTTGGAGGGAATCTTCATGCGGAATATTCAAAAGGCAGTTCTCCTGGGCGGGTTGGTCGGGCTCCTGGCCGGGTGCTCGGTGGAAGGTGGCGACTCCACGGCGTCCCGCGAGCACGTGATCGTCAACGGGCAGCCAGCGTGCGACCCGGCCCTCGAAGCGGTCGGCGCCGTGGTCTTTCGCTTCGCCGAGTACGACATCGAGGAGTTCTACTGTACGGCGACTCTGATTGGTCCCAAGGTCGCGCTCACGGCACGCCATTGCGTGACGGGCGAGTCGGGGTGGCACTACGACGAGTATCCAGGCTTCGAGAACTACGTCGTGTTCGGCAAGACGTACGACGCTCCCAAGCAGGAAGCGCGCATCGCCGGCTTCCTGGCGGCGCCCGCCGGTCCTGGTGGCCTCCTGAACGACGGTGGCCGCGACATGGCCGTCCTCTACCTCGAAGACTCCCCCAAGAAGATCAAGCCGGTGAAGCTCGGCTTGTTCCAAGAGTCGATGCTCGGAAAGCAGTTCCGCATCGCTGGTTTCGGCCGGCGCGAAGACGACACGGTGGGCGCCAAGTACGAGGGCAAAGCCACGGCGCGCGCGCTGTCGGGCGAGTGGTATCCGTTGCTCTTCGACAACGACTACGCGGCGTTCGACGCGTGGTACTGGACGGACGCTCGACTGGCCGAGCCGAGCGCAGACGAAGAAGCCGCTTGGTGGGCGCCAGGCACGTATACGCTCGAGGCGGGCTACGAGCTCCTGGCAGGCGGGCTGCCGAACGAAGCGGTGAGCTGCTACGGCGATTCGGGTGGTCCGCTCTTGCTCGGCAAGGAAGCCAAGAAGATGACCACATATGGTGTGAGCTTCGCCGGTGAGGCGACCTATTCCACCGTGTGCGGCCTCGGCGGTGGCTACGCAGTCCTGAACGAAGAAATGCTGGCCTGGGTGCAGGCAGCCGTGCTGGCCGCTCCCTGAGCCGGCGCGAGCAGGCTCGGTCGATGGACCGCAAGCGCGCTTGGCGATTGCGGTTCATCGCTACTCGGGTCGCTGTCCGATCAAGAAGACAGAAAGCGGAAAGTTGCCTTCGTCTCCGACGAAGACGGCGTCGGGCACGTCGATGGCGAACGCGTGCTGCCCCGCTGACACGCTGCCCCAGGAAACGACCCGCGTATCGATCACGTCACCCGGGCACCAATTGCTGAACGACTGCCAATCGGAATCGCTCCGTGGCGCCGAACCATAGATGCCGTTCGGCTGCGTATTGTACTCGCGGAACGGCTCACACGAGGGGCGCCCGGGCACGAAGTCGAGCACCTGGAGGCCGTCCAAATAGACCGCGTGCTCGCGGCGATTGTACTCCTCGCCGCCCGAGTTGGCGCCGTGATTCGAGATGATGAAGACGACTTGGACCTCGGCGAGATCTTCGTCGAGCGACACGTCGATGGTCTTCTTCGTACTGCCCAACGTGTCGCTCGCTCCCGCCTGATAGTCGTTGAACGGCTCGCTCGTAGCGAGCGGGATGAGGACGTCGACCGCGGGCGCAGTGCGGGTGCTGTCGGTGTGCAAGCTGAGCCAGCCGCGGAACACGTCGCTGCGACCGGCGCAACCCGCGACCTCTTCGTTGGCCGCGTAGGGCACGCCAAACACCGAAAGCTCGAACCAAAAGTCGTACGTAGCGCGCAGCTCTTCGCTCGAGAGAATGCTCGCTACATGGTCTGCTTGCCAAACGTAGGGAACGACGTCTGGCTGCGCGTTCTTGTCCATGAAGGGCGTAATGAAGCGCGCGATCTCGATGCGTGGTGTGCTGGCAGGGTCGTACGACGGCGCGTCTTTCGGCGCGAGCACGAGGCTCACCGATCCGATGCGATCGTAGTTGTCGCACAAGGCACCGATGCGCACTTCGAGCTCGAGATGAGGCTGGATCACCGCCAGGGCGGCGCTCTCGAGCCGGGTGGTGATGCGCGAGTTGTCGATGCGGACGATGCCCGTCGGCAGAGGCTCTTGGTCGACTCCGGCGTAGCCGTCGAAGAAGACGACCTCTTGCATCAGCTGGATGGTCGCAGGCTCGCTACTGGTGCCGCCCGTGCCCGCGCCACCAGCTCCACCGCTGCCGGCGCCGCCACTGCTGGCCACCGGCGCACCTCCGCTGCCGCTGGTGCCCCCCGTGCTGGCCGCGGTGCCGCCTGTGCCACTCTGGCCCCCGCTGGCAGCGCCGCCCCCACCTCCCCCCGACGTGCTCGCCGGGCCGCCTCCGCTCGGGGTGCCTCCGGCTCCCGGGACAGTCGACGGCGGGCTCGAACCACACGCGGTGCACATGCAGGCAAACACGAACCAGGCGCACCACGGCGCACGCGAGGGGGCGAGTCTCACGAACGCACCCTATCAGCGAGTCTCGACGGTTGGATCGAGCTTCTTTCCGAGTGCAAGCATGCGCCGCGGCAGGAAATTCCCGACCGGGCACCCCCTCCTGGCTCCGCTTCCAACGGGCACACGAGGAGTGTGCCCGTCGGGACACCGCTTGTGGTTCGGCGGCAACAGAAATGGACGCTCGAAACGCAGCCGCCGTCGCGATTTCCGCCCGAATTGGCTCGCGTCGTGGCCCTGACGCGTTGGCCCACGGCTTGCTGAACGGAGGGCATGAAGCTCCTCCTCACACCCGTCACGTTGTCGCTCGCTCTCGCGCTTTCCGCCTGCAACCAAGCCGAGGTCAGGCCCAGTCCTGCTCCCGTCACTCCGGCCGCTCCCGAGGCCGTCACCTCCACGTCGACTGCCGCGGTCACCGCGAACCCGGGTCGTGTTGCCGCCCCAGCCGCTGCTCCCCTGGCCGCCTCGCCCAGCGACGCAAAGCCGATCGCCCAAGAGCCCGCTCCGTCTCGTTCCCCGACACTCGAACAGCCGGCGACGGCCGCGGACGCCAGCGCCGAAGGCATGGAGGTCCGACGCTTGATCCTGGCGTCACGCGTGATCGAGCGCGAGCCAGAAGTCGCATTGGCACCGCGGGTGGGCGAGCCACTGCTCGCGTTCGTGGAAGTCAAGAATGCTGCCCGCGACGAAGAGCGCATCATCGTCACGTTCGAGCACGAGTCGGGCACCAAGGTTGGTTTCGTTCGACTCGCTGTGCCGGGTGGCGCGGAGCGGTGGCGAACCTGGGCGCGCACTCACAACCTCAAGGAGGCGGGCAACTGGACCGCGGTCGTGCGCAGTGAAGCGGGCCAGCTGCTCGGTCGCACGGCGTTCACCTTGAGCGAAGGCTGAGCTCGCGCCGAACCATGGATGCGGGCGGTTCTGAGGCCACAGCACGTCGATCTCTTCCCGCCGCGGCGGAAAGAACGTCGACGAGCGGCCGAGTCTCGCCTTTACAGGGGCCTGCCCTCGTGTCAGTGCTGCGCCGTGAAGTTTGCCGAAACGGGCTTGATTCCCGAACTCCTCGAGGCGGTAGCGAAAGCCGGTTACCAGACTCCCACTCCCATTCAACAGCAGGCCATCCCACCGGCGCTCGCAGGCCGAGACGTGCTGGGCTGCGCCCAAACCGGCACCGGCAAGACCGCCGCGTTTTCCTTGCCCGTGCTCCAGCGCATCGACTCGATGGCCAGTGGGACGGCCGTCCTGCGCGCCCTGGTGCTGACCCCGACACGCGAGCTCGCCGCCCAGATTGGCGAAAGCTTCAGCACGTACGGCACGGGCCTCGGTCTGAACCACGCCGTGATTTTCGGCGGCGTCAGCGAGAAACCCCAAACCAAAGAGCTGGCGCAAGGCATCGATATCCTGGTCGCCACTCCGGGTCGCTTGCTCGATCTGATGAACCGCGGCTTCGTGCGCCTGGACCGGCTGGAGATCTTCGTGCTCGACGAGGCGGACCGCATGCTCGACATGGGATTCATCCACGACGTCAAGCGCGTGACGGCGCAGCTGCCGGCCAAGCGCCAGACGCTGCTGTTCTCCGCCACCATGCCCGCCGAGATCCGCGCGCTAGCCAATCGCTTGATGAAGGACCCCGTCCACGTCGCCGTGACGCCGGTGTCGTCAACTGCCGAAAAGATTAGCCAGAGCGTCTACTTTACGGACAAGGCCCAAAAGCGGCGCCTCCTACTTCATGTTCTGTCGAAGCCCGAGGTCAAGCGTACGCTCGTGTTTTCGCGCACGAAGCACGGCGCCAACCGGGTGGTTCAGTACCTCGACGCGGGCGGCATCCCTTGCGCCGCCATTCATGGCAATAAGTCGCAGGGCGCGCGCACGCGGGCGCTCGATGGCTTTCGCAGCGGGGACCTCCCGGTGCTGGTCGCCACGGACATTGCGGCACGCGGCATCGACGTCGAAGGCGTGACCCACGTGGTGAACTTCGATCTTCCCAACGTGCCCGAGACATATGTGCATCGCATCGGCCGAACCGCGCGAGCGGGAGCAGAAGGCGTCGCCGTTTCTTTCTGCGATCCAGACGAGCGGCCGTTCTTGGCCGACATCGAGCGCCTGATCAAAATGCGCATCGAGCGCGTGGACGGGCCGAATCTACCGCCGGAGCCAGTGCGCGCCGCACCGCCGCCCGATCGGCAGGACCGCTCGGGGCACGACCGCTCGGGGCAGGGCCGCTCGGGGCAGGGCCGCTCCGGCCAGGGCCACTCGGGGCAGGGTCACTCGGGATCGGGACGACCAGGACAGGGTCGTCCAGCGCAGAATCGCTCGGGACAGAGTGCTTCTTCCGCACAGGGCCGACCAGGACAGGGTCGTTCCGGACCAGGCCGACCTCAGCAGGGGGGCTCCGGGTCGGGACGATCCGCTGGCGGGGACCGCCGCGGACGAGCGTCTGCACATCGACCCTGAGTTCTCGCAGAAAGGGATGCACGGCTCGACGAGGTGTCGGCCGCGCAGGGGCGCCTTCGGCATCGGTCGATGACTTGCGCGCGCTCTGATTTCGCGCGCGGTTTGCCGCCCCGCAGCCCGGCCCGAGCAAACTCCGATCGATTGACACCCGGTCAGCACATTTGACCATCGATGCTGGACGTTCGCGCATCTCCGGCAGCGTGGGGGTCCCACCGACCAGGTGTCCCCCCAATGCCCGAGGCAGGAGACCCGCCCCATGGCGCTCCCCGAAATTGAACTCCCGTTCGAGAGTGACGACGCCGGCGATCCGATCAGCGGTCACATCGTCCACCTGGCCCTGGCTCAGTCTCGCATCCTGGAGATGATTGCTGCGGGAGCGCCGTTGACCGAGAGCTTGACCGAGCTCTTGCGTTTCCTCGAGCGCGATGCGTCGGAGATGATGTGTTCGATCCTGCTGATGGATGCAGACGGCGTGCGGCTCCGGCATTGTGCAGCGCCCACACTGCCGGTGGACTACAGTCATTCGATCGACGGCTCCGCGATCGGTCCGCAGGCCGGCTCATGCGGCACGGCCGCCTATCGGAGAGAGGCGGTCGTCGTCAGCGACATCGAGAGTAGCCCGCTCTGGCAAGCGTACCGCGAGCTCGCGCGACCATTCGGGCTCCGCGCTTGTTGGTCCACTCCGATTCTGGACGGCGACGGCGCCGTGCTGGGCACGTTTGCCATGTATTTTCGCCGACCGGCGAGCCCTTCCCCGCTGCACGAACGCTTGACTGAAATCGCCCTACGCGTCGCGACCATCGCCATCACCAAAGAACGGCAAGAGGCGGCGCGCCGCGAGACCGAAGAACGCTATCGCCTGGTCAACTTGGCAACCAACGACGCCGTTTGGGACTGGGACCTGCGGAGCGGGCAGCTCTGGTGGAATGACAGCATCGAGACGCTCTTTGGTTACACGAAGGCGGACGTCACGAGTGAGCTGGATTGGTGGACGAATCGCGTTCATCCGGTGGATCGCGAGCGCGCGGAACGAACGCTGACCGCAGCGGCAGAAAGCGCCTCCCATTGGTCCGAGGAGTATCGTTTCCTGCGTAAGGACGGCAGCTACGCGGACGTCCAAGATCGCGGATATGTGCTCCGCGATGCGGCTGGCCTTCCGATCCACATGATCGGTTCGATGCAGGACATCACTGCCAGAAAGCGCGCCGAGGCCCACATCAGGGACCTCGCCTTCCGCGAGCCGGTGACGAGCTTGCCCAATCGGGCCGCACTCCAGCTGCGTCTGGACGACGCCCTCGCCCAGGCCGACGCAAGCGGTACGAAAGTGGCCCTCCTGCTCACGAACCTCAATGGCTTTCGCGACATCAACGACTGTCTGGGCCATCACAACGGCGATGCCCTGCTGAAGCGGATGGCCAGCCTACTGGTCGACACCATCGGAGAAACGGGCGAGGTCGCAGCCCTCGGGGGCGACGAGTTCGCCATCCTCTTGCCGAGTGTTCCCGAGGCCAGCCACGTCACCGAAACCATTGCTGCCGTCCAAGCAGCCATCGAAGATCCGATCGAGATCTCGGACATCCCGCTGTGCGTGGAGGCGACCATCGGGGTGGCCGTTTCGCCGGAGCACGGCAGCACCACCGACGTCTTGTGGCAGCATGCAGACGTAGCTCTGCGCACGGCCAAGGAAAACCAGGAGCCGCACCGCTATTACAGCCCCGCGATCGATCACTATGACCCTGCGCGTCTGATCTTGATTGGCGAGCTTCATGGCGCCATCGGTGCTGGCGAGCTGGTGCTCCACTACCAACCCAAGATCGACCTTCGAACAGGCCGAGCGATTGGCGTCGAGGCGCTCGTGCGTTGGCAGCATCCGAAGCGGGGGCTTTTGTTTCCCGACACGTTCATTCCGTTGGCGGAGCGCACCGGCCTCATCAATCCCTTGACCACCGCAGTCGTGATCGAGGCACTGGAGCAGGCCGTAAAGCTGAGACAGCGCGGCCTGCCGCTCGGCGTTTCCGTCAACCTGTCGGCGCGAAATCTGCACGAACCGCGCTTTGCCCCTCGCCTGCTCGACCTGCTGCATCGCTCCAAATTCCCCCTCGCGGATCTGACGCTGGAAATCACGGAAACGGCCATCATGGCGGATCCAGTGCGCGCCAAGAAGGTGCTGACCGAGCTGCGCGATGCCGGCATTCACCTGTCGATGGACGACTTCGGCATCGGGCAATCGTCGCTTTCGTACCTGAAGGAGCTCCCCATCTCGAAGATGAAGATCGACAAGTCCTTCGTCATGGATTTCGATCGACCCCGCAACGTTGCAGTCGTGCGTTCCGCCATCGACTTGGCCCGAAACATGGGCCTGCAAGTGACCGCCGAGGGCATCGAAACCGAGGGCGTGTACATTGCGCTGCGCGACCTGGGTTGTGACGTGGGACAGGGTTACTTCTTCAGCCGTCCCGTTGCGCCGCCAGCGCTGCTCACTTGGCTCAGAGACTCGGCGTTTGGCATCGAAGTGGCGGCGTGAGGGCGGGCCCCGCCGGTGGGACGAGGCGACCGCCCCGCGGCGGCGGGCACGCGGGCGCCGGCACCGGCGAACCCTTCAAAATGCGCTCTTGATGAGGCCGCCGTCGACGCGAAGAGCAGCGCCCGTGGTGGCCGAGGCGAGCGGGCTGCAGACGTAGGCGACCAGGCTGGCGACTTCTTCGGGCGCTGCGAAGCGCTTGATGAGCGACGTTGGCCGGACCCGCTCGAAGAACTCACGCTCGAACTCCGCGAACGTCTTGCCTTCGTTCTGTGCCAGTGTCTCGACGAAGTCACCGACGCCGCGTGATTTGGTCGGTCCCGGCAGCACGCAATTCACGGTGATGCCGGTGCGCGCCAAGGACTCGGCCAACCCGCGCGAAATGGCGAGCTGCGCGGTCTTGGTCATACCGTAGTGGATCATCTCCTCCGGGATCTGCACCGCGCTCTCGCTCGAGATGAATACGATGCGGCCCCAGTCCTTGTGTCGCATGCTGGGCAGGCAGAGCCGCGCGAGCCGGGCGCCCGAGAGCACGTTGATTTCGAAGAAACGGAGCCAATCGGCATCGGGGATGTCCTCGAAGGGCTTGGGCTCGAAGATGCCCAGGTTGTTGACGAGAATGTCGATACCGGGGTGTTCGCCCACGAGACGTTCGGCCACCGCGGCTTGCCCGAGGTCGCCGGCAAACCCGCGTACCTTGGCCCGAGGCGCTGCTGCGCGAATCTGCGAGGCTGCCGCGTCGACCGCCTCGGCGGTGCGCCCGCTGACGATGACTTCGGCTCCTTCGACCGCCAAAAGGCGAGCGATGGCAAAGCCGATGCCCGCCGTGCTGCCCGTCACGAGCGCCAGTTTTCCCTGTAGCTGGAGGTCCATGCAGAAGAGTCTAGGCCTGCTTCAGGTGCTCCCCTATTGCCAATCCGGCAGTTCCGCTTCGGACCAGCTGATGCCGTCGCGACTGACGACGATCGAGCCACCTCCGACGGCCACGAATCGTGGGCCCGAGAGGCTCGGTCCCGCCGCCACCGCGCTCGCGCCCATGCCCGTGCGGACCCAGCCCCCTTCGCCTTCCGTCCGCAGCAAGTTCGGCGCGCTGAATCCCACGGCGACGCCGATTCCGTCGAGCCAAGCGACCGAACGAAAATCGTAGTCGACCTCCTCCCACGTCCAGTGGACGCCGTCGCTGGACCACAGCTGGTAATACTCCCGCGAGCCCTCGACCTCGCCGAAGCAGCAGTCGTGAGATGCCGTGGCACCGAAGCGGGTGCCGTCCCAGAAGACGGAAGTCACGTCTCCCCGCGGCCCGCTGTCTTCCTCGATGGAGCTCAGGAGGGTGCGCGTGAAGCTCTCTCCGTCATCCTGGCTGAAGCCGATGTGATCGTATCCACCCAGTAGCACGGCTCCGTTGCCGGTACCGATCGGTACGCTCGTGGCATACGACCAATCCGAACCAGAAGGCCCGACCTCTTCCCACGCCTCACCATTCGCCGAGACCCACAACACGGACCCAGCATCGTATCGAGCGCCAGCGCTTGCAGAGGCCAAAAACCTCGCGCCAGTCCAGATGACTCGTGCGTCGTCGATGGGGAGATCCTCGGCGCCCAAATCCCACGTGAGGCCATCGCTCGAAGTGAGCGCTAGCGTGTGCCCTCGAGCGTCTCCCTCGACAAACAGCGATTCCAGAGCGACCCAGCTTGCTGGGCCGGCTGCAACGGTCTCAATGCAGCCAGGCCCAAGATCGACCGCTTCATGATGAAAGCGCTCGATCCAATGCTCCCCATCCTCGCTCGTGAGAATGAGCCCCTCGGTGTGCTCTCCGAAGTCCAGGCAGCCAGCCGCCACGAAGAGCCCGTCCTTGAAGGCAACGCTCCGAAGACTCATGCCGGGACCGGTCGCTGTTTCGCCACCACCACCAGCGCCGGCCTCACCGCCTCCGTCCCCGCCCGCTCCAGGAGCCACCCCGAGCCCGCCCGCGCCACCCGTACCCGGCACGCCACCCGTACCCGGCACGCCACCAAGGCCGCCCGTGCCATCCGCATCCGTGTCTGCACGGTTCCCCGAGCAAGCGAGGACAGCGAGCCCGGATAGGCCGGAAATCAAGAGCGCGCGCGCGGTGTTCGGGCCAACGTGTGCCAGGATCGAAAGAAGGGCGACAATGGTGTCGGGGTTCATGGCATGTCGGCGACGCATGGGCCGCTTTAAGTCAGCATTCATGCCAACCAAAGACGGCTCATGAGCGCGCGTCCCCAAGACCTCTCATGAGAACGAGGCATGACTCGAGCGGCTTCGCGCGGCCGCAGCTGGCCCACACTTCGCGAAAGCGTCACTCGCAATCCAGGCAAGCCCACTCAATCGGGCCATCGCCTTGGCCGAAGCGGGCATAAGTGTAGCTCTCGAGATCGATGAGCGTGGCGTAGCCGTTTTGGGTGGCATTCTGCGTGCAGCAGCCGTCACAGTCACTGTCGCCGCAGGTATCGTAGACGCGAACGTCGATCTCGTGGCCGTTCCTGCGGAGCCGCAGGCGGTGGAGCGCGTAGGTGTCGAAGCCAGCGTTGTCGTCGCCGGCAGAAAAGAACGCGACGATGTTGTGCGCCTCGACCCACTCCTCGGTTTGCTGACCATCGACGGCAGCAAAATAGCCGGCCCACTCACAGCCATTGTAGATGACGCATTCGTCGCTGCCGGGGTCCGGATACGAGATGTAGTTCGTCGCGTTCGCCCTCTGAAAGGTCAGGGTGCTCGAGTCGATGCTGGCATCGAACGCCGGATCGACCTCGAGGCCGCCTACGCCACCGGACGCAGCTGCGCCACCAGAAGCCGTCACGCCTCCCGCTGCCGTCGCGCCCCCGGAGTCCCCCGCCCCCTGCCCCCCCGAGACGCCACCGCTGCCGGTCGCCCCGCCACCACCGCCAACGGCTGGATTGCCACCGCCGGCTGGACTGCCGCCCGTGGCTGCACTGCCGCCCGTGGCTGCACTGCCGCCCGTGGCTGCACTGCCGCCGGTGCCCAGCGTTCCGCCATCGGCTGCGCCGCCGCTCGCACCGCCCGAGCCCATCGCCCCATCACCGGGCGCCGGCCCAGCCGACGAGCAAGCCAGGGCCAGAGCGAGCGGGAAGACCGAGAGGCGTGGGACCGTGGGCGTCATGAACGATGGGGGTGAGGGCGCGCACGGGCGCCTTCGTGTACCGACGTCGAAGCACGTGCGGCTCATGGCGTCACGATCCGTGCCAATCACGGCCGCTTTTTGCGGCTTGTCGCCAGCTGGCCGCCAGGTCAGGCTGAGGGTTGCCATGTCGCCGCTGCTTCGAATTTTGGGGACTTCGTGCTTGCTCGCCTCGGGACTGATGGCTTGTTCCAAGAACGAGCGACCGCCCTGCTATCTGGTCAATGGCCAGCAGGCGAGAGCCATGCTGCAGCCGGGGACCATCCTGCTCGACGTGAGGACCCGGGAGCAGCAGCGCGTCGGCCGTGTCAAAGAGAGCATCCACATCCCCGTGGCCGAGCTTACGTATCGTCTGACCTACTTGAGCTTGGACACGCGCATCATCGTGTTCGGTCAAACGAAGCGACAGGCCCACGACGCGGCCGGCATTCTACGCAACTCGGGCTACGAAGTGTTCGAGCTCGGCCCCATCGCCGATTTGCGCTCGAACGATCCCAAGTGTGAGCTCTGAATCAGAGTTCTGAACGAGCCCTTGGGGAGTGGCTCGCTACTCGCCTATCCTGCCGCCTAGGAAACGATGGCGGCGAGACGGGTCAAAGTGGGAGTCTTGAGCGCCTTCACCCTGCTGTCGTCGCACGCGCTCGCCGTGCCACCCGCCGCACCCAAGGGCGCGCCCGCCAGCCCACCGAACGGCCAGAAGCCGCCCTCGCCGACCGCTCCCGCGAAGGCTTGGCTGCCCGAGCTCGAGCTGCATGGCGGCGTAGCGGCCTACCTTTATCAACCGACCAACGGCTGGGACCCGCTGTTCTTCATCTATTCCAATCTCAAGCTGACCGCCACGTGGGACTATTTCGGCATCTATTTCGAGCCGCGTCTCTCGAGCGAGAAGATGCGTACGTACTACGACAGCTTGGCCTGGATTCAGCAGGCCTACCTGTTTGCCAAGTATGAGCCCTTCGTCCTGAAGGTCGGCAAAGTCTACAAGCAGGTGGGCCTCTTCTGGGACAATACCTTCTACGGAAACATCCAGGTGTACGAAGGACTCAAGTTCGATCCGAACGTCGGGCTTTCGCTCGAAGGCACGTTCGGCAAGACGTCCGGCCTCGCCACGTACGTGCAGTACTTTCTCCTCGACGGTCACCTGAATGCATCTCTGCAGGATCGAGACACGGTGAGCATTCCGGGAGCCAGGCGGCGCAACATCTTCGCGGCCCGCGTGCAGCCGTTCTTCGAGCTCAATGAAGTCTCGCGTCTCGAGCTCGGTGCGTCGGGCGAAGCCTTCACTGCGGACCTGCCCGATGAAGCGCACGACGTCGCTCGGATCGCGGCGGACGTGAAGCTGACCTGGAAGGGGCTAGGCCTCTGGGGTGAAGTCTTGCAGCAGTTCGGCAAGAACGTCACCGACTTTCCCTACCACGGTGACCCCAGCACGACGCCTCCGACGGAAGGTCGCAGTTCGGGTGCCAACACGTACCTGCTCGCAGGAGCCGAATGGAAAATCGGGCCGGTCGTTCCGCGCTACAACATCAGCATCGCACGTTATGGCGACGTCGGGGTGCGCGAGGTGCTGCACTTGCCTGGCGCCAGCATCGTCTTTCACGAGCATGGCTCGATCTACGTGGAATACGCCATCTGGGACCGCGCGGCGCCCGAAGGGGGCAGCGTCATCGATCGCAGCTTCAACCTGACGGTCATGGGCTATTTCTAGTAGGGCGCGCTTTCGGGCCTGCTGCTAGCAGCGGCGCCACGAACGCACCCGGCTAGCAGGGTTTTCGTCGGCAGGGTGCGGGCACCCTGCTGCGTGCTTCTCCGCGCGGACAGTCGAGCGAGAGCGGTGCGAAGAACCCCCTCCTTTCGAGGGGTTTTCGCACCTTCGCTAGCCACTTCTCCGCGCGGGCACGGTGGTTCTCGTCGGCAGGGTGCTTTCTTCAGCACCCTGCTAGTGTCCTGAGTCCGCATTTGCCACGATAAATCGGAGCACGGGAATTTCGCTCGCCTTCGGAAGCTTCTGCGTGCA
>Ga0315910_10003544_pt1 | contig 13260 bp, 11 predicted proteins | sample EdamamesoilMG_FD_204470 | JGI IMG/M metagenome (GOLD analysis project Ga0315910, IMG submission 204470) | Garden soil microbial communities collected in Santa Monica, California, United States - Edamame soil | ecosystem: Environmental > Terrestrial > Soil > Garden | place: USA: California... | reverse complement strand
TGTCTTAAGGACGCCGCGGCGGGATACGGTGATCGCCATAGGGATCCTCTAGTTGGGCTGCTTCTCTTCGGCACGCCGCGCGAGCTCGCGCACCCACGCGCTGACGTTCGCGATGGCGGCATCGTCGAGGAAACTGCCGAACGCGGGCATCAGGTTGCGGCCCGTCGACACGATACGTGGAATCTCGTCCGCTGCGAGCGCCGTCGTGAAAGCGGGGCCGCCGTGACCGCCGGTGCCGTCGGCGCCGTGGCAGAACACGCAGGAGTTGACGTAAGCGGCCCGCCCGCTCTCGAGACTCACTTCGGCATTGCCGCTGCCCGGGGCCCGAGTAATCGACTGCTGCGTCGCTTCGGCGACCTCGTCGAGCGTGCCGCTGAGCGAGAACAGCCAGACACTGTCGCCGCGAGCACCGCCCTGCACATGTCCACCCGAGTAGACCGCGACGTACTGTTGCCCGCCGTGCTCGAAAACGCTCGCCGGTGCATTGACGCCCGCTCCCGTTTGAAACTCCCACCGCTTCGCGCCGGTCGCGGAGTCGAGTGCGGTGAGACGACCATCGTTGCGGCCCACGAATACGAGGCCGCCGGCCGTCGTGACGGAACCGCTCAGACAGCGCTCCGGCCAATGCTGCTGCCACACGAGCCTGTTGGTTCGCAGATCGAGCGCGGCAAAAACGCCGAACAGCGGCATCGGGTTGGTGCCGAAGTTGCCGCCGATATAGAACTCGCCGGGGGGCGGAAGATCGTCGCCAATCTCCCAGGCGCGAAACGCGCTCGCACCGTCGGCCGCACAGACATAGATGTAGCCCGTCTCGATGTCGACGGAGCTCGGCGGCCAGTTCGCGCCGCCGCGGAGGCCCGGCTTCGCCAAGACGTAATCCGTCCAATAGGGTGTGAAGATCCCGCCGCGATTGACGAGCTCGAATCCTTCGGGCGCGACTTCCATCGACAACGGGACAAAGGCATCGCCAACCGGAAACGGTTGCGTCGCTGCCGTCGCCTGACGCGGTTCCTGAGGCACGGGACGCTCCTCGATACCGATCAGCGGTTCGCCGGTCGTCCGGTCGAGTATGTAGACCCAGCCCGTTTTGCCTGCCTGAGCCAAACCCTTGCGCTCGACCCCGGCGATCTCGACGTCGAATAAGACGACGGGATTCGGCGAGTCGTAGTCCCACAGGTCGTGATGGACTTGCTGAAAATGCCAGCGGTATTTCCCGGTTCTCACATCGACCGCAACGATCGAGGCAGAAAACAGGTTGTCGCCGGGCCTCACGGCGCCGTTGAAATCGGGGCCGGCGTTGCCGGTGGAGAAATAGACGAGACCGAGCTCGGGGTCGAGGGCAGGGGTCTGCCATACCGTCGCTCCACCGCTGCGCCAGACCTCGTTGTCCTGCGGCCACGTGTCATGGCCGAGCTCGCCCGGGCCCGGAATCGTGTAGAACGTCCAGACCAGCGAACCGTCGGCGGCGTCGTACGCTTTGACGCGTCCGCGCACGCCGAACTCGGCACCGGCAAAGCCCGTGATCACGAGGCCGTCGTAGTAGAGCGGCGCGGTCGTGATCGTGAAGCCGTCCTGCCATCGCTCGGCCTGGATGCTCCAAACGACCTTGCCCGTGGCCTGGTCGAGGGCGACGAGCTTGCCGTCGAGCTGGCCTGCGTAGACTTTGCCGTCCCCGATCGCCACACCGCGACTGGTCCAGCCGCAGCAGACCGTCGAGATGGCGGGGTCGAGGTTTGCCTCGTAGCTCCATACGAACTCGCCGCTGTCGACATCAATGGCGAAAACATCGTTGGCGGGCGTCGCGACGTAAAGCACGCCGTCGAAAAAGATCGGTTGTGCTTCGGCCGAATATCGCGGGCCGAATCCCGAGCCGTTCAGTCGTGCCCGCCAGACACCCTTCAGACGCTCGACCGTGTCGCGATTGATTTCTTGCAGAGGCGAGTAGCGGCGGTTGTACCAGTCCCCGCCGTTGGTCGGCCAGTCGCTGCGTGGGGCGGTCAGCGACGAGCCCGCGAAGTTCGGCGCGACGACCTGCGCCTCGACGCCGACCAGTGCCGGTGCCGCGAGCAGTGCCAGAACGATTGCAGTGGAGAACCTAACGTTCATCGGAGCTCACCTTGCGTGTGATCGGGCGTCGCTACCTCAACTGTCGCTCAGTCGGTCGAGAATGCGAAGACGGTTTGGCTCCGAAATGTTTGGTCGGGGAGCAGCGTCGTGCGGGGAAAGTGCGGCTGGTTCGGCGAGTCCGGGTAATGGCCGGTCTCGAGCGCGACGCCGGCACGCACTGGGTAGCTCACGCCGCCTTTCATGGCGCGCTGCGTGTCGATGAAGTTCGCGGTGTAGAGAAAGAGTCCCGGCTCGTCGGTCGAGACCGTGAGCGTCCTTCCCGACCCCGGGTCGTGTAACACGGCGGCCTCGGCGAGCTCGCCGGGAACGCTCGAGCGGCGCAGCACGAAGTTCTGGTTGTAGCCGCGGTTCTCAACGATCTGCGGGTCGTCGGCCGCGATGTCGCGGCCGATGGGCTTGGCCACGGTGAAGTCGAACGGCGTGCCGCGCACGGACCTGATCTCGCCGGTCGGCGTGTTGTCGGGTAGCGCGAACGTGAAGAAGTCCGCATCGATCTTGAGCGTATGGCCGAGCACGTCGCCGTTGCCGGCCCCAGCCAAGTTGAAGTAGCTGTGCTGCGTGAAGTTGACGACAGTAGGTTTCGTCGTCGTTGCGGTGTAGTCGACGATGAGGCGATAGTCGTCGGTCCAATGATAGGTCACGGACACGGTCACGCGACCCGGAAAGCCCTGGTCGCCGTCGGGGCTTACGAGCGTGAAGCTCAGGCCTTCGCCATCCGCGGTACGGATTCGCGATGTCGACCATAGCCGGTTGCCAAAGCCGTCCGGCCCGCCGTGCATGACGGACGGCGCCGGCTTGCCGTCGCGTGTGGTGCCGCTCGTGAGCTCGAACGTTTGGCCGTCGAGCACGATCTTCGTGCTGGCGATTCGATTCGCGTAGCGGCCGATCGTCAGGCCGAACTGCGCAAAGTTGCGGGTGTTGTAGTCCGCCGCCGAGTCGTAGCCGAGCACTACGTCGGCTAGGGTGCCGTCGCGATCGGGTGCCTCGACGGACAGGATAGCGGCGCCGAGGGGCATGAAGATCGCTCTCGCGCCCGACGAGTTCGTAATCGTGTAGCGCGCGACCGCGCGGCCGTCGGCGAGCGTGCCCCAGGGCTCCTCAGCGATGCGTGCTCGATCTTGCGCGAATACACTCAGCGAGGCCGCGCTGACTGCTACGACAATCAGATACTTCATTCCGTAGCTTTTCCCCCCAGGCTCACGTTCCATAATGGGCGAACGCCCGCGCACCATTCAAGACGACTACAGGATCGGCGGAACCTATGGCGCACCAACGCAGCAACAACGGTACGACGCAGAACCCCTTGATGGATCGCCGGGCTGCAGTCAAAGCTGATGCCGCAGTCGGGGCTGCGGCCCGACGCCTCGACGAGATCCTCGCGATGATCCGCGGGTTCGAGAACGTGAACGACGTGTCGCAGCTGACGCGCATGCTCGTACCGGCGCGCTGAGCTCGCTTCTGCGGCCGCCGCGAACCTGCACTACGCTGCGCTACGGCAGTGCGTACGCGATCAGCTCGGCTCCGGCGTTGACGCCCGATTGGCTCACGGCCACCACGATGTACTGCTTGCCGTTGTGCAAGTAGGTCATGGGCGAGCCCGTTTGCTTGGCCGGCATCTTGACCTGTCCCGCCACGTCCGCGCCGGTCTCCTTGTCGTAGGCGCGTAGCAGCGCCACCGTTTCGCCGCTCGCATCGGTGTGGACGTCGCCTTCGCCCGCGATCACGAGCGTTTTGGTCGTCAGCGTGCCGATGAAGATCCGGCCGTAGGCGCCGAGTCGCGACACGTCGAGACCCGCAAGGGCAGGGTTGTCGCGAATGTTGTCGGGTGTCGTGGAGTGGGGTTTCTGCCAGAGCATCTCGCCCGTATTCATGTCGTACGCGGTGATCCGGTCGTACGGCGGCTTGATCAGCGGAAGGGTCCCTTGCAGGAACGTGCTCGTGCGAGGACCTCCCGGCCCCGGTTGTGCCCCCAGTCCGCCGGGTCGCGGACCGAGCCCGCCGGCTGGCGGCGCCGGCGACGGCGCGTCCGCGGCCGGAGCGGGGCCCGCGCGCCCAGCCGGACCCGGGTCGAATGGCCGGAGATTGGCGGGGATGTTCTGCAGTGTGAAGACCGCAGTATGCGAGTGGATGTAGAGGCGGTTCGTCTCGGGATCGAAGCTGCCGCCCGGCCAATTGGCGCCGCCGACATCGGCCGGCAACATGAGCGTCCCGAGCGGTCCGCCCGGGCGGTCGACGGCCGCCGGCGTGTAAAGAGGCCCGATGTGGTACTGCGCCATGACCCTCTCGGCCTCGGCGCGCAGCGCGGGCGTGAGATCGTTCAGCACGTCCGCCGAAAAACCCTGACGGTCGAACGGTTGCGGTCGCGTGGGAAACGGTTGCGTGGGGCTCGTCTTCTCGAAAGGCGACTCCGATTGCGGCACGGGCCGTTCTTCGATGGGCCAGATGGGCACGCCCGTTTCGCGGTTCAGCACGAACAGGAACGCCTGCTTGGTCGGCTGTGCCAGCGCTTTGATTGTGCGGCCGTCCTGCTGCATGTCGAAGAGAATCGGCGCGCACGGTAGGTCGAAGTCCCAGAGGCCGTGATGCACCATTTGGTAATGCCACCGGCGTTGGCCGGTGCGCACGTCGACTGCCACGAGCGATTCGCCGAACAGTCCGTCGCCGGGGCGGTTGAAGCCGTTGTAGTCGGAGGACGGCATCTCGACGGGCAGATACACGAGCCCGAGCTCCGGATCCGCGCTCATTTGCGACCAGACGCCGGTGTTGCCGTTGCGCTCCGCCGCGCCGTCTGCCCACGTGTCGTAACCGAACTCGCCTCGAGCCGGGACGGTATGGAAGATCCAGAGGCGTTTGCCGGTCCGCACGTCGAAACCGCGCACGTTGCCGCGCACGTCCCAGGTCGACTCGGGGCTGCCGGCCGGGCGATGCGCGGCGCCCACCACAATGACGTTCCCAACCACGAGCGGTGTGGCGTTGAGTCCGATGTTGCCGCCCTCCGGATCGACCTCTTGGTCGAAGTTTTCTTTCAGGTCCACGGTGCCGTCGTCGCCGAACGAGTCGACGGGAATACCCGTCTTTGCGTCGAGCGCGATCATGCGATAGCCGGGCGTCACGTAGATGATGCGCTGGTCAGTGCCGTCCGGGCTGGACCACCACGCCACGCCGCGACCGGCTCCTTGGCGAGCGGCCGCGCTGCCGCGCGCGCCTTCGTCCTCGCGGTGCAGCCACTTCATTTCGCCCGTTGCGGGATCGAGCGCGACGACCGCGCGGCGCGTGCCCGCGGTCGCATACAGGGTGTCGTTCACGTAGAGCGGGGTTGCGGAATACAGTGTGTCGGGGCGCGGACCGAGAAAATCCGTCCGCAGGCGCCACGCGATTCGCAGATCCTTGAAGTTGTCCTTGTCGATCTGGTCCAGCGCCGAGTAGCGCTGGCTCGCAAGGTTGCCGCCGTAGGTCGGCCACTGCTCGGCTCGCTGACTTGCGGCGGCCGGCGGTTGCGCCGTGCCGAGCGACGCGCCAAGCAGGCCCCCGACCACGAGGGCACACGCGGCGATCCTAAATTTACGCATGTAGGCTCTCCCGAACGGCTAACGATGATTACGGATTCGGTGGGATCTGAAACGTCATCTCCGCGAGGGCGTCCTGCGCGGCAGGCAACGGTTCGTCCCCGAAAGGCAAGCCGTTGTACCAGAGAACGTAGGTCAGGATATCGACCCGTTGTTCCTCCCGCAGGTTCGCGGGATTCTCCGGCGGCATCGTCGCGATGCGCGCGACCAGTGCCACGAGCGGTGCGCCGTTCCACGTACTGGCAAATTGCGGGCCCACGAGCGGCGGAGACTTGTCCGCGCCCGCCATCGTCTCGCCGTGGCATTGCAGGCAGTGCGCGTAGTAGAGCTCCCGGCCACGCAGCGCCTGCTCCTCGGTGTAAGCACCCGCCAAGAGTGACGGTGTGGCCGGTTGTCCCACGGCCCGGACGAGACCGGTACCGGCGGAGCACGCGCCGACGAGTAGTGCGACTAACTGGATTCTCACGAATGGACCTTTTCGGTGCGGATGAGTGCGAGCGTCCCGAGGACGTTCGTGTTTCGAGCGCGCTATGCTCCGATTCGCAACCGCACTTGGCAAGCTTACGGCGGAGAAATGGATATGCTGAAAACCGGGTTCGTCACGGCCTTGCTCCTGTGGCTGGCAGTCGCCCCTCCTGCGCTCGTGGCGCAAGGGATCGAGATTACGCCGGCAGACGCGCGGACTGCCGCGCGCGGCCCGCAAACCGCTTATACCGGTGTTGCCATCGCGGAGTTGCTGTTTCGGTCGAACGAAAAGAGCAACCTGACGATGGCGGAAATCAGCTTCGAGCCGGGCTCGCGCACGGCTTGGCACAACCACCCGGCCGGGCAGTACCTCTACATCACCTCAGGCGTCGGCTGGGTGCAGTCGCGCGGCGAGAAGAAGCGCGTCGTCAAGGCGGGAGATGTGATTTGGACACCGCCGGGCGTTTTCCACTGGCATGGCGCTACGGCAACGCAAGGACTGCGGCACATCGCGGTATGGCAGTTCGTCGATGGCAGCGGGGGCGAGCTCGGAGAGCATGTCGCCGATGTCGAGTACCTCGCGGAGCCGGCCGACGAGTGAAGCGCGCGGAAGTTCGGGCGAAAGTTTGCTCAGATTCCGCGCATCAACTCGACTAACCCGTCGACGATTCCCGCTTCGGCGCAGCCCGGCTTCAGCCGAGAGCTGAGCACCGTGAAAACGTTGTAGCCAAACGCCTCGTCGCTGGGAATGTAGCCCGTCTGCGCCATCCCGTTGGTGAGCGTGGACATCATCGTGTGCTTGAACGGCGACTCGCGTTTCAGCCGTTGCGCGATTTCGTTGTAGACCTCTGCATTGACGGCGCCGATGTACACGTCTCCGATGCGCAGTGCGCCGAGGCCGATCGCGACGTCGTCGGCATCCACGTACGTGCCCGCAGTGCCGGCCCGGCCGGAGTCCGTCCGCTGCCGACCCGGGCAGGAGAAGCTCGCCCGCGCGCCGCTCAGCGTCGCGTCGGCCGCGGGCTTCTCGAGGCCTTCGCGCATCACGTGCAGCACTTCTTCGCCGAGCATCTGGCCCAGCGTCTCGTTCATGCGCTTCTGCTGGTCCATGAGCAGCTGCACGCGTGGATTGTCGCGGTCGAGTCCCTGGCCCCCGGGCGGCATCGCGTTGCTGATGTCTTCGCCACGTTTGGCGTAGTCCGCGATGCGGGTCTCGCGCAGCTCATATGTCTGATTGAAATAAATCGGGTTTTGGTTGCCGGCCGCCCCGCTCGCGAAGAGCGCGACAGCGCCATCGGCGAGGGACTCCTCGACGTAGCGTGATGCTGCTCCCGGAATGTCGCCGCTGATCATATCGAGCGTGCCGGTGATCACGCCGTGCACGGCGTAGTTGTAATAGACCGCGATGGGCGCGCCGGCCGGCGTCTCGACGCGGACCACTGCCACGGTCTTGTCGGACGGGCCGTCGTAGTTCGGGCCTTCCCACCAGCCCTTGGTTTTTGGATCGATGCGGTCGCGGTTCACGTTGATATACGAGACGCCGGTGCCCCACGCCACCTGTGCCGGTTGCAACCGCGCGATTGCGTCGCGCAGGCCGCGCAGGATCGTTTCCTCGACGCTGGCGTCGAGGCGGAACGGGACGCTGTGCGTGTGACTCGCGGAAATCAGCAGCTGGTCGGCCGGAATCCCGAGCTCCGCTGCCGCACGCGCGCTCACTTTGGCGTACAGATCGCCGGGAATTGCGCCGGCGTCGACCGCCACCACCGCCGCGCGAGTGTTGCCATTGTCGAGAACGAGAGCGCGCACAAAAATCGGATCGAGCACGCCGGTGAAGTTGCCGGGCAGTTGCGCGCCGCGCGGCGTGTAGTCGATGCGCGCCGCGCCGGCGCGCAAGGCAGCCTCGGCCTGGCTCGACGGCTGCGCGTGGACCGCCGGCGATGAGCACAGCGAGATCGCGGCGACGGTCAGATAGCCCGTGATCGACTTCGCGCGCATGGCGCTCTCCTCTTGCGGTATCGGCGCAGCATACCCGCCATCGCACCGTATGCAACCGTTTGCACCAGTGCTAAATTCGGGTCGTTACAGCCCGGTCCCGCATCGTCCCCGGCATTCGCAGGAGGAATCCGATGAGAGCTCCCGCCACGCGGTTCGCCGTGCTCGCGCTTGTCCCGATCCTCGCGCTGCCGGGCCTCGCTCTGGGGCAGGCGGGGCCGCCGCCACAGGTGCTGCCGCAAGGTATTCGCGGCGGGTCCGAAATCGTGCCGGAGCAGGGCGTCGAGATCCGCCAGTACTTGTTCGAGCCGACCGGCGAACAACTACCGTATGCGGTCTACGTGTCTTCGAAGGTGCGCGACGATCGAGCGGCTCCGCTCATCATCGCGCTGCGCGGATTCACGGGCACTACGCTGACGTTCGTGCGTGGCACGGCCGTAGATCTCGCCGAAGCCGGCGGATACATCTTGGTTGGGGCAATCGGCTACAACAATCGCGCTGGATTCGGCGTGCAGGCACGACCGCGGCCGGCACCAGCGGCTGCGGCCGGGTCAAACCCATCGAGCGTTCCGCCTCCGCTGCCGCGCACGTTGCCGCCGCTCGTCGGCGGGACGGTGGAGACGGATCCGGCGAAGGTGACGGCTCACAGCGAGCAGGACGTGATGAACGTGCTCGCACTGGTGCGCAAGGAGTACAACATCGACGATCGCCGGATCTACTTGATGGGTCATTCGCAAGGTGGGGGAGGTGCGCGCCATCTCGCAGAGAAGTACTCGGACACTTGGACGGCCGTCGCATTGCTCGCGCCGGCGCTGTTCGATGTGCAGGTGACGGCCGAATCGAAGATCGCGCGCGTGCCGCTGCTGCTCGCGGTCGGCGATCAGGATTCGCTGATCACGAGCGCCCGCGATTTCAGCGCGCAGCTCGACCGGCTCGAGATCGCGCATGAGTACATCGAGATGCCGGGTCTCGACCACGGCACCATCATCATGGGAAGCATGCCGAATGTGTTCCGGTTCTTCGCCAGCCAGGCGAAGCCCGAACGGCGCTAGGTTCCGGTGGTGATCTCGCCGCGCGCCTGCATCGCGAGCAATATTCCGCCGACGATGCCCGAGTCCCCGCCGAGCTCAGGCGCACGAATGTAGCCCGCGGCGCGCTCCAAGTCTGCGAGCGGCGGCAGGTAGCCGTTCAAGTATTCGACCATTGCCGCGCGCACGAGCGGCAGGAGCGCTCCGTTCGCCATGACACCTCCGCCAAACACGATGCGCTCGACCGATTCCAGCAGCGCGATCGACGCGGCGAGCTGCCCCAAGTAGCCCGCGATGACGGAGTGTCCGGAGTGATCGGCGGGAAGCGCTTCGAGATCGCGGCCCCAGCGGGCACGGATCGCAGGCCCGCTCGCGAACCCCTCGATGCAGCTGCGGTGAAACGGGCACACTCCCGTGAAGCCGGCGTCGCGCGAATCGCGAGCCGCCGGCAGATGACCCATCTCGGCGTGCATGAGCCTGCGCCGCGTGCGGTCCTGCGGTGTCACTGCGCCGCCAATCCCCGTGCCGACTGTCACGTATGCGAGCGACCCCGCGCCGCGGCCCGCGCCGAGGCGCCACTCAGCGAGCGCAGCGGCGCCGACGTCCGTGTCGAGCGCGATAGGCGCAGGGAACGCCGAGCGCAGCGGTGCGAGTACGTCGGTGCCCGACCAGCCCTGCTTCGGCGTGGTCAGCAATCGGCCGAAGTTGCTTGCGCCAGGCGCAAGCTCGATGGGGCCGAAGCAGCCGAAACCGAAAGCCGCGATTGGCCCGCGCGAACTCTCGGCGGCCACGAAGAAGTCCACGCACTCGGCGAGCGTCGTGCGAGCGTCGGCGGTCGGTACCGCGACGCGATCGAGAATGCGGTCCGGTGCTTCCGCCACCGCGCAGACGAACTTGGTGCCGCCGCCTTCGATAGCGCCGAACAGCGGTTTGCGCGCATGGGTGCTCGCCGTGCTGATCGTGTCGCTCATGCTCATGGCGGGCTATCGGTGCCGAACGGCCTAACGGTAGACTTCGGTGCAAACGATTGCAACGGAGCCTGTGAGAAGCTTCTTGGAGACTAAGCCGACGAGCAACGAGAGCAATGACGGGCGAATGATCCGCGCGCTCGTCTGTTTGATGTTCTTCACCTTCGCGATGACGACCGATGCCGTCGGTAGCGTGATTCCGGCCGTCATCGCCGAGTTTTCGCTCAGCATGACGGCGGCGAGCGCGTTCCAGTACGCGACGATGGCCGGCATCGCCGCGGGGGCGTTGCTGCTCGGTTTTCTCGCCGATCGATTCGGCCGCAAACGCACGGTCATCGTCGGCCTCTGCCTGTACGGCGCCGCATCGCTCGTGTTCGCGGTCAGCGACCGCTTCGGTGTCTTCGTGTTGCTGCTGGCAGTTTCCGGCCTCGGCATAAGCGTGTTCAAGATCGGCGCGCTCGCGCTCGTGGGCGACGTTTCCGCGTCGACGACGTCGCATACGCGATTCATGAACACGATCGAGGGATTCTTCGCCGTCGGCGCCATCGTGGGCCCGGCCGTTGTCGCGACGTTGATCGCGCAAGGGCTTTCCTGGAAATGGCTGTACGTGGCGGCGGCTGGGATCTGCGTGTTGCTCGTGGCGATGGCCTCACGGGTGCGCTATTCGCATACGACGAAGAGCACGACGGAGCGCGCCACGCTGCGCGAGATGGTGAGCGTCCTGCGGGATCCAGTGGCGCTCGGTGTCTCGGCACTCGTGATGCTGTACGTCGCAGTCGAGGTCGCAGTTTACGTTTGGATGCCGACGTATCTGCTCGGCTACCGCGGCTCGTTCGCGTGGCTGCCAGCGTACGCGCTGACGCTGTTTTTCGTGCTGCGCGCCGCGGGCCGATTCCTCGGCGCATGGCTCCTGGCGCACGTGTCGTGGACGCCCGCGCTGGCGATCGTTGGCGGGGCGATCTTCCTCTGCTTTCTCGGCTCATTGTGGTTCGGTGTCGACGCTGCTGCGTGGCTACTCCCTATCTCGGGGCTCTTTATGTCCATCGTGTACCCGACGCTGAACTCGAAGGGCATCAGCTGCTTTCCGAAGTCGCAGCACGGCGCGGCCGCCGGCGTGATCTTGTTCTTCACGGCAGCGGCTGCAGCGCTCGGTCCGCTCGCGATGGCAGCGATCAGCGATGCCTACGGCACGACCGAGGCCGGCTTCGTGCTGGCGACGGCATTCGCCTTCCTGCTGCTCGCGGGGCTGGCGGGCAACTGGCTGCTCGATCCGTTCGGGCGCCGGTTGCAGGCCTCCGATCGTGACGACTATGCCGGCACACAGGCGCCGAGCACTGCGCTCCCGCACGCGCCGACGCGCGTGTCAGCACCCGATCCCGCGAAGTGAAGAACCGCGTCCAACTGATCGCCTACGTGGACCGCCTCGGGGCCACGTTCGCGGGTTTGCGAGATCTGCTCGCCGGGCCGCTCTCGGGCCTCTTCGGCGGCGTGCACGTTTTGCCATTCTTCGAGCGTATCGACGGCACAGATGCTGGATTCGACCCGATCGATCACACGCGCGTCGACGCGCGCTTGGGCACTTGGGACGATGTTGCCGCGCTCGCGCGGCAGATCGACGTGATGGCCGACGTGATCGTGAATCACATGTCGAGCCGCTCGCCGCAGTTCTTGGACCTGGCCGAGCACGGCGCTCGAAGCCGGTTCGCGGGGATGTTTCTCACGCTGGACGGCATATTCCCGCAGGGCGCTGCCGAGCGCGACTTGCTGGCGATCTATCGGCCGCGGCCGGGCCTGCCGTTCACGACGCTCACGCTGAAGGATGGCACGCGCCGAATATTCTGGACCACGTTCACGCCCGAGCAGCTCGACATCGACGTCACGCATCCGCGCGGCATCGAATACCTCGAGGAAATCTTGAGGACGTTCGGCGCGCACGGCATCAAGATGATCCGGCTCGACGCGATCGGCTACGCGATCAAGAAGGCGGGCACGAGCTGCTTCATGTTGCCCGAGACTTTCGAGTTCATCGGCGAGCTGGCCGCTCGTGCGCGCCGCCACGGCCTCGAGGTGCTCGTCGAAGTGCATTCGCACTACGAGCAGCAGATCGAGATCGCGCGGCACGTGGATTGGGTGTACGACTTCGCCTTGCCGCCGCTCGTGCTGCACGCTTTCTCACGAGGCACGGCACGCGCTCTGAAGCGCTGGATTGCGATCCGTCCGCGCAACGCGCTTACCGTGCTCGACACGCACGACGGCATCGGCGTGATCGACATCGCGGCCGAGCACGGTGGAAAAGGGCGGCCCGGGCTCGTTGCAGACGACGAGCTCGACCGTCTCGTCGAAGACATTCACGCGAGCAGTCGTGGGGAAAGTGCGCGCGCCACGGGGGCGGCTGCGTCGAATCTCGATCTCTACCAAGTGAACTGCACCTTCTACGACGCGCTTGGCCGAGACGATCGCAAGCACCTGCTCGCCCGCGCCATCCAATTGTTTTTGCCCGGAGTCCCGCAGGTGTACTACGTTGGATTGCTCGCCGGCACGAACGACATGGCGCTGCTCGCCCGAACGGGCGTCGGTCGCGACATCAACCGACATTGTTACACCCGAGTCGAGATCGACGAGGCGCTGGCCCGGCCGTGCGTGCAGCGGCTGTTCGATCTCATTCGCCTGCGCAACGAGCATCCCGCCTTCGGCGGCACGTTCGAGCTCGGCGACTCGCCAGATGACACCCTCGATCTGACGTGGCGCCGAGGCGAGGAGGTCGCGCGCCTCACGGTGAACGTTGCGACATGCGAGCATCGTCTCGAATACTCGAGCGCCGGGCGAGCTCAGCGGCTCGAGTTCGGCGGCACGCCTGCAGGTAGCGCCGAGCGACGCAGCGCGCGAGCCGCGTCCAGCGGAGATGGTCTTGGGTAAGAGGAAGGCGCGTAACAACAAGATGGCCGAGGTCGCGCGGCGCGCTGGCGTGTCGCTTTCGACCGTGTCCCGCGCGCTCGCTGGCAGCCCGCTAATCTCGGAAGGTACGCGCAACCTGGTCCGCACAGTGGCCGCGCGTCTCGACTATCGCGTCGACGCCGCCGGTAGCAGCCTGCGGACGGGGCTCACGCGCACCGC
>Ga0315910_10003543_pt1 | contig 13262 bp, 8 predicted proteins | sample EdamamesoilMG_FD_204470 | JGI IMG/M metagenome (GOLD analysis project Ga0315910, IMG submission 204470) | Garden soil microbial communities collected in Santa Monica, California, United States - Edamame soil | ecosystem: Environmental > Terrestrial > Soil > Garden | place: USA: California... | reverse complement strand
GTCAAGGGGCCGTCGCCGTGGCGGGACGCGCAAAAGGCGGTCGAGGCTCACCAGGCGGAGCTCGCGATCGCCGCCGCCGCGGTGCTGATCGCGTTGCCGCTGCTCCGCGTGACACCCCTGCCGCTCCCGGCAACGGCGTGCTTGATCTCGAGCCTCGCTCTTTACGCGATGGCGCGCGGCTTCGCCTTCCGCCTCTACTCACCCGAACGCTACTACCTGATCGGCATGCGCACGGTGGCGCTCGGCCTGCTTATCAGCGGCGTCGGGCTCGCCGCGCCGCGCCTCGCGGAAAAGTTCCGAAAGCCGCTCAGGAACCTGCTCGCTGCGCTCGTGATCTTCCTGCTCTGGGCCGGCCTCGGCAACGGCGTCCGCATCCCGCAGATGGGCCACGACATCGACTACCGGCGCGACCAGCCGCTCTGGGAGTTCATCCAGACGCTGCCGATCGAGACGCGCTTCCTCTGCCACATCGGTGATTGCGACAGCATCCCGCTCTTTACCGCGCGCGCCAACATGGGCGGTTTCGAGACCCTGCAACCCTGGCTCACCGAGTCGTGGGCGCGACAGAAGGAGCGCACCCACGACACCTTCCGCGCCATGTACGCCGAGGATCACGACGAGGTCCTCGAGCTTGCGAAGAAGTACGCGGTCACCCACCTGCTCGTGAACAAGAACCGCTACGGCGAGGACTTCGTGGCCAAGGCGCGCACGTTCGAGCCGTTCACCGAGTTCAGCCGTGAGCTCCTCCAAGGCGTGAGGCGCGAGGACCTCGTGCTCCGCGTGATCCCCGAGGAAGCGGTCATCTTCCGCTACAAGAGCTACGCCATCGTCAGCGTGGCCCTACTCGAAAAAGCCTGGCAACGCTGAGCCCTGGGCCCCGACGAGGGGGCGCGTTTGGGGCTGCCCCCGCCGAGGGGCGACACCGTTCGTCCCGCGTTCTCGGCCTTCGGCCTCCGAGCGCGGGCGCCCGCCTTAAGCCCGCGTCCCGCGGTCTTGGGGGCGCGTCGGCGACTTCGCGGTGCTTTTCGAGCCGGTTCCCCAAGGGGGGCTGCGTGGCTGGCATTCCACCCGTGGAATATAGCTTCCAGGGAAAGAACGTTTCGGCCATTTCTTGGGTAGAAATTGCCACTCGAACCCCAATATAGCTTCTGAGCTATGTCCCGGTCCACGCCCCCCTGCCACGCTTGCTTTTTCGCAAGCTGCTAGCGCGCGTGCAGCCACGCCTCGGAACCGGCAACTCCGGCTACGAGACTGCTCTTAGAGCGACGCGCCCGTTAGCTCGAGGCCGCGGGCGAGGGGGACCATGCCGCCGAGGTAGCGCTCGGCGATCGACGGATCGAGCAACGAAACGAGGAGGTCTCCCTGGCGCGGCGGCGCGCTCTCGAGCGGCAGCTCGCGACCGGTGCAAGCGAGGATGGCGCGAGCGAGCTCTTGCGTCGTGGTCGGCACGCCGCTCCCCACGTTCACGACCATCTCGGCGATGTCGCCGGAAAGCGCGAGCACGTTCATCCGCGCCACGTCGCTCACGTACACGTAGTCGCGAACGCCCCCCGCATCGCCGCTCACCCGCTGGCCGAAGATCCTGAGCGGGCGGCCGTCACGCGACGCATCGAAGAAGATGGCGACCACGCCGGCCTCGCCGTGCGGATCCTGCCGTGGGCCGTAGACGTTCGCGTAGCGGAGCACACGCGCGTCGAGCTCGCGGTGGCGGCGGTACACGGAGAGCAGTTGCTCGACGGCGAGCTTGTGGATGGCGTAGGGGCTCGCGGGCGCGGGCGGCGTGGCTTCGGTGGCGCGCGTCCCGGGCGGCACCTCGCCGTAGATGGCGCCGCCGGTGCTGGCGAACACCACCCGCTCGACGCCGGTGGCGGTGCACGCATCGAGCAGGTTGATGCTCCCGATGACGTTCACCTCCGCGTCGAGGAGCGGCTCGCGGACGCTCGCGCCGACGCTCACCTGCGCCGCCTGGTGGCTGACGACGAGCGGACGAAAATCGCGCAGGACCTCCAGCGTCCCTGCGCGATCGCGCAGATCCTTCACGTACAGCGCGACACCGGACGGCACGTTCTCGCGCTTGCCCCGACTCAAGTCGTCGAGCACCGCGACCTCGTGACCGGCCGAAAGCAGCCCTTCGACCACGTGGCTGCCGATGAAACCCGCTCCGCCGGTGACCAAAACACGCATGCCCGCACGAAATAGCATGGATCTCCCGTTAGTCGCCCTTGGGTCCGCCGTCGTAGGAGCGAGGGCGGTACTTCTTCTCGACGCCGCCGTGCTCCTCCCCGTGATCCACGGTGTCCGTGGCGAGGTACGCGAGCCAGCTTCCGGGGTGCTCACGCGACGCCGCCAGAAGCTCGTCCGAGTAGCGCTCGAAGGCTTTCTCGTCCCACAGGCACTGCAGGCCGAGCGCAATCAGGTTCGGATCGTTCGGCGCGAGCTCGAATCCACGCTTGTAGCTCGGCCAGGCCTCGTGGGGCCGGTGCAGGCGGCACAGGGTGTCGCCGAGGTACACGTGAGCCATCGCCCAGCCCGGGGCGAGCTCGAGTGCGCGCCGGTTGGCCACCAGACGCTCGTCCAGCCGACCGCGCGCGCCCACCATGACCGAGTAGTTGAGGTGAGCCTTGGCGCTGTCGCCGACCGCATTCTTGGTCGCCCGCCAGAACACGAGGTCGTCGGTGTAGTCGAAGGCGTGCCAGCGCGCCTGGGCCGCTTGAAAACCGAACCAGAGCGTGAGCGCCGCCTGGGTTCGCCACGACGGAAAGCTCCGGCGAAGGGCGAGCACCGCCGGCGCGAGCAGCAGCACCGCGCCCATCGCGGGCAGGTACCAGAAGCGCTCGGCGCGCACCGTGGGGAGCAGCACCGGGATGTTCGAATGCGGGAAGTACGCCACCGGCACCCATAAAAGGCCGAGGGCGCCCAGCGCGAGCGCGGCAACGTCGACCGAAGGCACCGGGCCGAGACCGGGGGTCCGCCGCTCGGCGCGCTCCTTGACCAGCGCCTTCACCCACACGCCGACCGCGGCAAACGGCGGCACGACGAGCAGGAGCCCGCCGAGCACGCTTTCCACCGAGACGAGCCGCGTCGGGATCGGCTCGGCGGGAAACGAGTAGTCGCCGCTCAGCCGCCACGGGAGAACCACCTGACCGAGCCCCCGCGCGTACACGCGGAGCGCGCCCGCGACGCGATGCGGGAGGTCGGCGTTGACGAGCGGATTGTTGATCGGATCGTGGGGCAGGGGCGGCTGCTGGAACCAGCGCAGGAAGGCGTGGAACGCACGAAAGACGGGCGACCCCGCTTCATCGCCGGCGGATAGCGCCTCGGCGGCCGGGACCGGAAAAAAGCGGCGCCGGAGGTACGTGTAGAGAACGAGCGCCGCCACCGCCGCCAGGCTGACGAGCGCGGCCCGAAGCACGCGTTGCGGACGTTCGGGGTGAAGGAGCGGCGCGAGGACGAGCGCCGCCCAACCGACGAGCGGCAGCGCCACGATGACGCTCTCTTTCGACAAGAGCCCGAGGAACAGCGAGACGAGCACGCCGACCGGCGCGAGCGCACCGAGACGGAGCGCGTGGAGCGCACCGAGCACGCCGAGACCACCGAGCACGTCCGCGATCCCGACCACGCCGGACACCGCCTCGGTCAAGACCGCGAGGCAGAGGAAGATCCCACCGGCGAGCCAGGCGCGATCGCGCTGGCGCGCCACCGCGAAAACCAGGCTGGCGATCAACGCGGCGTTCAGCGCGTGCACGACGACGTTCACCAGGTGGTGCAAGAACGGCGACGACGAAAGGTTCCACAACAGGCGCCACACGAGGTTCGGCAGCGGCCGGTAGGATCCGATGCTGCGATCGGCCGGGAGCCCCCAGAAGTCACGACGAAACGCGTCCCAATACCCGAGCCCCTGCGCGTTGACGTACGGGTTCGCCAGCAGCGCCTCTTGCTCGTCGAAGATGTAGTTCGAGAGTGGGCTGCGCACGTAGAGCAGCCCGGCGGCGACGAGCGCCAGGGGGAACGCCGCCCGGAGGGTCGGATCCTGATTTCGCACGGTCGCGGCCACGCCGGCGCCGAAGACGCGAAGCCGTCCGGCCAGGTGGCGCACCCCGCGGGGCCGCGTCGGGATGGATGGGTCGGTCACCGCGGGGGCCTTCGGGTAGCACCGCGCCGCCGGGTCGAGTAGTCCGGCGTGCATGAGCGCCCTTCCGGCCTTCGACGGCTGCGACGTGCTCGAGAAGGTCACGGCTGGCCCGATCGTCGAGCAGTACCGCGCCATCCAGAACCCGCTCGGCCGGCCGGTGACGATCAAGGCTCTCGGGCCCAGCATCCTTCCGTCGTCGCCCTTTGCGGCGGCGCTCGAGCGCGAAGCGCGGCTGCTCGCGAAGTTGAACCACCCGAACGTGGTCGCCGTCCACGACTTCGTCCAGAAGGGCGATCGGATGTGGCTCGTGCTCGAGCACGTCGACGGGGTGACGCTGCGCGAAATCCGGAAGCGGGCGGCCCGGATCTCGCAAGCCCAGGCGATCGGGATCGCGCTCGCCATCGCCGAGGGGCTCGCTCACGCCCACTCGCGCGGCGTCGTCCACCGTGACCTCTGCCCCGACAGCGTGCTCGTCTCGAACGAGGGCGAGCTCAAGCTCATCGATTTTTCGGTGGCGTCCGACGAGCGCCTGCCGACGGCGCCCGAGCTGCTCGACGGAACGTCGGGCAAGCGCTCACTCGCGCACGCTTCACCGGAACAGGTGCTCGGCGAGCAGCCCGATCCCAGGAGCGACTGGTTCTCGCTCGGAGCGGTGCTCTACGAGCTGCTCGCGGGCAAGCCCCCGTTCGGCAGCGCCGACGACCCCGGGGCCACGCTGCGCATCCGCAACGAGCAGCCGCCGCCGCTCACGCGCTTCGTGCCGGACCTCTTGCCCGCGGTCGAGCGCGTGGTTCAGCGCTGCCTGCAGAAGCTCCCGGCACATCGCTTCGAATCGGCCACCGAGCTCATTCAGGCCCTCGAAAGCGCACTCGCCGAGCTCGGAGAAACGCGGGAAGGCGCGATCAAGGGCGCCCTCGCGGCGGCCGGGCTCGGTGCCCGCGAGTCGGCGGCGCCGTTTTCTCCGGACGGCGCGCGGACGGCCAGCGTCGGCGTCTTCGCCGTGGCGCGCGTCCTCTTCCTGGCCTTCGCGTTGATCGTGGGCGGCACCGCGGCGATTCAGCTGTTACTGCAACGCTCCGGGGGCGACGGGGGCAGGGCTGGTCGCGGACCGCTCGCGCTCGCGCCGGCGAACCCCGGCTACCTGAGGGTCGTCGCCGAGCCCTGGGCCGACGTGATCGTCGACGGGCAGAAGGTCGAGACCACGCCCTTTGCGCGTCCGATCCCGCTCTCGGCCGGGATCCACTACGTCAGGCTCGAGCACCCGCAGGCTCCGGCCGAGCGGCGGACCATCGAGCTTCTCCCCGGGGAAACCGTGTTGCTCGACGTGGCGATGAGGGTTCGGAGGCCGGCCCCGGTGCTCGGTCGCGTCGGAGCGCCTTCGGCCCCGGAACCGGCGGACTCCTCGCCCTAGCGGCCTCCGAGCGATGCAGGACGATGCCGAGCACGCTCGCCAAGGAGCGCGCCGTGTGGCATGAATTTGGCGGTTCTCTCGGCCCGACCTGATGGTCCGACTGGGGAATCGAGCCGCGCCGGCGGAACGAACACATGGACGTCGCCCTCCGATCGGGGTCGAGATTGGGCCGCTACGAGCTCTTGGTGGAGCTTGGAACAGGCGGCATGGCGAGCGTGTGGATTGCGCGTGAGCCGAGCGAGATGGGCGATCGTCTGGTCGCGCTCAAGGCGATGCTGCCGGAGCTGGCGCGCCAACCCGATTTTCGCACCATGTTCCTCGAGGAGGGACAGATCGTTCGCGCCATCGAGCACCCGCACGTCGTGCGCGTCTACGAGGTCGGCGAGGATCGCGGCACGCTGTTCATGGCGATGGAGTGGGTGCGGGGTGACTCGGTCCGGACGGTGATTCGCGAAGCGAAGCGCCGCCGACCGATCCCGTCGGAGATGGCGGTCCGTATCATTTCTGATACCGCCGCCGGCCTTCACGCGGCCCACGAGCTCCGCGGCTGGGACGGCGAGCTCAAGAACCTCGTCCACTGCGACGTGTCCCCTCACAACATCCTGGTGGGGGTGGACGGCCAGGCCCGGCTCGTGGATTTCGGCGTGGCGAACGGCACCGCCCACGGTGACCCCGACGGCGACGAGAAGGTGAAGGGGAAGTTCGGTTACATGTCCCCCGAGCAGGCCAACGGGGAGCGCATCGACCGCCGGAGCGACGTGTTCGCACTCGGCATCGTGCTGTTCGAGCTCACCACGGGCGAGCGCCTGTTCCGTGGCGAGTCGCCCGCCCACACCCTTCAGCTCGTCAACCAGGCTCGCGTGCCGAACCCGACGCAGGTGCTGCCGGACTACCCGGAGCGGCTCGCGCCGATCGTGCTCCGCGCGCTTTCGCGCGACCCGGCGGCTCGTTACCAGACCGCCGCGGAAATGCAGGTGGCGCTCGACCAGTACCTCGTCCAGGAGCGGATGCTCGTCTCGCACGCGAGCGTCGGCAAGCTGGTGCGCAAGGTGCTCCTGCCTCGCCTCGAGCGGCAGGACGAAGCGCTTCGAAAGGCGCTGCTCGCGACCGACGGCATGGTCCGCGCCGGGCTCATGCCGGAAGTGGCGACGCTCGAGTCCCACCCGGCGAATCGCCTGTCGGAGCCGCCCGTCAGCAACCCGTTCATCAACACCCCGTACGGCGCCACGCACACCGGCAGCATCCGTCCGCCACGGCGCGCACCCGTCGGCGCGGTCGTGTTCGGAGCGATCGGCGTGACGGCAGCCGTGGGCGCGATTGTCTGGACCACGCTGCAGGCGAAGCCGAACGCGCTCGTCAGCGCCCCCGGGGTCGGTGCAGGACCTGGCTCGCCCGGCGCCCGCGCCGCCGCCGACGGCAGCCCTGCTCGGGGCGTGAGCTTCGACGGCATCCCCGTCACGGAAGCGGAGCTCGGCGCGGCGCAGCAGCGGCAAGGTGCTGCTCCCCCCGGCCCCGGTCGTCCGCAGCCGGTCAAAGTGAAGCTCGCCGAGGACCCCGCGGCGGCCGCTTCGAAGCCGGCTCGCGAGGAGAAGGTCCAACTCGACGAGTCGGCTTCCAAACCGGCCGCCGCCCCCGCCGGACCGGCCGCACAGGCTGAAACCGTCACCCTCGACGAAACAGCCCCGGCGCCCGCCGAAACGGCAATGGCGGACTTTGAGCCGGCACCCCCCGGCGAACGCGGCCCCCTCAATCGCGGCGCCGCGGTCTCCGCCCTCGCCGCCGCCGCCGGGCGCGCGAAGGCATGCAAGAGCGCGGAGGGACCGTCGGGAGGCGGCCGAGCGATGGTGACCTTCTCGCCGGAGGGTCCAGTGAGCAACGTCTCGCTCCCCGCGCCCTTCGCCGGAACCGCTGTCGGTTCCTGCGTGGCCACCGCATTCCGCAGCGCGCGCGTGCCCGCGTTCACGGGCAGCGCGGTGACATTGCCCGGCAGCTTTCGGGTTCAGTAGAGCTACGCGCGGCCGCGCCAGCGCTGGCGCTCTTCGTCGAATAGACGCGACAGGCGCTTCTGCTCCTGAATGAACGCGCCGTACGTGCGCGGCACGCGGGGATCGCGGCGGAACGCCGAGAACACCTTGAGCGTCGCTTCGGCGTCGTCCGTCGCCCGGTGGGCCTGGTCGAGGGCGATGCCGAGCCGTTCGGCGACTTCGGACAGCGCGCGGCTCTTCTCTGCACGCTGTAGCTCGCGCGCCCAGATCAGCGGGTCGATCCACTCGACGTTGCGGCGAAGGGCCGCCGGGAGCGCCTCGGGCATGACCCCGGCCCGCGAGATCTCGGCCAGCAGGATCTTGCGGTCGTACTCGGCGTTGTAGGCGACCGGTACGCCGAGCCTCAGGAGCTCGAGCACCTCGCCGAAGACCGCCGCGAACGGCGGCGCATCCCGGACCATCTCGTCGTCGATACCGGTCACGTCGGACGACGCCTTCGGGATCGGCCGGCCCGGATTCACGAGAAAAGAGCGCCGCTCCACCACCTCGCCGCCGCGCGCGATGACGCAGGCAATCTCGACGATGCGGTCCACCTCGGCGTCGAGACCCGTCGTCTCGGTGTCGACGACGACCAGCGTCATGTCGTCGAGCGACGTGTCGGTCGTGAACTCCTCGGCCAAACCGGCCGCCACCACCCGAAGCAAATGGGCGATGCCCGGATAATGACGTCCGGTCGGGAAGCAGCCGTGCCCTTCGGCGCCGCCCCTCATGGCGCGGTCTTTTCGACCTTCGGCGGCGGCGTCGCGACGGAGGAGGCCGGCTTCGGTGGCGACGCTTCGACGCCCTTCAACGACAGCTCGAGCGCGACCCAGTCCTCGAGGTCCTGCTTGAAGTCCGTCGTGGCGGGGAAAGGCCGTCCGTTCACGAACAAGCTCGGCGTGCTGTCGAGCGCCAGCGCTTCGCCCTGCTTGCGCTCACGGGCGACGCTGTCGGCGGTCGCTTCACTGTCGCGGTCCTGGCGAAAACGCGCGAGGTCGAGCCCCGCCTGCGCGGCGAGCTTCTCCACGTTGTCCGGGGATAGCTTGGTCTGGTTCTCGAAGAGCAGCGCGTGCATCTCCCAGAATTTCCCCTGCCGCCCGGCGGCCACCGCGGCACGCGCGGCCTTTTCCGCGTTCTGGTGCATGCCGAGCGGGAAATGCTTGAACACGACGCGCACCTTGTCGCGATGCTGCTCGTAAAGCTCTTCGATCACGGGGCGCGCGGCGGCACAGGCGGGGCACTCGAAGTCCGCGAACTCGACGATCACGACCGGTGCACCCTCCGGTCCCTTGCTCGCAGAACCGGAAACGTCCAGGTTCTTCACGCCGTCGGCACCGAAGCGCGCGCGGTAGAACGCTTCCACCTGCGTGCGGGTGCGACCGCGGCGCACCTGCTCCACGAGCGAACGTGCCGCCGGCAGACACGCCGTGCAGGGCCGCGACTCGTTGACGCATTGAGCCACACTGACCGGTTGATCCGGACACGGACTCAAGAGCTCGGACGCGTACGTCGAGAAGCTCGCGCGTTCGCGGGAGGTGAGCATCGACGTGTCGACCCCCTTCACGTCGACGACCTTGTCGGGCTGCGGGTTCGTGGCGTCCCCGCCGCCGCCCGGCGAGCGACAGGTCGTGAGCCGGCTCGCGGACAGGGCGAACAGGCCGAGCACGACGAGGACTTTCGGAGGCATCGGCGGCCGAGCCTACCTCACGGGAGAAGGGATGGGGTAGATCGGCCAGTCGGATGGATCTCCCCTCGCTCCCACCCCCGCCGCCCGAAAGCTCGACGCCACCGGCGGCCGCGCGGCACGTGATCGCGATCGGCGGCGGCCGCGGCGGTGTGGGCAAGAGCGTGCTCGCGCTAAACCTCGCCGTCTACCTGGCGCAGCTCGGGCGGTCGGTGGTGGTGGTGGACGCCGATCCGGCCGGCGCGAGCCTGCACACGCTCCTCGGCATCGAGCTCGTGCCGGCGGGCGCTCGATCCGACGACGCGGAGGAGGACGATCTTGCCAGCGTGCCGACCGGCGTGCCGGGCCTCACGCTCGTCCCACAAACGTACCGTGTCGGCTCGACCGCGCCGACGCGCCCGGGCCGCAGGCCGCACCTCGCTCAGGAGCTCCGCCAGCTGCCGGTGGACTACGTCGTCCTCGACCTCGGCGCCGGCACTGCCCCGGCGACGCTCGATCTGTTCCTCGGTGCCGACCTCGGGCTCATGGTGACGACCCCGGAGCCGCCCAGCGTCGAAGCGGTGTACCGCGCGTTGCGCGGTTTGTTTCAACGCTTGGTGCGAAGGCTCTTGGTCGGCGATCGTTTCCGCATGCGGCTCGCCGAGCGCGCGCAGAGCGACCTCGGACCGCTACCGGCTCCGAACGCCTTGGCCGAGGCGCTGTCGCGCTACGACGCCGGCCTCGGCCGGCTCGCCGTCACCGAGCTCGCGCGGCTGCGGCCGCGCCTGGTCGTGAACGAGACACGGCTCCGAAACGACACCGAGCTCGGCCCGACGATGGCGGAAATGGCCAAGCGGCACCTGGGCGTCGACCTCGACTACGTCGGGCACGTGGAACACGACGACGCCGCGTGGCTCAGCGTGTCCCGCCGCCGGCCGCTGCTCATCGACAACCCGGCGAGCAAGAGCGCTCGCAACATCGAGCGCATCGCCCGCCGCGTCCTCGCGCTGCTCACCACGCGCGACGTCGAGCGAGCCACCTTGCCCGTGACGCTCCCCCCCCGCGAGCCCAATCTCTACGAGGTGCTCGGGCTACACCGCGGCGCGACCGACGAGGAGCTCCGGCGCGCGTACAAGCGACAACGGGAGAACTACCAGCTCGGCTCCCTCCCGCTCACCTCCGTGCTCACGGCCGATGCGGTTCGGTTCGAACAAGCGCGCATCGAAGAGGCCCACGACACGCTGCTCGATCCGGTTCGAAAGAAGGCCTACGACGCCTCGACCTTCCCGGACGAGCCGGCGGAGTCGCCGCGGAAGCCGGCCGCACTCGACGGCGCGCTCGAGGCCGAGCGGGAGATGATGCGCCGCGAGCTCGCCCGCGAGATCAACGCCGAAACGGAATTCACCGGCCGGCTTTTGTGCAAGGTGAGAGAGTCCCGCGGCATCGAGCTCGAACAAATCGCGAAAGCCACGAAAATCTCGATTAACCACCTGAAAGCCATCGAGGCGGATGCCTTCCTAGAGCTCCCCGCTCTCGTCTACACTCGAGGGTTCGTGCAGGAACTCGCCAAGTACTTGAAGCTCGACGCGGCTCAGGTCGTGAAGACGTACATTCGACGGCTGCGCGAGTCCCGCTCGACGTCCGGTGGGGAGACGCCCTCTTGAGATTGCCCGGTCCGAGCCTCTTCGACGACCGTCGCGGCTACCTCTACACCGCCGCAGTGACGCTCGTCGCCTTGCTGCCCAGGCTCTACGTCGCGATCGCCTGGAGCAAGGAGCCGGTCTGGGACGGTCACTATTATCACCTCGGGGCAGAGCGGCTCGCTCAGGGCCTCGGCTACTCGGAGGACGCGCTCGTCGCCGGGCAGGTGTTGTGGAAGCCGTGGGTCCACTACCCGGTCGGGTACAGCTTCTTCCTCTCGCTGTTCTATTTCGTGCTCGGGTCGGGGCTTCTGGTGGCGCCGGTCGTGAACGCGCTGCTCGGCGCCGCCCTCTCCGGCGTCTCGCACCGCGTCGCCTGGCATTTCACGACGCCGGGGCGCGCGAAGGTCGCTGCGGCCCTCGTCGCGCTCCATCCCGGCCTGATCGTCTATTCGTCGCTCGTGATGACCGAGATCCTGTCGGCGCTGCTCCTGCTCGTGGCGGCGCTTTTGGTGCTGTCGTGGCCGGGATCCTTCAAGAGCTACGCCGGCGCAGGCGCCGTGATTGGGTTCGCCGCGCTCGTCAGGCCGGTGTCATTGCTCGCCTTGCCGCTGCTCCTGATGATGGGCACCGGACCGTTCGGCCGCACCGCGCTCCGCACGCTGACGGCGGCCGGGGTCGCCCTCGTGCTCGTCTTGCCGTGGACGTACCGGAACTGTCAGAAGCTCGACGGCTGCACGTTGATTTCGACGAACGGCGGCTGGAACCTCGCTATCGGTGCGCTCACGCCCACCGGCCGCTTCCACACCCTCCGTGCGTCGGACGGCTGCGCGAACGTGAAGGGGCAGGTCCACCAGGACGACTGCTGGCTCGCCGTCGGCAAGAAGAAGATCCTGTCGAACCCCCTGCGCTGGCTGGGGCTGATGCCGAAGAAGCTCGAGCAGACGTACAACCACGAGTCCTATCAGGTCGAGTACCTGCACGAAGCGGATCCTTCGACCTGGACGGAGCCCCGGCGCAGCGCAGGGCGCGATTTTCTCACGTTCTTCCACCGCGTGCTCTTGGTCGCGGCCGCGCTCTGTGCGGTTCGGGCCCTCCACTGGGTGAAGCCGCCGCCCTGGGACGACGCCGTCCAGATCGGCGTGCTGGTCGCCACCATGATGTTCGCGACCTTCGCGGCCACGAGCGACGCGCGCCCCTTCTTCGCGCTCCCTGCGCTCCTGCCGCTCATCACCCTGCTGCCGCTGCCCGGCCGGCCCAATCTCGGGCCCGCGGGGCGTTACCTGATCGGAACGCTCGCGACGACCACCATCGTCCACGCCGTGTTCTTCGGCGAAGACCGCTATCACGTCGTCGTGACGCCGCTCCTCTGCATCCTCGCCGCCGGAGCCCTGAGACCGCGGCGCCTGCAGACCGCGTGACGGCGCCCGACAGCACCGCGGCCGAACGACCTCGAACGACCGCCTAACGTCGAACCGAGCGTGCGGTGGAGCGCCGACGAAGCGCCCACACGCCGAGCGCCGCGAAAGCCCAGAGCGACGGCGCGGCCGGCGGTGGGGCCGCGACTCGGCAGCCGCAGCCCTCGCTTTTCTTCCCGTCGTCATCGTCGTCGTCGTCGTCATCGGGCGGGTTGCCACCACCGCCTGCGGTGCCGCCGGAGCCGAGTGCACCGGCCCCGGCCATGCCGCCGGATGAGACCACACCGGCGCCGCCACCCACGGTGAGGTTCACGGTGCCGGCGCTCCCGCCGCTACCCGTCAGCACGACACAGCCACTGCAGGTCGCGGGCGTGGCTGCGTCGTCGCAAAACTCACCCATGTCAACCACGCCATCGCCGCACGAGGCCGACTCGCAGGTCGTGCGGCACGCGTTCGGCACGGTGTCGCTGTTCTGCGCGCCATCGTCGCACTCCTCGCCCGTCGTGACGATGCCGTCACCGCACACCGGGCGCGTGCAATCGGCATTGCAGGGCATCGCGTCCGCAGTCCCGTCGCACGCTTCGCCCGCGTCTACGACGTCGTCGCCGCACGACGCGAGAACGCAGCTCAGGCGGCAGGCGTTCGGTGCCGTGTCGCTATTCTGCGCTCCGTTGTCGCAGGTCTCGCCCGTGTCCAGCATCCCGTTGCCGCACGTGGTGGCCCAACCCATGTCGCGGAGCATCGCGCGCTCGAGCGTGATGTCGTGGTGGATGTGCGCCGTCTGCGACGGCTCGAGGACGGCGTCCGGGCGAACCACCGGATCGATGTGCGATGCCGAGCTCGACGTGATCGGGTCGCTCGCGAAAATGTAGACGCGCCCCTCACCGTCGGTGCCCGTGCGGCGCATCGGATCGGCGTAGAGCTCCACCGTCACACCGGTCGCCGCGAGCAAGAGCGCGGCGTCTTCCGGCGGC
>Ga0315910_10003542_pt1 | contig 13264 bp, 16 predicted proteins | sample EdamamesoilMG_FD_204470 | JGI IMG/M metagenome (GOLD analysis project Ga0315910, IMG submission 204470) | Garden soil microbial communities collected in Santa Monica, California, United States - Edamame soil | ecosystem: Environmental > Terrestrial > Soil > Garden | place: USA: California... | reverse complement strand
ACAAGTCTTCCCTCCACATGACCTATACGAATTATTCAACGACAGGGACGGACTTTCCGCCAGGGCCCTATGGAATGCCTGTCGGCGCCAACAACAAGGTCGACGAACTGTTCTTCGGGGCGCAGCTCATGTTCGAGGTAGAGAACGTCCAGTCGGATTCTGACGAAAGAGGCATGTGCGCTGCCGCGAGAGAAGTGACGGCCTCCGGGGAGCCGCGAACGATCAGGCAATCCTGTGTTGGGCGAATGGTGTACTCAAGTGGCGCCGGGTTCCTGGTGCCCGCGGAGTGCATTGGGTTGCGTACGGACCGGTGTCACACGACTGCGTCCGACGTCGCGGCCACGACGATCTTGGGCTGGCGCCTAGAAACGACTCCACCCGACGCTGCATTGGAGGAAAGGCTACACGCCATGCTGCAGGCGCCGACGCCCCCTGGCCTTCGCGTCATGCCCTTCAACGCGCTCGTCAAGCACAAGAGACTGCGCCTGGAAGCCGGTGAACTGCGGTCCGTTGCGGACCTGATCCTGGTTGCCGACGATCCGGCGGTGCGCGACGAGTTGGTGAAGGCTTCGATGAAGGTCGGGAACGGCTCAGACCTGTTGCGCCACGCGAAGGATCTGGTGTTCAGGGATAAACCCAACGGAGTCCGCGAGACAGGCTTCCAGACGCGCCAGTATCTCGTGAGGCTGATAGGCAATGAACTTCGGAGCCAGCCCGAATCACGCTCCATCCTGGAATCGATCGCAGTCAACGATCCCTATTTCGACGTCCGCGAAGAGGCGAAGCGTGCCCTCGGCGACGGGACGCAAACCGACTGACCTCAGCTATTTCAGCCGCGCGTACTCCGGCCCGTTGTCGAAGGCCAGCGCCGTGACGCGCCCGCGCGCGTCGCTCTTGAACTCCACGCCCACCCCGTCCGAGTAGACGCTGTCTTCCCTGCAACGAAAGCGGGTAGCGGTGGTCGCCGTCAGCAGATACTCCTTCTCCAGCGTGGTGGCGTACAAGCGCTCTCCTCGCAGTTCGACTGTGAGCAGCGTCGCTCCATTTCCGTAACGGCCCGCGTATCTGGCGAGGTCCTTGGCCGATACTTTCACCTCGGCAGCCAGCGTGCCCGGGTCCACCTGCATCTCCTTCAGGAGTCCGCGAGCGCTGCCGTCATTGGGCGACAGCAGCAGCGACTTCTTCAGCGTTTCAAGAGCCTGCGGCTTGTTGCCCATCCGGTTCAGCACGCGAGCCTGGTAGTACAGTGCGGTGGTGTCCTGCGGATGCATCTCCACGGCGCGGCTGATCACCCGCAATGCCTCGTCATAGCGTCGGCGATATTCCAGGTCATTGAAGGTCGTGAACAGCACATCGGCCGGCACGGCCACGGGATAGCCCATGCGCTCCGAAAGCGCGGTGTAGTGCTTCTCGATGGCGGGCAGCCCGCCCGCCTCGTACTGCGAAAACGGATTGGCCAGCGTCCAGCCCGTGAATATGGTCCGCAACCCATCCTGCAGGCCGCCCAGCGCAATGCCCATGTGGCCTTCGTCGGCGTAGTAACGGTACGTGAAACGCAGGTCCTTCACACGCCAGGCGCGCTTCTCGAGGATCGAGGCGGTATCCCAGGACCAGCCGAGACCGAATCCCTTCACATCATCCATGCCCATCCAGGCATCGGCGTTCAACGTGGCCGTCGGATGGGCGGCAAAGAACTCCGTGAGACGCTTGGGCATGTCGGTGTCGTCGCCCAATGCCGTGGCCAGCATGATGTAGCCGCGGAAGGCCTGCGGTGCGCTGATCATCGTATGCAGCGCGAACAGCCCGCCATCCGACCAGCCCATCAGCATCCGATAGGGATGGGTGCGGTATTCGGCGTCGATCCGCGGCACGAGCTCGTCCGTGATGAACTTCAGCAGCGGTGAAGGGCCCGGAGTCTTGGCATAGGCATAGGCCAGCAGGTCACGATAACGGTCTGTGTTGGGGATCCCCACCACGATCATGGGAGGGATCTCGCCGGCCGCGGCCATGAAGTCGACCGTGGTGCTCACATGCTGGAAGTGCTCGTTGCCATCCGTGACGATCAGTACGGGATAGCGCGCGTTGCTGATGTCGTAACCCGCTGGCCGATGCACCAGGTACGTGCGCTCTTCTTTGAGGGCCGGGGACTGAATCGTGAAGCGCTGTCCCAGCACCAGCGGCTGGCCAGTTGCAGGTTGGGCCGCATTGGCCCAGATCGGAAACGCCAGCAACAGCGTGATGGCAAGCACGCGCCTGTTCATTTCACTCCCTCCTGGATTTCGCACAGCATGAGCGCTGATCAGGGCGCGGGCAACCAGGCGGTGACTGCCTGCTCCCATTGATCATCCGTGAGCTGGCGGCGGTGGGAGCCATCCGCGCGCATGACGTCGAGCTCCCCATTGGACTGGATGCCATTGCTGGGCAGCCGCGTCTCGTCCTTCCACCCGGAGGCGGTGGAGGTGAAGACGATCCGCTTCCCGTCCGGCGACCAGCGGCCGTGGGCATTGTTGCCGTGATCGCGCGTGAGCTGCCTCAGGCCGGACCCATCCGGCCGGATGGTGTACATCTCGAAGTCTCCGCTGCGCATGCTCGTGAAGAGGATCAGATCGCCGCGCGGTGACCAGGCGGGGAAGTTGTCGGTGTCACGGGTGAGAACCGTGATCTCGCCCGTGGCCAGCGACAGAAGGCGCAGGCCTTGTTCCGAGCCGAGCACGCGATACACGATCTGCTTTCCGTCCGGCGAGAAGCTGGAATAGCCGCTTCCAGCATCTCCTTTGGTCAGCATCTCGAGCTGCGAGCCATCCGCACGCACGCGTGCAAGCTGGGCTGGCGTCACGGGATTGCGCGAGCCGTAACGTCCGAGCGTGAAGACGATGGAAGTGCCATCGGGCGACCACACGGGATTGACGATGCCCTTTGTCCGGTCCTTCGTGTCATAGAGAGTGGAGCGATCTGAACCGTCGGCATTCACCACGTTCAGTGTGCTCTCGCCCTCGAAGGGCAGGGCCACCAGGATTTTCCGGCCATCTGGTGACCAGGACTGCGTGCGCGATGCGCGGTAGAAATCGAACTCCGGATCGGAAGCCTTCACCGGGATGATTGGCGGCGCATTCGGTGGAGGGTTCCAGTCACTTCTGACGTACACCACCCGCCTGCCATCGGGAGACCAGGACGGATTCCATATCTGGTTGACGGCCGCTCCGCGCATTCCACCCGTGTCCGCCAGCAGCATCCTGCCGCCATCCGCCGCGAGGTAGCGCACCGTTTCGCCGTGGAACTGCGGTGACCATTTGCGGCCGGCGCCTTGCGTCAGATCCGTCGTCCGTCCGCTTTCCACCTCCAGCGATACGATCTGGCCGCGCTGGTCATAGAAGACGATGCGCTTGCCGTCCGGGGACCACTCCGGGCTGCCGGCGTAGTCTTCCGGAGCCGTAAGCCTGCGCAGTCCGCTGCCATCGGCGCGCACCACATACAGTGCAGTGGACTGCACCATTTCCCACCCGCAGCAGCCGCTGCCCTTGGGTGGTGGCTCGTCGGGCCCGCTGCGTCGATGCGGCATGTCCCGGTCCGATGTGAAGGCGACCCACTGACCATCGGGTGACCAGCTTGGCCTGAAGTTCCCACCACGGTTACGGGTGAGGTTCACGTACTTGTGCCGCGCGAGGTCGAGAACCCAGATGTTCGACGTACCACCCCCGCGCGTGGAGACGAACGCCAGCCGCTTGCCGTCGGGCGAGAGGGCGCCCTGATCGTCGAACGCCGGGTCATCGGTGAGCTGTTGAAGGGCCGTGCCATCGGGGTGTGCGCGGTACAGGTCCGACTGCCCCGCCTGTTCGGACGAGAACACGACCCATGCTCCGTCAGAAGAGAAGGAAGGATTGAAGCTGCGGGATACGGCAGGCAGAAAGGGCGCCTCGTGCTGCCCATCGGCATCCGCCATGAACAGCCCCATCTGCGGCGGCCCACCACCCTGGAACACGATGCGGCTGCGACCGGAATCCTCGGCAGTGGCGGCGCTGGTGATGGAGATGAAGAGAGCTGCCATCACTAACCGGCTTGGCATGGTTCCGACCACCCTGTGAATGACCCGCAACCGTTGGAACCAGCCCAGGCCGACTAGTTCCTCGGTCGGGACTCCGGTCCGGCGGAAGCGCAGAATCGGGCCAACTGCCGTTCTGTCAGAAATCCCTTCGGGCGCCGACTAACCAACCCATGACCGAGCAGGAAGCCGCCGCGCGCAGTGCCCAGGATGCGCTTTACATGAAGGCGGCGGCGGATTTCGGACCTTCGCTGTCCCGCCTGGCCGCAGCCACCGAGCACGACTCCTCGGCGCAGCGGGACCTGCTGCAGGACATTCACATGACATTATGGCTCAGCTTCGCCGGCTATCTCGGCCAGTGCTCGCTGAGCACCTGGGTCTATCGGGTCGCGCACAACGCCGCGGCCACCCATGTTCGCAAGAGCATCCGGCAGCGACGCGACCGGCTGATGGATCTCGAGGAACTCGAACGCAATGCGCCGGTGATGGACGCCAGCGCCGCAGAGGATGAGGCGGTGACGCTCGAGCGTCTCTACCAGCTCATCCGGCAACTCAAGCCCATCGATCGCGATGTGATGCTGCTCTACCTGGAAGGGGTGGATGGCGAGGGCATCGCGGACGTGCTGGGCATTTCCGTTGCCAACGTCGCGCAGAAGATTCATCGCAGCAAGAAGTTGCTGCAACAGCGGTTCAATAAGTGAGGCTTGCATGAACAGCCAGTCGGAACTGAGTGCCCAGGTGGAAACGCACCTGCGGGCTATCTGGAAAGGAGGCTCCGCATCGCGCCCGACCTGGACGCCCGAGCAGGTGCGGGCACGCGCCACGGGGTTCGAGGCGTATGCCAGAAGGCTCGGACTCGCGGACCTGATGGGCTTCCTGTTGTTGCCGGTCATCGTCCTGGCAGCGCTGATCACCATCGGATTCAAGACCCTGACGCAGCAGCCGTTCGGGCGCATCCAGATTGCGGGGGAGGCGCTGCTGTTCCTGGGCAGTGCGGTGGGCTTCCTGGCGTCACGGCGCAGCTATGCGACTGTGACCAGCAACGCCAATGCACTGCTGACCAGTCACCTGGAGCGCCTTTCTCGCCTGCGCGACTGGTACGCGTCCACGATATTCGGGGCAGCTCTGTACTTTCCCGGGCTGGCGCTGGTGCTGATCGGCTGGGGGATGAATCCGGCCGGCAGCGGCTGGGAGAAGCCCATCATCTGGGCTGGCGTGGCGGCGTTCCTCTACCTCGTTGCCTGCATCCAGACCCGGATCCGGGCGCGTGACCTGCAGCGCGAGATCGACTCGCTCGAGGCCCTTCGAAGGATTTCATGACCCGAGGTGATTGACATCCGGGGTCGTCGTCGGTTTATGATTAACCATCAGGTTAATTAACCAGATGGTAAGACATATGACCGACCACCTCAGCCGTACCTTTGCCGCCCTGGCCGATCCCACCCGGCGGGCAATGCTGGCCCGCCTCTCCGAAGGCGAGGCGAATGTCTCCGATCTGGCGCAGCCCTTCCTGAAAGACATGAGCCTGCCCGCGGTCACCAAGCATCTGAAGGTGCTGGAGAACGCCGGCCTGGTCAGCAAGGGGCGCCAGGCCCAGTGGCGCCCCTGCCGCATCAACAGTGAGCCGCTGCGTGAAGCAGGGGACTGGATGGAGCAGTACCGCATTGCCGCGGAGGAACAGCTCGACCGGCTCGCCGCCTACCTGCAGAAGAAAACCCAGACGAAAGCCAAAGGAGCCAGCCATGGCCGCAAGAAGTAAGTCCCACCTCATCTCCCTGACCCGCGTATACGACGCACCGCTGAAGGCGGTATGGGAGGCGTGGACCATTCCGGAGGAAGTGGCGCACTGGTGGGGTCCACGCGGCTTCACATTGACTACGCACAGCCACGACCTGCGCACCGGCGGGCACTGGCACTACACCATGCACGGACCCGATGGCACCGACTACGAGAACACCACGCAGTATCTCGAGGTGGTGCCGGGGCAACGCATGGTCTACGACCATGGCGGGCACAAGGATCGCCCGCCGCTGTTCCGCGTGACGGCGCTTTTCACCGAGCGAAATGGACGCACGCAGCTCGACATGAGCATGGCCTTTGCCACTCCCGAGATCGCCGCGGAAACGCGCGGATTCATCCGGAAAGCCGGCGGCGAGGGCACCTGGGACCGCCTGGCGGAATACCTGGGCAAGCGCATCGCGGGCAAGGAGCAGTTCTTCATCGCACGTACGTTCGATGCACCGGTCGAAACCGTGTACGACATGTGGACCAACCCCGCGCATCTGGCGCGGTGGATGCCGCCCACGGGCGCGACGATGCGCTTCCTGCGGGAGGAGCCGCGCGTCGGCGGGACATCCTTCTACGCGATGAGTTTCCCCAATGGCCAGACCATGTACGGAAGGGTGAAGTACCTTGCGCTGGAAAAACCGGGGCGCATCGTCTACGCGCAGCAGTTCTGCGATGAGAAAGAGCAGGTGATCCGGCCTCCCTTCTTCAAGGACTGGCCGGAGACCATGCTGACCACCATCGAGCTCGCTGCCGAGGCACCCGATCAGACCCGCGTGACTGTGCGCTGGGAGCCGCAGGGCGCCACCGAGACTGACATCGCAGAGTTCGTGAAGCAGCGCGGCAGCATGACGGGCGGCTGGACAGGCAGCTTCGACAAGCTGGAGGCGCTGCTGGGGCAGTGATCAGCGCGCAGGAGGAGGACGATGGGCCGCGGACAGGATCAGTGGCATCATCGTCCTCTCTCCCGGAGAACGCGCATGAACATCTCCAGATTGACCATCGCCGCAGCCCTTCTGGCACTGGCCGGAGCAACCGCCTATTCCGCAGACCAGGCGGAAAAGAAGCCGGACAAGCGATACCAGAAAAGCGAGGCCAGGCTGGCGCAGATGATCGAGGGCCGCACGCCGGGCGAACCCGTAAGCTGCATTCCGGTGCTGAGGCCGCAGCAGTTCGAAATCCTCGAAGGCGTCGCGCTGATCTACGATTCGGGCGACACCCTCTATGTGGCGCGACCCACCGATCCCGAAGTGCTGAGGCGTGACGATGTCGTCATCGTCGACCGGCATACCAGCCAGCTTTGCGACAGCGACGTGGTCCGCACGGTGGATCGGAACAATGGTTTCGTCACCGGAGTGGTATTCCTGAGCAAGTTCACGCCGTACAAGAAGCAGAACTGACTTTGCGACCGGGCCAGCGGCCGTTCCGCCTGAAGTCGGCGGACGAGCTCAAGGCGCTGTTTCAGGGTGCGCTGGCCAATGCCGATGGTGCAACCGGTGCCCACTGCGTCCACGAGCGCGGGATGCGCGGGGAGTTCGCCGCGCATATCGAAGCCGACCTGGAACGGCTGTGGAAGAGTGCAGGGCCTTCCATCCCTGACTGGCTGCCCATGCGATACGTGAGCTGGCTCTCCACCGCTTACGAGGTCACCGAGCGCTTCTCTGCCAAGGGCCGCGGCCGCACGAACGTGTATCTCATCCTGCTGGACTACGCCGACCGGCGTGGCGATGACCATGGCGTCTATGTCGGAATGAGCCGCTACTCACCTGCGCAGCGGTTCGATCAGCACAAGGCGGGCATCCGCGCTGCGGGCTGCGTCCTCAAGCGAGGTCTCGAAGTCCTCACGGGACCGGTGCTGCATCTGCAGAACATCCCGAAAGGTGAAGCCAAACGCATCGAAGCGGAGCTGGCTGGTGCGCTGGGTGATGCCGGCATTCACGTGGAGGGTGGGCACTGAAGAGTGAACGCAATCGTTGCGAAGGCAACTCACATTCCAGTCCGCATTCGCGCGCTACTATCGCTGCGAGGAATTCTCCTCGACGTGATACGGACATCGCATGAGAAAATTGCCAATGCTGCTCACGCTTTGCCTGGCGTCTGCCGGCGCCCGCGCCGCGGACAATGGCTTCTATGTGGGCGCAGGTGCCGGAGCCAGCAACATTTCGACCGACGGCTCGGGCACACAATCGGAGTCGGCCTACAAGCTCATCGGTGGCTTCCGGCTGCTCGACAGCCTGGCGCTGGAAGTGAACTACCTGGACTTCGGAAAGGTCAGTCTTTACGACCGCTATCCGCAGTGCGGGGGCCAGATTTGCGGAGTGGGAGATACGGTCGCGCCAACCGCGCTCAGTGGGTTCCTGGTCGGCTTCCTGCACTTCCCCTTGCTCGATGTCTTCGCCAAGCTGGGCGTTGCCAAGGTGGAAGCCAAAACCAACGTCAGTGGCGTATCCACCAAAGACGACACCACGGACGTGGCCTGGGGTGCCGGTGTTCAGGCGCACTTCGGGAGCTTCGCGCTGCGGGGGGAATACGAGCAGTACAAGTACAAACTGAACCTGGGGTCCGAGGTGCGGCTATTCACGGTGAGTTTCCTGTACACGTTTCTCTGAAGAAGAGGCCACCGGATGAATGCCACACAGGAAGAGAAGGCGCGCGCGTTTCGCGCACTGCACGAAGGACCTGATGCCTTCGTCATTGCCAACTGCTGGGACGGCGCCTCGGCGCGCATCCTGGGTGGACTGGGCTTTCCGGCACTGGCCACCTCCAGCGGAGCCTGCGCGGCCACCTACGGTCGCCCGGATGGAAGGATCACGATCGAAGAGGCGATGACTTCCGCGCAGATCATCTGTGCGGCCACCGACCTGCCGGTGTCAGGGGATCTCGAGAAGGGCTTTGGCGATGGCCCCGAAGCAGCCTCCAGGGCCATCGAGCTCGCAGCAGCAGCCGGCATGGTGGGTGGTTCGATCGAGGACGCCACTGGCAGACCCGAGGCGCCGATCTACGACTTCACCCTTGCCACCGAAAGAGTGGCCGCCGCAGCCGAGGCCGCGCGCCGGCTTCCATTCCCCTTCACGCTCACCGGACGCGCCGAGAACTTCCTGCGCGGCCGCATTGACCTCGACGACACCATCCGCCGGCTGCAAGCCTACGAACGGGCGGGTGCGGATGTGCTGTTCGCGCCGCTGCTTCCTGATCTCGCGGCCATCCGCTCGGTCTGCCAGTCCGTCAGCAAACCCGTGAACTTCATGGTGGGCGTGCCGGGGAAGTCATTCAGCGTCGCGGAGCTCGCGGCGGCTGGCGTGAAGCGCATCAGTCTCGCCACCTCGCTGTATCGCGCGGCCATGCGTGGTCTCCTGGACGCGGCGCGCGAGGTGCGCGAATCCGGCACGTTCGGGTTCATCGATCGCGCCATGAGTTCAGCCGAGCTGGCGGGCTACCTCAAGCGATAGAGCGGCGGAGATCCTCAGCGAGGCCGCGTCGGGGAGTCCGCGAGGAAATAGTCAGGCAGGCCGCGCTTGGTAGCGCGAAGGATCTCGAGGATCGCCCTGCGATCCGACGCACTCAGGCTCTTTCCCGCCGCGCCCTGGTCCGCGCCGCTCAACGCCTCCCAGAGCCGGCGATAGACCGCATCGCGTGCCGCGTCGGGCAGCTCGTCGAAGGCTGCGCTGTAGATCATGTAGCTGCACGGATAACGCATCAGCCGCCGTTTCAGATCGAACTGGCGCAGCGATCGCCCCTGCTTGTCGAAGGGACCGCGGGCCGCGAACTCCACGGCGAACTTCGAAAAACCGATGGTGTTGGGGAGCGGGACCTCATCGACGAACAGGAGGTAATCCACGAACTCGCGCGCGTTGCTCGCCAGCAATGCCGCGACGATCCGCTGATTGTCCGCCGTGGGTGGCAGGGCCAGCGCCTGCCGCGCGTCCCAGCCGATGCGAACGAGCAGGTTGGTCATCTGCTTCTGATGCTCGAATGTCATCAGCGCCACCACATCGCTGAAGGGCGTGGGATAGCCCCGCTGGTCGAAGCGGCCCTCCAGCGAAATGACTGCCGGCCCGTCCGCCACGGTCTTCACGCTCGTATCGCCGCTGTTCCTGAGCAGGATGTTTCCCATGTGCTCGATGCGGCCCAGGTCGCCAGTGACGTACCAGCCGCCCCATCGCTCCGCGAAGGGAGTGCGATGGTCGGGCGTGAAGTTTCCCAACTGCGGAAAGGTCTGGCCGTTTTCAAAAGTCGGCAGGCTGCGCAACAGCAGCCCGGGTACCTCCATGCTGGAGGCGGAGACATGGCAGCGCAGGCAGTCGCCGCCGCGCGTGATGCGAGGCGCTGCGGACTCCTTCTGTGTCAGGGTGTAGAACTGCACACCCTTCACGGGATCGAGCGCGGCGAACTCAAGGAACGGCGCGCCGCGGATATATCCGACCACGACATCATCCGAGAAATACAGGGCTCTGGGATTCGCCGGACTGATCCGCGGCGCCTGGATACTCGTCCTGGAGTAGACGAGCATCTGCGACCTTGTCCCGAGGCCCAGCGAATCCAGAACCGGGTTGAGGTAGCCGCTGTTGCCGTCGAACTTCAACTGCACGCTGCCATTGGCCAGGCGCTGGTTGAGCAGCGCGACCGGATCCCGGTACGGCTCGATCCCATACCCGATGCGGGAATCATCCTCCATGCCCAAAGCGCGCCTGTCGCTGGGCGGGAGAGAAGCCTCCTGAAGCGTCAGTTCCTGCGCATGGCTAAGGCCACTCAGGCTGCAAAGTAGAGTGGCAACCAGGACGGGTGCGGCTTTTCCCCGGCTCATTGGCGGGGGAGCTGCTTCAGCATGCAGACCGCCGAGTCCGGACACAGCGAGCGGAATTCCTCACTGTTTCGGGCGGCTTCCGGCGCTGCCGCGCGGGAGATGCGCGCATAGCCAAGGCGGTCGAACAGACCGGCGGCGGTCGTGGTCAGGAGACAAAGCGTGTGAATGCCCTCCGCGCTGGCGCGCGCTTCTGCATGGCGCACCAAGGCCTTGCCCAGCCCCGTGCCATGAAAGTCAGGCCGCACCGCCAGGGATCGAAGCATTGCGACATCACCAAAGCGCTCCAGCGCCACAGTGCCCACCATGCTCCCGCCGCTTTTCGCCAGCCAGAAGCTCACCGGCGTTCCGTCGACCAGATCTGCAATGGGCAGGGCCGCGCTCAACAGCAGTTCGCGTACGGCCGGCAGGTCTTGCGCGCCAGCGGCGACAAACAACGGCGTGGACTTGTCCGTCATGGATTGACGATGCGCTGCCCCTGTTCGTCGATAACGCGCTCGCCGTCTTCCTTGCTGAACGCGCCGCGCTGCGGCGCGGGCAGGATGTCGAGCACGGCTTCCGACGGGCGGCACAACCGTGTGCCCAGCTCCGTGACAACGAAGGGCCGGTTGATCAGGATGGGGTGCGCCATCATCGCATCCAGAAGCTGATCGTCGGTCAGGGACGGATCCGCCAGGCCGAGCGATGCATACGGCGTGCCCTTCTCCCGCAATGCCTCACGCACGCTCATGCCGGCTTCCGCGATCATGCCGGCGAGCTTTTCACGGCTAGGCGGCTCGCGAAGATACTCGATCACCTGTGGCTCAATGCCCGCATTCCGGATCAGGCCGAGCGTGTTGCGGGAAGTTCCGCAGTCGGGATTGTGATAGATCGTGACAGTGCTCATGGCGTCTCTGCTTCCGTGACGGGGGCCATCGCATGACCAGGCCGGATGAACAAGAACCTGGCGATGCCGAGGCCCACCAGTGCGCCCCCGAACTGCGCAAGGATGAACATCGGCGCATCGGCGGGCCGGATGCCCGCGAAGGTGTCGCTCAGTGCGCGGCCGACCGTGATGGCAGGATTGGCAAACGAAGTAGATGCCGTGAACCAGTAGGCCGCGCCGATCCACGCCGGAACACGCCAGCTTGCTGCGGCCGCGGTGGCCGAGCCGAGAATGATCACGACCAGGCCTGCCGTGGCCACGACCTCCGACAGCCACTGTGGCGCGCCGGCACGAATGTGCGTGCTCGATTGCACCAGCGGCAGTTCGAACATGGCATGCGCGAGCAGCGCACCGAGGACGCATCCCGCGATCTGGCCAGGGATGTAGGCGAGGGCATCGGTGACCCGCAGCTCGCCGCGCAGCACCTGCACCATCGAAACCGCGGGATTGAAATGCGCACCGCTGAGCGGGGCGAGCAGGGCGATCAACACAGCCAGTACCGCGACCGTGGCGCCGGTATTGGCGATCAGCGCCACCGCTGCATTTCCGGCCGCCAGTCGTTCGGCCATGATGCCCGAACCGATCACCGTCGCGGCCAGGAGCAGCGAGCCCAGTGATTCCGCGAAGACGCGGCGCGCCAGCGCTGGACTGCTCAAGCGGATTTCCTTCTGCCGGCCGCCGGCGCTAGCGCGCAACGCGTGCTGCAGTCAGAGCCCAGGCTGCAGCAGTTTTCCGTCAGGTACCCCACCAGGTCATTCATGCGCTGGAAGTTGGCACTGTAGTAGATGAACCGGCTCTCCTTCCGGCTCGCCACCAGTCCTGCCTGGGAGAGCGCCTTCAGATGGAAGGACAAGGTGGGGCCGGGAATCCTCAACCGTTCCGCCAGCTCGCCGACGGCAAAACCTTCCGGCCCCCGTTTGACCAGCAACCGGTAGACCGAGAGCCGAGAGTCCTGGGCCAGCGCCGACAACGACGCAACGGCATCCTGAGTATTCATATTTCCAAATCTATGGAAATATAGGGCGGTGTCAAGCCGCCAGTCGCCCGGAGTAACTCTCTGATCACCATGATTCGCCCAGCCAGGCCCGAAGACGCCGCCGGTATCTGCGATATCTACAACCACTACGTTCTCGAATCCGTAGTGACGTTCGAGGAGTCGCCGGTTTCCGCGGCCGAAATGGCAAAACGCATTGCGGAAATCACCATGCGCCTGCCATGGCTGGTCTGGGAAGAGGAGGGGTCGCTCCTGGGCTACGCCTATGCCAGTCCCTGGAAGCTGCGGGCGGCCTACCGCCATTCGGTCGAAGCCAGCATCTATCTGGCGCCGTCGGCGACGCGCCGCGGCATCGGATCCACTCTCTACAAGGCGCTGATCGAGGACGTGCGGCAAAGAGGCATCCATGCCGTCATAGGCGGAGCCGCGCTGCCCAATCCCGCCAGTGTCGCCCTGCACGAACGACTCGGATTCGAGAAGGTCGCCCAGTTCAGGCAGGTCGGATTCAAGTTCGGACGGTGGGTGGACGTTGCCTACTGGGAGCTGGTGCTGGGCGAGTAGCCCGCGACTTCAGCCCTCGCGCGCAGGCGCACGATCAAGGATAAGGCGTGCCGTCCTCATGCGTCGGATTGCTGGTTTCGATCAGCAATCCGTGCGCTTCCTTCAACTGGGTCGGGTGCCCCTTGACGATGACAATGTCACCGGCCTTGAACGTCTGCG
>Ga0315910_10003541_pt1 | contig 13264 bp, 10 predicted proteins | sample EdamamesoilMG_FD_204470 | JGI IMG/M metagenome (GOLD analysis project Ga0315910, IMG submission 204470) | Garden soil microbial communities collected in Santa Monica, California, United States - Edamame soil | ecosystem: Environmental > Terrestrial > Soil > Garden | place: USA: California... | reverse complement strand
TGCCGGCGGCAATGGCGGCCGCGAGCGGGCCCAGGGTCAGGCCGAGCGGAAAATTCCACGGACCCAGGATCAGGCACACACCGCGCGCCTCGTAGACGATCCTCGCCTTGTCGTTCTTGTTGCCGGGCACCACCTCGACGGGCTTCATCCACTCGTCGAGGCTGTCGATGTTCTTCTGGATGTTGCCGATGACGCCGAGTACCTCGGTGATCTTGATCTCGCCCTCGGGCTTGCGGGTGTCCTGCTTCACTGCGGCCATGATCTCGTCGGCATGCGCCTGCACGGCCGCCTGCAGCTTCTTCAGCTTCTCCTTGCGCTGTTCGGCGCTGGACGCCTTCATCTCCCATTGATGGGCTTGCTGGAGCGCGAACACGCGCTCGAGGTCTGCATGGGCGCCCGGGACGGTCTGCCTGGCGGGAGTGGACATGGGAACCTCCGATCGATGCGAATGGCGGGGAGTGGCGCGTATTACAGCAAAGTCGGGTCGCGCGCACTCGAACGAGAGCGCTGCGGCCCCTGGCCACTCCGCCACAATCCGCCCGAATTGATTCACGGCGCCGTCCGAATCCCCCCGCACTGTCGCGGCCACACAGCGGGAGGCCGGATGGAACACTTGCGCATGCCGATCATCGCGATTTTCCTGTCGGGCCTCGCCTGTGCCCATGCGCAGGAGCAGGCCGCGGTCTGGCAACCCGCCGCGGGCCATCAGCAGGTAGCCATCTGGCCCGGGAAGGTGCCCGATCCGCTCCCCAACCCCAGGCCCGAGACCGTCGCCGCCGACTGGCCCAAGGTCGAAAACGTCAGTCGGCCGACGATGACTTACTACGCGCCACAAGGCCGCAACACCGGTGCCGCGGTGGTGGTTTTTCCCGGTGGCGGCTACCAGATGCTCGCCATGGATCTCGAGGGCACCGAGATCTGTGAATGGCTCGTCTCGCGCGGCATCACCTGCGTCCTGCTCAAGTACCGCGTGCCCGACTCGGGCCCGACCATGAAGGACGGCCGGACTTACTACCCGCCGATACAGACCGCCGTGCAGGACGGGCAGCGCACGCTCGGCCTGGTGCGCCAGCGCGCGCGGGAGTGGCAGGTCGATCCGCGGAAGATCGGCGTGATGGGCTTCTCCGCCGGGGGACACCTCGCGGCCGCCGTCAGCACGCGTTTCGTGCAGCGGTCCTATCTACCCGTGGATGACGCCGACAACTTGAGCTGCCGGCCGGACTTCGCCGTCATCGTGTATCCCGGGCACCTGTGGACACCCGGCACGGCGATCACGCTGCGCCAGGACATGCACGTGCCCGCCGAAACGCCGCCGACGTTCCTGTTGCAGGCCGAGGACGATCCGATCGACCCGGTGAAGCACTCGCTGACTTACTACTACGCGCTGCAGAAGGCCGGCGTCCCCGCCGAGATGCACCTGTACGCAAAGGGCGGGCATGCCTTTGGCCTGCGCCGCCCCGACCTGCCCATTGGACGCTGGCCCGAACTGCTGGAGCAGTGGCTGCACTCCATTGGCATGCTTGGTCCGGCGGTCAGCGGAAACTGATCCAGTCCACCTCGAGCGGCTCACTCCCGGCCTGCGTCACGAACAGGTCGTGCACGCCTTTCGGAATCTTCTTCGCGACACCCTTGCTGATGCTCCAGTCGCCGCCCGGCCCAACGACTACCTGGCCCACCAGCAGTCCGTCCGGCTTGTCGAGGCGGATTTCGAGCGCCGCCTTGCCCGCCGACTTCGCGCGCACTTCGAGGGACTTCTGCTTGCCGCGCCCGAAATCCACTTCGTTGAATCGCACCCAGGAGTTGGCGCCGAACGTGGTCTTCCAGCCCGCATGGGGATTCGCATCGTCCAGGAAAGCAATCGCGACCCCTTCCGGACTCCTGGCACTGTAGCGATCGATCTGGATCTCGCTCTGTGCATTCACCAGCCCCACACCGCGCAGCGTCGGCGTGACTTTCTGGATGCTGCCATCGGCGTTGAAGAACAGCCTGTCGGCGCGGATCGCGCGGTTCTTGTCGAAGCCCGGTGAAAGATCCCGGTCGTGGTAGAAGAGATACCACTGCCCTTTCCACTCGACGAGCGAATGGTGCACCGTCCAGCAGCCGCTCTCCGATTCGTCGAGGATCACGCCTTTCCATTCGAATGGCCCCAGCGGCGAGCTGCTGGTCGCGTACTCGAGCCGCTCGATCTTGTTGGCCACGTGCGGATAGGTCAGGTAGTACGTCCCGGCGCGTTCGAACACGAACGGGCCTTCCTGAAGGCCCTTCTTCGGCAGGTAGTCGAAGGTCTGCGGCTGGCCTTCGATCTCCGTCATGTTGGGTTTCAGCTTCGCGGCGAACAACTTGTCGTTGCCCGACCAGTACAGGTAGGCGCTGCCATCCTTATCGAGCAGCACGCCCGGGTCGATGCCCCTCACGCCTTCGATGGGCATCGGCAGGATCTTGAACGGGCCATAGGGTTTGTCAGCCACCGCCACGCCAATCCTGAATCCGCCGCCGATCTCCTTCTTCGCGGTCGCCGGGAAATAGAAGTAGTACTTGCCGTCTTTGAAGACGCAGTCCGGTGCCCACATGGCGTACGCCGTGTGGTCGGCCCAGGGCACGTCATTGCGCGTGACGATCACGCCATGGTCTTTCCAGTCGGTGAGGTTGTCCGAGGAGAAGACGTGGTAGTCCTCCATCACGAACCACTTCGGGCGGCCCGTGTATCCCGGCGGTTCCTTGATGTCGTGCGAGGGATAGACGTAGATCTTTCCTTCGAACACGCGCGCCGTCGGATCGGCGGTGAACTGGTCCATGACCAGCGGGTTGGTCGCGATGGACGCGGTGGTGAGCAACGAGGCCGCGAGTGCGGCCGCCAGCAGGTAACGACGAGTGTTATTCATGGTGTGCGGAAGATAGTGCGCGGCGGCGCATCAGGGAAGGTGTAACCCCGGCGAGTTTCCGCCTTTCTGAAGCCGGGCTAAATGGAGTTCACATTACAAAATAGTCCGGTGGACCCGCTTGAGCCGTACCCGTGCAAGCCGATGCGGGCATCAGCGGTCACGAGGCTGGCGACGGAGCTTCGCGAAAGACCGCGCGCGCCCGCGCCTGATCAGGCCTTCTGCGCGAGAACGTAGGCCACGGCCACGTTGCGGACGCTGGTGATCCGCTGCAGCTTGCGGGCGACCAGGTCCGCCTGCGCTTCCGCGCAATCCACCGAGGCCCGCACCGCCGCCGTGCCTTCCGGGCCCGCCTCCATGTGGAACTCGCGCGGTGGCACGTTGAGCAGGTTCAGGGCGGCGCCGACGCGCACCAGCAGGTCGGCGTCCGCATCCGCGACGACGTCGAAGGTCGCGGTGCCCTTCGGCTGCGCACTCCGCGCGCGTTCGCGCGCGCCGTCGTCATCCGCGTAGACGTCCTTGGTCATGGGGCGCGATTCATCGAGCGGGCGACCGCCTCGGCCTCGTCCATGACGCGCAGGATGTTGCCGCCCGCGAGCTTCGCGACGTCGGCATCGCTCCAGCCGCGGCGCATGAGCTCGGCCAGCAGGTCCGGGTAGGTGGACACGTCCTTGAGGCCCACGGGCACGTCGACGCCGAGCCCGTCGTAATCGCCGCCGATGCCGACGTGATCGATGCCGGCAACCTTGACGATGTGCTCGATGTGGTCCGCCACCATCGCCAGCGTAACGGTGGGCTTGGGATGCGTGCGCTCCCATTCCGCCAGGGCCGCCGCGGCCTTCTCGGGCTGGCCGATGTACAGGCCCCCGAACGGCGGCGCATTGAGGCGCGCCTTCTCGGCATCGTGGTCCGCGGACCAGCGCCGGAACGCATCGCTGATGTAGATAGGCGGGAAAGTGACCATGACCACGCCGCGGTTGACGGCGACCTGCTTCAGCACGGCGTCGGAGACATTGCGCGGATGATCATTGAGCGCGCGCGCACTCGAGTGGGAAAACATCACCGGCGCCTTCGACACGCGCAGCGCATCGAGCATGGTGCCCTCGCTCACATGGCTCAGGTCGACCAGCATGCCGAGACGGTTGAGCTCGAGCACCACCTTCTCGCCGAACTCCGTGAGCCCGTCGTGCTTTGGATCGTCGGTGGCCGAATCCGCCCAGTCGATGGTGCGGGCGTGAGTCAGGGTGAGGTAACTGGCGCCGAGCGCCCGAAAGGCGCGCAGCACGTCGAGGCTGGAGTCGATCTGGCCACCGCCTTCGATGCCAATGAGCGATGCGATGCGTCCGCTCTTGTGGATGCGCCGGACATCCGCGCCGGTGCGCGCGAACGCGAAGGTCTCGGGATAGCGCTCGACGATCGAGTGAACCAGCGCGATCTGCTCGAAGGTCTGCGTCACTTGCTCGCGACCCGGCAGCAGGGGTGATACCCATACGGACCAGAACTGGCCGCCGACCCTGCCCTGGCGCAGCCGTTCGATGTCGGTGTTGTAGGGCTCGGGCCGGTTCGCGAGGCCGCTGCGCAGATCGGCCGTCCAGCGGCCGTCCTTTTCCCGCTCGCGCAGCACATCGGCCCAGTCGTTGTGCCCGTCGATCAGCGGCGTCGACTTGAGCACGCGCGCGACGCGCGCCTGGTAGTCCTGCGCGAGGACGGCCGTCGTGGCCAGGCTGAACGCCACGACACAGGCGCATGCGATGAGTTTCTTCATTGAGCGGGCGTGAACAGCAGGTCCTGGTAGTCGAAGCTGAAATCGGCGATGGGCGAAACCGGCTTCATTGTAATGCGTTCGACCTTCCCTTCGGCGCCGAGCGAGAACGTCACGTACGCGGCTTCGATGTTCGGGTCGTCGAACTTCGCGATGAAAGTGTCGTATTGGTAGTGCCGCAGGTCGCCGCCCATGTTGGGCGTGTTGGTGAAGTTGATCCGCAGGCCCTGCGCGGTGGCTTCGATGGCGATGTCACCGTACCAGGCGTCGACGTATCGGCCGGCATATTTCTCCGGCGCGAGCGTCGGCTTCGACGGCTCGGGCGGCGCGGCCTTTTCGCTGACGAACTTGACCGCCGCATCGATGCGTTCCTTGCGCACCTTGGTGATCAGGGCCGGCCAATCCTTCTTCGGCAGCCCGAGATAGTGGTCGAGCAACTCGTACATGAGGCCGAAGCGCGCCTGCCCGTCCTCGCTGTTCTGCGTGATGGCGAAGCCCACGTTCTTGTCCGGGATCAGCACCACCACGGTGACGAAACCGAACACGCCGCCCGAGTGCCAGATGATCTTGGCGCCGCCGTAGTCACGCACTTCCCAGCCGAGCGCGTACTGCTGGAAATTGGGCTGCATGTCCTCGAGTCCCGGCAGCGGGGGCCCGATGGGCTCGATGGTCTGCGAGGTCCACATCTCGGCGCTGGCCTCTTCGCTGAAGAGCTTGCCGCCTTCGGGCAACTTGCCCCTGGCCAGCTGGATCTGCAGCCAGCGCGCGAGGTCGTTGGCGCTGAGCGCCAGCAGGCCCGCCGGCGTCGAGGACGGTGCGAGGTTGTCGTGTTCGTCGAGCAATTTGAGCGGCCCGACACCACGCACGGCGCCGCCGGTGCGGCCATGCGGCGCCGCGCGGTTGGCGGTCGCGAAGCGATGGGCCTCGTCGCTGGTCGCATGCCGCATGCCGGCCGGCTTGAACACGTGCTCGCGGACGTAGTCTTCATACGGCTGCCCGCTGACGCGGTCGATGACGTGACCGGCGACGATGTACAGCACGTTGTCGTAGGCATAGCCGCTGCGGAAGCTGGTGGCGGGCTTGATGAATCGCAACCGCCTGACTACTTCGGCGCGCGACAGCGTTCCACGCGGAATCACCAGCAGGTCGCCGGCACCGAGTCCCAGCCCGCTGCGATGCACGAGCAGGTCGCGGACCGTCATCTCGCGCGTGACCCACGGGTCATACATCTGGAAGCCCGGGATGAGATCGGTGACCTTGTCGTCCCAATGCAGCTTGCCCGCGTCCACCAGCGTGGCCAGTGCCGCCGTGGTGATGGCCTTGCCGGTGGAGCCGGTCATGAAAATGGTGTCGGCGTCGACCTTTTCCGGGCTGCCGAGCTTGCGAATGCCGAAGCCGCGCGCCAGCGTGACCTTGCCGTTCTCGACGATGGCGATCGCCATGCCGGGGACTTCCGCGGCGTTGCGCACCGCCTCCACGCGCCTGTCGAAATTCGCCGGCGGTGCCGCCAGGGTGGACAGTGAAGCGGCCATCACGACAAGTACGAGTGTCTTTCTCATGAGGTTCCCCATTCAGGCGCGTCGCGCTTCCACAGCCGCCACAGGCCGAGCGTGAGCAGCGGCACCACGTAGACGGCGATCAATACATAGGCCAGCGCCCGGTAGCCATTGGCAATCAGGGCCACCAGGCCGACCCGGTCGGCGATCAGCATGCACACGGCCAGCAGCGCGAGCGCGATGGCGCCGCGCGCGCGGGAGCCCAGTGGTTCACGCGTGCGCGCCTGCCACACCGTCGAGATGCGCTCGTTGATGGCGTGGACGGCGCCGGTGCCACTCTCGAGCAGCGCGGCGAAAATCATGGCCTGGAAGAGGTAGCGGAACCACGGCTGGTCCAGGCGCGCGAGCAGGTAGTCAGACGGCAGCGCTTCGCCGGCGATGGCCGGCACGAACGCGCACATGCAGACGAAGAAGAGGAACGCCGGGAGCATGGCGAGCGGACCCGCCGTGATGCCCGCGACCACGGCGTCGCGGTCGCTCCTGAAATGCCGCGTGACCGGCAGGATCACCACCGCGCCGACGATGTTGTAGCCGGCGTAGGTCAGGCCATTCGCGAGCCAGCCGTCATGCCAGCCGTCCGCGGCCGCGAAGGTCGCGGAAATCCGGTCGCCGAACGCCGTGAGCGCGAACACGACGAACGCCGCATACACGCCGTAGAGCAACACCGACACCCAGGTGAACACGCGCTCGACACTCCTGTTGCCGAAGGCGGTGCTGAGCGCGATGGCGACCATGAGACACAGGGTTCCAACGATGGGCGCCACGCCGAAAACGGCCGCGCCGATCGCGCCGGCGGCCGCGCCGAAAACCGCGAGGATCAGCACCACGAACAACACGTAGGCGATCTCGAACACCGGCCACGCGCGACCCAGCAGCGCGCGGAAGAAGCTGCGGTAATCGCGCTCGCGCAAGCGCCGTGCGAAGACGAACGTGACCGCGCACACCACGCACCAGATCGCGGTGGCCACGAGCATGGCGGCGATTCCGCCCCAGGGTCCCGCGGGCACGAAGAACTCGGCGATTTCGCGGCCCGTCGCGTAGCCACCCCCGATGACCACGGCCTTGAAGGCGAGGCCGGGCAGCACGAAGCGCTGGAACGCGCTGGATTGGGCCGCTTCGGCCTGGCTACTCACAGGCATCGAGCAAGCGCTCGAACGCCGGGCCGCCGCGCATCGGGTCCGCAACCGGGAGTCCCAGGCGCTTGCCGACGCTTTCGAACTCGCGCTCCGCACCGGCCACATCGAGCTTCGCCGTGTTCAGGCTGACGCCGACGCAGCGGATGCCCGGGTTGGTCAGGCGACCGAGTGCGAGGGTCTGTTCGATGACCTGCTCGATCGCGGGCAGCGGAAATTCGGCATGACCCAGCACGTGCGTGCGGCCTGGCTCGTGGCAGACGACGAAGGTGTCGGGCTGGCTGCCGTGCAGCAGTCCGAGCGCGACGCCGGCGTACGAAGGATGAAAGATAGACCCCTGCCCTTCGATGACATCGATGTGATCGGCCGGCGCATCGGGCGACAGCATTTCCGCGGCGCCGGCGATGAAGTCGGCGACGACCGAGTCGAGCGGCATCCCTTCTCCGGCGATCATGATTCCTGTCTGGCCCGTGGCACGGAACGTGGCATCGATCCGCCGCGCCTTCAGGCCGCGCGTGATCGCGAGCGCAGTATATTTCTTGCCGAGCGCGCAGTCGGTGCCGACGGTGAGCAATCGGCGCCCCGAGCGTTTCAGGCCGGAGGCGATCGGAATCCCGGGCGGTGGCGTTCGCACGTCGATGAGCCGGCGGTGGTATTTGTCGGCCGCGGCCTCCAGGCCCGGCAGGCTCGCCAGGCGCACGTGCATGCCCGAAACCAGGTCGAGCCCGGCTTCCAGCGCCTCGAGCAGCGCGCCGTACCAGCTCGGCGGGATGTGGCCGCCGACGTTGGCCACCCCGATCACCATGCTGCGCGCGCCGCGCGCCGCCGCTGCGTGGGGATCCAGGGTCGGAAGCCCCAGCGAGACGCGCGCACCCGGCAGTGCGTATTCGCCGACGCAGCGATCGCGTGCCCAGTCGCGCAGGCCGAACGCGGTCTTGGCGAAACCCGGCTCGACGACGTCGCCGAGGAACAGAAGATGAGGTTGCGGAAGCACGAACCTGGTGACGCCGTTAGCCGGATCCTTCGGTGTGGGAAGCCTGGCAACGGCCTCCATCAAAACTCCACGGTCAGCGTCACACCGAACGTGCGCGGGCGAATGACACCCGTGGCGATGGCGCCGTTCGGCGTGTTGCCGGTGGCGTCCGAAGTCTTGCCTTCGTCGTTGGTGAGATTGCGGCCATAGATCTCTATGGACAGATCGCCCAGGTCCCAACCCGCGCGCAGGTCGAGCATGTCGTACGACGGCAGGTAACGCTGGTGGCCGGTCTCGGCGACGAATGCCGCATCGTAGGCCGCGGGCACTTCGGTCAGGTGGGTGTACGAAGCGCCGAAGTACGCGCTCTTGTCTCCCGCCAGCGCCCAGTCGTAGTCCGCGCTCGCGGTGTAGCTGGTCTTCGGCGTGTAGGGCAGCTGGTCGCCCTTGCGACCGCCCACCAACAGCAGGTCGGTGTCTTCGGTGAGCTCGGCGTCCGTGGCCGCGACCGTCAGTGACAGCTTCAGCGCATCGACGGGCCGGTACATGAACGTGCCCTCGAAGCCATCGCTGTCCGCGCCGCCGGCGTTGGTGTTGATGCCGATGCCGTTCACGCGCGCCAGCAACTGGATGTCGTCCCAGTCGATGTGGAACACGGCCATGTCCCAGGCCAGGGTCCGCGACTCGTTCTCACCCTTGAAGCCCAACTCGTAGTTGAGGGTCGAATCGGAGCCGTAGCTGGTCGGAGTGCCTTCCGGCGCATCCGGCGCGAGCACGTTCGGACCGCCCGGACGGAAACCCTTGGCGACGCGGGCATAGATCGCCATGCGGTCGTTGAGCTTCCATTTCGGCGCGATCGAGTAGGTGAACACGTCTTCCGAGGAATCACCCGGGGTGACGGTGTGCTCCAGCCCGAACAGCAGTCCGTCGGAATCCTGCGTGACGTCCTGCTCGTTGTTGCTGTAGCGGCCACCGAGCGTCAGGTCGAAGTTCGACGTGAACTTGATGGTCAGGTTCGCGAAGGCCGCGATTTCCTTGTAGCTGGAATCGATCGTCGCGACGCCGATGGGGAAACCAAAGTCGATGTCGGTGAGCGTATCGGGCTCGACGACGTGGACGTCCTGGTCGATGACGCCGTCTTCTTCGTTGTAGTAGAGGCCGACCAGCCAGTCGACCTTCTCGTTCTGGTTCGAGGCGAGGCGCAATTCCTGCGTGAAGCGCTCCACACGCGTGGTCTGCTGGTTATACGAATCGTTCGGCACGCCGAAGATCGCCTCGATGGTCGGGCTGAGCAGCGTGGTGAAGTTGACGCGGAAATCCTGGTCGAGCGTGCCGTAGCTCGTGGCGCTGGTCAGCGAGCCGAAACCGAGATCCCAGTTCAGCGTGGCGTTGTAGACGCGATAGGCGACGTCCGAATCCTCGGGAACGTAGCGCGACTGCGTGAGGCCGTTGTACAGCGACTCGCCGGTCATCGGATCCGAATCAACGGTGTTCGAGCCGTTGGTTTCGATGTCCTGCAGGTACGCGGTCAGCTGCGCGGAAAATGTTTCGCTGGGCTTGAAGAGTATCGACGCACGACCACCCGAGACGGATGAACCGTTGATGTCGGTGGCCACGTCGGATCCTGCCGTGCCGATCGAGTCGATGAACCCGCCAATCCTGCGATAGAAGCCGGACGCGCGCACCGCGATCGTATCGGTGACGGGGATGTTGGCCACGGCCGCACCGGAGTACGACATGCCGCCGTGATCCACGGTTTCGAAGGAGCCGCGCGCGCGGCCTTCGAATCCATCGAAGGTGGGTTCGTTGGTCACGTACTTGAGCACGCCGCCCAGCGAGCTGGCGCCGTACAGCGTGCCCTGCGGACCGCGCAGCACCTCGACGCGCGACACGTCGAAGGTATCGAAGTCACCGGTGATGACGGCGCCGTTGACGAGACCGCTGCTGGAGCCGAAGGGCGTTTCATCGACGTACACACCGACCGTCGAAGCGACGCCACCGGTGTTGATGCCTCTGAGGGTGAGGCGTCCGAAACCCTGCGTGTCCTGCGTGAGCTGCAGGCCGGGCACGAGCTTCACGTAGTCCTGGATGTTCAGGGACTGCGTCCGCTCCAGGTCATCGCCGCCGAGCACTGAAATCGACAGCGGCACCTCGATCACGGACTGGGAGAACTTCTGCGCGGTGACGACCACCTCGTCGAGGTTCGAGACCTCGTTGCCCTCCTGGGCCCAGGCGGATTGCGTCATCAGCGCGGCGGCCACTGCGGTGGCGACCATGGATTTGGAATAAGGAGTCATCGAGGGTCTCCCGGCTCTTATGGGCCATGAATGCTCTAATAGGGACACTAATGTCCTGATTAGAGAATTGTCAACCGGGATCGGCTTGAGGGCGAAGCGCAGGTGAAATCCGGCGGGCGCGTGCGTCCATGAGACGCAGTCCAAGCGCGGCGCCCGCGCAAATCGCGGCGAGCAGCACGAAGAACGCGGCATGGCTCATTCGAGTCCACAGCGTTCCCACCTGGCCGGCGCTCCAGTTGCCCACGCCCGTCACCAGGAACCATGAAGCGACCGTGGTCGCGCCGATTTTTGGGGGCGCGAGCCGGGCAAACAGCCCCAGACCCGTGGGCAGGATGAACAACTCGCCCACCGTCATCACTACCCAGAACAGGGCAAACAACGTCCAGTGGATGCTGGCCTCGCCCGCCTGCCAGGCGAGGGCGGCGAGCAGTAGATAGGAAGCCCCCACGATGAGCGCGCCGCTCGCCATGCGTCGCGCGGGCGTCGGATCGCGTCCGGCGGCCTCACGCCTGCGCCACCAGGCCAGCAGCAACGGGGTCAGCAACATCACGCACGCCGGGTTGATCATGATGAACCAGGTCGCCGGAATCCTGAATTGCCCGGCCATCCGGTCGACGCCGGTGTCGGCAAACAACATGACTGCGTTGCCCATCTGCTCGTAGACGCTGCGGAACAACACCACCGCCACACCCAGGCCGAGAAGCAGCAGCAGCACGTCGCGCGTCATGCCTGCGCCCGGCGCGGCAGGCGACTGGATCCGCGGCTGCGGCGCCTGCGTGGGCAGATGACGCTGGCCGGATAGGTAGATCAGCAGGCCGATCACCATGCCGACGCCTGCCGTGCCGAACCCCCAGTGCCAGCCGTAGAGTTCACCGAGCGCTCCGCAGCCGAATATCGCCAGCACGGCGCCGATGTTCACACCCACGTAGTAGACGTTGTAGGCACGACCCGCGCGCGGATCACCGGGCGGGTACAGATCCTTGATCTGGCTCGGCAGGCTGGGCAGGAACAATCCGTTGCCGATCGCGATCGTGGCCAGCGCCACGTAGAACAGCGGCTCCTGGGTCATCATGAAGTGACCCAGCGCCATCACGCTGCCGCCGATGATGATCGCGAGCTTCTTGCCGAGATAGCGATCCGCGATGAATCCGCCCAGCAGCGGAGTGAGATAGGCGAAGGCGGTGTAGTAGCCGTAGATGAGCGAGGACGTGTCCTGCGCGATCAGCAGCTGCTTGGTCATGTAATAGACCAGCAGCGTGCGCATGCCGTAGTAGGAAAACTGTTCCCACATGTTGGTGAGGAACAGGATGGTCAGGCCACGCGGATGGCCGAACCATGTCTTCTCCGCGGTCATGCGGCCTTGGCGGTCGCGGCGCCCCACACCTCGTCGCTCGCGAACAAGTCACCGTCGCGGTACACCACCGACGGCGAACGGTCCTTGACGAGGAAGGTGGGGCCGTCGAGATCGACGATCGAACACTGCTGCGCCAGGATGAATGCCGGCGCGGTCGCGAGGCTGGTGCCGATCATGGTGCCGACCATCACTTCGAGTCCGAGGCGGCGCGCTTCCTCGGCCATCATCAGTCCCTCGGTGAGGCCGCCGCACTTGTCGAGCTTGATGTTGACCACGTCGAAGCGGCCTATGGCCCGCGGCAATTCCGCGAGCGACAGGATGCTCTCGTCGGCCGCGATCGGGATCACCGACTCGAAGCCCTGCAGGTCCGCCTCGCGGTCACGCGGCAACGGTTGCTCGAGCAGCAGCACGCGGTGTTCGCACAGTCCGCGCACCAGTGCCGGCAGCTGGCTGATCGAATAGCCCTGGTTGGCATCCACGCCCAGCCACACGTCGGGCCGGGCCGCGCGGATCGAACGCACGCGCGCGAGGTCGAGATCGAGCTCACCGGTGAGTTTCACCTTGATGGCTTTCGCGCCGGCGTATTTCACGGCGCGCGCGGTCATGGCCTCGACGGTGTTCGCGCTGACCGTGAGCGTGGTGCGCACCGGATGCACCGAGTTCAGCCCGGCCAGGCGCCAGGCGCTGGTGCCGGCGCGCACGGCTTCGAGTTCCCACAACGCGGCGTCGACCGCGGCCCGCGCGCCACCGGGCGGCAGGATGTCGCGCAATTCCTGGCGCGTGGGACCGGCCTCGATGGCCGCCCTCGCCCCTTGCAGCGCCTTCGTCATGTGCGCGACGTCGTCGCGCATGTAGTAGACGCCCGCCGCTTCGCCGCGGCCGCGATGCCGGCCGTCATCCAGCGTGACGTACACGACCTCGGCGTTTTCGAAGACATGCCCCGAGATGCGGAACGGCTCGGCGAGCCGCAGCGTTTCGACGGCGACTTCGAACTTCAAGCGCGGCATCAGTAGTTCACCGTCATCGAGACGAGCTTGAAGGTGACCGCGACGTACAGCAGCACGCAGGACGAAACCGCGATCAGCGTGTTCCAGGTCTTCGCGGTCCACTTGCGGCCATCGCGCCAGGTGAGCCAGGCGTTCCAGCCCGTGACTACGACGGCGGCGACGAAGGCGACCAGGCCGACGACCTGCAGAATCATCATGAAGGTGTCGAAAGCGCCCGCCGTGTTTTCCAGGTTGGCGAACAGCGCGCCGATGATGGCCATCCAGCCGACGAGGACCAGCAACACGGCCAACGACGTCCAGCGC
>Ga0315910_10003540_pt1 | contig 13265 bp, 11 predicted proteins | sample EdamamesoilMG_FD_204470 | JGI IMG/M metagenome (GOLD analysis project Ga0315910, IMG submission 204470) | Garden soil microbial communities collected in Santa Monica, California, United States - Edamame soil | ecosystem: Environmental > Terrestrial > Soil > Garden | place: USA: California... | reverse complement strand
AGGCCACTGGACGAACGACACGTTCACACCGTTCGAACGGCCTGTCGAGCTTGGCGACAAGGCGGTGTTCACGCCGGACGAGGCGGCGGCGTTCTTCAGATCGAAAGTCGACGACCTCAACGGGCAGGAAGCCGACGACATCCACTACGACGACGCCATCTGGCAGGCGGAAAACTACGCAAAGGTCGCCAGCGTTCGCACGTCCCTGATCACCGAGCCCAGCAACGGCCGCTTGCCGGCTTTGACGCCGCAAGGTAAAGAGCGGCTACCGCAGCAACGCGCGACGCAGCGCGCCGTCTCTGCAGACAGCGCCGCGAGCCGTTCACTGGGCGAGCGCTGCATCTCGTGGGGCAACGTTGGACCGCCGATGCTGCCGCCGACGTACAACGCAAATCTCCAAATCCTACAGACCAAAGACCTCGTCGCGATTCGCCACGAGATGATGCACGACGTGCGTATGGTCTATCTCGACGGCCGCCCGCATCCGCCGCCGAGCGTCCAATGGATGGCCGGCCACTCCGTCGGACGTTTCGAGGGCGACACGCTCGTCGTCGACACGACGAACTTCACGCCGTGGACGAATTTCCGCGGCTCGCCGCAAAACACGCGCCAGGACATCTTCGCCACCGAGAGCATGCACGTCGTCGAGCGCTTTACGCGCACGGCCGAAGATTCCATCCACTACTCGTTTACGGTCGAGGACCCCGCCACGTGGGTCGAGCCGTGGTCGGGCGAGATGGACATTCGCCGCACCGAAGGGCCGATCTACGAGTACGCCTGCCACGAAGGCAACTTAGGCCTCGCGAACATTCTGAGCGCCGCGCGCGTCGCCGAACGCGCGCGGAAATGAATCAGGGCGCCGCCGCCGGAATGTCGGCGGGCGCCTCGCGGCGCAAAAACTTCCATTCGCCCTTCTCGCGGATGAACTGATCGTCGTAGTGGCCGAGAAAGACGAGCGTGGGCTTGTTGCTCTCGCCGGGCGTGATGTAGATCCACTTCGTCGTCGCCGACGCGCGATCGCCGTCGATCTCGATCTGGTCGTTCGTCATCACGTGGTAGGTCCCCGAGCCGTTTGGCAACGGGTGGTGACCGATCGTCTTGTCCATGAGCTCGAAGATCGCCTGGGGACCCTTGGCAGACCCCAGCCCGCCGACCCACTCGCCGTTACTCGCAAACAGATTCGAGAAGGTGCGGTAATCGCGGTGGTCGTGCGCTTGCCCGTACGCGAGGATCAGCGCCCGGATGTCTTCGCGATCCTCGAGCACCTGCACGCGCTTCACGAGCGCCGCGAAGTCGTCGGCCGCCAGCGCCTGCCCGACTGCACCGACCGCTGCGAGGGACACCACGGCTCGGCCGATTGACGAGCAAAATCCGCGCATGCCTACACCTTTTTATTCAATTGGTTACAGAGACTTTCAACAGCACGTTCTAGCTATTTGCCGGGCGCCCTGTGGCGCCCGGAGTCTGCCCGCTTGTAACAGCCTCTGGCGTTACGCGAAGTAGACGGTCTTCAGCTCGAAGTACGGCTCGAGGCCCTCGATGCCGCCCTCGCGCCCCCACCCCGACTGCTTGAAGCCGCCGAACGGCATCTTCGGATCGACGATCATGCCGTTGACCGTGACGCTGCCCGAGCGCATGCGGCGTGCGACCTCGTAACCGCGCTCCTTGTTCGGCGTGTACACCGCGCCGTGCAGGCCGTACATCGTGCCGTTCGCCTTCTCGACGGCGTCGTCGATGTCCTTGTAGCTGATGAACGAGACGACGGGTCCGAAGATCTCTTCGCGCGCGATCGTCATCGATTGGTCGACGTCGCTGAACACGGTCGGCTCGACGAAGTAGCCGCGATCGAGGCCTTTCGGCCGGCCGCCGCCGAGCACGAGCTTCGCGCCCTCGGCCTTGCCCTTGCCGATGTAGCCTTGCACGCGCTCGAGCTGCCGCTTCATCGCGAGCGGCCCCATCTGCGTCGCGGGATCCTGCGGATCGCCGACTTTGACGTTCTTGACTGCGCCGACGTACGCGTCGAGCAGCTCGCCCTTGCGCTCCTCGGGCACGAGCACGCGTGTCAACGAGAAGCAGACCTGGCCCGTGATCGGCATCGAATACGGCACGAGGCTGCCGAGCACTTGGCCGACGTCGGCATCGTCGAGAATGATCGCGGCCGACTTGCCGCCGAGCTCGAAGCTCGTGCGCACGAACCGCTCGGCCGCAACGGCAGCGATGTGCCGGCCCGCGATCGTGGAGCCCGTGAAGCTGATCTTGTCGATGCTGGGATGACGAATGAGATAGTCGCCCGTCTCACGGCCGGCGGGGATTACGTTGAAGACGCCGGGCGGCAAACCCGCGGCTTCGATGCACTCGGCCAGGATGTACGCGTCGGCCGGCGTCTCGGGCGCCGGCTTCGCGACGATCGTGCAGCCGGCGGCGAGCCCTGCCGCCACCTTGTAGCACAGTAGAACGAGCGGTGCGTTCCACGGCGTGATCGCCGCGACGACGCCGATCGGCTCCTTGACGACACGCACAAGGCCGCCATTGTCGCGCTTGCGCTCGTCGACGAGCGGATACGACTGAATCAGCTTGCCGTAGTACTCGAAGAGATCGGCCGGCTGACCCGACACGTACTTCGTGAAGCTGATCGCGGCGCCGACCTGCGTCGTCCACAGCTGCGCGAGCTCGGGCTGACGCGCGCGCAAGAGCTCGGCGACCTTCAACAACTTGGCGCCGCGTTCGGCAGGCGTCATCCGCGGCCACGGGCCGCGGTCGAACGCCTCGCGTGCAGCTGCAACGGCGCGATCGACGTCGGCCGGCGACGCCTCTGCGAAGGTCATGACGACCTGCTCGGTGACCGGCGAGATGACACTGAGGCGTCCGCTCGTCGCCGGCTTCTGCCACTGGCCGCCGATGAAGAAGCTGTGCGGCGCTTTGATGGAGGGTTCCGTCTTGGGTTGTGCTACGGCGCTCATACTGAGTCTCCTCGTTGAATGACGGCACGCCTGAGCGGCACGCCGGGACACATATTCATTGGAGCTGACAGAGATTCTGTCGAGGCCGCAGTATAGCGTAGCGAGACGAGAGGAGGATCCGGCCCTGCCCGGCTACGACGTGCCGAGCGCTCGAATGGCGGGACTCAGAAACCCTCGAGATCCAAAATCTCGACGACGTCCAGCGTGCTGTATTTCGCCGGCGTGTACCTCATACCTCCCATCGTGATCAGTCGCTTACCCACGAGCGCTCCCGTCAGTGCGAAGCGTGGAGTGTTCAGGCGCGTCGGAGAAGACCAAGTCTCGACGAACGGGTCGTAGCGCTCGATCGTGCTGAGTGGCGTGGCGGGGCCAGTAGAGGCGGAGTATCCACCAACGAAATACACGGCACCGTTTATGGTCACGCAATCGAAGTCGATGCGGCCCTCAGGCAGCGGAGATTTCGCGGTCCAGGAATTCGACAGGGTGTTATAGGTCAGGATCTGCGTCTCCGCTGGGCCATTGCCGGTCGTGCCGCCGAATACGTAGATCTCATTGTCAACTGCGCAGGCCCGAGCGCCCATGCGCGCCGTGGGAAGCGACGCTGTGGTCGACCAGCGATCGGCAGCCGCGTCGTAGACTTCGACCTGGCTTTTCATTTCGCCACCACCTTGGCCGGGGCCGTTGTCGGCCCGACCGTATCCGGCGATCACATACAGCAAACCATTGACGACTGCACTCGCAAAGTGAGCTCTGTAGGTTGGCCGTGCAGCTCGCGCTGACCACTCGTCCGTGACCGGGTCGTACGCATAGAGACCGTTTTGAAGGTAGTTGAGATTGTCCATTCCCATGACAACGTAAATTTTGTCGCCAATGGTATGGCCGGTGGCTGCCCGGGATGACTGCGGCATCCGACGTTTCGGCGTCCACTCGTTCGCAACGGGGTCGTATGCGTTGACCGAGTCGGTGCAGCATGGAGCCGAATAGTCATTGTAGCCGCCAAACACGTAGATCTTCCCGGCATGCACGGCATTGAAGTGGCCGGCCAAAGGCCGCGGCATCGGAGCGCCGGAGCTCCACGGACAGTCGAACGCACCGGCACACAAGCTCAAGAACACCGAGATATCGGGCACGCCCAGGCCTTGTGGATAGTCGACCAAGCTGCGCGAGCGCAGATTCGCCGCGATCGTCTCGGGGCTCAGGCTGCGAATCGCAGTGACGAACTCTTGCACGAAGGGGCCCGACTGAAGACGACCGTCGTCGGCCAAGTCGTCGGAGATGCGATTCAGCGCGAGCGTGAGCTCCGCGTCGGTCGCGGTGCCGAACTCCTGCGCCTTCGTCTTCGCGTATTTGTAAAAGCCCGTCGATAGCGCGAGCAGATACGCATTGCCGAGCGAGTTGTTCTGTGCCAAGGACGAGTCGTAGAGCCGCAACGAAGAGAACTCGTTGAGGTCCGCGATCGGGAGCGCGGCGGAGAGCGCCGCGACTAGCTCGTCCTCGGCTTGTGCGATGGCTTCGTGCAGAGTCCGTTTGCCGTCGGCGATCAGGTCTAGTACGCGGTCGTTGATCAACTGCGTCAGGATGTTCACATGCGCGACCTGGCGCGCATCGTCGTCGACGTCGTACAGCGCTTTGAGCGTAAGCGTGCCGTCGGAGATTTGTCCCGTCAGCTCGCTGAAGTAATAGCCCGTCGCGAGGAGCTGCACGAGTCCGCGCTCATCGGTCTTGAACGAGAACGAGCCGATGCTGTCCTTGATCTCGCTGACCAACGTCGACGGCGTCGAGTGCCCGCGGTCGTCGAGTCGATTGATCAACACCGTGGAGCCCACGATGAACGGTCCCTTTTGCACCGCGCCCTCGACGAGCACCGGGGTAGCAGGCCCGGGCGTCCGAGCCGTCGGCGATTCATCACCGCCACCACCACCGCCGCAAGCGCTCAGTGCGAGCGCAGCTAGCACGCACGCAACTCGGGTCGGCGACATACCCCCCCGGTGATCCGCCGTTCTTCGACCGACAGAAAAGCGGGATGCCCCGCTATCAGTCATGAGGATACACCGCGGGCGAGCTACAAGTGAGATCTTGGGGGCGAGTGGCCGCCATCGGCCCGCCGGGCCCACGGTGCGTGGAGGCTGACAGAGGTGCTGTCGAGGCCGCAGTATACGTAGGGAGGCGATAGGAGGCTCGGGCGCACGGATGTTCGATCTCGATGCCACGACGCTGGCGCGGCTCCAGTTCGCGCTGAATATCAGCTTTCACATCTTGTTTCCGGCGATCACGATCGGCCTCGCCTGGCTACTGCTGTACTTCCGGGTGCGCTACACGGCGACGCGCAATGAAGCGTGGGAGTACGCGTACTACTTCTGGGTCAAGATCTTCGCTTTGACGTTCGCGCTCGGCGTCGTCACCGGCGTCACGATGAGCTTTCAGTTCGGCACGAACTGGCCGGGTTTCATCGAACGCGCGGGCAACATCAGCGGCCCGCTGCTCGGCTACGAGGTGCTGACGGCGTTCTTCATCGAGGCGACGTTCCTCGCGATCATGCTGTTCGGCAAGGACCGCGTGTCGAACCGCGTGCACCTCGCCGCAGCCGCGCTCGTCGCGCTCGGCACCACGATGTCGGCGTTCTGGATCCTGAGCCTGAACTCGTGGATGCAGACGCCGCAAGGGCACGAGATCGTCGACGGCAAGTTCTACGCCGCCGACTGGCTCGCCGTGATCTTCAACCCGTCGTTCCCGTACCGCCTCGCGCACATGACGACGGCTTCGCTCCTGACGGCCGCGTTCTTGACCGCCGGCGTCAGCGCGGGACGGATGATCCGCCGCGTCGACGGTCCCGCGACGGCGTTGGTGCTCAAGACGGGCGTCTACCTCGCGGCGCTGCTCGCGCCGCTGCAGGTCCTCATCGGAGACCAGCACGGGCTCAACACGCTCGAGCACCAGCCCGCGAAGATCGCGGCGATCGAAGCCATCTGGGAGACCGAGCGCGGCGCGCCGTTCACGGTGCTCGGCTGGCCCGACGAGGAGCACCGCGAGACGCATTTCGCGCTCGAGATCCCGCGCGGCTCAAGTTTGATTCTCACGCACGATCCCAATGGCGAGGTTCGCGGGCTCGATCAATTCGCCGGCAAACATCCGCCCGTCGCCGTCGTCTTCTTCTCGTTTCGCATCATGGTCGGCATCGGCTTGCTGATGATCGCGGTCTCGTGGTCGGCCGCGTGGGCACTGCGCCGCGGCGGTGTGCCCGGGCCGCTCGTAATGCGCATGCTTTCGCTCATGACGTTCGCCGGCTGGGTCGCGACGCTCGCCGGTTGGATCACGACGGAGGTGGGACGCCAGCCATGGATCATCTATGAGGCGCTCACGGTCGCCGAGGTCGTCGCGCCGCATCCGGCGGGCAAGGTCGCCGGCACGCTCATCGCGTATACCGCGCTGTACGCGTTCCTGCTCGCGTCGTACGTCTTGACGCTTCGATACATGGGCACGAAACCCGCCAAGTCGCTGCGCATGCTCGGGCCGGTGCGCGAGCCCGTCGCCGCCGAGCGCTGACCATGGACGCCATCTTGCCGCTCGTGTTTCTCGCGATCATGGGTCTCTCGCTCGTGCTCTATGTCATTCTCGACGGCTACGATCTCGGCGTCGGCTTGCTATTGCCGCTCGCCAGCGACAAGGAGAAAGACACCATGATCGCCGCGATCGGCCCGTTCTGGGACGCCAACGAGACTTGGCTCGTGCTCGGCGTCGGCGTGCTGCTGATCGCCTTCCCCGCTGCGCACGCGCTGGTGCTGACTTCGTTGTACATTCCCGTGACGATCATGCTGTTCGGACTGATCCTGCGCGGTGTCTCGTTCGACTTCCGCGTCAAAGCGGCCACACATCAAAAGCGCATGTGGAACCGCGCGTTCGCCGGCGGCTCGGCCATAGCATCAGTTGCGCAAGGCTGGATGCTCGGCAGCTACATCACGGGCCTCACGTCGAGCGCCGTCAACATTGCGTTCTCCGTGCTCATTGCGATGACGATGCCGGCGCTCTACGTCGTGCTCGGCGCCGGCTGGCTGCTACTGAAAACCGAAGGCGCGCTGTTCGACAAAGCGCTCACGTGGGGTCGCCGCGCGATGCCGGTGATGGGCTTGGCGCTGCTCGCGATCTCGATCTCGACGCCGCTCGTCAGCAAAACAATTGCCGCGGCGTGGTTCAGCCTACCGAACTTCATCGGCTTGCTGCCGATTCCGCTCGCCACCGTCATCGCATTCGGCACCGTGTACTGGGTGCTGCGCCGGCGTAACGTCGCGGTTGCCGGGTACGCCTGGCTCGTGCTCGGCGGCACGGTGCTCATGTGCGTGATGGCCGGAGTCGGGCTCGCCTACAGCCTGTATCCCTACATCGTCCTCGACCGGTTGACGATCTGGGAGGCCGCCGCGGCGCCGAGCTCGCTCAAGTTCGTGTTCGTCGGCGTCGCCATCGTGCTGCCGTTCACGATCGCTTACACGATCTTCGTCTACCGTATCTTCCACGGCAAAGCGACCGGCTTGACCTACGGCGAGCGCGACTGAGAGAAGCAATGGAAAAGGCAATCTGCGTCTATTGCGCATCGAGCCAACGCTGCGACGCGGCTTACCATGCGGCGGCCCATCGCGTCGGCGAGGTGCTCGTCGAGCACGGTTACGGCATTGTCTACGGCGGCGGCGCAAAAGGCTCGATGGGAGCCGTCGCGGACGGCGCTCTTTCCCGCGGCGGCAAGGTACGCGGCATCCTGCCGCGCTTCATGCAGGACCTCGAGTGGGGCCACCCGCGGCTCACGGAGCTGCACATCGTCGAGGACCTGCGCGTCCGCAAGCACTTGATGCTCTCCGAGAGTCACGGCGTCGTCGCGCTGCCGGGCGGATGCGGCACCCTCGAAGAGCTGTTCGAGGCGCTGACGCTGAAGCGCCTCGGCCTCTACGTTCACCCCATCGTCTTGCTGAATACTCGCGACTACTTCGCGCCGCTGATTCAGCTGCTCGAGCACGCCGTCGCGGAGCGCTTCATGGGCGAGCGCCATCTCGACATGTGGCAAGTCGTCGCCAAGCCCGAGGACATCCCTCACGCGCTCGCGACGGCGCCGCCGTGGTCGGAAGCCGCACGCGACTTCGCAGCCGTGCGCTGAGGAAGACGTCACCGTGAACGAACGCTTGATTCCCGTACGCCAAACGTGGGCCGCGATTCTCGCGCTCGTGCTTGCGTCGCTCTTGAGCTGTGCGCTCGTCGTCGTGCGGGCTTTCTACTCTGGAACCACGGCGCACGTATTCTTCTTCTGGAATCTATTCCTCGCCTGGGTCCCATTGGCTGCCGCGTTGTTGTTCTACGGTCTCGCAGCGCGCCAGAGCCCTAGGTGGACGCTGATGCTCGCAGTGGCAATCGTTTGGTTTCTGTTCTTCCCCAATGCGCCTTACATCGTGACGGACATCGTGCATCTACACGAAATTCCGCCGGTGCCGTATTGGTACGACCTCATCACGATAATGGCGTTTGCGCAGACGGGTTTGTTCCTTGGCTACCTGTCTCTCTATCTGATGCAAGAGGTCGCCCGCGCCTGGTTGGGCCGGTGGATCGGCTGGCTGTTCGCGCTCGCGATGCTGGGTTTGAGCGCGTTCGGTGTTTACCTAGGGCGCTTCCTTCGTTGGAACTCGTGGGATGCGCTTGTCGATCCGTTCAACACCGTGCTCGACGCCGCACGCGTAGCAAATCCGTGGAACGACGTTCGACCGCTCGCCTTCTCGATGACGTTCTTCGCGTTCTCACTTGTCTGCTATCTGATCCTCTACTCGTTCGTGCACCTGCACGGCTGGGTGCAGAAGGCGTCGGCCCGGCCTGTGTGAACCGGCAGCCCCCTGAGCGCCGATCGGCTCGCGGAACCTACGGTTTGACATATCATGAGGCCATGCCGAATCGCTACCTCGCGTTCCTCTCGACGGCAGCCTCGCTCTCGGGGTTCGCGGCGCACTCGCAACCCAGCGTCGAGTTCGTTGCGTCGACGCCCGCACACGAGCCCGCGGCGCGCGCGTACCGCGCCATCTGGGAGCAGGACGGCGCGCGCATCATCGCGGCGCTCGAAGCGCGCACCTGCATGAAGTTCCCCGAAACGGCCATCGGCGCGATCGTCGGCGATGCCGTCAGCGATTCCGGCGGCCCCGAGCACCCGATGAGCCTGCGCGCGAGCTACGACCTCGACGTCAAGCGCGCGACGCTCGTGCACGAGCTTGCCCACCGGCATCTATGGCAACTGACGCAGCGGCTCGACGACGTCGACGGCCACCACACGCTCTATCTGATCCTCGATCGCGTCTGGGCCGATGTCTGGGGACCTGAGTTCGCGGCCGCGCGCGTCCGCGGCGAATCGACCTGGAACGCGACGTACGACTACGCGTCCGCCTGGATCTGGGCGAACAAGCTCACGGTCGACCAGCGCGGCGTCCTCTGGAACCGCCTGCTCACGATGAACGACAAGCCGTACTGCTACGCCGTCTATCTCGGGCCCCAGACGGCCGCCGTGCGCCCGGCGCAAACGGCGCTCATCCCCTAACGCGCCTGATGAACCGGCGCATCGCGTAGCCCTTCGGCACACGCAAACTCCCGCAGCTGATCATTCGGATACGACGCTTTGCGATAGCGGCGCGTGACGCGCCACGGCTCCGTCAACGCCTCGGGGTCGTTGACGGTGATCTGGTTCTCGAGCACACCGGGTTCCACGAACCGCATGCGCTCGTGGACCGTCATCTTGTCGCTGTGCGGCGAAGAGCCGTCGATGTACGACTTCGTCGTCAACGCCACGGTGTCGACGACGAGCGTGTCGCCCTCCCAATGGCCCGTCGAGTAGCCGGCGTAGGTCGGGTCGGCGAGGATCTCAGGTGTCGGCTTGCGGCCGTCGAGATACACGCGCCGCAACGCATCCTGATGCTCGCTGAAGAACGTGATCTTTTGGTCGTCCTGCATGATCTCCATACCGTACGCGGCGCTCATCATCGCGGGCATGCCCGGCGGTAGGCAGTTGGCGACGTTGTCCGTCGCGTACGAGCCGCTGGTGCGCGACCTCGCGATCGCGTTCCACTTGGCGAGGTAGTCAGGCGTGAGCTTGGGTGCCTCCGGACCGCGGCCTTGCGAACCGTCGGACGTCGGTGACGAGCGTGTCGGCGGCGGCAACGGCTCGCCGGGCCGGCGTGCCGGCGGCGGCGCTTGCCCGCCCTCCTGCGCTGGATAGTAGACGCCGGCGAAATTCGGGCGGCCGCCCGCCGCAGGGGTCGCGCTCGATGCGGCAGCAGGCGCCGCGTCCGCGGTCGCTGCGCGGCTGAAGTTCGGCTGGTTGCCGAGCACCGTTCCGTCAGCCTTCGTGACGCGCGCGATGATGCCTTCCGGGTCGCCGTTCTTGGCTGGGCTTGCGTGCACGGTCACACGCTCCCCGGGTTGCAGGATCTCGCCGCTCCAACCGGCCCGGCCAAGAATACCGGGCGGCCGTCCCTCGACGGCCCATTCCGTCTTCTTTCCGTCGGCGCCCGTTACTTCGAGGATGAGCCACGTGTGCGGGTTCATCCACTTCCACTCTTTGACGGTGCCCTCGAGCGTGATGATCTTGTCGACCTGGTAGGCCGAGTTGCTGTGATGAGCCAGCGCCGGAAAGGTGGCGACGATCGTCAACGCGGCGGCGGCAGCGATTCTCGCATCGGTAACCATTCAGAGCCCCCCTCAGAGCCAACGAAGGTATCGGACACGCGCTATCGTCCGCGCGACTTCGCACCAAGGCAAGCCGCCGTCGCACCCGCTAGCGCGCGCCTACTGAGCCGTGACCGGCGGGCCGAGCGTCGCCGTGTCCCAGTGCTCGTCGGCGCGCCCGTCGACGATGCGCCACTGGTCGTACCAGATCGACGTGTACTTCTGCCCTTCGTTGCGCGGGTCGTCGTACTGCATGCGGAACACGACGCCGACGATGTCGCCGCTCGTGAGCACCGTGACGATCGGCATCGTCAGCTTGTCGCAACTCGCCGCGCGCGGCTGGCCGGCGAAATACTGCACGACGTTGTCGCGACCCGACGTGACGTTCGGGTTGTGCTGCAAGTAGCGCTCCGTGAGCCAGCGATCGGCCTGCTCCCAGTAGTTGCACTGCAGTAGCTCGCGCAGGATGTGCAGAACGACTTGCTTGTTCGCGTGCTTCACGGGATCGGCGTCCGTGAACAGCGCTTCGGGATCCTTCGCGGCGACGACGGGCTCTTGCGCCGCAGCGCCGCCAAGCGCAGTGAGCGCCAGCAGCGACAGAACAGCTCGGGTTCGCATCGTGTCTTTATTCACACTACGGCGCTTTGCATTCGAAATTCGCGGCATCGTCCGTGCTGCCCTGCCCGCGGTAGCGCGCGACCTGCGGATACGGACAAAGCGGCCGCGAACGCGTCACTTGGCCGTTCACGATTTTCTTCGCCACGAGCGACTCCGGCGCGACGCCCTTCTCGACCCAGTCGACGATGGCCGTGACCGCGTCGTATTGATCGGGACCGACGCCGCCGCCGCAGTGCGCCATGCCGGGGATCATGAAGAGGCGCATGAAATCCGTGCTGCCGCGCCCGTTCGCCGCGGCCGCCTTCTCGTAGTAGTCGACGCCCATCTGCGGCTGCAAGATGGAGTCGGCCCAACCGTAGGTGATCAAGAGCTTCCCGCCGCGGGCGCGGAAGTCGCGCAGGTTCGTCTCCTTGGCGTTCGCGAGCTTGCCCCAGCGCTCGAGCAGCGGCGGATCGCGGCTGAAGTCGAACGTGCGGAAGTCCCAATCGGCGCGCGGCGGATCGAAGACCAAATACTTCATCGTGCCTTCCGCCAGGCCAAAGTCCGCTGCGCCACCACCGGCTTCAGCCGGCGCGATCAGGCCAATCCAGCCACTACCCGATTGCCCGTTCGGCCGCGGCACTACCGCCTCACTGCCGACCTCGAAACCTGGGAAGACCGGCTTACCTCCAGCTTGCGGGCCGTCGTAGACCTTCTGCACGGCCGCGGCTTCCGCCGGCGTCAAGCAGGCCCCAGCCGACGCACCGCCATTCGCGCAAATCGCCACGTCGCGCGCCACCTCGAACGAGCACTGCCGCGGGTCGTCGATGAGCCCGTCGCGCAAACCGTCGATGGCATCGCACTTCTTCATCGCCGCATCGGCAACCAGCGCGAGCTTGTCGGCCGACACGTGCGTCTGCGCGAACGCTTGCTGATTCCAGATCGCGCCGATCGTGAAGCCCGTTTGATCGACCCAAGGCGCATTCGCGACGATGCCGTCGAAGTCAGCGGGATAGCGTTGCGCCTCGAGCAATCCTTGCCGGCCGCCGTTCGAGCACGAATTCCAGTACGCCTTGCTGACGGGCCGCGCGTAATGGCGGTTGACGAGCTCCTTCGCGGTGACAGCCGTGACGTGCACGGCACGATAGGCGTAGTCGAGCGCCTTCTGTGGGTTCGACAGCACGAACGACGCCGAGGGCTCCTTGCTCGCGTAGTGGCCGGTATTCGTCTGCGCCACCGCGAAGCCATTCTCGAGCCCTTGGCGTACTTGCGCCACGCGGCCCGCATTGTCGAGCGCCTCGCCGGCGTGGCCACCGTTGCCGATCATGTAAAGCCGGCCGTTCCACGCTGAGGGCAGGCTGACCTCGAACGCGACCTCGGGGGATAGCGTCCCGCTGACGCGGCAGTGTTGCGGCGTGTTGCCTTCGGCCGCCACGGTGCGCGCCGCGATCTCGACGACCTCGGCGATACCGCGCGTGTCGAGCTGCTCGCACGCTGCCGCGGGCTTGAGGTCACCGTGGGCGAATCCGGCCTGCGAGGTCCGAGCGTTCGCGAACGGCTGGGCGACGGCGAGCGGCGCCCAGCCCAAAGCGACGGCGGCGGCCAAAGTCGAGACGCCAACGTGATTGTGCTTGTCGATCATTGCCGGATCCCCCGAGAAGATCGTTATTTGGTAGCACAACCGCGTCAGCGTCAATGGCCAGGCACCGAGCACACCATCGATTCGCTAGAATCGGAATGGATGCCCCGTGCCACCGACGACTCGAAGCTCCTTGCCGATTGTCATGCTCGCGCCATCGAGCTGCTGAAACGCAACTCTACGCCGGCCGGAGTTCTCGCCGCCGCGCCCACGACGCGGGCGGAGTCGCGCGGCTACACCGCAATATTCGGACGCGACGCCTCCATCTGCGCACTCGGTATGGCCGTCTCGGGCGATCGCTCGCTCGAACGCTCTTCGGCGGTCAGTCTGGAGACCCTCGGGCGCTATCAGGCGCCGAATGGCCAGATCCCGAAATTCGTGGCGCCCGA
>Ga0315910_10003539_pt1 | contig 13266 bp, 9 predicted proteins | sample EdamamesoilMG_FD_204470 | JGI IMG/M metagenome (GOLD analysis project Ga0315910, IMG submission 204470) | Garden soil microbial communities collected in Santa Monica, California, United States - Edamame soil | ecosystem: Environmental > Terrestrial > Soil > Garden | place: USA: California... | reverse complement strand
TTGCTCCTCCTCGGCGTATCGCCCTGGATACGCGCTCGTCGTCGCGCCTTGCCAGTCGGTGGATGCCGACGGAATTTGCTCGTGGAGGGGTCAGGGATGGGCTCTACGCACTTCGCCCCAGCCACCTTCGCCCCCCGCGCATGGGAGGGACGGGCTCCAGGGCGCAGACTCGGGGTGGTCCGGGGTCCGGGCCACAACCCAGGAGCTCGTCATGGTCATCGTTTGCGGGATCGACGGTTCGGCACGCTCGCGGGAGGCCGGGCGCGCGGCGGCGGCGCTGGCGAAGATCGAGTCGGACGAGCTGGTCCTCGTCTACGTCCAGGAGGCGATCGTGGTCGGCTTCGAGCCCATCGCCGGGGCCACGCCGGTCGCGCTGGCGAACACGGCGGCCCTGGAGGCGGATCGCAAGCGCATGCTGGGCGAGCTGGAGCGCGAGGCCGAGCGCCTGGGCCAGGAGTTCGGGATCCAGGCGCGCGCGACGGTGCGCACCGGGCTGCCGGACCTCGAGCTCGCGCGCGTGGCCGAGGAAGAAGAGGCACGCCTCCTCGTGGTGGCCTCGCTCGGGCGTCGCTCGGGCTCGATGTGGCGCCTCGGCAGCGTGGCCGACCGGCTCTCCCAGAGCGCCGGGGTCGCGCTCCTGGTCGTGCGCGACCCGCGCCCCTTCGAGCGCTGGGCGAAGGAGAAGGGCACCCTGGCGATCGCCCTGGCACTGGGCACCGGCAAGCCGACGCGCGCGGCCGGCGAGGCGGCGCGCGAGCTCGGCAAGCTCGGCCCGACCGTCGTGAGCGAGGTGCACGTCTACGACCCGCTCGAGGAGGCGCGCCGGCGCGGCCTCGAGATCGCGCCCGAGAGCGTCGAGCAGCGCCTCGAGATCGAGTCCTCGCTCGCGCGCGAGCTGCCCGCGCGCGTCGGGGCCGAGGCCCCGGGCGCCAGCCGGCGCTTCGTCGCCCTGGCCGCGCGCGGGCACGTGGCCGAGACCCTGGCGGAGTTCGTCGACGAGGAGCGCTTCGACCTCCTGGTCGTCGGCGCGCACCGCCACGGGGCCCTGGGACGGCGCTTCTTCGGCTCGGTCTCCTACGCCGTGCTGCCGATGGTCGCCACGAACGTCCTGCTCGTGCCGCCCAAGCTGGTGAAGAGCCTGAGCGAGACCCCGGTCGGCCCGCGGCGCGTCCAGCGCATCCTCGTGGCCACCGACCTCTCCGAGACCGGCAACCGCGCCGCCTCGATGGCGCTCGGGCTCCTGCCGGAGGGCGGCCAGCTCGTCCTGCTGCACGTCGACGTGCCCGTCGAGCTGCCCTCGGGCTGGATCATGGGCTACCACCCCGGCGTCCAGCCCACCCCCGGCGAGCGGCGCCTGAAGCGCAGCCTGGCCGAGGCCGAGCTCGAGAAGCTCGCCCGCACCGACACCGGCCGCGCCTTCGAGACCCTGGTCGAGGTCGTGGAGGCCAGCGACGTCCCGCGCGCGATCCTCGAGGCCGCCGAGCGCCACGAGGTCGACCTCCTGTGCCTCGGCACGCACCACTACGGGCGCGTGGCCTCGGCCCTGATCGGGTCCGTGGCCCGCACGGTGGCGCGCCGTTCGACTCGGCCGGTGCTGCTGGTGCCCGACGGCGGGTAGGGCGCATCGCCGGCGAGGAAGGGCCGGAGAGTTCCAACCGGCGGAGGAGGCAGGCGCTCCAACTAGCCGGAGCCGACCCACGTCCGCTCCGGGACCGGTCGGGTCCTGGGGACGGCGCCGGCATCCCTTCCGTCGCGAGAAAGACCCAGCCATGAAGCTCACCGTCGGCCTGGTGACCGCGCTCGTCCTCTGCCCTCCTTCCCTCACGCATGCGCTGCGCGCGCAGAAGACTCCGCAGCAGCAAGGAGCGGGCTGCGGCGCGGAGATCCGGCGCAACTCGTACCCGCGCGTCCAGATCTCCCACAAGATCGGCTACGGATCCGCCGGCTACTACTTCAAGACGGACATGGACCTGCCCGAGCCGATCCCGATCGGGTTCACGGCCGACGACGGGGACAAGATCCAGCTCTGGTGTGGCATCGGGTGCGTTGAGCGAGACACCCAGTCCGGACCCTTCACCGCCACATGGACGCTGGAGTCGCCGGGCGGCCTGTTTCCCGGGACGTTCGCCGCGCCGTCGGGCTTGCCGACGAGCACGGTCCAGAAGGCCGACAACGTCCTCTTCTTGCCCCCGACCGATATCCCTCCCGGCTACACGCAGCAGGTGATCGTGGTCGCCTTGATCGTGGATCGCTGCGCCATCGACAACTCCTTCGACAGCCAGAAGGACTGCACCATCACGCGGCGCTTCGAGATCAACGTCGTGCGCCTGCCGGACGGGAAGTACGAGGTCGTCGGCGGGCTGCAGCCGCCGAACGACTGCGCCATCACCCCGATGGGGTGCGGCCCCCAGCTCCTGTGCTGCAAGACGGTCGGGGACATGGAGATCCAGGAGGATCCCGAGGACCTGCGCACGAAGATCCAGGTGTCCATCACCGAGCATCCCGACCGGATGTGCCTCCAGGAGGTGCGTCCGTTCAACGCCTTCGGAGAAGACATCGACAAGTGGGTGCAGGAGTGCGGCCACGGCGCGCCCTACCCCACTTGCACCGAGGTCAACCTCTACGATCAGCTCCTGTTCTGCGACGAGGTCACGTTCCTCTGGGAGGTGGACGACTCGTCGACGGGGAGCGGGGAGTTCATCCGCCAGGGGAGGACGGCCCTGTTCCGCGCGACCGAGAAGGGCCTCGTCATCGTCACCGTCACGATCCGGGACGAGAACACCCAGGAGATCCTCACGAGCGAGCCGATCGAGTTCGACGTCGGCGACTACGAGGAGCACGAGATCCTGCTCAAGTCGTTCATCTCGTGCGAGGTCGTCCCGAACCCCAACCCCCTCTCCGACTACACGTTCTTCGGTGGTGACGCGCGCGGGGCAGGCTACGCCCTGGGGGCCGACTTCGGAGGAGCCGTGCTCGGGAGCCGGGCTGCCCAGAAGGTGGTCGTGACCGTCGATCCGGAGGAGTTCTCCATCGTCGAGGAGCAAGCCGGGTTCGGAGCGACGAAGGGCTACACCGCCTTGGGGATCGTCGGGCCCTTCTCTTCGCCCTGCGCCTACGAGCTGTTCGCGGACCTGCCCCTGGGCATGGCGACCCAGACGTCCTTGCTCGCCTTCGACGAAGGACCGGCCCTGCCGCCGCCCCCGGTCGGCAACAGCCGCAGGTTCCTGCTGACGGTGGAGGCCGCCAATCCGCTGGAGCCGCTGTCGGCGTTCTGCCCGATCTACGTCTTCGCCACCGTCGACCTCAAGGAGTCCTGTGACGATGCCTGGTACCGCCTCGGCGGGGTCTTCTCGAAGTTCCCCTTCCACGAGCTGTACCTCGACGGCACGCAGGTCGGTCTGCTGACACCGTCCGATCCCGACGACGCGACGCTGCTGTGCGAACCGCGCTGGCTGTTCCCCATCGGTACCTGGATCCCGCTGGACTGACCCGGAGACTCCTCATGAAGACCCTCGCGCTCGTCGTCCTCAGCCTGCAAGCCCCGGCGTCGGAGCTGGAAGCCGTGTTCCCGGACTTCAAGGTACCCGCCCTGCACTCGTTCGCCGTCGGGCGCATCGCCGCCGCGCCGCCGCAGGACTCGATCCCGTTCCTGATCGAGAAGCTCGCCCGAGATCCCGACCTGGCCGCCGAGGAGTGGCTGCGCGGCGCCGCCTACCGAGCCCTGCTCGACATCGGCGTCACCGGGGTGGGCTCGGATGCACGCTTCGTCGATCCGGCGCAGATCCTCCAGGTGCTGGCGGGGCTCCGGGACCCGAGTCCCGCCATACAGGGGATCTGCATCGGCGGCGCCGGCCGTGTCCCCGCGGCGTTCGCGCGCGAGCTGGTCGACGGGCTGACGCCGCTCCTCACCAGCGAGGATCCGTTCGTGCCCGCCGCGGCGATCGATGCCCTCGGCCGCCTCGGCCCGGCCGCCGCCCGGGCCCTGCCGTCGATCCGCCCCTGGCTGGTCGACGAGTCCGCGGCCCGCGCCGAGACCTGGCGCCGGAACGGGCGCCTGCATCCGAACGTCGACTTCGAGCGGCTGGTCCGCACCGTCGCCGCCGAGGCTCGCATGGCGATCGGAGGAGCCGCGATCGACCTCGACTCCTATCCTCGCCTGAATGCCCGCGGCCGGGCGGCAGCGGTGGATGCGCTGCGGAACAAGCTGCTGCCCTCGCTCCAGCGGGGCACGGTCGAGCCGACCTTCGCCGAGGCATTGCCGGCGGCGTTCGCCTACCTTGGGCGCTGCGCGACGGACGGCTCGCTGGAAGGCCAGGCGCGCGCCGCATCGGTCCACCTGCTCGGACTCGGGCTATCGGCTGCCTCCGCCCACCCGGACGCGGTCGCGATCGCCCGCGCGACGCTGCCCGACCTGGTCCGCGACGCGGACGCCCGTGTGTCACGGGCGGCGGCGCTCTACACGCGCTGAGCTGAGAGCGGGCTCGGTCCGAAGGGCTCGCCGAGAGCGGCTGCCGAGAGCGTCCAGGGCGATCGCGAGCTCGCGCCAGGATCCCACCGTCAGCGTGGATCGGCGTCTGTCAGCGCCCGCCGCCGAGCACGACCTCGAGTGTCTCGCCGACGCCGGCGACGAGCTCGCGCGTGGCGAACGCATCCTCGTTCGGGTCCGGGTCCAGGGGGAACCAGTCGCCCTCGAGCCGGAGCCGCCCGGCGGGAACCGCGGTCTCGGAGGTCGCGCCGGCCGCCACGCTGTCGGCCGCGACACGGACATCGCCAGCGAACAGCTCGTACACGAGCTCGCCGCTCTTCCCGGCATATGTGACGCGCAGCGTCGCGCCGGGAGCGAGCGTCAGCTCGACCTCGCTGGACCGGCCCGCGACGACCACGACGTCGCGCACGATCGCGGTCCGCCCGCCGCTCGCGCGCGCGGCGAGGCAGTAGGTGCCGGGCTCGAGGCCGTCGTAGCGGAAGGCGCCGTCCCTGGCGTGGTTCGCCCACCAGTTCGGACCCGGGTCGTCGCAGCGTCCGAGCAGGAGCCGGGCCGAAATCTTCTCGCCGCTCGCTCCATCGCGGACGGTGCCCTTCAGCGTGCCGCCGGCCTTCATCACCAGCACGACGTCCCGGGCGCCCGCCTCGGCCACGATCCTGTCGGGGCTCGCGCCGCCTCCCCCGCGCGCCCGCAGGTCGTAGCGTCCGGGCACGAGCGGCCCGAGCGCGAACGAACCGTCCTCCTCGGTGTCCGGCACATCGAAGCTGACCAAAGCTTCCATGTTGAAGCCCGAGATTCTGACACCGCGTGCCGGTTCGCCCGCGGGATCGAGCACGCGCCCCTGGATGTAGAGCCCACGATGCGCGCGCAGGAGGACCTGCTCCGCGGGTGACCCCTCCGGGATCTCCACCAGGATCGCGACCGGCGCCAGCGCCCGCGGATCGCGGTCGTCCCACTCGCTGAGGACGGCCGCGGGGCCGAGGCACCAGCGGCCGGTGCCCACGTCGTCGAAGGCGAAGCGGCCGGCCTCGTCCGTGGTGGACTCGGCGACCGATCGGGCAGCGTACTTCGAGAAGACGCATGGAACGCTGTGCGCCGCCCGCTCCAGCCAGACCGCATGCCCCGCGACGGGCTCGTCGTTCTGGTCCAGCAGCGTGCCCCCGAGCCGACAGGCGCCGCCCAGGTTCCACACGACCTCGCGCAGCTCCCCGGACTCGAGCACGAGGTCGGGCAGGTCCTTCTTCACGACCTCGCCCGCGCGCCGGATCTCGATGTGGAGCGGCACGCCGGCCGGCAGCTCTTCCAGCACGCACGTCCCCTCCGCATCCACCCGGGCGGTCCACTCCTGCCACGCGATCGATGGGGAGTAATAGGTCTCGCGATGCTCGGTTCCGGTCAGCCGATAACCCTCGGTCCAGAGGCGCACGGTGCCGTCCGCGAGCGGGACTCCGCCGAGGGAAACGACGCGCGCGCGTACCGTCGCCGCGCCCGCGAGCAGCACGACCTTCGCGAACTCCGGCGCATCGTGCTCCTTCCCAACCTGCCCGAGCACCACGCCGTAGCCCGGCGCCCGCACGCGCAGGTCGCGCACGCTCCAGGAGCGCAGCAACGCATCGAAGCGGCCCTCCTCGTCGGTGAGGCCCTCCGCGACGATCGTCTCGAGCACGGTGCTCGTCTCGCGCCCATCCACCGAGGTGGTCCGCGTGCTGGCGAGGAGCAGCTCGACGTGTGCTCCGGCGATCGGGGTCCGATCCTCGCGTGCGAGGACCTGCACGAAGAAGTGCAGATCGTTCCCGCTCGGGATCTCGAGCACCAGCTCGCGTCGCTCGCCGCGCGCGAGCGGCTCGACCTCCGCCTCCGCGCGCCCGACGTGCTCGTCCGCGCCCTGCGCCGTCAGTCGCAGCTCGACGCCGGCGGGCACGTCGAACTCGGCACGACCCTCGGCGTCCGTGAGCGGCGACGTACCGAGGCTCCCCCGCGACTCCGACACGTGGCGCGAGAAGGACGAGCCGCCGCGCTGTGGTCTCAGGGACATGCGCACGCGCGGGAGCGCCTCGCCGTTGCCCTGGTCCACGGCCCGGACGAGGAGGAGCGCCTTGCCCTCGGCCGTGGGCGCCTCCGCAGCCTCCTTGGGCTCCCTCTCCCTCTCGGACCGCGTGCTCGCCGCGGGCTCGGGTTCCGCCCCGCCCGCTGCCTCGCGGACCTCCGCGGGTGCCGCGAGCTCGGCCAGCGGGCTCGCGTCGCTCGCCTCGGGCTCGACCGGGGTCCGGCTCGTCCCGAGCATCCGCTCCGGACGCAGCGTCAGCAGCCAGGCTGCGAGCAGCGCGCCGCCGACGAGCGCGCCGAGGAGCATCAGGCGTTTCACCGGGGTCGTCCTCCGTGGTCGATCCTAGCGTCGCCCGCTCGATTCGGCCGGCAGCGAGCCACTGCCGCGTGACAGGTCCAGGATCGCGGTGCAGGCTGTCGCCCATGCCGAGCCCCCAGCTCGCCCGCATCCTCCTCGCTTCGCTCCTCGTCCTGGCGGCCTGTCGCGCGCCCGCGCCGCCGCCGCGCGCGGCCGACTGGCTGATCGATCCGTCCCCGTACCGGGCCGAGCTGCGGCAGGACGAGCGCGAGCTGGTGCTGACGAACGGGCTCGTGCGGCGCGTCTTTGCGCGTGCGCCGTCGCTCGCCTGCGTCGCGCTCGACGACCTGGTGACGGGCGCGGCGCACCTGCGGGCGGTCGAGCCGGAGGCGGTGCTCGTGCTCGACGGTGTGACGGTGAACGTGGGCGGCTGGACGGGGCAGCCGGAGCGGGCGTACCTGCGCGCGGAGTGGCTCGCGACGATGACGCCCGACCCGGCGGCCCTCGTGTGCACGGGCTTCGAGGAGCTTCCGATCGAGGCGCCCTTCGCCTGGAAGCGCGTGCGGCATGCGGAGGAGCGGCCCTGGCCGCCGCCGGGCGTGCGCCTCGTGCTGACCTTCGAGCCGCCGGAGGGCAGGGCGGACCTGGCGGGGCTCGTCGTGCGCGTGCACCACCAGCTCCTCGACGGGCTGCCGCTCTTCACGAAGTGGATCGAGGTCGAGAACCGGGGCACGCGCGCGCGCACCCTCGAGCGCTACGAGTCCGAGCGCCTGGCGGTGGTCGAGCCGGCCTCGCTGGTCGAGGCGACGCCGCGCTGGCCCGAGCATCCCCTGCACGTCTTCAGCGACTACGCGATGCTGGCGCGCGAGCGCGGGGTCGAGTGGCGCACGGACCCGGCCTTCGGCACGCAGGTGAACTACCGGCTCGAGACGCCGTGCCTGGTCGTGGCGCGGCCCGAGCTCGGGCCGGGCGAGGTGCTGGCGCCGGGCGCGCGCTTCCGGTCCCACACGACGCACGTCCTGGTGCGCGATTCCCTCGAGCGCGAGCGCGCCGGGCTCGCCCTGCGGCGCGCCTGGCGCACGCTGGCGCCGTGGGTCACCGAGAACCCGCTGATCTTCCACGCGCGCTCGGCCGCGCCGGAGGACGTGCAGGGCGCGATCGAGCAGGCGGCCGAGGCCGGCTTCGAGCTCGTGATCCTGTCCTTCGGCAGCGGCTTCGACTTCGAGAGCCGCGATCCGGAGTACGCCGCGACGATGCGCGCGCTGGTCGAGCACGCTCATGCCCGCGGGGTCGAGCTGGGCGGCTACACGCTGCTCGCCTCGCGGCGCATCTCGGACGAGCACGACGTGATCGATCCGGAGACCGGCACCACGGGGCACGCGGCCTTCGGCAACTCGCCGTGCCTGGAGTCCGAGTGGGGCCAGGAGTACTTCGCGCAGCTCGCGCGCTTCCGCGCCGCCACGGGCCTCGACGCGATCGAGCACGACGGCAACTACCCGGGCGACGTGTGCGCCTCGACGCGCCACCCCGGGCATGCGGGCCTGCTCGACTCCCAGTGGAAGCAGTGGCGGCGCATCACCGACTTCTACGCGCGCTGCCGCGCGGAGGGCGTGTACCTCAACGTGCCGGACCACTACTGGCTCAACGGCGCGAGCAAGACCGCCATGGGCTATCGCGAGACGAACTGGTCCCTGCCGCGGGCCGAGCAGCTCGTGCACGCGCGCCAGAACATCCACGACGGCACCTGGGAGAAGACGCCCAGCCTGGGCTGGATGTTCGTGCCGCTCTCCGAGTACCAGGGCGGCGGGGCGGCGGCGACGATCGAGCCGCTGGCGGAGCACCTCGACACCTACGAGGCGTTCCTGCAGCTGAACCTGGGGGCCGGCGTGCAGGCCTGCTGGCGCGGGCCACGGCTCTTCGACGGGCCGGAGACGCTCGCGCTCGTGCGGCGCTGGGTCGGCTGGTTCAAGGAGCGGCGCGCGATCCTCGAGTCGGACGTGATCCACCTGCGCCGCGCGGACGGGCGCGACTGGGACGGGCTGCTGCACGTGAACCCGGCGCTGGCGACGAAGGGCCTGGCGGTGCTCTTCAACCCGCTGGCGGAGCCGCTCGAGCGGCGCATCCGGCTCCCGCTCTACTACACGGGACTCACCGAGCGCGTGCGCGTGCGCATCGGCCTGGGCCCCGAGCGCGAGGCGCGCCTCGACCGGGAGTACGGGCTGACCCTGGAGCTCGTGCTGCCGCCGGGGATGAGCTGGATCGAGCTGCGTTGAGCGACGGTCTGCCGTGCTCCGCGGCTCTCGAGAAGGAACCACAGAGGACACAGAGGACGCGGAGTCGGAGGGGAACGAGCGATCGATGCCGATCGAAGCTCCTCTGTCTCTGCGTTCTCTGTGTCCTCTGTGGTTCTCTCTCCGCTCTTCTCGATTGCTCAGGCCGCGTGAGTGTCGATCCCGAGTCGCGCGCAGAGCTCGCGGATGCGCTCGAAGACCTGCTTCAGGTGCTGCGGGCCCTCGTGCTCGAGCTCGACGAAGCCGCGCATGACCAGCTCGTCGTCCTCGGGCGAGAGGAGCGCCTCCGCGTGCGCCAGGAGGTGCTGGTTCTCGTGCAGGACGTGGGCCCGGTGCAGCTCGACGTAGCGGCGCGCCTCGCGCTGGAAGTCCCGCAGCGACACGCCCTGGCCGTAGACGGCGCCCAGCAGCGCCTGGTTCATGCGCACCAGCGAGCGCCGCTCCTCCTCGTGCTCGCCGCACAGGCGCCCGATGGCGACGCGCTCGGCGACGTCGCGCGCGCGCGCCAGGAGGCGCGGGAAGAGGTAGCGCTCCTCGCGCTCCTGGTGCAGGCCGTCGGCGAAGTAGGTGAGGAGCGCCAGGAGCTCGGCGGCGGCGGCGGCGTCGAGCCGGGCGTCGCGCTGGGCCTGGAGGGCGACGCGCTCAAGGCACTGCAGCATGCGCAGGATCCAGCGGTGCTCCTCGCGCAGGACGTCGGTGGTCCACATGGCGTTCGGTGCCGGGCGTCGGGCGGCGCGCGCGGCGCGACTACCGAACTCTATCGGTCCGGCCTCGGCGCGGGCCGTGGGCTCAAGTGCGCAGGCCGGGCCCCGACGGAGGCCCCCTGCGGGCGGCCGCCGGGGGCGGGACGACCGGGGCCGAGCGCGATGGGTATGCAGCCAGACTCCCTCTATGCGGAATAAATATGCACTCATTGTCGCGACGGAGTTGGGTTCTATTCTTTCGCGATGTCCGCCTCCGAGGCCCGGCGGGCCGCCATCCGGCGGCTCGTGCTCGAGAACGCCCTGCACAGCCAGGGCGAGCTGCGTGCGCGCCTGAAGGCGGCCGGGTTCCGGGCCTCGCAGCCGGTGCTGTCGCGCGACCTGCGGCTCCTGCGCGTGGCCAAGGAGGCCGGCGTGTACCGCCTGCGCGAGCCCGAGCGCGTGACGCCGCTCTCGGCCCTGAAGAGCCTGCTGCGCTCCTGCGAGCCGACGCGCGAGCTCCTGCTCCTGCGCTGCGAGCCGGGCGCCGCCAGCGCCGTGGCACGCGCGCTCGAGGCCGAGGAGATCGAGGGCATCGTCGGCACCGTGGCCGGCGACGACACGGTGCTGGTCGCGCTCGACTCGAAGGCGGCGGCACAAAGGGTGAAGAAACGGGTGACCCAGCTCGTATCCGGGTGATTCCATGAACGTCCTCCTCGCCTACTCGGGCGGTCTCGACACTTCCTTCCTGGTCGCCTGGCTGACGCGCGAGCAGGGGCACGCGGTCACGACGCTCGCGATCGACTGCGGCGGCTGGAGCGCGGCCGAGCGCGCCGAGCTGGAGCGCCGGGCGCTCGCGACCGGCGCGCGCGCGCACCTCCTGGTGGACGCGCGCGCGGAGCTCTACCGGCGGGTCCTGCGCTGGCTGATCGCCGGCAACGTGCGCCGCGGCGAGGTCTACCCGCTCTCCGTCGGCGCCGAGCGCGGCCTGCAGGCCGAGATCCTGGCGCGCGAGGCCCTGGCGCGCGGCTTCGACGCCGTGGCCCACGGCTGCACGGCGGCCGGCAACGACCAGGTGCGCTTCGAGGCGGCCCTGGCGACGCTGGCGCCGGAGCTCGTCGTGCTGGCGCCGGTGCGCGAGCTGGGCTGGTCGCGGGACGAGCAGCGCGCCTACCTCGAGCGCCAGGGCCTGGCCCTGCCGCCCGCGGGCGGGATCTACTCCGTCAACGCGGGCCTGTGGGGCCTGACGATCGGCGGGCGCGAGCTCCTGACGAGCTGGGAGGCGCTGCCGGAGGAGGCCTGGTGCTGGACGAAGGGCCGCGGCGGCGACGGAAGCTTCGTCGTCGGCTTCGAGCGCGGCGAGCCGGTCGCGCTGGACGGCGAGGCGCTCGCTCCGGTGGCGCTGATCGAGCGCTTGAACGAGCGCGCCGGGGCCCTGGGCGTCGGGCGCGGCTACCACCTTGGCGACACCGTGCTCGGCATCAAGGGGCGCGTGGCCTTCGAGGCGCCGGCGGCCGAGGTGCTGCTCTCCGCGCACCGCGAGCTCGAGAAGCTCGTGCTGACCGAGGAGCAGCGCACGGCCAAGGACCAGCTCGGCGACCAGTACGGGCGCCGGCTGCACCAGGGCCTCTTCCACGACCCGTTCCAGCGTGACGTCGAGGCGCTCTTCGCCAGCTCGCAGGAGCGCGTCACCGGGCGCGCGCGCGTGCGCGTGCGCGGCGGGGCGACGCTGGTCGAGGGCGTCGAGTCGGGCTTCAGCCTGATGAGCGCGTCGGACGCGAAGTACGGCGAGCGCGCCGCGGCGGGCAGCGACCCGCGCGCGGCGCTGGGCTACGCGCGGATCCTGGCGGAGCCGGCGCGTCTGCACCGGAAAGCCGGTTCCGCTGTCACCGGGACCCATACCTGAGCGTCACCGAACCCACCCACCGCCCCCCACCCACCCATAGGGGAGCGCGCACGAAGGGCCCCCGAGCGCCGTTCGTGTACGCAGGAACCCGGAACGTGGAGAACTCATGAAACGCGTCACCCTCGAGAAGATCGCCTCCGTCACGAGCCGCCTCGCGCTCGATCCCCACGCCGTGCTCGGCGCGGAGATCCCGGCCGTGGCCGGCACGGTCGTGGCCGCACGCGTTCTCAACGCGAAGCACAGCTACAACACGCTCGAGGACGTGCACGGCCGCATGGTCGCGCTGCACCCGGGCGACGTCATCGCCGGGGCCCTCGGCCATCGCGATGCACTCTACGGCCACGCCGGCTACGTGCCCGACTCGGTGGCCGTCGGCGACGAGCTGCGCCTCCTGAACCTGGGCGGCGTGATCGGCCAGACCGACGGCAGCCCGAGCGCGCTGGAGGAGCCCTTCCGGCTCGAGATCCTGGGCAGCGTGCTCGAGTTCCCCTACTTCGGGCGCCGTGTCGGCCTGCCGGCGCAGATCGCGCGCGCGGCCCTGCCGGTGCGCGTGCCGGCGGCGGAGGAGCTGCCCCCGCTGGTCGCGCTGGTCGGCACCTCGATGGACGCCGGCAAGACCACCGCGGCGGCGGCCCTCGTGCGCGCGCTCACGCATCGCGGCCTCACGGTCGCGGCCGGCAAGCTGACGGGCGTCTCGCTGCGGCGCGACGTGCTGATGATGCAGGACTGCGGCGCGAGCCCGGTGGCGATCTTCACCGACTTCGGCGTGGTCACGACGAACAGGGGCAACGCGGTGGCGGCGGCCCACGGCCTCGTCGCGCACCTGGCGGAGACGCGTCCCGACCTGATCGTGCTCGAGATGGGCGACGGGCTGCTCGGCACCTATGGCGTCGATGCGCTGCTGGCGGACTCGCTCCTCGCCGGCGCGATCCGCTCCGTGATCCTCTGCGCCCAGGACCCGGTGGGGGCCTGGGGCGCGCAGGAGCTCCTGCGCTCGAAGTACGGCCTCGCGGCGGACGTCGTCTCGGGGCGCGTCACGGATGGGCCGAGCGGGCTGCGCTTCTGTCGGGAGCAGCTCGGTCTGCCGGGGCAGAACGCGCTGCGCGACGGCGAGAAGCTGGCGGAGACGGTGCTGGCGGCGGTGGCGGCGCGGGGTGAGCGCATCGAGCGCGGCTTCGCGGCGGTGTCGTGATGGGCAAGATCAGCAGAGGCACCGGGGTGAAGCCCGGGGGTGGGGCGTCGGAGCCGGAGCCGGAGCCGGAGCCGGGCTGGAGCCCGGCGGTCCCAGGGCGGACGGTGCTGGGGCAGACGAGCCCAGCGCAGACAGTCCCGGGGCAGACGGCTCTGGGGCAGACGGTGCCGGTGTTCCTGTTCGGGGCGCGGGGGATGCTCGCGGGGGAGCTCCTGCGGTTGATGGAGCTGCATCCGGGGCTGCGGCTCGCTGCGGCGGTGTCGCGAGAGACCGCGGGGGAGCTGCACCGGCACGTGGCGGGCGCTCCGGCGGCGCAGGACGCTTCGGCGGCGAAGCAGGCGTTGCGCGAGCACCTCGCGCGGCGCGA